>WNFS01000882.1_pt1 | contig 21942 bp, 16 predicted proteins | sample 5400141 | NCBI WGS metagenome assembly WNFS01 (sample SAMN13153358, study PRJNA577476) | soil metagenome | isolation source: 60 cm saprolite under Madrone tree | place: USA:California | collected 2016-06-14
CTGATAACGCCAAGGAGAAGATCGCCAACATCAAGCTCTGGACTTTTATCATTCAGCTCTCCTTCTTCGTGTCTAATTTCCTTAACTGCCGGCGCTGAAAACCTACGCAATTTTTCATCTCATATCAACACTCTTGCTTCGGTGCTTATTAACATGTGATTGCGGTCAACATATTGGTGCAGCGGGGATGCTGGACATCTTCTTCGAGGTTGGAATAAGCTTGTGAAGACAACCCGTGCCGGGAATCGCCGGCGTCAAAGCACTGGAAGTTGAAGAAAAAGTAAAACTTAAAAGATGAACATTCGAGCTGTTTGGTTTCTGACGTTTGTCTTATTCATCTCGGCTGCAGATGTACATGCGCAGCCGGCGGTGAGAAAAGTCAGAATGGGTATCCAGTCTACCAACATCGGCTTTCTGCCTTTCCATGTGGCTTATTACAAAGGTTTCTACCGCGATCAGGGAATCGACCTCGAGACGATTTTCATGTCCACCCAGGCGGTCAATGCATCCTTCGTCCGAGGAGACATCGACTATAGCGCGGCCGTCAACGGCATCATTCAGACCGTGGTCCGCGGCGCTCCTGCCAAAATCCTCGCGTGTGCCGTGGACCGACCGCTTCAATCCTTGGTTGTCAGAAAGGAAATCCGGTCGCCGCGTGAGCTTAAAGGAAAGAAAATCGCCGGCAGCACCACGGGCGGGACGGCAACCTTGATGGCGGACTTGGCGCTTAAACATTTCGGCTTTGACCCGGGCCGCGACGTCGCCATCGTCCCGCTCAGAGGAAATAGGTTGACGGCTCTGGAGTCCGGTGCCGTGGACGCCGCGCTCCTGGGCGTGCCGGAGAACATCATCGCTGTGGACAAGGGCTACAGCGAGCTACTCTTTATAGGCGACATCGTCAATTTTCCTCAGAACGGCTTCGGTGCCTCGGTGAAGAAGATCCAGGAAAACCCCGAAGAGGTCTACAGCATGGTACGGGCAACGCTTCGGGGACTGGTTTTCAGCTTGGATAATCGCAATCGCGACGAGGTGATTAATATTATTCTCAAGCAATGGAAGCTAACCGATAGAAGGCTCGCAGGTGAAATGCTCAAGCAATTTGGCCGCGGTGCCACCCGTGACATGTTGGCCAAGCCTGAAGGGATGCAATTGATGATAAACTTGGTGCGGGAAGATTCCAAAATCTCCCAGCCATTCACCGTCGCTCAGATTGTCGATTACAGCTTTCTCGAAAAGGCGCGTCGCGATCTCAAAGTGCCCCGGCAATAGCGGGCGCCGACGAAGACGTCGAGTCCTCAATTTAGATTGATACGCTGCAAGTAACACCACGGCGCCGAACTTAAGATTGCGAAGCCAATGAGTAGCAGAGGCGGTGCGCTGCGCTGCTATCATTGATCAAGTTTCACATCGACGACGACCAAATTATCAGACTCAAGCGATTGCTGGAAAACTGGTCTAAGCTCTTCGTGTCGGGTAACAGTGACGCCCGTAGCGCCGAACAGCTCGGCGAGGCGCGCGAGGTCGGGGACGAAAAGCTCGGTGCCGATCACCCGCCCACCATAATGTTCGAGCTGATCACGTCTCATCCCGCCGTAAGCATTATTGCGTAGCACGACAACCAGCACCGGAATATTATGCAGCCTGGCCGTGGCCAGCTCTTGCTGCTCCATCATAAAAGAACCATCGCCGGTGACACAGACCACCCGCGTGTTGGGTAATCCGAGTTTGACACCCAGCGATGTCGCCAGTGCAGTACCGATGGCGCGAAACTCGCCGGCATGGATGATCGGCATAGCGGCATCGATATTCCGCAGCGTGTCGCCGGTCATGCCCGCAGTCACCAAGGTCTCTCTGCCTGTAAGCAGTTCATTAAGAGTTCTGAGGACGGAGTCGTAGTTTACGCCCCCATTGGCGACTTTTTTGTGGAGATCGTTCTGCCAGGACTTCTTGGCTTCCTGGACTTCTTGAGCCCTGCGCCCGTCGGTAGGCGTGCTTGGCCGTTTACTTTTGATCCCGTCGATAATCGCGCGCAACGCTACCTTTACATCCGCTTGCACCGATAATTGCGTCGGATAATTCCGCCCCAGTTCGTCGGGGTCGATGTCTATCTGGATGATCTTGGCTTTATCGGGGATCGTGCGGTGGCCGAAGCCAAGTGTCGTGCCTTCGCTAAAAGTCGTTCCCAGCGCCAGAATCAGATCGGACTCGAGAAAAAACTTACGGGCGTAGGGTCTGCCACCACCTCCCAGGCAACCCAGTGCGAGCGGATGATTCTCCGGAAACACTCCTTTAGCGGTATAGCTCGCGGCTACGGGAAGGGATAGAAGCTCAGCCAGTTCTTGAACTTCTTTTTGGGCGCCCGACCAATCGACACCTGTGCCTACGAGAACGACCGGAGCGCTAGCCTTCAGCAGCAGATCGACGGCGATTTCAGCCGACCCGGAATCGATCGAAGGAACAGCGAGATCTGCGGTCTCGGAAAACGTTAACGGCTCGGGAAGGGTTGCAGCTTGCAAATCTGCGGGAATACAGAGGAAGACGGGACCTTGTCTTCCTGTGGTCGTCAGGCGAAAAAGCGAATCTAATATGGAACCGATCTCTTCCACTCGCTCAAGTCTCACACTCTGCTTGGTGATCGGCTGGAACAGCCTCACATGTTCCATGCCATGCCATGAAGACCAGGCACCTTTACTGGAAGAAGCCGTGCCGATATCCGAGGATATGACGAACAGAGGAACCGATTCTTTGTAGGCTTGCGCAACAGCCGTTACGATGTTGGTCGCACCGCCGCCCGCCGAGACCAGGCAGACCGCCGGTTTCTTGGTGGCCCGGGCATAGCCGAGGGCCATATTCCCCGCGCCCCCCTCGTGCTGTGCGTTAATGAAGCGAAGGTTCGGACGTTTCGTGATGGCATCGCCCAGGACGAAAGAAGTATGGGCGAGAATTCCGAAGATGTGCCTGACGTTCTTAGTGCTGAGATACTCTACGACGGTTTCCGCAAGGTTTGTTTCGGCCATCTGAGCCAGCCTCCTTTTCTCATAGGCTGATTAGTTCAGGCGGGTAAAAAAAGCAACCGTGCCCGCTTTACTAATCTACTGGCTTTACCTCGTCATGAGAAAAAGAAGCCTTCGGCCAGAGTGGGATGGATATAGACGGCCGTTTTCAGCAAAGTGCACCAACGCTGTCGTCGCGTTTCGTTCGTTTACTCTTCACGAAGCCAAACTTGAGTTCGTCCCAATAGAGAGAAACCGATGAAGCCGCGCACGTGCAGTTTTTTCCCCGCATCCTCAAGTTTCATCTTGGCACGATAGACCTTGCCGTTTTCGGGGTCCAATATTTCTCCATCTTGATATTCATCGCCTTGCTTTTTCAGCCCCCATAAAATGGTCATGCCGATGACCGGCTGATTACGCCGTGTTCCATCACATTTCTCGCAACTAGGATTCGGATCTTCGCCGGATTTAGGAAAGATTTTTTCGACCTTTCCTTGATATTCGCCGTTTACTTGTGATACTCGCACCAAGCCCCGTGGCTGGCCGGTGTTATCGTCAATTGTTTTCCACAGGCCTACAGGAGAAAAATCGGCGGCATGAGCGGAGAAGGTCGTCAGGACGAGGAGCATCCCTATCCGGACTAACTTGCCGAGTGCCCGACAAAACGATTGCGCCATATTTTCTATCGACTCCTATCCAGCTCTGCAGACAACCCGTCGCAAGGGGCGTGTTCTTTGTCAGATATACGCCCGCTCCGCCTTACGGATTTCGCGATAGCGCTCGAAGGCCCGGCGTTCATCTTCGAGGCCGAGCAAGGACTTGAGGGTATTACCGCGAAGCGTGTGGGCTAACATCTGAGCTCCGTTGCGCAGCCCAAACCAGGGACTGTGGCGGACAGCCACGGGCAGGTGGCGAAGCTTCATCCAGCGCTCCGCCCGCCACCGTAGAAACTCGATCTGCTCCGCTGTCAGATAATCGGTGCGGACAACCGCCGTCGTACCGTCGTAGTCTTCAGGATTCTCGTCGATGATCAAGCCACGTTCCTGAAAATCTTTGGTCATAGGTGTACGCGGGTATGGGGTCGGATGCTGAATATACGGCCAATCGATGTAGCGGCGGGCAAATTCTAGATTGGCCTCTATCGATTCGCCCGTATCACCCGGGTTCCCGACAATGAGACCGCCCACGACATACATTTTATTGCGGTGCAGAGCCTCGATGGCTTGGATGGTGGCATTGCCCGTCTTGCGGCCCTTTTCGCGCCGCACGTTTTTGGAGCTGGCGCGCAAGAAGTTTAGATCATCCTCCAGGATATTTTCGATGCCCAGGAAGACATAACGGAAACCCGCTTCACGCATCAGCGGAACAAGAGTATCGGCGTGGTTGCCAATGGCAGAGGTCATCGCCTGGACAATGTAGTCGAGGTGGTTTAGCCGCGCGGCTATAATGGCCCGGCAAAGCGCCTCGAACCGCGCGACGTTGAGTGTAATATTGTCATCCACTAAAAAAATCGCGCGGGCGCCATGCTCGTGCGCATCGCCGATATCCGCAAGCACACGGTCGAACGAATACGTGTGGAAATTGCGACCGCGCATGGCGATAATCGAGCAGAAGCTGCAATCAAAAGTACAACCCCGAGAGGTCTCGACGACATCGACCTTGCGGCCGAGCATTGTATAGCCGCTGAGCACGCGCGCGTCGCGCTTTGGCAGCCTTATATCATCACCGTCAAGAGAGCTGATTGGACGATCCGGATTATGGTGAAAACGATCCTCCTCTCCGTACGACAAGCCCAAAATGCGCTCGTAGCCGCCACCACCTTCCGTCGCCCGCAGCAGCTCGCGAAAAGTAATCTCGCCTTCGCCGCGTACAACAAAGTCAACGGCGCCGTGCATTGGATCGGTGTAGGCGCTCGGGGCCATGCTCGGATCGTAACCACCCACCACAATGCGAACACCCGGTTTGAGCGAACGCACTAGATCGATAATCTTTTTGGCGGTCTTCCGTTGGAAGGTCATTACAGAGAGCCCCACGAGATCCGGCTCAGTCTGGGCTAATAAATCCTCGATGGTTGCCCGCACACGCCGCTGGACAAGGACGAGATCAGCGACGGCGACTCGATGGTGCGGGTCAACATTTCCGGCCAGAGAAGTCAGAGCACCATTGGGCATGCGGATGGAAACGGTCGGTGTATGCTCGAAAGAATCCGGCATGGAGAGAAGCAGAATGTTCATGAGAGAGCTACCTCCATCTAGGCCAGTATAGAAGCACTAAGTCTTTAGTCAACGCACTGGCGAGGATCAAAGGCTTCCGCGCGTCATTGAGTGAAGCCTAAGCGTTGCAGTCAAATTCATGGTGGGCAGCGCGTCATTCGGTAAGTCGATCGGAAGCCATATATAACAATGACTGGCAGTGATACGTTGGCCGTTCAGATTCCGCAACGCGGATTCAGGCCCGCCTTTCGCTCTGTGCCATTTTACACACAAGCATATAGGACTAAACATTAGGGCTAAGGAAAAAGGAATGTGTTTTATTTCTTCAAGTTCCGGCCAAGCAAACGCAACAACTCGGTGAACTGTCGCTGCATGGCGATCATCTGCTCACGCATATGAAGGGCTATTTCGGCGCCCTCCAGGTTCACTCCCATTTCTGCCATCAGCAGATGGGCCACTCGAACGCGGTCCACCTGGTCGGGAGAATAATATTTCAGCTTTCGCCGCATGGTGGGCTCGACGATACGCTCACGCTCAAGGTAATCGACAAACTCCGTGTCGACGCCACAAATCTTGATCACTTCTGTAATTCGAAGATATTTACGTGCCATCGCTCGCTCTGCCGCTATAAGTGCAAGTCTTTGCGCACGTCTTCGGTGTAAGCCCGGTCGATTTTCTCGATAACATCGTGGGCAATTTTTTCCTTCGGCACCTGAACCATTAGATGCAGATATAAGTCTCCTGCAGGATTTTTCCCGTGCGCGGCAACTCCTTTACCTTTGATTCGCAGGCGCTGGCCGCTTTGCGCGCCGGCGGGAATTTTAACCTTTACCATCCCCACCGGCGTCGGCACCTCTACACTAGCGCCAAGGACGGCCTCTCCCACCGTAATCGGCAGTTCCATGGACAAGTCTCGGCCCGATCGCGTGAGTAAAGGGTGCGGCCGGATTCGCGGCACGATGTAAAGGTCACCGGCTGCTCCTCCACGAACCCCCGCCTCTCCTTTTCCCCGCAGGCGAATCCGCTTTCCAGGCTCGGCGCCCGGCGGAATATTGACCCGAATCGTGTCGGGCCGCAGCACTCTCCCGGTCCCGTTGCATGTGACGCACGGGTTACCCGGTAGCTTTCCGCTTCCGTTACATCGAGGACATGTGACGCGAAACTGAAGCGGCCCCTGGACCACCGGCTTATTACCGGCGCCGCCGCACTCAGGGCACGTGATCGGCGTGCTCCCGGGCTGAGTACCGTCGCCATGACAAGTCTCGCACTGGACGGGCCGCTGCAGGGTCAGGGACGTCTGAAAGCCGCGGACAGCGTCGAGGAAGTCGATGTCCATCACCGCCTCGATGTCTTCTCCTTCCATCGGGCCGGACCGGACTCTCCGGCCGCCGCCAAACATACCGCCTAGATCACCGAAAATGTCGCCGAGATCGTCCGTGCTGTATTCGTAATTGTTGCCGGGGCGAGCCGACCGCTGCTGCCAATCGCGGTAAGTTCGCGCCTTCTCGGCGTCAAAACCGGAGGCGAGCCCTGCCTCGCCGAACTCGTCGTACAGTTTGCGCTTGTCCGCATCGCTCAGCACATCGTAGGCGACCGCGAGTTCTTTGAACTTATTTTCAGCCTCCTTATTTCCCGGATTGATATCGGGATGGTATTTTCGGGCGAGCTTACGGTATGCCTTGCGGATTTCATCGTTGGTAGCGCTCCGATCGACACCGAGGATCTTATAGTAATCTTGCTCAGCCATTGGTACCGTAGAATAGCGCCGATGCGCTGACTTGCAAGAGGAAACACAAACATTCCCCCCGTCCGGGCAATCGTTCGTCGATTTTCCGAGCCATTGTGCTCATTGCTTGCGCTGCAACACTTAGCTGCAGAGAGATCTCAGATTAAAGATCGTGAGTCCTCAAAGACTGGACAAATTGCGAGATCTATAATCACTCACAATGGCAGCAGCTGTGCGGACTTTTTACACGCGCTTGTAAGAAAAATCCCAACTGCATGCGCTACTGTTCTGGAAAAACGAATCATTTCTACTCTGGCATGTCGCTTGCTCAAACTACAAAGTACGAGGAGGTACTTATATGGCTGGTAAAAATACTGCTGCGTTTGGAATTTATCCCAATCGGATAGCTTTGGAAGAAGGACTTGTAGCTCTTCGAGATGCCAACTTTCGCCCTGAGGACGTGTCGATCCTTTATCCTGATAATGAAGGGACCAAAGATTTTGGCCATGAAAAAACGACTAAAGCCCCTGAAGGGGCGTCAGCAGGCGCCAGCACAGGCGCGGTTATCGGCGGTGTTTTGGGATGGCTCGCAGGAATAGGCGCCATTGCCATTCCCGGAGTCGGTCCTTTTATTGCAGCCGGTCCTATCCTTGCGGCCCTCGCGGGTGTCGGCGCCGGCGGTGTCGTCGGCGGAATTACCGGCAGTCTAATCGGTCTCGGCATTCCGGAATACGAAGCGAAGCGCTACGAGGGCAGAATTAAAAAAGGCGGGATTTTGGTCTCAATACATTGTGATGACTCAAGCTGGACTCACAAAGCTAAAACGATTCTAGAAGAGACCGGCGCGGAGGACGTATCGTCGACCGGCGAGGCCAGAGCTGATTTTGCCAAGAGCGATAAACCATTGCCGCGCCGGCGCGCGCGCAATGACTTGTGACAATCGCGATCGAAGAACTCCAGTAAAGCACGCGTCTCTCGTTGCATTTGAACGGCACCTGCGGTTATTGGCAAAGCCGTTCAACCGCAAACGCCCAAATGCATACCGCTTATGTCCGCTACCTCATCAGCTGGGTGAATTTCCAACATGCTACGGGTAATAGTCCAAAAAGCCTTGACTTTTCTTCGCTTTGTTTGACGGCCTTCCTTTTTCCTTGTCAATAATTCACAAATCGCATAAAACGAACGAGAGAATCATGCGTTGGTTTCCTAAGACACCGGCGCATTTTCGACAAAATGACGCGATACTTCCAAACCGCGGCATTTATTTTCATCCTCGCCGTTTTATACTTCTGCGCTGGCAGCTTCGGCTTGTCACTGGCGCACGTCCACCCTAGTGCTTCTGCGGTCTGGCCGCCGAGCGGAATTGCGCTGGCGGCTATCCTCTTGTGGGGATATCGGCTCTGGCCGGGAATCTTTATCGGTGCCTTCCTGGTAAACATCAATGCCCAAGGATCGTTGGCCATAGCGCTGAGCATCGCGGCCGGCAATACGGTCGAAGCGCTCTTGGGAGCGGTATTGGTTTCCCGCTTTGCTAACGGCGCGAACGCCTTCGATCAAACGAAGAGCCTGCTCAGATTCATCCTATTGGCCGGGATACTGAGTACCGCCATCGGCGCTACCATCGGCGTAACCAGTTTGAGCCTTGGAGGCTTTGCCCGATGGGACGAGTTTTCAATGATTTGGCTGGACTGGTGGCTGGGGGACATGGTCGGCGATCTAATCGTTGCTTCCCTGCTGCTGCTTTGGTTGACGCAACCGTTTTTGTTCATAAAACCAATGCAGGTTCTAGAGGCGGCGGGCTTGCTGCTAACGCTCGTGTTCGTCGGCTGGTTCCTGTTTCTGAACACCATTCCCTCCGGGTTAGAGTATTTCGCGCTAGCGCCGCTTCTGTGGGGAGCGTTGCGATTTGGCAGACGTGGGGCCATCACTTCGACTTTTTTAATGTCCGGGATCGCCATTTGGGGCACATTACAAGGCATGGGCCCGTTCGTGGCTGTTAAGCAGGATGAATCTCTTTTTTTTCTACAGCTGTTCATGGCAACCCTCACCGTAACGACCTTGGTAATGGCGAGTGTGGTGTCCGAGCGCAGGCGCTTAGAGCAAAGGCTCCGTATCAAGGATGCAGTGAGTCGGGTCCTGGCTGAATCTCCCAGCATGACAGATGCCGCGCCCAAAATTATCCAAGTCCTGTGTGAAACGGCAGAGTGGGAGTTGGGCTCGATATGGAAGGTGGATCGATCTTCCAATCAACTGACCTGCATCGACTTTTGGTGTCTTCCCTCCATTAAAGTAGGCGAGTTTGAGGCGATGACCCGCCAGAGCAAGTTTCCTCTCGGCATGGGTCTGCCGGGGCGAGTCTGGAGCAGTGGCAGACCGGAGTGGATTACGGACTTAACCAATGACGATAATTTTCCACGAGCACCCGCGGCAACTAAAGAGGGCTTGCACACCGGCATCGGCTTTCCTATCAAGCTCGGCGATGAAGTCGTCGGCGTCATGGAATGTTTCAGCCGTGAGATTGAAGAGCCGGACAACGATTTCCTGGAAATGGTTGGCAATATCGGCACTCAGCTCGGACAATTTATGGAGCGCAAGCGGGCAGAAGATGCGTTGCGGGAGAGCGAAAGCCGGCTGCGGGTAGCCATGGCGGCGGGACAAATGGGGGCTTGGGAATGGAACCTCTCAACGAATCGAGTCACTTGGTCCGCGAGTCTCGAAGCTATCCACGGTCTAATGCCGGGAACGTTTGGTGGAAGCCTTGAAGATTTTAAACGCGATATTTACGCCGAAGATCTGGAATTGGTCTTGACTCAAGTTGAAAAAACGCTCGCAACGCGGGGTGATTACCATGTAAGTTATCGAATCAAGCGCCCGGACGGTGCCTTGCGTTGGGTCGAGGCATTCGGACACCTTTTACTTGGTGCCGCCGGCCATCCTGAAAAATTAGCCGGCGTCTGTATGGATATCACCGAGCGCAGGCGCGCCGAAGAAACCCTGCGCGTCAAGGAAGCCCAGGTTCGGCTTATCGCCGACACGGCTCCGGTGATGCTCGCGCAATGCGGCTATGACGAGCGATACCGGTTTGTGAACCGGGCATACGCCGTGCGTTTCGGGCTCACCCCCGAACAGATCGTGGGCAAAGCCATTGTTGAGATCCTCGGCGAGCAGGCCCACCACACTATTCGTCCCTATTTGCAAAGGGTTCAACAAGGGGACCCCGTCGAATACGAGATCGAGGTTCCATACAAGCGCCTCGGCCGGCGTTTCGTGCGCGTCGCCCACGTGCCAGAAAAGGACGCCCAGGGCAACGTTGTGGGATGGGTCTCAGCAATCACCGACATTACCGACCGCAAGCAGGCAGAAGAGATGTTGCGTCAACGAACTCGCTCGCTGGAAATCGTTAACCAAGAGTTTCGCAAGTTGATCGCTACGGCGCCAATTGGCATCGCAGTGGCCACGGATGCGCAATGCGAACAAATCTGGTGCAATCCGGAACTCACACATATGCTCGGTACAGAGATGGGCCAGAACGTTTCCAAAAGCGGTGCGGCCGGGGAGAAACGTCCCTTTCGCATACTGCGCAACGGTGAGCAAGTGATCGCGGACGACCTGCCGATGCAACGCGCTTGCCGTGAAGGAATTGACATCTTGGACGAGGAGCTGGAAATCCAGCGAAACGACGGAACGACTATTCAAGAGCTCTGCCGGGCCACGCCGCTTCGCGACGACGAAGGTAAGGTCCGGGGCTGTATCGGTATCTTTCTAAACATAACCGATCGCAAGGAAGCAGAAACGGCCCTGCAGCAAGCGAAAGATGAATTGGCGCAGGCCAATGAGGAGCTCGAGAAAAGAGTGCAGTACCGGACGGCGGAACTGCAGCTGGCGAACGCCGCGCTGTCGAACGAGAGGGAGGAGGAAAGAAGGCTGGAACGACAGCTGCGCCAAGCTCAAAAGATGGAAAGCATAGGGACACTGGCAGGCGGCATCGCGCATGATTTCAACAATATTCTCAATATCATCAAAGGATACGCGTCGCTGATGCGGGACTACGAATCCGATAACGGCGGGCTAACCGAAAACCTGGACGTCATCGACGAAGCCATCGAACGCGGAGCCTCCACCGTGCGCCAGCTACTCGCGGTCGCTAAAGAGAGCGCCGTCCGGTTCGAGCAAGCTGATCTCAATGAAGTGGTACAAAAGCTCAAAGGCCTGTTGAGCGGAACCTTGCCCAGGACGATCGATATCGATTTGGATTTAGACCCGGGCCTTTCGTCCGTGCTGGCCGATCCAAACCAGATCAACCAGGTGCTGCTTAATATCTGCGTCAATGCTAGAGACGCCATGCCGGAAGGGGGCCAGCTGCTTCTGAAGACCGAGACGATATCCGGAGGCGAGCTTCGGGCGCATTTTCACAACGCCAACGAGAAGCTATACGCGTGCATCACCGTGAAGGATACGGGATTCGGAATGGACGAAACTATCAAGAGCCGTATCTTCGAGCCATTTTTTACCACCAAAGAACAAGGCCAAGGCACTGGACTCGGTCTTTCTGTCGCTTATGGAATCATCACGAACCACGGAGGCTTTATCGACGTGACCAGCAAGCCCGTGGGTGGCACTATGTTTCGCATCTATTTGCCGCTCGCCGATTACCCCATCGACGCTATCGGACTGAACCGAGCGTGCGGCCCGCGGGAACTCGCGAGCATTGAGGTGAACGGTCAGGTGGTTTTATTTGTAGAGGATGAGATCAGGCAATTGGAGTTGATGCGCACGAGTCTGGAGAAAGCAGGTTATCGAGTTTTGGTGGCCATGGATGGCATCGAAGCGGTTGAAACCTTTCTTCGGCATAAGGATGAAATCTCGGTCGTGGTTCTCGATCTCGGACTGCCCAAGTTGAACGGCTGGGAAGCTTTTCAGAAAATGAGAAAAACGGACCCGACGCTGAAACCTATCTTGGCCTCAGGATATATTTCACATGAGATGGAATCCGCCATGGCAAACGGGGAGCTGAGCGGTTTGCTCATGAAGCCCTATCGGCCCAATGAAATCCTCGAAAAAGTATCCCTGGCTGCACTGAAGACGGCAAAATCCTTGAATGTCACGGGCAACAACTTGTAATCGTCATAAATGTTTAGTCGTTCTCTCCGATTCGCCGAAAAACCCACCGTCGGTGAAATCTCAGTTAAAGCCGATCAATTCTTGATTCCCAAAAGCTGTCGCCCGTATTCTTTGAATAGTTGCTCGCGGTCCTCAGAAGGAGGCAGAGTTTTTAGACGGTCTTCAATCCGGCTACGGTCTTCCTGTTTGAGCTCACCCCAGCGCTCCAGTTCCTTCTGGAGCTGAGCCCGCTCTTGCCCCTTCAGTGGCTCGACGCCAGGCTCGTTTGTGGAATCAACGTTTGACTTTATCCCGGGGACTCGACGAACCTCCGGTCGCGCCTCCAACACAACAGCTCGTGTGGGTTGACCCTTTTCATCATACACGAGAGCGAAGTTTCTGAAGCCAATCGAAGTAATCAGAGAACGAACGGCGGGCTCAAGCGGAAGCTGGTTTAGCCGCAGGTTCAATAGTTTGCTTTCTGTTACCGAGGGAATCACAATCTGCAAGCCGGTTTTAAACTGAATCACATTGAGCGCGACTTCTAACGGAATGTGGTCGAAATCGACGGATATTCTACCGTCTTCATACTCAACCCACTCTCGGTGGAAGGGATACTCCTCCACTACTTGCGCGAAGGCCGGTTGGACTCCAAAAAGGGCCAGAGCGAGAGCGAACCTTATTGTCGAAAGGCTTTGCACCGTTTCACCTGTAGCGCGCTATCAAGGCAAATTCTGTGCCGTGACTTTTCGGCTAGAACCTATGTCAAATAGCTTACTCATCTACTTCTTGAACGGCCAGAACGGCTACAATCGCGCAATTTTGTCCAAGACTGCAACCGTTGCTGCAGGTCATAGCAACGGAGGAAATATGGAGCGGCCTTTCCTCGACCCTTGACGGCGAGCGCTCTCGTGTACTAGGTAACGCTTCATTCTGGAACGACGACGTGGAGGTTTATCTCTGATGTTGGTAATGTTAGCTCCCAAAAGAGCTTGGTCGGAACATTATTTTTACCCGTTGATTTTCGCCATAGGTTTGATGGGATGCGCGGAATCGATCAAACACGATGAAGTCGCAGCCGGAAAAAAAGCTGAAGAATTCGCGAAAGTCGCGTTTGTAAAGCAGGATATCGAGAACGGCTATGCGTTGCTTGCCGACGCTACAAAACGCTATGTTTCTCTGGAGCAATTCAAAACCGTTGTTTCCAAACTGCACCCGAAAGCCTTTCCAAGAGCCGTCACAGCGTCTGAATACCAGCCCATGCACGGTGAAAAGGCAATTTATATTTTCTTAATCGGAGATAATTCCGGCGAGCACTTCTACTATAGATTAACCATGGAAGGCACCGCAGCGACGGGCTACCGAGTGTTGCGCCTGGATCGCTCGATTGCACCCTATCCTCCGTCCAATGACAAGCAAAGCTTTAAAAACCGAACCGGTTAAGTTTCGCTTTTCCGCCGTCGGCCCCGCGTCGTCGTTCATAGTCTCTTCACGAAGCCAAATTTAGCTGCGACCTCGAAGCGAGAATCGACTGACACTTCGCCTATAGAGTTTCCCCCCTGAGACAGATTGCTAACTAACATCCGCAATCAAGGCCGCCACCGCCATTAACGAAACAGGAATCAGGTTCAGCGGAATTGACTGCACATACTCGCCGTGTTACGAAGCACAAAATTACCCGAGTCAAATAGCGAAAGGTTCTAATAGGTTGAAGTTCGAAGAACTCAAATCACTGGACCTACAGCAGTGTGTCACTGTGGGCGATATCGTCGACGGGATGAGATATTGCGCCTTCGGCGCCAGGATGATCGGCGAGGTTGCCCGAACGATTCAGGCAATGGTCGCTTCGAAGAAAAAGCCGGTTCTCATCTATAGCGGACTGAAAGATTCTCCACTGGGACGTCTTCTGAATAGATTCGTCTTAAACAAATGGTGCGACCGGATCATGCTCCCCTCTGAATACTCCAGGCAAAAGAAACGGGGAGAAAATGCCATCGTTGTCGGAGCATTCTCCGAAAGAAACGCCGAAGCAATCTATAGGAAGCCGCTGCGCGCCATCTTTATCAATTCATTCGATATGGCGCGGCCCGGCCAGATCAAAGATGGCTATTTCCCCGATGCCGTGTTCGCCGATCCACGTTTTGTAATGCCGGTTCTCTACCGGAGCCTGGACGAATGGCTCAATGGTAAGGTAAGCTCCGTAGCCTCGCTCATCGCTGATCTCGTCTCCTATGGCGGCGTTGCTTCGCAAGTTGCCAAAGGAGCGGCAGCGCTTCACGCCATGGTGCGGGACAAGCAATGTCTTCGCTTCCTGACGATAAGCGGCGCCATGACGGTTGGGAAAATGGATCTCGTCATCTGCGACATGATCGAGTCGGGGTTGATCCACGCGATCTCCTCCACCGGAGCGCTTATGGCCCATGGTTTGGTATCCTCCATCGGACTGAAGCACTACAAGTACAACCCCGCGTACGACGATACGGCACTGGCGCGCCGCAAACTCAACCGGGTTACGGATACGCTTGAGCCGGAAACCAATCTCGATACGGTCGAGGAAGTGATTGGCAAAGTCATCGATCAAGTCAATGGCGCCCGCCCAATCGGTCCGACGGTTCTGAACAAACTGATCGGCAAATACCTCGCCGAGAACTATCCCAGCGAACGGGGCATTCTCAAGTCCGCCTATCTCTGCGGCGTGCCCGTCTTTGTGCCGGCCTTTGTGGACTCGGAGCTAGGCAACGATCTCTATATCCATAACATCAAGCGTAAGCGGCGCGGCAAGAAGCCGATTCTGATCGATCTGGAAAGCGACAGCAAAGAGCTTGTCAACTTGGTGACAGCAGCCAAACGTTTTGGAATTTTTACAATCGGCGGAGGCGTACCGCGAAACAACGTCCAAAATGTTGCGCCACTGATAGAAATTATCAATGAGCGTTTGGGCACTAATCTGCCGCCACGTCGATTCACTTATGGGATTAGAATCTGTCCCGACCGGCCCCACTTCGGCCATCTTTCCGGCTGCACCTACTCTGAAAATGAATCCTGGCGAAAAGCCATGAAGAACGGCGTTTACGCTGAGGTCCAAGCCGACGCCACCCAGGTCTGGCCGTTCCTGGTCAAGTATGTTTTGGACGCTCCTTAAGTTTCGGCACAATCCCTCTCTCAACGTGGATCACCGAATCCACGCGCGTGAGCGGCTCGGCGCGCTCAATGACGCCCGCGGTGAATCATCTGCACAAACTCACGTTTGGACGACGTTTCTGTACATTTTTGAGCTGTCCTGGACCTATTTTCTACCCTTAAGTTCTTCCAAATTACCTAAAGTGCTTTGGTATGTCTTTTGCGGTTGTTCTTGACACATAAGAGAGCTTTCCAGGAAAAAAACGGCAGCCCATGGGTCGCGACGGACAAAGTAGCCAACGCACCGCCCTTAAGCTTAGCGAACAAATAGATGCATTAGGAGATCTTATGATTGCGGACAGCTCGACCCTGCGCACTCAGGAATACAAGGGATGTGGTATTCGTGCCGCTTCGTATAAAGTGGGACCGCGGGATTGGGTTCCGGAAGCCTGCTTTTGGGTACACAGCAAACGCGGTTGGACCAGGATGTGGGTCAATAGCTTCGCACACTTCTTTGACTTCCAAAACCAAACCTTCCCTAACGAGACCGACGCCGATGCTTGCGCCTTCCGATTGGCGCGGCGGCTGATAGACAAAACTCTGCCCGACCTGAACTTACCTATATGGCGCAACCGAGGGATGCGGGCGGCCTACCTATCGAGAATCTTGCAGATCGCCCGACGCTCCCTCTCCGCCTATTCGCAAAGATTGAAAACACCGTAGTTAATCGCCAGCGTTCTTGACAGTCCTTCAGCGGCTCCCACCTCCCCCTCCTGGTGTGAGTTACAAAATTACCCATCGCATCAGAAGAACTCACCCATACGAAACAGTCCGTAAGAAACCTGTTGACATAGAAGACACCTTTCAGCTACTTTTCGGAGGACGGCAACAGGATCGTCCACTTAATCTTCCCAACAATGGTTGACCTTTAGGGCCAGCCGCCTGCGTGATGAGATTCTCTGATTCTTCAGTGAGAAAAAAGTTTTCAATGGTTTTGCATTGCTCACTAACCGATGCACAGGAGGAGAGCTATGAGTAATCGACTCGATCGCCGGTCATTTCTCAAGGGAGCCGCCGCCAGCGCTGCGGCAGTGATTGGTACCCAACTTGCCGCAGTAAGTGCCGACGCACAAACCGCAAACGGTGACGGAGAGGCTAAAGCGCCCGCGCAGTCTCGGGACAAGATGATCGCCCGGCCTGGGTCGGACTTTATGGTCGATGTCATCAAGGCGACCGGCATCGAGTACATCGCCTCCAATCCAGGCTCGAGCTTCCGCAGCTTGCAGGAGTCGATCATCAACTATGGCGGCAACAAGAAACCGGAATTTCTGACCTGCATGCACGAAGAATCATCTGTCGCCATGGCCCATGGTTACGCTAAGGCGGCAGGCAAACCGATGGGCATAATGGCGCACGGAACCGTCGGCCTGCAGCATGCCACAATGGCAGTGTATAACGCCTGGTGCGACCGTGTTCCCATCATGATGTTTGCCGGAAATTTTCTTGACGCCGACAAGCGCCGCCCGGGAGTCGAATGGTATCACTGCGTTCAAGACCCGGCCTTGATCCATCGAGATTTTACCAAATGGGACGATCAACCGATGTCCTTGCAGCACTTCGCCGAGTCGGTGATGCGCGCTTACAAGATTGCCACGACGCCGCCCATGGGGCCGGTGCTGATCACCGCCGATGGCGATTTGGCGGAAGAGCCGATTCGCGACGAGAAAAAGCTGCGTATTCCGAAGCTGACCAAATCTATTCCATCCCAAGGCGATAGCGGCGCCCTCGGCGAGGCGGCCAAGCTGCTGGTCGAAGCGGAACACCCGGTAATCCTCGCCGACCGTGTAGCGCGCTCGCAGGAAGGCATAAAGCGTCTAGTGGAGCTCGCCGAGGCTTTGAATGCTCCGGTGGTCGATATCGGCGGCCGGATGAATTTTCCCACCACGCATTTTCTCTCGCGCGGCGAGGACAAACGCGCGCTTGTCGGCCAAGCCGACGTCGTGCTGCTGCTGGAAGTCGCTGATCCGTGGGGGCAGTTCAACACGATCAGCGATCCGCACCATGAATATCGCAGGCTGTCGAAGCCGGATGTTAAACTGATCCACATCTCGCTCGGCGATACTTTGACCAAAGCGAACTATCAAGACATGCAGCGTTTCATGCCCGTCGATCTGCCGATTTCCGGCGACGCGGAAGCGTCGCTGCCGACGCTGACCGAAGCAGTAAAACGGGAAGCCGGGGTCACTCGGCGCCTGGCACTTGCAGACCGCGCCAATAAGCTTCGCACGGACTATCGTCGGATGAAGGAGGGTGCACGCGCCGCCGCGAGCAATGGTTGGGATGCAACGCCGGTCAGCACCGCGCGGGTTTCGGCCACCCTTTGGAACACCATTAAGAATGAGCAGTGGTGTGTAGCCGTCTCCGGCATGCAGTGGAATCGAAACCTATTCCCGGCGACTGAGTGCTACAACTTTCTTGGCGGTTCCGGAGGATCGGGCGTTGGATACGGCGCGCCGGCAGCGGTCGGTGCGGCTCTCGCCAATCGCGATAAAGGGATCGTCACCGTGTCCATCGAGGGCGACGGCGATCTCATGTATGCGCCCGGTGTGCTTTGGACCGCGGCACACCATAAAATTCCGATTTTGATGATCATGCACAACAATCGCGCCTATCATCAGGAACTGATGCATCTGCAAAAGATGGCGGGACTACACAACCGTCGCATGGACCAGGCAAGTATCGGTACGACGATCGAGAATCCGAACATCGATTTCGCTAAGCTGGCGCAGTCCATGGGCGTTTTCGCGGAAGGTCCGATCACGAATGCGTCGGCGGTCGGTCCGGCGCTATCCAAAGCTCTGGCTGTGGTAAAGCGCGGCGAGCCCGCCCTTGTGGATGTCGTCTGCCAAGGACGCTAAAAAAGGAGAAGATATGGGTAAGCTGCTCTTTGCCGCATTGTTAATATTTGGGGTTGCTACGGTCTCCGCTCAGGACAAGGCACCGGCGGGTTCCGCCGAAACCGGTTACCAAGCCTATATGAAGTACCAGTGTTACACCTGCCACGGCACTGTCGGCCAGGGTGCAGACCGCGGCACCGGGCCGAGGCTCGCTCCCAATCCGGTGTCCTACGCGACCTTTATGAGCCAGCTACGCACGCCGCGCCAGGACATGCCGGCTTACCGCCAGGCGTTTGTCAGCGATCAGGAAATCGTCGATATCTACGCTTACCTCGTGTCGATCAAGCCCTCCCCTACGGCGAAAGACATTCCCCTGCTGAGCTTTTAAAAATTGTCACAGGGAACCAACGGCGTCGCTGCGCCGGTCATCGCGAGTGGTGCAGCGGCGTGAAGGCGTTGGCAAACACATAGTCCCCCACCTTGCGGCCTTGCAAAATTCCTTCGCTCTTGTCGAATGCCCAATGGATGCCGAGATAGATTCGGCTCTGGCCGTTCTCCTCTTCGGCTTCTGATAACGACTTAAAACTACGCGGGATGAGCGGTCGAACGATCCCTTGATTGTCTCGGGTAACACCATTGAACTCGTCGGAGACGAATGTGAACCGGATACGATCGGTTCGATAGAACTTACGTAGCGTCTCGAACATAGCGGCACCAAAGGTAGCATGTCCGGACACATACGCCGGGAAGGGTGGCGTGAAGTCAGGCCCGATCTTGTTGCTGGCCGGAGCGCCGAGCGGCGTCCAGTTCATGACTCCAACAGTGTCGTCATTACCGTCGTCGGCAGCCTTACGGATGCCGGTGATCGGGCGCCAAAACTCCTCTCTGTATTTCGTCTCCCAACACGCGAGGCCGGCGTCGGCCATCGCCACATTGACTAGCGCCAAGAGTCGCGCCAACTCGACGACATCCGGGCCGTTTTGCTCGGCGATCTGCACCGCGATCTGGTTGTAAAGCCGCGGCGGCGTGCCTAGGCTCGGTGTTCCGTCGTAGCCCCAATAGATGCCGATCTGGGTCTGCTCCGGGGTTCGCATCGTCGGCGTCACAGAGCCGCCGAATTCGCCTTCGCAAGCGACGGGGTCATCTCCACAGCCGCCGTAGTTCTTTACCTCATTGAACGCGGCCGCGTACTCCGGGGTGTTCAGTGCAGGTGGAGGCGGAACCGGGAATTGATTGGCCGCAACCAGGACGAACGGTGTAACCAACTCGGCCCAGTGGGAACCCAGAGCGATCGGAATTTGACTGATCGGGTCTTGGCGCCACTTGCCCAACCCGGCAGCAGCCATGTACTCGTCGCCGTAGAGTTCCTCGTCATGCTGCGAGCCGTCGTTGGCCCTGAGCGCAAGGATTGCGGCGGCCGCCTGGTGTCCAAGATCGATGCCGTCCGTCTTGGCGCGTCCGTCGCGGATTTCGCTCAAGTCTTTGGTGAGCATTGCGTGGAAGTTCATTGTCTGCGATGGGAATAGATCGACCAGCGTATCGTGCGCTGCCTGCGCAATGGCGGCGTTCATCGAGGCGCCGCCGAGCGCCGGAGGGAGGCCAGTGTAACTCTTGTAACCGCCAACGATCGCATTCACCGCATCGAAGATCGCGATGTGGACGATCGCAAATGCCCGGGCCGTTCGCAGGGGGCCGAGTTGCTCGGGTCCCTCGGGCGCGACGGGCACGTGGTCGAGCGCATTGGCGTTAAGAGCGATCTCATTCCAGTGACGGACAGCGTCCACACCCACATGTTGTCGGCGAGATATCTGGCTGTCTCTCGGCGCGGCCTTGTACCGTGGCCCCCACGCGTCACGATGACCACGAGAGAAACCTTGTGGCCAAACCGAGGTGCCGAAGCTGAAGATAAAAACAACCAGTGATGTAGCCATTACCCTACAGTAGCCCCTTGTGGTCATGTATAGTCTCCTTCTTTTTGCAGGGAATTTTGGTTATTTGTCGTGTCAGTACAGACAATCGCCAACTGAACAAGCAAGCCTTCTGCGGCTATGGACACAGCTTAGTTCGGTGAGGGCAAACCCGATGCCAAAGCTTCGATACGATTTTCGGACATAGACCTATCCTCACACTCTCCCACGTCTACTTGACACTGTCCGCACTCGTTTGTATTGAAGACCCAGAGACGAAATCGAAAGGAAGTTCGATAAACAGGTAAACGAGATCGTTTTGGCGCTTAGGAGGAGGCTCTATGGATCTGGAAGGACTGAATCAGTGGTTGGCGGAAAGAAACTTAAAAGGGCACTGGGATCACCAGCCGTGGTCGCAGACTGTGCGAACGCATTTGTGGAAGGGCAAGGATATTTTTGAAGGCCTCAATCAGGCAGGTGAGCTGATCACCACGGGAGAAGCCGGCAGGCGCACGATTCAAATGAGAAATCCGGGACTGTCCGCAGGAATGACCAACACAATTCATATCTCGGTACAGTTGGTTAATCCTGGAGAAGTCGCCGCCGCGCATCGCCATACCGCGGCTGCAATCCGGTTTATCCTCAAAGGTAATCCGAAAGCTTACACCGTCGTTCAAGGCGAGCGTTTACCGATGAGCGAGGGCGATTTACTCACGACGCCGAATTGGACCTGGCACGATCACTTCAACGGTGGTGACGAACCCATTGTCTGGCTCGATGGCCTCGATATTCGACTGGTCGGCACGTTCGGCGCTATGATTCAGGAGAATTTTAAAAAAGAGCAGCAGCCCATTGAGAAACCCGACCACTATTCCGCCAAAGTCTTCGGCCAAGCGCGCCCGACGTGGATCAAGAGTGAATTTGCCGCGCCGCCCTATAGATATCCTTGGGCTGAGACCTACGACAACCTTCTGGCGCTGAAGGAAAGTGCCGGCGATCCCTTTGACGGCGTTCTTTTGGAGTATTCAAATCCGCTTACCGGAGGACCGACGTTACAGACGTTTTCTTGCCAGATTCAGCTTCTTCGCCCCAAAGAGAAAACCTATTCTCATCGTCACACCAGCACGACGGTATACCACGGATTCCGCGGGAGCGGACTGACGAAAGTATCGGCGAACCATCTCAATTGGGATCCAGGCGATATTTTCGTCGTGCCATCCTGGCAGTGGCACTCGCACGAGAACACCACCGATGAAGACGCGATTCTCTTCTCGATCACCGATCGCCCGGCGGCGGAGGTGCTCGGGCTATATCGCGAAGAGGCGGAAGGCGCCTGAACTGAAGACATTTAACCGCAAGGAGCGCAAAGGACGCAAAAGTTTTCAAAAAGAGAGATCTGGCCGAGTCGTCCCTCAAAAGCGAGGATAGAAGATAGAGGATGGAAGATCCTCGATCCTCTATTCTCGATCTTCAAGCCGGCTTTATGTAACGTGCCGCATTCTCTCCCGCGAGAATCCCGGTCACGACGGCCTGCATCAAGCCGCCCGTGTAGCCGCCGCGATATCCACCCATCAGTCCACCGATGGCATCTCCGGCGGCATATAATCCCCGGATAGATTTCTCATCGAGATTCAGCGCTTCACAGCGCCCATTCACCAGCACGCCCCCCATGGTAAACGTAATACCGGGCACGACTTTCAGACCGTAATAGGGAGGCCGCAGCGGCTTTGGCTTTCCCGTTCGCGGCACGGCTAACGAGGTCGGATTATTAGACTGCACGGCCCGATTGTACTGCTCTACCGTTTTAGTCAAGTTCGCAGCGCCAATGCCAATTTCCTGCGCAAGTCCTTCGATAGTTTCATGGTGAAAAATATCGCCTTCATTGTCCATCAGCCAAGGATTAGGCGACGGTGTTTTAACCGATTTGGAGAAGGCATCGTCTTTCGCCGCGTCCCAAGTGGCAAAATCGAAGATAAGCGCGGCGCC
>WNFS01000884.1_pt1 | contig 21920 bp, 19 predicted proteins | sample 5400141 | NCBI WGS metagenome assembly WNFS01 (sample SAMN13153358, study PRJNA577476) | soil metagenome | isolation source: 60 cm saprolite under Madrone tree | place: USA:California | collected 2016-06-14
CTCTGCCGAGCGCGGCGTGGTCCTCGGAAGAATCGTTCCGGACAGTCCCGCAGCCAAGGCTGGCCTCAAGGAAAATGACGTGGTGACGGAAATCAACGGACAGCGCGTCGAAGGCGCGGCGCAATTTCGCCGCATGATTCATGAGATTCCTGCGGGCCGCAGCATCCAGCTCACCGTGTGGCGTGATGGACGCACACAGGCCATTAACGCCACGCTCGGCAAATCCGAAGAGCGTCACCACGCCATGAAGATGGTGACGCCGACCCCCGGGACCTTCGCTTTCCGCATGCCCGAGATCCCGGAAATTCCCCCCATGGAATGGAACGGCGGCATGCTCGTCGGAGGCCAGCCCCGGCTCGGCATTGATGCCGAAGATCTCAGCGGACAGCTGGGCGCATTCTTCGGTGCTCCCGATGGCGAGGGAATACTGGTTCGCGATGTCAACTCCGGTTCGCCTGCGGAAAAGGCCGGCGTGAAAGCGGGCGACGTAATTACCTCTCTGAACGGCGACCGCATTCGCACCGTCGGCGACCTTCGCGAAAAGCTCTCGGCCAAGCGCGATGATAAGGATCGAACGGTGAAGTTGGGCGTTCTACGCAACAAGAGTGAGATCTCCCTTACTGTTGAGTTGCCCGCTGCCACCGCGCGTCCCAAGCGCCTCGTCTCGCGTCGCACCAGCATCTAGCAGAAACTGATCCGCCGCCCAGGCCCCCGATCTTGTGGGGGCCTTTTTATCTCACCGGGGCTCACGGTTACACACGTTTTGTGGACCTGACTCTTCCGGCAGCAGCGCAGAGAACGCCTCATCGAACACGGAACAGTGCTGGTGGTGCCCGTCCGGTTCAGGACGGCTCCACAGGGCGGGGCCCGCAATTCAGCCGCCCGGAGGATGGCAGCACTTCACTACGCTCCTCCGGACATAAGGACTTCTTCTGTCTGGAGCACACCGAAGCAGAGTCCCGATTGTCTTCGAACCGCAGACAGGCTATAAGGTTCCTGGTGCCCGAAGCCGCGATCACTGTCGAAGCTCTCGCGAAATCGTTCCCCCCCGCGCGCAGCGGTTGGCGCACTTTTTTCCAGCCATTTGACAAGCCCACGGCCGTGGCACTGGCCGGAGTGTCGTTTGAAGTTAAGGAAGGAGAGGCGCTGGCGATTCTCGGCGCCAACGGCGCTGGCAAGTCCACACTCCTCCGCATTCTTGCAACGCTTCTTGTCCCCACTCGCGGCCACGCGCGCGTCGCGGGACACGACACCGTCCAGCAGTCGCGCGAGGTTCGCCGGCGCCTGGGCTATCATGCGGGGACGGACCACGGCTTCTATGCTCGGCTTACTGCGCGCGAGAATCTGCTCTTCTTCTGCCAATTGAATCTGCTGTCGAGTTCAGCGGCGGCCCAACGAATCTCACAGCTCGCCGAACAATTTCAGTTGGGCCAGGTGCTCGACCGCCAGGTGCGCACGCTCTCCACCGGCACGGTCCAGCGTCTCAGCCTCGCTCGCGCCCTTCTCCATGGGCCCAGCGTCCTGTTGCTCGATGAGCCTACGCGCAGCCTCGACGCCATCGCCGCCGCGGAATTTCGCCGCTTCCTGAAATCGGAAATCTTGCGCTATGGCCAAACTTCACTGTTGTTCGCTTCCCACACTCTCCCCGAGGTCGAGCTTCTCGCCGATCGCGTGGCCGTGATTCATGCTGGCCGCCTTCTGGCTTGCGATACAACCTCCACACTTAAGCTGAGCACCGGCGCTTCCTCGCTTGAAGAAGTCTTTCTCCGCCTTACGGGAAGAATGCGGCCACATCCAGCGGAGAGCGCGTCCCATGATCCGCATCCTCCGCGAGTTGTGGCTTTTCTTCTGGCGCGACCTCAGCATTGCGCGTACCTATCGCACCGTATTCGTGCTGGAAGCCATCCAGGCGCTCTTCGGCGCCGCCATGTTTTATTACGTTGCGCGTTTCGTGGACACGCCCGCGCTACGGCATGCCTTGCCGCAGGGCGGTAGTTATTTTGCGTTCTCACTCGTCGGTTTCGTATTTCTTGACTATCTCAACGCCGCCCTGGACACCTTCGATCGCAGCCTGGAGGAAGCGCGGGACAACGGCACGCTCGAGCAACTCCTGGTCACGCAAACTTCGCTTCCCGTCTTTGTGGCCGGTTCGGCCATCTATCCTTTCGCCGCCACCACGCTGCGAATCGTAGTGTACGTCGCATGGGGAGCAACGCTCTTTGGCTTTCCGCTGCGCGCCGCGAATTGGCCCGCCGTCTTCGCCGTCCTGCTGGCCACGCTGCTCGCATTTTCCGGGCTGGGGATTCTTTCAGCGGGTTATCTTCTGCTTTTCAAGCGCGGCAATCCCGCCAAATGGTTTTTCCTGGGAGTTTCCAGCGTCGCGGGCGGCATGCTTTTCCCGGTCAGCATCTTGCCGGATTGGCTGCAGCTCGTCGCGCGACTCAATCCGGTCAGCTACGCGCTGGATGCCATGCGCGCGTCACTCCTGGGAGGGGCAGGCATCGCGGCCCTTTGGCGCCCTCTCGCCGTTCTGCTTCTGTTCGCGGCCGTGCTACTGCCGCTTTCGATGAGCGTCTTTGCTTGGTCGCTTCGCCGCACCAAAATCACCGGCACGCTTACGCACAGCTAAAAAAAGGCCGGCCCCGCCGAGCGGTACCGGCCTGTGGAAAGGACTGTCTCGACTTTGATCAAGACTTCTTTTTCTTCAGATTGACTTTGGTTTCGATGCCCGGAGCCATCAACTGGAGCTGTTCGAGTCCCTGCTTGGCCTGCTGGCCCCAGGTTCCATTAGGGTCGAGTTCGACCGCCTTTTCGTAGGCTTCGATGGTTCCCGGCGCAAACTGCACTTCTTCTTTGTTGCCGACTTTCTTGGTGGTCATCTTATAAACCAGCGAAGCCCCCAGGAGATACCAGGTCTGGGCATTCTTTGGATCGAGCTCGGCGGCTTTCTGCAAGGGTTCGACGGCGTCACCCAGGCGATTCGCGTTGTACAGGCTGATCCCAAAGTTGCGCCACGCGGTTGCGGCATTCGGCGGGTCAAGTCCCGCGCTCTTTGTGTAAGCGCCCTTGGCCTCCTCGATCTTTCCCGCCCGGGCCAGCACGTTGCCCAAGTTGTTGTAATACCCCGGCACGTCGGGCTTGGCGGCGATGGCCTGCTGGTAGGCTTGAGCAGCATCGTCGTTGCGGCCCGCGGTGTCGTAAGCTTCTCCGAGCTTGAACCACACTAGGTGGGCATTGGGATCTTTTTCCACCAGGCTCTTGGCGGCCTCCTGGAATTCCTTGACCGCCTGATCGGAAAGATTTGCCAGTTTCTGCTTGAACGCATCGCGCTGATCCACGGGTGCCTTCTGCAGCTCAATCTTCGCCTGTTTCTCTTGATCGATGAGAGCGTTGCCCGCCGCGAAGTGCGCTTTGAGTCCTTCCATTTTACTTTTTGCCTCTTCCGCCTTCTTCACCTGTTCTTGAGCCTCGGCTCCCTGTTTGGAGACGATGTCTTTGAAGTTGAGATCTACTTTCGCGTCTTCACCGCCTTGTACTCTGCACTTGGCCTCGTAGGGTGCTTGTTTGTCATTGGGCGGCGGGAATACCACAAACACGGTGTAAATACCCGAGCGCAAGTTAAGCACGCTAAATTTGCCTCCACTATCCGTCTTGGTCTCCTGCTTGGCGCCCTGATCGCTTACCGTTCGAATGACAACCTCGGCCCAGGGCTTCCCATTCACATCCATAATTGAGCCGCTAATCGATCCTGTCTGGGCCGCAGCCCGCGGTGCAAGTACGCCTGCCAGGCCGGCCATCAGGATGGCCAGAAGGGCCAACGACATATGAAAACGCTTCATACTCCATTCTCCTTTTTCACCGGTGACACCCGCCCGGAGTATCCGGGCTCTGTGCGCCCCATTATCGCTCTCATGCGGGCCGATTCCAAACTCACTGCCCGGCAGAAACCGTTCGGCGGTAAGGTAGGGGGTCCGGCACGCCGGCTTCCGCAAAAGCGCGCAACCGCAGCAGGCAGCTATCGCAAGCGCCGCAAGCAGTATCTTCGCTCTGATAGCACGACCAGGTTAGATGCAGCGGCGCGCCCAGTTCAATGCCCCGCCGAACGATGGCACTCTTTTTCAACGTGATGACCGGCGTTACGATTTCGATTTGCGTTTCCGGCCGCGTGCCAGCGCGGATCAATTCCTGGAAGACCCGGTAATATTCTGGCCGGCAATCCGGATAGCCGGAACTGTCCTCCGCCACCGCTCCGATGTAAATTGCTCCTGCGCCGATCGCTTCTGCCCAGCTCACCGCCACGGAAAGAAAATGCGCATTCCGAAAGGGAACGTAGGTCACGGGAATCGCGCTGCCACGGGGGCCCGGCGCACCCCATTCATTTTCAGGAACGGGAATGCTCTTGTCCGTTAGCGCGGATCCGCCAATCGTTCGAAAGTGATCGAGTTCGACGGCAAGCCGTTGGCTCACGCCGTAGAAATTCGCAATGTCGTCGAAGGCGCGCCGTTCACGCTGCTCGGTGAGCTGGCCGTAGCTGGCGTGGAGCAACGCGATGTTTGACACCCCCTGGCGTTCCCGCGCCATCGCCGTGCTCACGCAGGAGTCCATCCCGCCGCTCAAAAGCACCACTGCTTTGGCTCGATCGTTCATCAGTTCCTTGGTCAATTCCCGAGCCTCCAGGTGGCCGCCTTCTTCTTTTGCAAATTCTCTGCGCTCTCGGCGTCTCGGCGCTATCTTTTCTTCACCTTCTTCGCGGGCCGGTCAGACACCCTGGGTCGCGGGGTCCCAGATGAACTTGTGCAGTTGTAGTCCAAGCCGCACGGGCAGACTATCAGCCAGAATCCATTCCACCAGCATGCGCGGCCGAAGACCGGGCCATTTCCCTTGCGGATCCTCGAACACTGGCGAGAATAAGACCTGATGCACGCGCCGCGCGAGGCTGTGTTGCAATATAAAATCGCGCGCAAACTCATAATCGCGCCGCGTGGACAGCACAAACTTCACTTCATCGTTCTCGGACAGCGCCTGGAGATTGCGCATCTCGAAAGTATCCGGCTCCCCCGAATCGGGACACTTCACGTCCACAATCTTAACGACTTCTCGCGGCAACTCTCCGATGAATCGCTCCCCGCTGGTCTCAATCATGACGACATACTTGGCAGCCAGTAGCTTCTCCGCGAGCGGATAAATTTCTTCCTGCAGCAACGGTTCCCCGCCGGTCAATTCCACCAGCGGAACAGCCGCTTGGGAGCCGGACATTTCCAAGCGTCCCGCCAGTTCATCCACGCGCGCCAAAACTTCCTCGACACTCATCTTCTTCCCGCCATGGAATGCGTACGCAGTATCGCACCAGGTACATCGGAGGTTGCACCCCGTCAGACGCACGAATATGCAAGGCAGGCCCGCTCGTGTGCCTTCGCCCTGAATCGACTTGAAGATTTCCGTGATGACCATTTTGGAGTGCGGCGGCATGCCGCCGCTTTTCCTGCTGCGCCCCAGCCGCGGCCTTGGCGATCTAGGCCCGGTTGGAATTCACTTTGCGACCTGTCCGGCGCGACAACCAGTAAATCGTACCGAAGAAAAGAATCATGGCAACAATGAGCCGCGGATATCCCGGCGCTATTCCCAGGTATCGCAGGACAACAATGTACCCAGCCGCCACGAGCAGCGCAGGAATCATGATAATGAAAAACGATCGATTCATCGGCTCACCCGTCTCCACCTAGGCCCCGGGCCGGTACTGCGCCCGGCTGGTATCCGTCTCCCACAAAATCACGTCCGTAACACGCGCGCCCGGCGGCAGATCCTTCAATTGCCGCGTAACCTCGTCGTAAAAATACCTGGCCACGTTTTCCGCCGAAGGGTTCACGGTCTTGAAGGGTTCGAGTTCGTTCATGAACTGGTGGTCGAGCCTGCCCATGATCTCGCGGATGACCTGCTTGAGCTGCGTGAAGTCCACTAGCAGCCCGATGGAATCGAGCTGCGGCCCTTCAAGCGTCACGCGCACGCGGTAATTGTGGCCATGCACATTCTCGCACTTGCCCTGGTAACCGCGCAGAGCGTGCCCGGCCGAGAAATTCTCTTCTACGCTGACTTGAAACATCTCTCTCCAAACCCGTATTACGCTGGCGGCGAGCCTCTCTGGTTCGTGGCCCTTCAGGAGGAACTTGCGGATTTGGCCCCCAGCCGCTTGGAATCACCATGGGCATCGAGAAACCGGGCGACGTCGGCCAGTTCGTGGGTCACCCCGTAGGGTGGCAGCGACTCCAGGAAAATTTTACCATAGGGCATGCGTTGGATGCGGGTATCCAGCAGCGCAAGCACGCCGCGGTCTGTCTTTGTTCGAATCAGACGCCCAAATCCTTGTTTCAACGCCAAGACCGCCTGCGGTACCTGAAATTCCGCAAACGGATTGCGACCCTCGTCCTGAAGAGCGCGCACTCGCGCCGCCACGATGGGGTCGCTCGGCACGGCAAACGGCAGCCGGTCGACGATGACGCAGGACAGCTGCTCACCGGGCACATCCACGCCCTGCCAAAAGCTGGCCGTCGCGAACAGCACCGCCGCCTCGGTGTTTTTGAATCGTTCCAGCAGCACGGAGCGCGGCGCCGTACCCTGCAACCACAGCGGAAATGACACGCGAGTACGCACCCGCTCGAACAAATCATGCATCTGCGAATAACTGGTGAACAGACAAAACGCGCGGCCCTGGCTTAGTTCCAGCAATTGCACGATTTCATCCGCGGCCTGGGCCGCAAACCGGGCGTCGCGGACGTCCGGCATCTTCCGCGGCAGGTACAGCAGCGCCTGCTTGGCATAATCGAATTCCGGCGGCAGCGCGCGATCCTTGGTGTGATCGATTCCCAGGCGCTGGCGAATGTAATCGAAGCGCCCGCCGACGGTGAGCGTCGCGGACGTCAGGATCACCGTGTCGAATTGTTCAAACAGCCGCTCGCGCAGGAGCTGGCTGACATCGATGGGCGTGGCCGTCAGGAATACGCCTTTACTCCTCCGCTCGTACCAGTAGACGAAATTGCGCTCGTTCGATTCGAACAGGAATGACAACTCCTGGCGCAGCTCGAAGCTCCGCCTGGCGATGCGCGTCAGCTCTTCCGGCTTGGTGGTGAGCGCCGCCAATTCCGTCTCCATGCTTTTCAGTGACGACACCAGCGCATCATAAGCTTCTCGGTTTTGCTCCAGAAACGCTTCGCGCTCGTTCCTGGCGAACGAGAACCGTCCGTCGCGCGGCGGAAACAACTCGAAAAAGACACGGTTGCGTTCCCTGATTCTCTGCGTCCTTCGCAGTAACGACGAGGTGCCAAGATGCAGCAAGCGCAGCGTTTGATCGGCATCGCGGGCCAGTTCTTCGAATCGGAAATTCGAAATCTGCCGTCCGAAATAATCGCTGGCCACGTCTTCCATCTCGTGCGCTTCGTCGAACACCACTGCCGAATATTCCGGCAGAATGCTGCCGAAATCGTCCTGCTTGAGCGCCAGGTCGGCAAAGAACAAATGGTGATTCACGATGATCAGATCGGCCTCTTTGGCCCGCTGCTGCATGGCGGTCAGGAAACACGGATTGAAGTCAGGGCACTTCTTGCCGGTGCAGGTGTCGCGCCGCGCATCCATCCGCGTCCACAAATCAGAATCGTCCGGGAGAAACGTCAACTCTGCGCGGTCGCCCGTTTCGGTGAGTTTCGACCAGTCGCGGATTTGCCGGAGCGCGTCGATTTCTTCCATCCCTTTCAGCATGGACTGGTCGGCTATCTGATGGAGCTTCGCAAGGCACAGGAAGTTCGATCGCCCCTTCATCACCGCAACTCTCAGGTTGGGCGCAAAGTGTTTCTGCAGAAAGGGAATGTCTTTCTGGTAGAGCTGTTCTTGCAGTGACTTCGTCGCCGTGGAAATCACCACGCGCCGTCCACTCGAAATCGCCGGCACGAGGTAGGCCAGCGTTTTGCCGGTACCGGTGCCGGCCTCGACGATGGCGTGCTGATGCGATCGAAAGGCATGGTGCACCAATTCCGCCATCTGCAGTTGCCCAGGCCGATGCTCGTAGTCGGAGCTCACTGTGGATGGGTCAAAACCGCCCTTCATGCACTTTTCGAGAAATCCGCCTGGGCCAAACACCTCCTGCATCAAAGGTTCCGTCGATTCATTGGCAGGCATATCAGCGGCGCCTTGCCGCGCGATTCCAACTCCCGTGGGGTCATCCTCGAATTGCACATACTCGCGCTCTGCGGTCTTGGCCACACGCTTTACCTTCGCCCCTGGGGAATCCCCCGCCGGATTGGATGCGCGCTTTGCCAGAAATCCGCCTTTACTCCCCCGACGAACTGGAGAGACCAGTTACGATAACATACCCTTCGGCTCCGACAGCTGCCCGCCCGCAGAGAGGTGGGGATTGTATGTTGCTTGATTCAGGATATTTAAGAGTTGAACACTCTGCCTGCTTTTGCCCTGCCTTGGCGCTCTTCCGCGGCGTTACATTCGGCAGTGGGGATGGCAGCGTTTTCCTTTCCCGGGATGACAAACGCAGGCTATGCTGTCATGGGGTGCCACATGAATCGCAGTAAAGCTCTGTCGCTTCTTCCTGTTGTCCTACTCGCCGCCTTGTCGCTAGCTGCCTGCAGCGGACCCAAAACCGGGACCATGTGCATTTCCAATTGCGGCGGCATCGGTACCGTAAGCCTCACCATGGTTGCTGACACCCTTCCGGCCAACCCTTCTTTGGTGACCTTTAAGGTCACGATTACGGGAATCGCGCTGGTCACGTCCGGGGGCACGCAACAGGCTCTCTCGCTCAATGGTTCGCCCGTCGTCGACCTCATGCGATTGCAATCCGACACCCTTTTCCTCGGAACGTTCGCCAACATTCCTGCTAACCAGTACACTGGCGTCATTGTCTCTTTCTCAAACCCGGTGCTCACCTTTTTCAACGATACCGCTAACACACTCCAAGGCTGCCCACCCGGCAGCGGTTGCCCACAAGTCAGCCTTTCCGCTTTCGGAACATCACAGGCGAACGTCACGTTCTCTGTCTCCTCCACCGCCGCTGCGGGCATAGGCATTGACCTCAATCTCAGCAACCTCTTATCGATCTCCAGCTCCGGAACCAGCCTGGTCGTCAATTTCGCGAGCACCAATGTTCTCAGCGCCTTCACGCTCCCCCGCGCAGGGAGCAACCTGTCCTCTGGTCAGCTTGATCTCATCGAGGATTTCACCGGCGTCGTGAGCATCAGCAACCCAGCGGTCACCATTACTTCCGCCACTGCCACGACTCGCGGCTCCCTGACAGCCACTGCCACTGCTAACACCATTTTGAACGCTGACCCTTCTGGAACTCTCTGTGCCAACCCAACTCCGGGGCAGGTAGCCACCTGCGTAAGCAGCAATCAGGCCGCGAGTATGGATGTCATCCTCAAATCCGATGGCACTCTCTCCATCCAGGAAATCGAGCCGCTTCTTGCTACTGTGCAGGACACGGTCGAGGGCAGCGTCGTTTCCATCAGCACTCCTAGCCAATTCATGATGATCGTGACCGACTTGATTCCGGCAGCTCAGAATACACTCATCGGCAGCCTGAAGATCGGCGATGCCCTGGTCGTGAGTCTAGCCGCCAATCCAACGTTCTTTGTCGACACCAAGGGCCTGTCGGTACTCCCGGGCGTGTTGAACAACTTTGCTACTCAAAACAATACCACCGCCATGCACCTCGGCCAGAGCGTGGCTGCTCACGTGGCTGCCTTCACGGCAGCAACTGGGAGCACCAACGCTTCGGCCAGCAATACTGATACCGTCACGCTTCGCTGGTCCCGTTTTACAGCTACGCCACAAACTCCGTCTTCTCCAGCTTTCAACATCGTGGGCGTCCCTTCCTACTTTGGCTTTACCCCAAGCAGCATGTTCGTGGTGCAAACTGCCACCGGCACGCCAGGCACCCTGGGGGTTACGAATTTCGACGGAGTCACCGATGCTAGCGGCCTAAGCAATGGAAGGCCAGTCGCCCTTCGCGCGCTTTTCCTCGAGAACACAACCAATTCAGCTAATCCGGCGTTCACCGCCGCCAAAGTTCGCCAGCACTAAGCCGAACCGTTTCTCCGCCTCCGCAAAAGGCAAACGGGCCGGTCTGAGGTTCTCCGAGACCGGCCCACCATTTCTCCCGGCGTTGAACGCCAACTTCCTCGGCGCAGCGGATCGATCTGTTAACGCGTGCGACCTTTCCCGCGCGGGCTGCGCAGTTACTTTATTCAGGACTTTTATTTCCTTTATGCCCGTCCACGGAAACGGATGTCAATAAACACTCTTTCTCACGCGGGCAGAGCCCCGCCCACGGTCGTATTCGGTGGCATCGGCGGTGCGTATGGCGCAGACGGCACACTTGGGGCAATCACCGGCTGGAAGCGGCGGTAAAACGTCAGCGAAATTGCCCCGATACCCCAGAGTATCGCGGCAAACTTCACCCAGCCGCCCACGTGCGGAATCGTCGTGCACAAGCGCACAATTAGAAGCCCCACGGTCATTCGCCCAATCAGCGGCCAAAGTTCGCTCGTGCGGCCCATCAACCACTGCCCGATCACTGCTCCCACGATGATCTGCGCGAAATAAAGCGACGCATACCAAAGGAACAGCGTCGAAACGCCGATGAACAGGCCCACCACTGTGACACATGCAATGCACGCGGCGATCGGCACGCCAAACAGCACGAGCACGCCCAACCCCGCGGTCGCGCCATACTGTTCCGCCGATTTCACCGCCTCCTGCGAAAACTTCGGCATCAACGCAAACAGCACCAGTCCAAACAAAATAAACGCCGCCGCCCAGATCACTTGCCAAACGTAGTAGTGGCCCTCCCGGTAGCTTTCCTTCCTCTCCATCTGCTTGAATTCCACTGGCGAAGCCAGCTTGGCCCCCGGCGAAACATTGGCCGGATGGTCGCCTTCAAAGCGAATCGGTCCGTCCACCTGCGCGCTCGATCCGATAATCAGCGAATGCCCTTTTTGGTGGATGCCGCCCCCCACGTCGCCGGTGACGTTCACTTCATCGCCATAAAAAAGTATGTCGCGGCCCAGATGCCCGTCCATCGCCAGCGTGCCACCAAACATCGTCACGCCGCCCCCGACTTTCCCCGTGGCATCCACCGTCACTGCATCGCCGAACCAGGTAATGTTTTTCCCCAGCGTCCCGGAGATGACCGCGGTGTTCCCCGCAGAGCGTATATTGCCGTCGACCGTACCGCGAATCCGCAAATACCTGCCGGCGCTGATCACGTCTCCGGTTACGTGCCCGTCGATATCGATATCTTTGCCCGCCGCAATAACATCGCCGTTCACCGTGCCTTCCACGCGCACCCGCTCACCGGTGAGGTAGATGTCCCCCTTGATCGTTTCATCCTTGCTCACCGTTGGACTCTGTCCCCCGCGATGCTCCGTCGCCGAAACCGCCGTAGGCAGTGCCAGCACGGTGCAGAACCCCGCGAAGACCAGCGCCAGCGCCGCTCCGCGCCGGATCCGCCGCCGGAACAACACTGCTCCCAGTCCCGCCAGCGTCACCATCGCCAGCACCTCGAGGAGGGTCATCATGGATTGCCATCCTTTCCACATTGCGCCCTGAAAAATCAGCAAGCCCAGCAGGTTCGAACCACCGAATCCCGCTTCTTCCAGGTTATGCTGCCAAGGCCAGATATAAGTTGTATAAAGTGCGTAGACTCCCGTTGCCGCTAGGCCGAAAATCACTCCCCAAATCCACTGCATGGATTTCCGGGCGCGTTCCTGAAATTGCGTCAGCCGCGAGGGTAGCGGTTCGTCTTCTTCCAGCATCGCTCGTGTCAGCAGCCGCGATTCGCTCTCCAGCACCCGCAGCAGTGTGCGGCACGCGTCGCACTCTTGTGTGTGCGCGGAAACTTCCAGCCCGCGCGCGCGATCCAGTTGTCGCTCGATGTACAGCAGGAGTGTCATTTCGTCCAGATGCTTCGTCTCTTTCGGCATTTCGCTCATGAAGTCCCTCCCGCCGCCAGCGCCACGTTGCCTTCCAGCGCTTGCCGCAGTTCGTGCCGGGCACGCAGCAGCACTACGCCCACAAAGGCGCGCCGCACTCCCAGCGCATCTGCAATTTCGTCGTAGCTCATATCGGAGTAATAGCGCATCACCAGAGCCATGCGCGCTCGCCCGCCCAGTTTGTTCAGTGCCCGGCGCACCTCTTCACTGCTGCGCTGCTCGATCAGCTGATCCAGTTGGCTCGGGTCCGGATGCTCCAGCGGCACGTTTTCCAGATCGTCAGTTTCCTTGTCTTGACGAATTCTCCGCCGCCGCAGCGTATCCCAGCAGTGATTCGCCGCCACCTTGTAAAGCCAGGCAGAAAACGACCGCGTCGCGTCGTACTGCAACAGCTTGACCTTCAGTTTCATGAATATTTCCATGGTGGCGTCTTCGGCATCTTCACGCGTCGGCAAGGCTCGCCTACAGAACCGGAATATCGCGGGTGCGTAATCCCGGTAGAGCTGGCCCCAAGCCTCCGCGTCACCCGCCCTGGCACGGGCAATCGCCTCCGTCGGTTTGGTCATTCCCGGCGCGCTCATCCGGCCTGGTCTCAGCGTTTCCATAGACTAGTACGCGCTGGAATCTGCAAATATTACACATTGCAAATCCCCCACCGTCGCACTCCTAAACCACTTGTATTCCAGCCCTTAGGCCCACAGCCCAACTCACAGGCGCAGCGCTCTAGGCTCCCGCAGCCCATTCCAGCAATATTGGATTAATGCGCCTAATGACTCGGTCCGGCCACGGACCGCGAACTGTTAGATCGGGCCGACGGGCCGCATCTTGTGCCGAGCACTCTATCAGAAATGAAGGGCCAGGCTAAACCGTTCAGGTTGAAGATTGAGCCTATAATATCTCCGATACCATCGGACTCCCTAAGAAAGGCGGAGCTAAATGATGAAATCAAGCCTGAAAATGCTCCTAATGCTACTTGGCCTCGTGCTTGGTTGCGCACTTTTAACAAACGCACTACTGCTGGTCAAACGGTAAGAGAAAAGTTGCTCCTGCGGATTTCAGACTGATGACACCTGCCAGGCAAACCGCTACTTCTACACTTTCGTCGTTTTCCATCTTTGGCCTGGCTACTCACCCCCTCGAGGAACATTCTCAATCTGAAACAAGCAGTGAGACCACGCTGGGGCACGACCGGGCTGAACCTCCGGCCGGTGTCCTTAGTTTGTGTTCCTGCCGCGAAACAAGTTCAAATAATTCAACGGGTTAACCACGAAGTTGGGTGGTTGTTAGCGACCTCGAACCGGCCGTCTAAACAGCTTGTCCCTTGGGCTGTCGAGTGCAGCGTAAAACGACTGCAGAGGAGCGCGCACCGATTTCAAGCATTGGCCGGCTCTGGTGGTGGTGAAAACATGACTAAACTCCATCCTTATAGGAAGATCAGCTGTCTCCTTGTCATGCTCTCCTGCATGTCAATTGGCTACGCGCAGGATGCCGCCCGTAAGATTCTCAAGAAAGTGCCGGTGCAATATCCCCTGGTCCTCAAAATGAAAGGCATCGGTGGGACCGTCCGCCTGAGGGTCTTCATCAAGCCGGACGGTTCCGTCAGGGATACGGCAGTCCTCGGCGGCAGCGCGATTCTGGCTGAAAGCGCCCAAAAATCAGTCAGTCAATGGAAGTTTTCTCCCAGCAGCTCTGAAACCGCCATAGAAATCTCAGTGCTCTTCGATCCAGCGGCCAAACCGGAAAACTAACATTCATGGCTGGAGAGTGGCGCGGTTGCGGCTTGGCCTCGGCGCCCGACGCAGTCTCGTGTCCTAAGTGAACACCCAGCAACGACCGTTCAGTGTTTTGGCGCGTAAAAATAGTAATCGGCCGAATACGCGCTCCTCGATTCTTTGCCGTTCCGAGACCCATCGCAGGTGTTCGCATTCGGCGGCAGGCCACCTTCGGTATGCATCCGCTGGATGCTCGTGACCCGGCTGAGAATTCCTTCTCCCGTGTGACTTGCCGCCGTCAGCAGCAGCCAGGGAATCGCGTCCGGCCTTGGCGCGTCTTGCTTGGCGACCACTTTACCCTTCACTTCGCTTCCGTCTCGGTGCTTCCAGGTTGGCCCCGCGAAATGTTGCACAATTTTCTTCCCTGCCGCGTCCGTTAGATCCGCTTCTGGCGCCTGGAACACCCACCGAAACTCTTGGTCGGCTCCGGCTTGACACACATAGATTTGCACTCCGGTTGCGTGTGCCGCCAAGATCACTTCTTCGCCTGCCGGCGCCTTCAAGCTTTCCGGCACTTCCAGTCGCGCTGGTCCTTGCCGCACGGCAAGCAACATTCCGATCGCACCGGCCACCTGAATTAACCTGTTCATCTTCACCCCCCATGGCACGTATACGATACCGCGAAAAGCACGTTCGATTTGTTCCGGCGTGCCCTTAACCAAGGCTGGATGGGGAACCTTCAATGCGCGGTCATAGGCTGGCAGGGCACATTTCTTGGGCTGCGTTGTCGCACACGGTGAAAACAAAGTTCATCTTTGGTGCCCCCGGCTTTCCCAACTCTTCCCAGCTCTTGCTCTGCAAGCCCTCAGTGGGCAGCTGTGCCAGCTCAACCAGCTTTAGCGCCTCAGGACGCACCAGTCCCGACGGGTGACTTCCCGCACTTTAAGAGGCGCCTCTGCCATTAAGAATTGTCTCGGCCATGATGGAATGGGAGGAATTCCCCGTCGACAGGAATAAAATGTTGTAGGGCTGCATGTCCGTCAGGCCTTTACGCCAGAGGCCCCATCTCAGGTCTCAGTTCGAACACTCCGGAGCGCAACAGGCTTCCGTGGTCTTTGCGGATCTTGATTTGGTCGCCCTCAGGAAGGCGCTCATGAATTTGCCGTCGACTTGCGGTGCAAGCGCGTCCACATCAAGGCCTTTGTCGGTGAGAAATTCGCGCGCATCGGCGACGCGGTAGACACGGGTCGGCTCGATATCGACCTGTTCGAATCCCGCGGACGCGAGCTTGTCGCGATATTCACTTTCCTCTAGGGCGCCCGCCACGCAGCCTACCCAGAGAAGGATGTTTTGGCGGATTCGTGGATCAACTTCGCCGCGTGTCACGACGTCGGAAACGGCCAGCCGTCCGCCCGGCCTGAGCACGCGAAAGGCTTCTGCGAATACGCGGTCTTTGTCAGCAGAAAGGTTGATCACACAGTTGGAGATGATGACATCGACGGAATTATCTGGCAGCGGAATATGCTCGATCTCCCCTTTTAAGAACTCGACATTTTCGGCTCCGGCCTTGCGTTTGTTCTCGTTCGCCAGCGCCAGCATTTCATCCGTCATATCCAGGCCGTAGGCCTTGCCTGTCGGCCCAACACGCTTGGCAGAAAGTAGAACATCGATACCGCCGCCGGAGCCCAGATCGAGAACAACTTCTCCAGGGTTCAATTTGGCAAGGGCCGTGGGGTTTCCGCAACCGAGCGAAGCGTCTAGCGCCTCTCCTGGAACTTGTTGCACTTCTGCGGCATCGTAGAGATTGGAAGTGATCGGATCACAAGCTGAACCGCTCGTGACCGCCGTTCCGCAACAACTGCCGCTCTTACCTCTCAAGGCCGCCTGCCCGTATTTTTCCTTAACGATTTCCTTGATGTTGTTGGCGTCCATGCCGTTCTCCTACTTGCAGATTTCCACAATGTCCTGTGGTTGGAGCGCTTTGTTCCGCGTGCAGCATTCCGAATAGAGAAACTGCAGCAGTTCTTGAAGCGCTTCGGTGTTTGCGGTGTAACGCAGGAACGTGCTCTCCCGCTGCACATGCACCAAATCCTCATTCTTAAGCTTGTCCAGATGATGCGAGAGCGTCGAGTTTGGAATCTCCAGTTCTCCCTGGAGTGCACCAACCACAAGCCCTTGGGGATGCGCCGACAAAAGCATTTGCATGATCCGCAGTCGCGGTTCCGTTCCCATGGCCGAGAACATATCCGCATACTTCGCCACCCGCTCCGCGCGTCCCCGGCTTGTGCCGCCATGCATATTTCGATATTTGCAGAAATATGGAAGCTTGTCAACCCTAGATTGCGAACATCGCGAAACTATGGTGTGGAGGAGCCATTTTTCCGCTCATGGCCCTCCGTACCACTCCTCTCCCGCACGAGCTTTCTTTCCGCAGCAACCCGGAATGCGCTACATTTAAAGGTCCCGAAAAATGCCGCGGCGCCCAGATGCACCCGGCCGGGGAATTTATGGCCGGACTCCTCCCATCTCTCGTGATTGTGGGCCGCCCCAACGTGGGTAAGTCCACGCTCTTCAATCGTTTGACGGGCACGCGCCGTTCCATCGTCACCAACGAGCCGGGCATCACGCGCGACCGCATCTACGGCAAGGCCGAATGGCGCGGCCGGGAGCTGGAAATCGTCGATACCGGGGGCATCGTCCCAGACGACAAGGCCCTGGTCCCTCAGGAAGTCCTGCGCCAAGCACATGTGGCCATCAAGACGGCGGCGCTGCTCGTTCTGGTAGTGGATAGTCAGGCGGGACTGACGCCCCTCGACGAAGAATTGGCGCGGCTCCTGCGAACCACCGGTAAACCGTTTGTGCTCGCCGTCAACAAAGTCGACGCCAGGTCGCAGGAATCAAACGCCGCGGTTTTCCATCGCGTTGGTGCTCCGGTTTTCCCGATCGCCGCCGAACACGGCACCGGGGTGGATGATCTCCTCGATGCCGCCCTCGCGAAAGTCTATCCGTCCGCGGACGCCCAAGTAGGGGCTGAGCTGGCCCCGCCCGATCTTCCTGCCGAGGAACCCCCGATCGAGGTGGCCATCATCGGCAGACCCAACGTCGGCAAGTCCACGCTGCTGAACCGCCTGGCCGGCGAGGAACGTTCTATCGTCTCGCCCATTCCCGGGACCACCATGGACACCGTGGATACGGAGATTACGCGCGATGGCCGCGACTATCGCTTCGTGGATACCGCGGGAATTCGCCGCAAAGGCAAAACCACGCTGATCGCGGAAAAACTGAGCGTGGTCATGGCCCGCCGCGGCCTGGAGCGCTGCGATGTGGCGCTCCTGGTCGTCGACGGCCAGGAGGGCGTGACCCAGGGAGACGCGCAAATCGCCAGCTACGCCGAACAGTCCGGCCGCTCCGTGGTTATAGTCATCAATAAGTGGGATCTGGCCGTCGTTCGGGCGCGCGATGCCGCGGCCCGCGATGCTGCCACGGCGAAAGGCAAGTCCAAGCGCGCTCGCGGCGAACCCCACAAACCCGAAAACTTCGATTCCGGCCGGTTGATGTTCGACTACGAAAAAATGATCCGCGCCAAATTGAAATTCCTGAGTTACGCACCGATCGTTTTTCTCTCCGCAAAAACCGGCGAGCGTGCCGACAAACTTTATCCGCTGATCAATCAATGCTGGGACGCGCGCCGCCGGCGCATCGCCACGCCGGCCCTGAACAATTGGCTCAAGGAAGAAGTCGACCTGCAGCGCGGCACCACGCCGAAGGCCCGCCCGGTGCGCATCTACTACATCACCCAGGCGAAAATAGCCCCGCCCACGTTCCTCATGTTCACCAACCAGAAGGCCCCGCTGCACTTCAGCTACCTGCGCTTCCTGGAAAACCAGCTTCGCGCCAAGTTCGACTTGGTGGGCACGCCGGTTCGCTTCATCCAGCGCCTCCGCCAGCGCGAGAAGAGATCCTCCGGCAACGACGAATGACTTTCCGCTGTAGGTGTCATTCTGGGTGCACCGCTCGTGTTCGCCGAAGACCTCCGCCAAGTTGAAATTGGCCGTTCCACCCCTGGCTCTAGATTCATGCCTCCTCGTGCGATGCGATCTGCATGAAGAGCGGAAGGAGGCCGGGGCTCAGATCGCCAACGACCCTCTACAGGAATGCGCGGCAAACTGCTACGATAACGGCGTCCCCCTTCCGGCAGGATCGCAAAATGCCAAGCAACGGCGCCGCCACACGAACCGCTACTGAAGAACGCCTCTATCGCATCGGAGACGTGAGCCGCCTGGCGGATTTGAAACCGTTCGTCCTGCGCTACTGGGAAACGGAATTCCCCATGCTCCAGCCGATGAAAAGCCCCGGCGGCCTTCGCCTCTACCGCCAGGAAGACGTGGACATGGTCTTCCGCATCAAGCGGCTCCTCTACGACGAAGGGTTCACCATCGCGGGCGCCCGTCGGCACCTTCGCGAAAAACCTGGATCGGCAGATCTCGAAAACGTTGCGGGCGGAACTTCCGGCTCGCACCCCGAGGAGCAGGCGCAGTTACTGAGCCGCAAGATGCTGCTCGATATGCGCGACGCCCTACGCGCTTTCTTGACGCTACTCGAACGGCGGTGATATCTTGGAGGTGCTGATTCCTTCCCCGATTCGGCCCCCTGGTTTTTTGGCCTGTCGCGGTCAGCTTACCGGTCGGGACGTAGCGCAGCCTGGTAGCGCGCACGCTTGGGGTGCGTGAGGTCGCTGGTTCAAATCCAGTCGTCCCGACCATTTCTTCTTCGGATACCGGACATCTGCCTACCGGCGGTAGACCGCCGACTGTAGTTATTCGGAGAAAGCCAAGCATCGAAGACCTTCGCCCATGCCGCACATTCTTCTGACCAACGACGATGGATATCAAGCGCAAGGACTGCGCGCGCTGGCTACAACCCTGGAAGGATTTGCCGTGGTTAGTATTGTCGCGCCGAGCTTGGAGCGCAGCGGGGCGGCGCAGTCGCTGACGCTGCGGCAGCCGATCGTTTGCAACCGCATCGGTGAGCGCGAATGGGCCATCGACGGGACGCCGGCGGACTGCGTGATCGTCGCGCTGCACAAACTGTTGCCGGAAAAGCCGGATATGGTGATTTCCGGAATCAACCACGGAGCTAACCTAGGAGAAAACGTTTACTATTCAGGCACGGTGGGAGCGGCACGCGAAGGCGCGTTGCACCACATTCCGTCGGTGGCGATGTCCTTGTGCTCGAAAAAGACGGAAGTGCAATTTGAAGATTCGGCGCGGGTGGCGCGCGCCGTCGCGGAATTGATCTTGCAAGAAGGATTGCCGGATCAAGTCTTGCTCAACGTGAATGTGCCGGAACCGTGGAATGGGGACGTGAAATTCACTCGGCAATCACAAAAGATCACCCGTAACCAGCTCAGCGAAGGAAAAGACCCGCGCGGACGCAGTTACTTTTGGCTGTTCGAGCAGCGAATCGATAAGGACGTGGAGCCGGACACGGATTACGCCGCGATTTTCTCCGGAACCGTTTCCATCACGCCGTTGCACCTCGACCCCACGCATGCAGAATCGCTCAATCATCTCTCGCACTGGGCCGCGCCGATAGCAGCGGCGTTTGCTCGTTGAATCACTTCGCCAGCGATCGTGTCGCCCTGGATTCTCAAGACGGCAAAGCGATAGAGTCGCGCCAGGCTGCCAAGAACCACGACGACCGACGCCGCTAGTTCGGTTTGGCGGCGGAGGGAGCGATGAGCGGTACGTTGTTCTTCTGCATGGTGTCGTTGAGCGCGGGAACATCTTTCCGCAGGACCTCGCGCCACTTCGCTAGCTGCGCTTCGAGTTGCAGGTCCAGTTCGGCGTAGACGGCGACCTCGGCTTCGGTGGGCGTAGCGTCGGCGCTATCGACGGCGTTCTGCAGGTAGCCAAGTTTGCTGTTTAATTTTGTAGGGTAGTTGAGTTCGTCTTCGCTGGCTTTCGAGTTCACCTGAATGAGTTCTTCTTCGATCGCGCTGATTTTCTTGCGGAGATCGGCGGCCGCCGCGACTACCGGCTTTGCGGGTGCACTCGAACCGAGGCGCTTTTCGAGCGCTTGTAGCTGGCCGCGGAGGTCGCGGATGGCCAGGATGGCTTTGTTCATTTCGTCCTGGCGGTCGCGCATTCTTAGCAGCAGATCGAACTGTTTGCGCAGGTCCTCGGTGGCGGTTTTAACGCGGGGATCCATGGTCACTTCGAGAGGGGCAATAACGCTCTTCGCTCCGGCAGTCAATCGCACTTGATAGGTGCCCGGAAGGACCAGCGGGCCACTCGGTTCACCTTCGTCATAGATGGCGGCAGGAATTTTCTTGGGAGATTCGTGTCGCAAGTCCCAAGTGAATTGATTCAATCCGGCCTTGGCAGGGAGGTGTTCCTCTGTTTCATCTTTTTCCCACTCGTCGGAGCCGCCGTCTTTTTTCTTTTCTTCACTGGTGAATGCGCGAATGACCTGGCCCCGAGCATCCAGTAACTCCAGCTTGATGGGATCCTTGGGCTCTTCTTTCAAGTAGTAGTAGAGCGCCGCGCCGTCGGGAGGATTTTCTCCGATGGCATAGCGGCGGCGCCTGGTATGCCCCATGCGCGCGCGAATGGCGATACGAGACGTGAACAGGTGCGCCTCCTCGCCGGCGACGGAGGCGTTCGCCTGGCGCAGCGGGCTGATGTCATCGAGCACCCAGAATGCGCGGCCATGGGTGGCAACGACCAGATCGTCACCGTGAATGATGAGGTCGTGGACCGGAGTTGTCGGCAGATTAAGCTGCAGCGCCTGCCAGTGCGAGCCGTCATCAAAGGAAACCCACGCGCCTGTTTCGGTGCCGGCATAGAGCAGGCCCTTGCGCTTGGGATCTTCCCGCACGGCATGAACGTAAGAGCCGTCGGGGAGTCCGCTAGCGATGGGCGACCAGGTCTTGCCGAAGTCGCTGGTTTTAAAAACGTAGGGCTTGAAATCATCGAGCCTGTGGGCGTCGATGGCGGCGTAGGCGGTCCCCGCTTCGAACCACGATGGTTCGATCAGGCTGATCATGGCCCATTCGGGAAAACCTTTGGGAGTCACATTGGTCCAAGTTTTTCCATCGTCACGCGTAAGTTGCATCAGGCCATCGTCGGTGCCCACCCAAATCACACCTTTTTGTTGCGGTGATTCCGCAACCGTGAAGATCAAGTCATAGAACTCAATACTGGCCTGGTCTTTCGTGATGGGGCCGCCCGAGTCCTGCTGCTTCGATTTGTCGTTGCGGGTAAGGTCCGGGCTGATGGTTTGCCAGGAATGGCCGCCATCGTTTGAACGGAACAGAAACTGGGAAGAGTGGTAGAGCAAGTTGGGGTCATGCGGAGAAAATACGATCGGCATCGTCCAGGTATAACGATACTTCTGCACGGAAGCGTTGTAGCCGTCGGGATCGAGCGGCCACTGCTGGATGTTTTGCGTTTGGTTGGTGTGCCGGTCGAGCCTGGTGATATAGCCGAAATAGGAGCCGGCGTAAACGATGTGTGAATCGCGCGGGTCAACGGCAACGTAGCCGCTCTCGCCTCCGCCGACGGCGTCCCAGTCTGCTCGGTCGATGTAGCCACGATCGCTGGCGGTGGCGATACCGACGGATGAATTGTCCTGCTGCGTGCCGTACACGCGGTAGGGGAAATCGTTGTCGGCGGTCACGTGGTAGAACTGCGCCGTCGGCTGATTGCCCTGGGTGGACCAGTTCTTGCCACCGTCGATGGAGATGGTGGCGCCGCCGTCATTGCCGTTGATCATGCGATTGGGATTGTGGGGATCGATCCACAAGCCGTGATGATCGCCGTGGGGGGCATTGAGGCGTTCGAACGATTTGCCGCCGTCGTTCGAACGGAACAGGCCGGTGTTGGCGATGTAGACCTTGTTGGCATCCTGGGGGTCAGCCCAAACGTGGGTGAAATACCAGGCACGCTGACGGAAACGATGATCGTCGTTGATCAGGGCCCAGTTAGTGCCGCCGTCGTCGCTGCGGTAAAGACCGCCTTTCTTCGCTTCGATCAGCGCGTAAACGACATTTGAATCGGCGCCGGAAACAGCCAGGCCGATGCGGCCGAGCGGGCCCTCGGGGATTCCATTGCCTTCGACGCGCTTCCAGGTCGTGCCGTCATCGTTCGAACGGTAGAGGCCGTCCTTATCGCCGCCGCTGTTGAGCGTCCAGGGCGTGCGATAGCCTTCCCAC
>WNFS01002981.1_pt1 | contig 21917 bp, 20 predicted proteins | sample 5400141 | NCBI WGS metagenome assembly WNFS01 (sample SAMN13153358, study PRJNA577476) | soil metagenome | isolation source: 60 cm saprolite under Madrone tree | place: USA:California | collected 2016-06-14
GGAGTCGGCGACCGGTGCGGGTTGTGCCTGCCCTTTTGCCAGCCGAAGTGGTGTCCCGGCGGAGTCGGGCTCGTCTTCACTTTTGTGCTTGCCAGTGCCGTGCCCGTCAGGTGGCCAGACTGATTCACGTGCATTGACGTTGCACCGCTATGCCCTTTTCCCATCACGTATGCAGATAGCGAAAAGCAAGCAGCTATGACAATCGCCAAAGCCGTGGAATTCCCTAACTTCATGGTTTTGCCCTTTCCTTTTCAGTTTTCCTCGCCTTCGCCGACCGAACGGTCCCCAGAGCGAAAGCCTGAATTAAGTTTGACGACCGTTTTGGTCGCAACGTTCACTCTATCTAGCTACAAATCGCGATCGACATGTCGGAGATCATCCGACAAAGGGCTTCGTTGCGCGTCGAACGCGGGCGGTTCGATTACAGTGCGCGTTGCCCAAGCCATTGCACGGCCAAGCGCGTGACCTGCCGCGCGTTCTTAAGCTTCAGCTTTTCCTTAATATTCGTGCGATGCGTTTCGACAGTTTTTGGGCTTACCCCCAAGGCATGGGAAATCTCCCGCACTTCGTGGCCTTTGCCGATGAGCTCGAAGATTTCGAATTCGCGATCGGTCAAAAGACTCACCGGATCGTCGGTCGGGTGGATTTGCTTATCGGGCCCGTTATGTTGGAGTTGCGCTGCGATCACCGGACTCAGGTAACAGCGTCCGTTCAGTGCTTCCCGCAACGCGTCCGCGATGTTGTCGATCGCGTCCTGTTTCACGATGTAACCCATCGCTCCGGCCCTAAGCGCTCGCGTCGCGTAAAACGCTTCTTGGTGCATGGAAAGAATAAGCACCGGCAGCTTTTGGAATTCAGCGCGGATTGTTTTCGTTAATTCGATCCCGCTCGCGCCGGGCAAACCGATATCGACGATGGCCAGATGAGGTTCGAGTTCGCGGATAAGAGCCATCGCGTCCGCCGCTGTGCTCGCCTCGCCGCAAACAACGAACTCGTCTTTCGAATCGATCAGGCGCACGAGGCCTTTGCGCAAAACCGGATGATCGTCCACCAGCAGAATTCGTTTCTTGTTTGGTTGGGCTTGTTTCGCGGACATCAAATTTAACAGGTTAACGATTTAAAGATTTTCCTCCGCGGTCATTCCGAGCGGAGCGAGGAATCTCACGGTCGGAGCATGGATCACGCAAATTACTTAGTGTCATCAACCCAGCCTGCGCGAGATCCTTCACTTCGTTCGGGATGCTGGCGGATAAATCTTTTTCACGCCGCCTGGCCTTCCAACCATTGCACGGCAAACCGAGTCACCTGGCGGGCGTTCTTCAAATTCAATTTCTCTTTGATGTGCGCGCGATGCGTCTCCACCGTTTTCGCGCTGATGTGCAGTGTCCGTGCGATTTCGTGAACGTCGCGGCCTTTCCCGAACAATTCGAGGATCTCGAGCTCGCGATCGCTCAACTTATCAGTCGGGTTCCCGTGATTGGATCCGCTCGCGAAATTGGTGATCAGTTTCGCCGACATGTCATGACTCAGATATGGCCGGCCGGCGAGCACTTCGCGGATCGCGTTGATCACATTTTCGAGCGCCTCCTGTTTCATCACGTAACCCTGCGCTCCGGCGCGCAATGCGCGCAAAGCGTAGAGCGATTCATCGTGCATCGAGAGAATAAGCACCGGTAGCTTTTGGAATTCAGCACGGATATTCTTGATCAGCTCGATCCCGTTGGCGCCGGGCAAACTAAGATCGACAATCGCCAGGTCAGGCTTCAATCGTCGAATCACGTTCATCCCTTCGGCCGCGTCTCCCGCCTCACCGCAGATATTGAAAGCGTCGTCCGAACTGTTGATCAACTGTTCGAGTCCTTTTCGAAACAGCGGATGATCGTCAACAATGACGATGCGTTTTGCGCGCTCCGATTTGGAGCTCGGTTTCGAACTTTCCTTTATCGTGGTCGCGCTTTTCATTTGGTCATCGTCATCGGCAAGTAGCAGGCGACACGGGCGCCGCCTTTCTCGAGAGACTCGAATTCTAACCGAGCACCGATCGACTCGGCGCGGTACTTCATGATGCGGAAGCCCAAACCGTGGCCGGTCTTTGTTTTCGTGTTAAGTCCGACGCCGTTGTCGGTCACGCTGAAGACGAGGTCGCTTTTGAGACGCCTGACCTCCAACAAAATTTGGGTGGCGCGAGCATGTTTGTTCGCGTTGATGAGCGCTTCCCGCAAAATCCGATAAAGTTGCGAGGCAACATCGTCGTCTTCAATGTTCACTTCCGTTTTCAAATAGAGCCGGCAGGACGTTTGCCAAATTTTTCTTTCGACCAGATCTCGCAGCGCGGACAGAAATTCGGCGGCGTCGATCTCCTCCTTGTGCAGATCGCGGGCGATATTGCGCGCGTCCATGACTGAGCTGTTGATCAACTGCGCGATTTTTTCCAGATCGTCCGTCTGCACCACGCGATGATCCTTTAAGCGCAGCGCGGTGGCGCGGGCCAGGAACCCGATCGCCGTCAGTTGCTGGCAAAGTCCGTCGTGCAATTCCTGACCGAGCCGTTCCTGCTCGCGATCGCTGATTTCGAGAATCTGACCTTCGAGTCCCTTGCGCCGGCTGATTTCCGTTTTCAGTTCCTCGTTAGCTGCGCGCAACTCCGCGGTTCGTGCGCGGACTCGCTTCTCCAAAAGGTTTTTTGATTGGCGCAGCGCATCTTCCGCCTGCTTGCGCTGAGTAACGTCAATGATCGAACCAAACCATCCGATCACATTGCCTTTCCCATCGCGATCCGGCGTATAAACACAATGCATCGAGCGCGGTCGAGCTGTGCGATAAGAAACTTCGGTTTCGTATTCGACCCGCTGTCCCTGCAGTACTTTTTCGACGTAGGGCAAAATCGTCTTAAAAGCTTTTTTGCCCACGATTTCAATCATCGGCTTGCCGCTGATTTCTTCCGCAGGCCGGCCAAGCATCTCGGCGTAGGTGCGACTGACGAATCGGAAGCGGAGATCGCGAGTGCAGCGAGTAAGCATGAAAGGCGTGCGATTGATAATCGCTTCCAATTCGGCCTCCTTTGCGCGCAACGCTTCTTCCGCCATTCTGCGTTCGCGCAAATCAATGATGGCGGTTTGATAGAGCAACGCGCCGTTTCTCGCCGTCGAAGTGATCGGAGTGCTCAAAACCAGCGCTGGAATCTGTTCTCCCTTTCTGCTTTTCAATACCAGTTCCGTCTTCACTTGTTGCTGCGAAGTGCGGCAATAAAGCAGGTGACGGAGAAGCGAATCCAGATCCGCGACGTAGAACGCAAACGGCCGGCCAATTAACAGGTCCCGCGGCTCGCGCAGCAATTCGGTTGCAGCCAGATTCGCTTCCTCGATTCGCCCGGCGCGGTCAAAGCTGACGTACGCGATCGGCGCAAAATCGTAAAGGTCGACATATCGCTGAATAGCTGATTCCAGTTCGGTCTTGGGATGGCGCAGCCCATGAATGGACGATCCTCGTTCGCGTCCGCCGTTTGAATCGAGCTCGGCGCCGTTACGCGTCGATCGTTTTTCCTTCCGGGCGGGCTGCTTCAATTTTTTCATCGTCGCTCGGCTACTCCCTTTTTCGCCGCGACCCGCGTTCGCTGTTTCCATCGATGTCGATGAGCGTGAGAACAGCGCCGTCGATCTTATTGTCGGTTGCGCGGTAAGGCCGGACCCGCAATGAATACTGGCGGCCGTCCTTGTCAGTCACTTTGCGCTCGCGCGTGCTCAATGTTTCGATCACCTCGCGCAAAATATTTTCCAGATCGGGCACGTCAATGTTCGGCCGCAGTTCGCTTAATGGACGTCCGATATCGGTTGGCAAAATATTAAAAGCGCCGCGCGCCGCCGGCGTTGCCCGCCGCACCGTCAACGCATTGTCCACCATCACGATTGGCATCTGAATGCTGGCCAGCAGATTGTTCAGCTCGCCCGTCAGTTGCATCATCTCGAGATTTCGATTGCTCAGCTCTTCGTTCAACGTGGTCAGCTCTTCATTGGTCGATTGCAATTCTTCCTTGGCCGTTTCCAGTTCTTCGTTGGTCGATTGCAGCTCCTCGTTGCTCGACTCGATCTCTTCGTTGGCCGACTTCAACTCTTCATTGGTCGCTTCCTGTTCTTCGATGATGGCTTGCAACGATTCCTTCGAAACGGCCAATTCCCGCCGCAATTCGCCCACTTCACGCTCCGTCGCCGTTTTTCCCAACGCCCGCGTCAGCTTTTCACGTTTAGTTCCTTCGGTGGTCTCATCAAAAATAACCAGCAGCCACGATTTGTCGGTGCCGGGGATTTTGAATGGCACAGCCTGAATATTTATTTCGTAGGTTCGGCCGCTCAGCTTAACTTTCGCCCGTTCTTTCCGGGCGGGCTTGTCCGTTTTGATCGCGCGATGGATCGTGGCCCGCAGGTCTGGCACCAGGGTCGGCCGCGCCAGGCGCAGGAGGTTGAATGTCGCCGGACCCGGTGCGTGCTCGAGAAACAACTCGGTCCGGCCGCGGAATTGTTGCACGTGCATGTCTTGGTCGACTACGACCGCCGCCGGCGCGTAGGCACTGAGCATAATGCGGTCGGCTACTTTCAAAAGATCGCCCCCGAAATCTGCGCCAGCGCCGGCTGCCGATCTTCCCCCGAAGTGCGCGAGTTCAAGGCCACGCTGCGGGATGAGGTCTGCCATGCGCGGTGTAGTAACGACAGTCTTCGCGTAAATTTTGTTTTTCTTGTCCCCCAATTTGAAAAGCTCGTCGTACATGCCCACCGATTCGGCGGGCCCGAGAATTAAGTAGCCGCCGGGATTGAGCGCGTAATGAAACTGCGGAATGCAGCGCTTGTGCAGTTCCGAGCTCAAGTAAATGAGCACGTTGCGGCAACTGATCAGGTCGAGCCGTGAAAATGGCGGATCGGCCGTGATATTTTGACGGGCAAACGTGCAGATGTCGCGCACGTTGCGATGGATTTGGTAAGTGCCGTCGCGCTTCACAAAAAAACGTTTCAGTCGCGCAAGCGAAACATCTTTTTCGATAGCGCTGGAATAAATTCCCAGCCGCGCATGTTCGATCACCGATTCGCTCAGATCGGTGCCGAAAATCTGGATGCGTATTTTGGAAGGACCTCGGCCGAGCGTTTCCAGAATGCATATCGCGAGCGAATAAACTTCTTCGCCGGTGGCGCAACCCGGCACCCACGCGCGAAGCTCTGGTTGTCGATCTTTGCTTTTATTTCTGAGCAGCGCCGGCAAGAAGCGTTTCTTCAAGGCGCGGAAGAGGGCTTCGTCCCGGAAAAACCGAGTCACGTTGATAAGCAGATCGTCAAAGAGCGCTTCGATTTCTCTTTTGTTGTCGCGCATGAACCGCGCGTATTGACTCATCTTGTCGATCCGGTGCAGCGCCATCCGCCGCTGGATCCGTCGAATCAGCGTGCTTTCCTTGTAGGCACTGAAATCGACACCCATTTGCTTTTTCAGAGACAGAAAAATGCGGCCCAGATCGTCCGCCTGTTTGTAAGCGGCCTTTTCGATTCCTTCCGGATCGCTCAGCGGCCGGCGGATATAGGGATGATTGGAAATGCGCTCGATTTCCCGCGCGATTTCGCGCGGCGTCAGAACAAGATCGACGAACCCCGCGCGAATCGCGCTCCGCGGCATCGCGTCGAACTTGGCGCTCTCCTGATTTTGGGCGAACGTCAAACCCCCGGCCGCTTTGATCGCGCGCAAACCGGCCGTGCCGTCACTGCCGGTTCCGGAGAGCACGACGCCGATGGCGCGCGATCCACATTCTTCGGCGAGCGATTCAAAAAAGTGGTCGATCGCAACGTTGAGCCGTTCTTCACGTCGAACCAATGTGAGCGCGCCATTTTTGGCGATGACGCATTTGTTCGGCGGTTGCACGTAAACGGTGTTTGGTCTTGGTGTCGTTGTTTCTGTAACCTCGCTGACTGGCATCGCGGTGACTTTGCCGAGCAAATTGGAAAGCCGGCTGGCGTGATGCGGATCGAGATGTTGCACGATTACAAAAGCCATCCCCGTTTTCGATGGTAACTGGCGCAAGAATTCCATCGCTGCTTCAAATCCGCCGGCCGAACCGCCAATTCCCACAATCGGGCAAAGTGCCGATGATTTCTCTTTTTCCGCAGCGCCATCGGCGCCGAACTGCGGTTTGGCTTTGCGCTTAACGGATCGGTGACTTGGTCCGGAGCTTTTTGACTTTCGGTTTGCGGGCATGGCCCCCATTATAGTATTCGGAGCTTCGGCGGCCCCAAAGCCGCGCCTTCACTCTAGCCTCAATTCTCTCAGATGCCTAGGCGCAACATCACCGCGAGTGGCCGAGAATCAGGCCCTGGTCGGGCTTGAATTATAGAGTCCGCGGCGGAGCGCTTCGGGCGGTGGACGTAGACCGGCGAGATATTGGGCGTCAAAGGCCCGAAGCGCCGCTTCGACCGTTGCGCCGATGCCAACAATTCCTTCCTCCACGCTCGGACCCAGGAGCGCGATCCAAAGGTGACTGCGAAGGAACAGCTGCGGTCGGCGCGCCGCTGACGGACTGCCCGGATGCGCAGCACAGTAAAGATCCATCCGTTTTATCGCCCCCATCGTTGAATCAACGGCATGCCTTCCATTTGAACTGAACCCTTTAGCCTTTTTCATCCCACCCTCGAAACGCGCACCTCGCCTCGACTGGATGTGGGTCTTATGAAGAAAAGTGCGCGCCGGCTCGGACTGGATCTCCCGCCGACATGATTTGCCCGGTAGTCAGCGAGCGTGCGACTTCGATTATCAGGTTTTCACCTATAATTGAATGTGCCGTTCGTCTGATTGCGTAGCGGTTCGCTCATCGGCGATTCTCCATCGCGATGCAACTGCTCGCTCCCATCGAACTCTCCGGCACGGAGAAATTGGAAATCCTGCAGCGACTCGATCGCTTCCGGAAATGGCACTCGCTCGACGACAAGCGTTACTGCCTTGCCTGTGGTCAGATCATTGAAGGACGCGATGTTCTCGTTGTCGGCGGCACGCGCGGCACCGGACCGTTACGCTTGATCTGCCCAACTCGGAACTGCCATTCGAGTCCAATGGATTGGGTGATTGCGACCGACGAAGTGCTGACACGGATGTCGATGTTGCCAGAGGAAGAGACTTTGCCGCGAAAAACGACCGCTCGATCGCGGGAAAAGTTTTCCACGCGATTTCGCAAGTTCGCGATGCAATTTCGTCCGGCCGCTTGATCGACGCTTTCCAAATCCAACGCGTCTAAGGATTTGACCTACTGCCGAACCGGTGTGCAGCCCGATTGCGCATCGTTCTTGGTTTCTCATCGTTGGAGTTACGCAAACAAGCGCGATGAAAGGAACGACAAAAACTCGTTAGGGAAGGACTTATGTTGAATCCAACTTTGCAGTACAGCACCGCAAACGGCGCAATGGTTTCCGATGAAGCGCTCATGGAAGCCATCACTGACCATCGACCCGAAGCGTTGAACGAATTTTATTCGCGCCACGGCGGCAGACTGAAATCGGTCATCGGCAATGTTGTGCATGAAGAAGGGGACGCTGACGATGTATTGCAGGACATTCTGCTGCAGATCTGGCACGAGGCCGACCATTATTCGCCCGAGGCCGGCAAGTTACTTGGCTGGGTTGTCACACTCGCGCGCCGGCGTGCGATCGATCGGCTTCGCCGGAAGCAGGCTTATTGTCGCGCGAAAGAACGTTACCAGGAGCATCTCAACGAACAGCCGGCCTCGGGCCCGGACAATCATTCGTTCGGCGACGACATCTCGCGCTCCGACTTGCGGCATTTTCTACATCGTCGGCTCAATGTGTTGCCGCGTCATCAGCGCGAAGCGCTCGAGCTGGCGTTCTTTGCCGGAATGAGTCACCGCGAAATTGCGGCCGTCACTCGCGCGCCGCTCGGCACGGTTAAGACGCGCCTTGAACTTGGTTTACAAAAGTTGACGCAATCGCTCAGGCCGATCCGGCACAAAATTTAGAATTAGGGTGCCGGGGGCTCCGTCAAACACGGCCTCAGGGAAAATCGGAGCTCCCGGCAGGGCTTTTAGTCAAGTCGCCAGCGTCTTGTCGATCTTTTATTCGTAAAAAAAGCGGCCTGGATGTGTTGGGGCTGAAATTTCCGGTCGCTGTGTTATGTTCGTGACAAATGGATACGCCCCAAATCATCGCTTACCTGAAAACCTATTGTGGCTGGAGCGCTGGAGTTCGTGCCGTGCTCGCCAAGTATAATTTGCCTTACACGGAAAAGGACATCATCCAAAACCCAGCCTTTCGTTGGGAGATGGAAACGAAGAGCGGCCAGCCGCTTTCACCCTGCGTTGAAATCAACGGCAAAATGCTGGCCGATGCCAGCGGTGACGAAGTCGAGAAATACTTGATCGACAATCAGCTGGTTCAGGCGAGCGCAGCGCAAACCGATGTGCCGTTGAATGCGCCCTGTCCGACTGAGCAGCACGAGAGCGAAGTAAAACTGCGCTTCTGATCGGCAAACCCGCCAAAGGCTAGTCTTCGGACTCGGTTTCGGGATCCGGCTTGAGCCCTTCTTCCTCCATTTTGCGGAGGACGTCGCTCATGTCGTCGACTTCATCCCAAACTTCCTGGCTGACGTAAATCGGCGCTTTCTGTTGGGTGGCGATAGCGATGCAATCGCTTGGCCGCGCGTCCAGCTCGATGATCTTTTTCTGCTGCAATTCGTTTTCCGCCCGAATGATCGCCCGCGCATAGTAGGTCGCGTTTTTCAGGTCGTTAATGATTACGCGCTCGACTTTCGCGCCGAGCGCCGTCATCAGGTGCGCCATCAGGTCGTGCGTGAGGGGGCGCTCCTTGGTGATGTCGCGCATGAACATGGTGATGGCGCTCCCGACCGTTTGATCGACATAGATAATGAAAACCTTGTCGTTGTTCCCAATGAAAACCGCGCACCCGCCACTTGTCGGCAACACCGCCCGGACCTGCACTTCGATCACCGTTTTATTCATCCCCGGCGAACGTTATCCGCGCGGCCCGGAAAAACAAGCTGCCGTCAAAATTGTGAATAAGTTGGCAAGATTTTTGCACGCTTTTCTTGCATGTTGGGCGCGCTGAATCATTATTCGTCTGCGGTTTGGCGCCGCGCGCTAAAGAAGAGATGAAAGACTGGGACGTCGAGTCCGCAATCGCGACTTACAATGTTGATGGCTGGGGTAGCGGTTATTTCACCGTCAACGCCGAAGGCAACGTTGTTGCGAAACCGCTTCAGGAAAACGGCGGCAGCATAAATATTCTCGAAGTTGTAAATGAAGCCCGCACCCGCGGTCTCAGTTTTCCGCTCGTCATTCGCTTTCAGGATCTGCTCCGTCACCGCGTCGAATCGGTCAACCTCGCGTTCCAAAACGCGATCACGGAATTCGACTATCGCGGTCAGTATCGGGGCGTCTTCCCGATCAAGGTCAACCAACTGCGCGAAGTCATCGAAGAGATTGTCGATGCCGGCCAGCAATTTCATTTCGGACTCGAGGCGGGTAGCAAGCCGGAATTGGTCGCCGCGCTCGCGATGCACAAGGACGCGGAGAGTCTGATCATTTGCAACGGTTACAAGGACCAGGCCTTCATTCGCATCGCGCTTCTCGGTCGCAAACTTGGAAAGTTAGTAGTTATCGTCGTCGAGAAACTCGAAGAACTTGAGCAAACCATTCGCGCCGCAAAAGAAGTCGGCGTCGAGCCGGTCATCGGGATTCGGGTGCGGCTGCACAGCAAAGGTTCCGGCAAATGGTCACCGAGCGGCGGCGAGAACGCCAAGTTCGGTCTCGACACGACCGATCTCGTCGCCGCCAGCCAAATGTTGAAAGAGACGGGCTTCGCGCATTGCCTCAAGCTGATTCATTTTCACGTCGGCTCACAAGTTCCCGACATTTCCACAATCAAACGCGCGGTACGCGAAGCCGCCCGGTATTACGCAAAACTTTCGAAGCTCGGCCACGAGCTCGGATATCTCGATGTTGGCGGCGGTCTCGGCGTTGATTACGACGGTTCCGGCAGCGATTTCGACAGCTCAGCCAATTATTCGCTTCAGGAATACGCCAACGACGTCGTCTGGAACATCATGGACGTGTGCGATTCCGAAGGCGTCCCGCATCCGGCCATCGTCAATGAAGGCGGACGCGCCATCGTCGCGCATCATTCGGTGCTCGTGGTCGAGGCATTCAGTTCTATCGAGAAGACCGCGCCGAAGATCAGAGTCGAAGCGACTGAGAAAGATCACAAACTCGTTCACGACATTCTCGATGTGAAACAGCGGCTCAAGCGCGGCAATCGCATCGAGAGTTTGCACGACATTCAACAAATTAAGGAAGAATCGCAGGAGACGTTCAATCTCGGTTTGCTCGATCTCGAGTCGAAGGCGAAAATCGACACCGTTTACTGGCAGCTCGCCCAACAGATCGCGAACATGCACCGCGGCCTGAAGTTTGTACCCGAGGAAGTGAAGGAATTGGAGACAACGCTGGGCGATCAATACATCTGCAATTTCTCCGTCTTCCAATCGCTCCTCGATCACTGGGCGCTCGGTCAGCTTTTTCCAATCATGCCAATCCATCGCCTGACGACTCCGCCGGATCGACAGGGCACCATCGTCGACATTACCTGCGATTCCGACGGCAAGGTTTCCAAGTTCACCGATTTGCAGGATGTGCGCGAGACGCTCCCGCTTCATCGCGTCATTCCCGGCGAAATCTATTATCTCGGCGTCTTCATGGTCGGCGCGTACCAGGACATCATGGGCGACCTTCACAATTTGTTCGGCCGCGTTACCGAAGCGCACGTCTTTCTCGATCCCGATGAAGAATCCGGCTGGTACATTGAAGAAGTCATTGAAGGCAGCACCATCGGCGAAGTGCTCTCGATGACCCAGTGGGACAAAGTCGAATTGTTGCGGCTGCTGAAAACGCAAGTCGACGACGCGATCAAAACCGATTTTCTCAAACCGAGCGACGCGATGAAACTGCTCGCCGATTACGAGCGGCTGTTGCAGGAATACACGTATCTCTCCCTCAACGGCACGAAGCTTGTGCCGCAACCGGGCAACTGGCTCCCGCTAAGTTAGCTAGAGATTGTCATTTCAAGCGAAGTCGAGAAATCTCTTACTGTTGTCTTTGCTTGCTGACTTCGTTCGCGAAGGTTGCAATCGCACCTAGAATTCGTTGATCGACATCGTCCTGCGTCTCGTTCACCAAATCCTTTTTGCGGACGAGGAGGGAATGATCGCCGCCTTCGACGATGTGAATAAAATTCGTCGCGGTCATCTTTGATCGAACGGATTCGAGCAGATCCAAAGGACAAAGTGGATCGCGCGTCCCTTGGACGAAAAGAATCGGCGTGCGTAAATCGCGCAGGACCTGATCGCGCAATTTCGAACGGTCGCCGCCGCCGCAAAGCGGATAGCCAAGGCAGATCACGCCGCTGGCTTTTTCCTCAAGCGCGACATGACAACCGATTCTGCCGCCCATGCTTTTTCCGATTAAGAAAATCGGCCCGGATGTTTTCCCGCGAGCGACAGTGAGAGCTTGGCGATGCGCGGCGATTAGTTGCGGCAAGCGATCAGGGCGCTTCCGTCCTTCGCGCATGTAGTCATAGTCGAACGTCTCAACATCGCCGATTTGCGTTAGTCTTTGCTTCCAACGCTGCATCCACGGATGTGTTGACGGCGCGCCCGCCCCCGGCGCAAAAAGGAAAACGAGTTTCATCAGATAAAAACCCTCACCTGCCGCTTCGCGACTTCCTCTCCCTCAATCAGAAAGAGGATTGAGGTGAGGGTCGCCGCCATATTCAAGGGTCGACTGCGATTTGTCGATCTTGCAGGATGTCGCGATAGCCGCTACAAATTTCGCTCAATATGGCTGACGTAAATCGGCTGCTCGTCTCGGCAGTGTAATTCGAGCGGACTTTCGCCATGCTTTTTAACTCGCTCACTTTCGTCGTCTTCTTCGTGATCGTCGTCACGCTTTACTGGAGCATCGGTTCTTGGACGGCGCGGAAAAATCTGCTGGTTGTTGCCAGCTACATTTTTTACGGCGCCTGGAATCCGCCGTTCGCTGCCCTTTTGTTTTCCACCACGGCAATGGATTTCTGGCTCGGCCGGCAAATTGGCAAAGCCAAAGATCGACATAAAAGGCGCGTTTGGCTGGTCGCGAGCGTCTGCATGAACCTGAGCATGCTCGGGTTCTTCAAATATGGAAATTTCTTGCTCCAAAATTTCCAATGGCTGCTCGCGCACATTGGAATCATCTATCAGCCGCCGCATCTCGATATTCTTTTGCCGGTCGGCATTTCGTTCTACACCTTCCATTCACTTTCTTACACGCTCGACATTTATCGCGGCGTTTTGCAGCCAACGAGATCGTTGCGCGATTTTATTCTCGCCGTTTCATTTTTCCCGCAGCTGGTTGCCGGTCCAATTGTGCGCGCCGGAGATTTTCTCCCGCAATTGGTCAGGCCGCAGCCTTTGCGCACCGGGCAATTTCTTTGGGGAGTGGCGCTAATGACTCTTGGGCTGTTCGAGAAAATTGTCCTCGCCGATACTTTGCTCTCCGGCTCGGCGGATCGCGTCTTCGGTTACGCCGGTCCGTTGGTCGCGCTCGATTCGTGGGCAGGCGTAATCGCGTTTGCCGGACAAATCTTTTTCGATTTCGCCGGTTATTCGACTTGCGCCATCGGCGCTGCTTTGACTCTTGGTTTTCATTTGAAGGACAACTTCCGTTTTCCTTACGCCGCGATCGGTTTCTCCGATTTCTGGCGCACATTTCGCTTTCCACTTTCCTGCGCGATTATCTTTACATTCCGCTCGGCGGCAATCAGGTCCGGCCATTTCGAGCCGCGCTGAACTTGGTCATTGTCATGTTTCTCGGTGGGCTCTGGCACGGCGCGGCCTGGACGTTTGTCGTCTGGGGCTTGTTGCACGGCTCGTATCTGGTGATCGAGCGCATCTGTCGCATCTTGTTCGAAGACAAAGCCTGGGCGAACAATCTCGGCACGCGCATTCTTGCCGGGGCCGCCACTTATGCGGCGGTCTGCATCGCCTGGGTTTATTTTCGCGCGTCCGATTTCACGATCGCGAGTCGAATGCTCGGCGGAATGTTCGGCCAGCACACCCATGGGGATGCCATTCTCTCCACCCGCGAAATGCTTCAGGTCGCGCTCGTCACGATTGGCATGATTAGCGTCCATTGCTCGCTCCGTGACAGTAACATCGAAACAGCGGTGACACGTTTGCCCCGCTGGGCCGTGACCGCGGCCTGGGCGCTGATGGCCTGCGCAATTATTCTCACTCAAGGAACCAGTAATGCGTTCATTTATTTCCAATTTTAAGGAGCGACTGCGGCTTCCACGGTTGTTTTTCCGAAAGCCGACCCGCGCCGAACAAATTCACGGCGGTCCACCACTCGAATTCGAACGACCGATTCCGCCGATTCAATGGCGCGGCATTACAGTCCTCGTTGTTCTGGTTGTCGTCGCCGCGACTATGGGGTGGGAATTGTACTGCCGTGCGATCGGTTACGGACCGACTCTGGATGATAACGCAGATCTTTGGACACTGAGACGGCGCGCTGTTACACCTGAGTCGATCGTGATCATCGGCGATTCGCGCGGCTGGTACGATGTCGATCTTGATGAATTGCAAAAAGGATTGGGTAAGCGTCCGATCCAACTCGCGATGGGTGGCGGCTGCGGTTATCCGGTGCTCGCGGATCTGGCGAAGGACGAAAGCTTCCACGGCGCCATTATTTGCAGTGTTGTTCCGCACATATTTTTCGCGCCGCCCGGCACGCCGCCGATGGAGCGCGGCGAAAAAGCGGTGAAACGCTTTCACTCCCAAACGCCCGCCCAACGGGCGAGCCAGTATCTCGCTTTTCCTTTGGAAGAACACGTTGCCTTCCTAAAACAGGAAGAACTGGCGCTCGACGATCTGTTGAAACGTATCCCGATTCCAAATCGCCCGGGAGCTCTCGTCCCGCCGCGTCTCCCACCGTATTTCGGAACGCTCGATCGCGAACGGCGCGCGCGAATGATTGAAGCATGCGCTCGTCCCGGGAGCGAATTGGCGCAGCGTATTCAGCAAATCTGGATTCCGCTTTTCACGCCTCCACCCCCGCCGACTTACGTTCCAAAAGAACAGTTCATAGCGAAAATTGGGGAGGCGATCGGAGGTCGCTTTCGCGATACGGCTGCGGCGATCGAGAAAATCCGTGCTCGCGGTGGCAAGATCGTATTCGTTCGATTTCCGCACAGCGGCGGCTTGAAAGAACTTGAAGACCGCGATACCCCGCGCGCAAAAACCTGGGACCCGCTTTTAAAAATGACCGGAGCGCCCGGTATTTACTATTCCGATTTTTCGGAACTGGCCGGATTCAATTGTCCGGAATGGTCGCACTTGTCCGCCGGCGATTCGGTCGAATTCACCAAACGCCTCGTTCCGCATCTGCGCGCCGCGTTGAAGATGTAACGGCCAGTCCGGTTCGGACCTAATCGCCATGTCGAGCGGCGTCGGCGAAAGCGACGTCGCCGGATTTCAAATCCAGTTCTGCTTCCTGCAGCGTTCCGAAAACGCGCGCACGATTTTCGTCGAATTCTTTTTCCCAGCGCGCCACTACGACGGTGGCCAGACAATTCCCGATCACGTTCACGCAGGTGCGACCCATGTCCATCAGCTCGTCGACGCCGAAAATAATCGCCACGCCGATGGGACCAAGGCCGGCCGGCACAAACGTATTTAGCGTTGCCAGCAAAATGACGAGTGATGCGCGTGGGACTGCGGCAACACCTTTGGAAGTGAGCATTAACGTCAGCATCATCGTGATTTGCTGGCCGAGTCCCATCTGCCAGCCCATCGTCGTCTCGGCAGCCTGCGCGACGAACACGGACGCCATCGCCAGATACAGCGTCGAACCGTCGAGATTAAACGAATAGCCCGTCGGCATGACAAAGCCGACGATATGACGCGGCACACCAAATCGTTCCATCGCCTGCATCGCCTTCGGCAACGCCGATTCGCTGCTTGTAGTCGCAAAGGCCAACGCCGCTGGTTCGCGGACTGCGCGGAAAAATTGCCGGATCGGTAAGCGCACGATGAATGCCACGATTCCAAAAACCAGCACAACAAAAATGATCAGCGCTAGATAAAGTGAAAGAATCAGTTTTCCCAGATTGACCAGCACGCCTGGTCCTTGCGTGCCAATCGTGTGCGCCATCGCCGCGCCCACACCGACTGGCGCAAACATCATCACGTAGTTTGTGAACTTGAACATGATCTGCGAAAGACTGTCCATCGCGCGCACGATCGGTTTTCCTTTTTCGCCAACTGCGGACACGGCGAGCGCGAACAGCACACTGAAAGCGACGATTTGGAGAACGTCGCCACGTACCATCGCGTCGATCACGCTCGACGGAAACGCGTGCACAATCGTTTCGACTAGTGTTTTGGGATGGCTTTGCTCGATCGTCTTGACGATGTCGATGTTGCCGGCCGCGAGAGTTACGCCAGCTCCGGGCTTAGTGAAATTCACAACCGCAAGTCCGATGAAAAGCGCCGCGGTGGTGACGATCTCGAAATAAACCAGCGCTTTGATTCCCATCCGTCCGACCTTTTTCAATGCGCCGGCACCGGCGATGCCGACCACGATGGTGGAGAAAACCAGCGGCGCGATGATCGACTTGATCAGGTTGATGAAAATGTCGCGCAGGAAATAAACTTTGTTGCCCCAATCGGGCTGCAGCCATCCGATCAATGCGCCGCCGACCAGGCCAATCATGATCTGCGTCGTCAGCGACGGGCGATACCACGGCGGGCGAGCTTGGGCTGGCGGCGAAACGTTCATTTCAGTCCGCAGATTTCGCAGATTTCAGATGAATTAGGAAAGCAGGAAAAAAGGAAAGAATTATCTGGAAGCCAAGAGATCAGGAAAAGGGCCTTCGCTTTTTTCTTTTCCTGTTCGTAATTCCCTTCCTGGATTCCTGGTCTCCAGATTGACTTCTATGTTTCTGACTCACCTTGAATGCACCGCGTGCGGGCTGCGGCACGATTGGTCGCGGTTGCAAAATCTTTGCACCGCCTGCGGCAAACCGTTATTTGCGGTTATTGATCTTGGCGCCGTTGGCAAACTTGGCGGCTTGAAGCCGTCAAGCTTGCGCGAGACGTTGCGAGCACGTGAGGAATCGCTTTGGCGTTATCGTGAATTGTTGCCGCTGCCGAAAGATGCAGAGCCAATCTCGTTAGGTGAAGGCGGAACACCATTGTTGCCGGCGAAGAAATTTGCCACCGGTTTAGATGTCGATCTTTGGATCAAAGACGAATCGCTCAACCCGACCCAAAGTTTCAAAGCGCGCGGAATGAGCGTGGCCGTTTCAATGGCGAAACATCTCGGGGCCGAGAAACTCGCAGTTCCGAGTGCTGGAAACGCCGGTGGCGCGCTCGCCGCTTACGCCGCGCGCGCCGGACTCGAAGCCCACATCTTCATGCCGCGCGACACACCGCGTGCGAACATCGTCGAATGTTGCGAGCTCGGCGCTCACGTCACGCTGATCGATGGGCTGATTACCGATTGCGGCGCGGAAATCTCACGCCGCAAAGAGAAAGAAGGTTGGTTCGACATGTCGACGCTCAAAGAACCTTATCGGGTGGAAGGCAAGAAGACGCTCGGTTACGAAATGGCCGAACAACTGAATTGGAAATTGCCGGAGGTGATTTTGTATCCGACCGGCGGGGGAACCGGACTCATCGGGATGTGGAAAGCGTTCGATGAAATGGAGAAGCTCGGTTGGATCAACAGTAAGCGGCCGCGGATGTTTTCGGTGCAGGCAAGCGGTTGCGCGCCGATCGTCCGCGCGTTTGAAGCGGGCGAAAAGTCCGCGGCGGAATTCTCGAACGCACACACAATCGCGTCCGGTCTGCGTGTTCCAAAAGCGATCGGCGATTTTCTCATGCTGAAGATTCTTCGCGAATCGAACGGCGGAGCGATTGCCGTTGAGGATGAGGAAATGATTCGGACCGTTCGCGAAGTTGGATCGGCGGAAGGTCTTTTCGTCGCGCCGGAAGGGGCAGCTTGTTTCGCCGCGCTGAAAAAACTGCGCGCCTCCGAAAAGATCGACATCGGCGAGCAGGTGGTGATTTTCAATACCGGTTCAGGCATTAAATATCTCGACGTTTTTAAAAGCATTTAGCGAGTTAGCGGTTTAGTGACTTAAGGATTTCCTGCTTTCCTGATTGATCTTTTTTCTGCGAAAATGTCCCAAATCTGTGGACAACAAACCTTCCTTTCAGATTGCTGACGACATCGCGCACGCGGAGACGTTGCCCGCGGAAGTCTATGTTGATCCTGTCTGGTACGAACGCGCGCGAGAGAAAATCTTCACGCGATCGTGGCAATTCATCGGCGAATCCGCGCGATTGAAAACAACCGGGCACGTCTGGCCGTTTACTTTGCTCGAAGGTTGTCTCGACGAGCCGTTGTTGCTCGCGGTTGATGAAAAAATGCAGACGCATTGTCTCTCGAACGTCTGCACTCATCGCGGCGCGCTCGTGGTCGAAGGCGAGGGGCACATCAAAGGAATGCGCTGCCGTTATCATGGCCGAAAATTCGCGCTCGATGGTTCGTTCATTTCGATGCCGGAGTTCGAGGGCGTTGCAAATTTTCCGAGCGAAAAGGACAATCTCCCGAAGGTCCCGCTCGAACGTTGGGGTCCATTTCTGTTTTGTAATCTCAATCCTACTTTCTCGTTCGCGGAATGGATCGAGCCGATTAACAAGCGAGTCAGTTTTCTTCCGCTCGATCGAGCGGTGTTCGATCCGTCCACGTCGCGCGATTATTTCCTGAAGGCGAACTGGGCTCTCTACTGCGAAAATTACGTGGAAGAATTTCATCTGCCCTACGTGCACGGCGCCAGCTTGGGTGGGCTCGATTACGGCGAATACCGGCACGAGCTCCATCCGTATTGCTCGATTCAGATTGGAGTCGGCAAAACGAAAGCCGATTCGTTCGCGCTGCCGAAAGACCACCCTGAGTCGGGCAAGAACATCGCGGCGTTCTATTGCTGGTTGTTCCCGAACCTGATGTTCAATTTTTATCCGTGGGGAATTTCCGTGAACGTGGTGTATCCGCTCGCGCCTGATCGAACAAAAATTTCCTTCCTTAGCTACGTCTGGGACAAAGATCGACAATCAAGCGGCGTCGGCTCTGATTTGCACCGCGTGGAAATGGAAGACGAAGAAGTGGTCGAAGCGGTCCAGCGCGGTGTGCGCTCACGTCTTTACGACCGCGGCCGTTACTCGCCGCGGCGCGAAGCCGGTACGCATCATTTTCACAAGCTTCTCGCGCGTTTCTTGAACGAGCATTGACTGCGGATTACACGGATGGCGCCGATTATCTGTAGGGGAAGCTGTTAGCTTCCCTTTTTGAATTGCAGAAGAAGAATAATCGAGCGTTATCGCTTCCGCAGGCGCAGCGGAAACAGCATCGACACTTGTTCGCGATATTTTCGATAGCTGTCGCCGTAGAACCGGATCAGGTCGCGCTCTTCGAATTGGATCGCCACTAAAATGTAAGCCGTTGTCATGATGGCGAAGAAGAGGTGACCGGCAGTCATCCGCGGCGTGGCCCAGAACGCGATGACGAATCCGAGATAGAGCGGATGCCGGACAATCTTGTAGAGAGTTGGAGTTGCGAATGGCGGCCGTTCCTCGTGTTTGCCGACCAAATAGTTGTAAACCTGCTTCATCCCGAAGAGGCCGAAGTGATCGATGAGATACGTTGAAACAAGAACGAGGCCCCAGCCGATCCAGAACAAACCAGTCAGCACGGTGCGACCATTTGGATTGCGCACGTCCCAAACGATTCCTTTCATCGGCTCCCATTTCCAATAGAGCAGCAATAGGATCAGGCTCGCGAGTAAGACATAAGTGCTGCGTTCAACTGGTTCGGGAACAATTTTTTTCCAGGCGCGTTTGAACCATTGCCGCGCCATCACGCTGTGCTGGACCGCAAACAAACTCAGCAAAACGGCGTTGATAATAAGCGCTTTTGTCAGCGGCGGCGCCGTTCCGGAATCAATGGTCTTCGGGACAAGCGAAATATTACCGACGAAAGCGATCGCATACAAAAATGCGACCAGAAAGATGAGGTAACAAACTAATCCGTAAAGAAACGCGAGAATCCGACCAAGCATATTGATCTCCTTTCGGTTTTCTGAGTGAGCTGCGTCGGGTAGGGTGACAGCCGACACTTTCAAGGACAAGCGTAAACCATGAGTCGACGCGAACTAACGCCCTCGTGATCGACCTTTGTAGAGGACCGTATCGATTAGCTCACCATCCAGATAGAATTAGCGGCGCGCAAAAACAGTTGTGAACGTTCGGTTCGACTTTCTCGGCAAATCGCCGAGAAACGAAAAATGAAATCCGAATATGCGCGTCCGGCGCTGCGTCTAAATATAAATGAAGAAGCTAATACTCAGTATGGCACTGGCAGTCGCGGCTCCGTTCGCGTGGGCACAGGTTTCTGAAACCACCACCACAACGACTACGACTGAGGGTAGCGGCACGATCACGGAGTTTGCTCCGGGTAGCACCATCGTGCTGAAGGAAAGTGCCGGCCCGAGACATTATCGCTTCGGGAAAAAGGTCGTTTATGTGACCAGAAGCGGTAAGGAGCTCGACGAGACCACCGTGCGCACACGAATCAAAGTGGGCGTGCCAGTCCGCGTTCACTTCGTGGGCGAAGGCGACAACGTGATGGTTGATCGCGTGATCCTCGACGAGGATTAAGAACTAAGTTCGATAACTAACATTCGCGCCTTTTCTGCTTCGCCGAATTTGTTTCACGCGAAGCGGAAAGGCGCGTTTTGCGTACGGTGATTGGGTTCGATTCGCTGGTGGAGATTGTTAAGGCACGCGAGCCGTTACTGGGCTATACTAGGCAACTGCCGCAACTATTTACCTCCCTGGTTTGCCGAATTCCTTCGGAAGCACGAGCCGGATGGCCTTTCGCTGCGATCACTGCAGCAACTCAGTAAACTAGAAAGTTAGTTTCTATGATTAAGTCAATCGTTAGCGTCGCGTTTGCCACAGCCCTTATGGGTTCAGTAGCTTTCGCGCAAACACACACGTCTTCCACCAAGGTTGCCACGCAACCCAATGGAATGACTAAAACCACCACCACGACAACCGAAAGTTTTGGCACCGTCACGGAGTTTACTCCGGGCGATTCCCTGATCCTGAAAACCGAAGCGTCCGAACCCGTGCACTTCAAATTCGGCAAGACCGTCGAATTCGTGAATGCACACGGAAAAGTGATCGAAACCTCGAAAATCACAAGAGATTCGAAGGTTCGGGTTCACTTCGTCAAACAGGGCGACGACATGCTGGTTGATAAAGTTATCCTCACGCCGGACCGGCACTAAGTCCCGGCGCGAGTTGCTTGGCTAATTTTTAGGCCAAGCTAGCAATTCAACGCCCGGCGGATCGAGATAATGCTCGCCCGCCGGGCGTTTTGTTTTCTTTTGCGGACTTGATCGTCAATCGGCATCCCAATGCTCGGCAATCATGCCGTCCTGCAGGCGGAACATGTCGAATCCGAGCGCTTGATGATGTTGGCCATCTTTGCCCGTCCACGTTTGGCGCACGTAAACGACGACCATGTCGTTGTCGCCGATCACATTTAGCAATTCGCGTTTGTAATCGGACGGCAGCGGTTGAGCGAAACGCGCACGAAACGCGTCCATGAAACCTTTCAGTCCGGTCGGCACTTGAGGATTGTGCTGAATATAATCTACCCGCAGAAACCTCGGCGCCGCATCGACGTCGCGACCGACCAACACTGTTGTATAAAAATTCCGAACGACGTCCTTATTGCGCGCCGTCAAGGCCTAATCAGCGCAAGCCGCCCGCGCGAAGACGCCCAGGGTAAATGCGAAAAACAAAATTCCAACCCGTCGCCCCGCTATTCCGATAGTTGTGCGCATTCCTGATTGACCGCGAAAAAGTGCGAACCGTTCACCAAATTCTTTGGCCGAGGCCAGAGCTGGCGCGGTCGCCTGCCGAGCGGTAGCTTGATGCGGAGGTCTTGTGGAAACTCATACTGGTCTTGGGTTTAACCGCAGATTACGCAGATGATACGGATCTGTTTTACAAGTTTACTGTTCATGTTCGTTCAACTGAGTCTCGCGAATTCCTTTCACGATGATTCGCACTATGTTCCGCTCGGGGCGCGGACTGGTTATTACGTTGTCCGGGACGGTTCGCGACTCTCCCATCAGCTCGGCGTGGATGACTCGCCTTACATCGATACGAGCGATCCACTCCGTCACGGTTACGGCAAGGACGTCCTCGCGTTTCGGTTCAATCAAGCCGGTCGATTGATGATGGCGCCGTCGTATATCGCCAACGCCCAACTCAACGAATTTTACACGCGCCGCATCGGCTCGCTGATTCGCGGCCGTACTACCGTTCGTGATGTCCAAGCGCTCTTCGGCCACGCCCAAGCTGCCTCCCGCCGCCCCGACGGCTTCGTTTATTAATTACACGCTAGACGTGTTCAATCCGTTCGAAGATCGATCGGGTGGCCGGCGCTAAGATCGACGCGTTTTTTCGCCCTGCCGCGAATGGCCGCGTAGGTCGAACTACCTGACTCTGCTAAATTCAAGCCGCGAACCGGTCGACTCTCGGAATGTCATGTGGTCACGCGAAATTGCGACTTGATAAACCGAGGTCCCGAACGGCGTCTCAATTTTCACTCGATCGCTGTCCCCAAATCTATATCTGCCTCGAGTGCTGCCGATCAGGACCAGCCCGTTGTCAGCAAATTCCCAAACGACTGAGTTCGGATCGGACGACGTCCGCCATTTACCGACGATCTCGCGGGAAGGACCACCGCAAGCGGC
>WNFS01003323.1_pt1 | contig 21866 bp, 19 predicted proteins | sample 5400141 | NCBI WGS metagenome assembly WNFS01 (sample SAMN13153358, study PRJNA577476) | soil metagenome | isolation source: 60 cm saprolite under Madrone tree | place: USA:California | collected 2016-06-14
GATCCGTACGTCTATGCTCGAGGCCGGCTGGTCATCGAGGCCACGGCCGCCAAGGCGCAACCCATTGGCATCACCTACCCGCTGGGCGTCCACCCGCGCCGCTTGTCGGCGTCGGAGATTCACCGAATGGGCACGGAAGCCAGAAATCTAGGAATGAAGGGGGTCCTCTGCCCGGATCCGAGCTGGGTCGCGCCGGTCAATGCCGCCTTCACGCCCACCGCCGAGTTGGTGGGGTTCAACAAGCGGGTGCGCGAAGTCTTTGCCGGAGCTGTCGCCGCGGGCACTGCGGCTGTCCCCCTGGACGGGCGCATGATAGACGTGCCCGTGGAAGAATGGGCCAAGGTGGTGCTCGCCATGGCGGATGCCTGTGATGCCCGTGATGCGCAGAAGCGCGCCGCCCGGGCAGGCTCCTGAAAAAGCGTGAGCGGAGGAGCGTCCGCGGCGTGAGAAGAGGCACGTGCCTATGACCATGCCCGCGCTCGCTCCGTTGCAAGGACATTGCGATGCAGGTACACTCCCGCGAGAAACGAGGAAGGCACGATAGCCTGAGAGGAGAATGCTCGAATGAAGGTGCATAAACCCAGCGAGATCCCAGCTCAACCCGTGAACGCTCCCTTGTTCACCGGTGGTCCGGTGACGCGGCAGACGCTGCTCACGCCTGAGGCGAGCAACGACTTCAATTTGGGCATCGTCAACTTCAGCCCTGGTGCGCGCAACAAAATGCACACTCATAGTAGTGATCAGGTGCTGTTCGTGACCGCGGGCAAGGGCATCATTGCCACAGAAACGGAGCAACAGATCATCATCCCAGGCGATGTCGTGCATATTCCCTCGGAAGAGAAACATTGGCATGGAGCCACGCACGACTCGTCGTTCTCCCACATTGCCTTGACGGCGAAAGGTAGTACGACGACGCAAGTAGAAAAGTAAGTCAGTGCCAGGGGCGCGTGGGCAGGTGGTGCGCGCCGGAGCGCGGGCTACGTGCTCGGCAACACCGCCAGGGCATCGACGGCCTTCACCCCGTGCCCCGCGGGCAGGACCATCAGCGGGTTGATGTCCAGCTCCGCCAGATGGCCGGTGAGGTGCGCGGCCAGCCACGAGACGCGGACCAGGGTGTCGGCGAGAGCCGCCACGTCCGCCGGTGGTCGGCCACGGAAGCCCCGGAGGAGCCGGGCTCCCTTGACTTCCGAGAGCATGGCCAGGCTCTCGGACAGGGTCAGGGGACAGCGCCGCACGGCAACGTCGTCGTATACCTCCACCATCACCCCGCCCGTCCCGAACAGCAACATCGGTCCGAGCTGCGCGTCGTAGGAGACGCCGATGATGACCTCTACCCCCTCTGCCACCATCTCTTGCACCAGCACTCCGGAGACGGTCGCGTCCGGGGCATGGGCGAGAGCGCTGGCCACGATCTCGGTGTAGGCGCGCCCCACCTCTCCGGCGCTCTGCGCGCCAAGGCGGACGGCGCCGGCCTCGGTCTTGTGCGGAATGTCGGGCGAGTCGACCTTCAACGCCACCGGGTACCCGAGGCGCTCGGCGGCCTCGACCGCCGCCTTGGCGGAGGATGCAAGGACTTCGCGCGTCACCGGTATTCCCCAGGCCGCGATGAGCTGTTTGCTCTCGGATTCGGACAGGGTCGTACGACCGGCCGCCCGCAACCTTGCGATGGCCCGGTGCTGTCCGGCCGAGAGCGCGGGAGCTTCCGCGAACCCGTCGGACAGGCGACGGTCACGCCAGGCGTGATAATCCAGCCGACATCTGAGACCCCGGGCCAGGGTATCCGGCGTATAGAACATCGGAATATTGGCGAGCTTCAGCTTGGCGAGTCCCGCTGTCTCGCTGCGGCTCCCGGTCCACAGGAAGGCGATGCCCTTATGAGTGCGCTGGCGGAGGCTGATCACCTGCTCGGCCTGGGTATCGGCCCCGGCGCTCGCGATGACCAGCGTGCCGACCTGGGGCTCATCGAGCAGGTACTCCATGATCGACGGGAAGGACGCGCTGTTGGCAAAGCCCGTGACGTCCGCCGGATTTGCCGCCCAGCCAAACCCCTTGAGGATCCCGTCAATGCCATCGCGGGCGTGGTCGCTGAGGGGCGGCAGGTCCAGCCCGGCGAGGCCGCACATGTCGGCCGTGAGCGAGCTGACCCCGCCCGAGTGCGACACGACGGCCACGCCGGGATGCTCGGGCTTTGGGGTATGGGCGAGTAGCTGGGAGACTTCCAGCAGCTCGTCGTAATCTTGCACGCGGATGACCCCGTACTGCGCGAAAACCGCGTCGTACAGCTTGTCGACGCCGGTCAGCGCGGCCGTATGGGACCGGGCCGCCCGCGCGCCCGCCTCGGAGCGGCCGATCTTGATCATCACCAGCGGCTTGCCGCGCTCCGCCGCGAGCTTGGCCACCTCGAGAAACTTGCTCGCGTCCTTGAACCCCTCGACGAAGCCGGCGATGACGCGGGTGGCGGCGTCATCGAGCAAGTACCGCGCGAAGTCGGAGCAATCGAGGTCCGCCTCATTGCCCGTGGAGATGATGTAGCTGAATCCTACGCCGGCGTCCGCCGCCCGCGCCAGAAACGGCCCGAACGCCGTGGCCCCACTCTGGCAGACGAGACCCACCGGCCCCGTCACGCCCTTCGCGCCGCGCGACGACGAGGTGGCCCAGATGTCGTCCTTGACATTGGCGAGGCCGAGGCAATTTGGCCCGCTCAGGCGCAGTCCGGTGTCACGGGCGAAGCCTCCCAATTGTGTTTGTAGATCGCGTCGCGCCGGCTCCCCGCGCTCCGCGAACCCGGCAGAAATGACGATGGCCGACCCAGCTCCCTTGGCGTGACAGGCCTCGAGGACATCGAGCACCTGGTGGTACGGAACGACGACAGCCACCAGATCGGGACCTTCCGGCAGGTCGGCGACGCTCGCGTAGGACTTCACGCCCATGATCTCGTCGTAGTTGGGGTTCACGGGATAGACGCGGACGCGATCCTGCGCCTTGAGCGCGGCGGCGAGGAACCGCCCCCCGTACTGCAGCCGCGGCGTCGCCCCGACGATGGCGATGGAACGCGGGTTGAGCATCTTGTGGATCGCCTGCATTTGCGGCTCGGTCCAGATCTCCATGCGAGTCAGCTCGACGCTCAGGTGGACACGTTCGGTGGGAATTCCGGGGCTCCCATGGAGTCGATCGACTAGGTTCGCCGGTCGTAGACGGTGAACTCGACGAGGTTGTCGTCGGGATCGCGGAAGTACACGCTGGTCGACACACCGCGCGCGCACGTGCGTGGTCCGGGCCCGGCCTCTGGCACCACGCCGTTACGCTTCAGCAGAGCGAGGATCTCGTCGACGGTCCCGTCCCATTCGAGACAGAAGTCGGCGCCCCCCGCGGTTGGCCGCCGCGCTCCCAGGTAGCCCGGGCGCGCCGGCGCGTCCGGTCCGTGGACATTGATCTTCTGCGCGTCGGCGATTCGGATCGTCGCCATGTCCGGACGGCCTGGCCGTTTTTCCCAGACGATCGTGAAGCCGAGCCCCTTGTAGAAGTCCAGCGTGCGCTGGAGATCGCCCGCGACGATGACCCAGTGGTCGATGCCCTTGATGCCCATCGCTTGCTCCTTCGCTCCATTTTCGCCCCGCTGATTTTCTCCCCGACCTTATCATGACGATGGCGGCGCGGTCATGCCGCCACCGGCGCGAGCCGCGGCTTCAAGGTATTCTCGCGGCTGAGCGCGCCAAAGAGAGGCAAAACATGCGAGCGGTGACCTTTTCCCGATTCGGTGGACCCGAGGTGCTGGAAGTGTCGGAACTGCCCGAGCCGCTGCCCGGCCCCGGCGAGGTGCGAATTCGCGTGGCGGCGGCGACGGTCAACCCGACCGACATCAGCTTCCGTGTCGGACGGCAGCAGACAACCGCCCAGCTGACCCAGATGGGTGTGCTGCCGCCCTACATCCCCGGCATGGAGCTGGCCGGGGTAGTGGACGCCGTCGGCAAGGGCACGGACTGGCACCCCGGGGACCGCGTGATGGCGATCGTCAATCCGCGCCGTCCGGGCGGCGGCGCCCAGGCGGAGCTGGTGGTCGTTCCGGCCACATCTGTCGCGCGCGTGCCCGAGGGAACCAGCTTGGAAGCCGCCGCCACCCTGCCGATGAACGGGCTGACGGTGCGCCTCGCGCTGGACCGGCTCGCGCTCCAGCCGGGGCAGACCCTGGGCGTCACCGGCGCGGCCGGCGCAGTCGGCGGCTACGCGGTTGAACTCGGCGTCAGCGACGGGCTGCGCGTGATCGCCGTGGCAGGGCCGCAGGACGAAGCGCTGGTGAAGCGATTGGGCGCGCAGACCGTGGTGCCGCGCGGCGACGCGGCGGTCCGCGGCCTCCACGATGCGGCTCCCGGAGGCGTTGATGGGCTGATCGACGCGGCCGTGCTCGACGCGGCGGTCCTGCCCGCCATCAGGGATGGCGGCAAGCTGGCCACCGTGCGCGGCTTCGCCGGCCCATCTGAACGAGCCATCACGATCGAGCCTGTGCGGGTGGCCTCGTACCTGCACAACCATGAAGCGCTCGATCGGCTGGCTCATCTGGTCGCCAAAGGCAGGCTCACCCTGCGCGTGGCGGAGGTCTTTCCGCCCGAGCGGGCGGCGGACGCGCAGCGCAAGATGAACGCTGGCGGGACCCGAGGGCGGCTGGTGATCGTCTTCTGATCGGCGGGAACCATGAAACGAGTGCTGATGCTGACCGGCGACATCAACCTCATGAACGTCACCGATCCCCAGGTGCCGTTCGCGCGCGTCAAGGACACGTTACGGCAGGCCGACGTGCTGTTCGGAAACTTGGAGTGCTGCTTCTACGAGCCGGCCACCGGGCACCCGGTGGAACTCGAGGGTTTCTATGCCCCGCTCGCCTCCGCCCAGGCCCTCGTCATCGGCGGGTATCACGCCGTCGGCAACGCCAACAACGTGAACTACGGCGAGGAGGCGATTCGGTCGTCGCTCAGGCAACTCGACGCCATCGGCATTCCGTACACCGGAGCGGGAGAGAATCGTGGGGCCGCGCGCGCCCCCGCCATCGCCACCCACGAGGGCCTGCGTTTCGGCTTCGTGCAACGAACGTCTGTCTACTGGGCCAACGGCCATGAGGCCACCGACAATTCCCCTGGTGTCGCCGTCCTCACGGGGCGCACCGCGTACGAGCCGATGCTCCAGACGCGGCGCGCCGGGGTCCCGCCCGCGAACCGTCCCGGTCTTCCCGCCGCGATCCTCACGTGGGCGGACGCCAAGTCCCTCGCCGAGTTCACGGGCGATGTGCGCGTGCTGCGCGCCCGGGCCGATATCGTGGTCGCCTCCCATCACTGGGGACTGGCCGAGGATGTCCTCGACTACCAGGTTGAGATCGCCCACGCGGCGATCGATGCCGGCGCCGACGTGGTCATGGGACACGGACCGCACTACGCCTGCGCGGTCGAGATGTATCAGGGCCACCCCATTTTCTACGGCCTCGGCAGCTTCTCGTTCCACACCGGGCATGGCGGGCGAGCACACGGAGATTGGGTCGGCATGCTGGCCCGCCTCACCTTCGACGACTCAGCGCTCGTGGAGGTCGCGTTCTCGATGGTGCGCCATAACGAACACAACGAAACCTATGTCTGCGACCCGCGCCAGGACAAGGAGGCGGTCGAGCAGATCATGCGCCGGTGCGACAAGCTCGGCACGACGCTCACGATCAGCGGCAGCGAGATGATCGTGTGGAAGAAGCCGTGACGGAGACGGCGTGCCTGCGTGATCCTCCTCCGCGCCGAGGGTGAATCTCTCTACAGCACGCCCTCGCTCTTCAAGGTGGCGACGTCGTCGGCGCCGATGCCGAGCCAGGCGTTCAGCACTTCGGCGCTGTGCTGGCCCAAGAGCGGTGAGGGTTTGAGCCGCGCCGGCTTGCCGTCGACCCGCACCGGCCAGGTCGGCATCTTGAACTTCCCGTTCGGGTGCTCCATCTCCTGCATAATGCCGCGCTCTTCGAAGCTCGGATCCTTCTGCAGCTCCATCGTGTCGAAGACCGCCCCGGCCGGCACTCCGACACCGCTGACCAGCGCCATCGCCTCTTCCTTGGTGTGCTGGCGCGTCCACTCGGTGATGATCGCGTCGACCTCGGCCTCACGCTCGATCCGGGCGGCGCCGGTGGCAAAACGCGGGTCGTCGATCAGCTCCTTACGCCCGATCAGCCGCATCAGCCGCCCCCAGTGGTCGGGATTGCCGCGGCTCGTCGTGATGTAGACCCAGTCGTTGGAGCCGAGGGGCTTGCATTGATACAGGCCGGAGGGTGAATTGTTGCCGCCACCGGATTTCCCGCCGCGGCGCGGTGCCGCTTTGCCGGTGCGCGCCTGGGTCGCAAAGCAGGTGCGCATGTAGTGGATCATCGCGTCCTGCATCGCCACCTGCAGCCGTCTTCCTTTGCCGGTCCGCTGCCGCTCGTACAGCGCGCCGAGGATGGTCGCCGTCATCAGCATGCCGGTACCGGTATCGCCAAAGCTCGGGCCGGGCTTGACCGGCGGCCGGTCGGGCTCGCCGGTCACGCTGATCGTGCCGCCGGCGGCCTGGGCGATCATGTCGAAGGCGAGGCCGTTCTCATACTTGCTCCCGGTGCCGAACCCCTGGATCTGGCAAAAGATGATGCGGGGGTTGATCTTCTTCACCTCGTCATAGCCGAGCCCGAGGCGGTCGATCGTCCCCGGCGCCATGTTCTCGACGGTGATATCGGCCTTCTTCAGCATCTCCTTGACGAGCTCGAGCCCGCGCGGCGATTTGAGGTTGATCGCCAACGATTTCTTGTTGGCGTTGAACATGTGGAAATACCACGGGTCGTCATCGGGCTTACCAGGCCGCAGCCGGCGGCCGGGATCGCCAGTCTTCGGGTTCTCGATCTTGACCACGTCGGCGCCGAGCCAGGCGAGCGCCTCGGTGCAGGACGTACCCGCCTCGAATTGGGTGAAATCGACCACCCGGATGCCGGCGAGACAATTGAGGTCTTGGCAGTTTTCACTCATCGCTGATCCCCTCCTGCGAGTTGGCCCTGTCGATCAATCCCCACGACAACGTATACCTCTTGATCAACCGCTAGTCGACGGAGGATTTTGCCACGCGCCGGTTCTAAACCGTCGGCGAACCTCGGGAGTGTTCGATCGGAACAACGCCTCGTTGAACGCATAGATGATGACGAGATAGGACCAGAAGATCCCCCACGGGGCGGCCGGTCCAGAAGCCAGCGCGGCCGCGGTCGCGATCACCGAGATCGCCCACGCCTCCAGATACGTCGGCAGGTTCCGACCAACGAACATCACCACGCGATCGACCCGGAGCGCGGCGGCGAAACGACCGCGCAACGAGACCTGCAGGAACGCGGCGGGCATGATAAATGTCGTCCCCCAGAAGAGCAGCCCGATCACGACCATCTCGACGCCGGAGAGCTCGATCCAGTCGAAGAGGTACCAGTAGAGCGGTGGGATCAACGGCAGGCAGATCGGCAGCAGAAGCAGGATGGCCACGCCAAAGGCGACGAGCTCCACGGCGTGGTCCCGAACCCCGGACCAGTCGTCGATCGCCATCGACAAGAATCCCAGCAGGAACGGCACAAAGTAGATCAGGATGATCCCACCCGCCTTGAGGCCCTCCCGTAGGAAGATCGGCCACTGCCCGCGCCACGGGGGCAGGAGTGGCGTCCGCCCCTCGACCAACCCACACAGGGTCTCCTTTCGATATCCCAAGGCGATCGGCCATCCCAGCGGTGGAAACGCCAGGAGCCAGAGACCTCCGACGAAGATCTTCGTCTTCCACTCAGGGTCCTGGAGCATGAAGCAAAGGGCGGCTTTCCAGTGGAGCCTCATTCACGCGTGTCCATCGAATCGAATTCCCCGCGCGGACAGTCGGCTCGCCCAATCGTCGGGGCCGAGCCAGGCCGCTGGGTTGATACAGCCGCGTTCCCGGAGCCCACCGTCGGCGAGCGCCTCGAGAGCCAGGACGCAGGGAAGCACGGCCAGCCGCTGGCCCAGCCCGGTGAGCACGGCGCGGGCGTACTCCCCCGAGGCGCCGAACACCTCGGCCTGCAGGCTCGAGATCTCGGATCCGAAGACACTGAAAGGCGCGGCCAGCGCGCTGAGCGCCCGGGCGAGACCCGTTCGCGCAGGCGACCGCGCCGGCCCCGGTTGTCGCTGGAGCCAGGCCATGATGCGGTTGGCGAAGCTCCATTGGAGGGCGACGCGGAACTCGGCTTCCAGCCCCAGATCCTGGCGGAGGAGCACGTCGTCGGGGGAGGCGAATCGATAGGCAAGACGGCGACCGGCGGGGAGGTCGACGAGCAGCGGATCGCCGAAGCCCGACATCCGCGCACTTTCGATCGCCGCCGGGCCCTTGGCGTTGCGGTTCCCGATATACAGGACGACGCGGGCTCGGCGCGGGTTCACGAGGCGATTTCTCGCCCATCGGACCAGAACGCCCGACAGGGCCGGAACGCTGGATAGGCCCGGGATGACGGCCGTCCCGTTTTCCAGGGCCTTCTCGTGGAGCGCTCTGTCGGCCAGGATGGCCAGCACCCATTCTGTGACGTCACTGATGTCCAGCCAATGGGCGCCGGCTTCGGCCACGACGCGCGGAAGCTCCCTGTCGAGCGTCTGGAATGGACCGGCGGCGCAGGCGACGGCAAAGCAATCTTCGCTGGCATGCGCGACTGCACGTCGGTCGTGGAGGTCCAGAACCCGCGGCTCGACCCGATCACCCGTCCTCAGTGCGCGACAAGCCTTCGCCAGGCGCCCCGCATCGCGGCCGGCGATCGCAACGCGGACGGGAAGCGACGCGAGGACCTCGCGGGCGAAAACGCGGCCGAAAACTCCGTACCCACCCGCGATCAGGACACGCGGCGGACCCGTTCCCGGCGTTCCCCTCTGGCGTTCGGTGGCGCCTTCGCTCATCGCTGAATCAGGCGGCTGCTCCTGGTCGTCCATAGTAGCGGAGCGGCGATTCAGTCGAGCTGTATCCAAACGAGCAGGTACGGGCACTCCTCGGCCATTACGAGGATCGAAACGACGCAGGTATACACACGGATTCAGCCGGAAGAGCTTATTTACGACGCTTGACGTAGAGCACGAGACCGCGGAGGCCGTAGCGATACGGCTTCAACGCTTCGAAGATCGCGTCGGCGATCACCGGGAACTCGTCTCCACGAAAGCTCGAAGGTACCAGGACGATCCCCGCGTGCTCCGTATTGGTCGCGACGGCTTCGTGAGCAAGCTCGACGAAATCAACGACGTTCGAGGTAACGATCGCCCGACCTTCGCGCGTCGCATAAGCGAGTTGGGCGCGGTCGTCCAGCTGGGCGTTGCCGACCTGTTGGGCGGTGCTTACATCTATGCCGTGCTCCCGAAGGAGTTCGGCGATGGTGGGAGACAGAGCCTCATCGAGGTAGACCTTCACCGAGTCAAGCGCACCAGCCCCGGATACTGCCGCTCGATCGTCTCGGGCGTCATCGCAGCATTCGCATTGATCTTGGCCTGAACGTCATCACGATAGCGGGCGTAATACATCAGCGCGGCCGTAACCTGAGCTTGCGATAGTTGCGGGAAGGTTTTGCGAATTCGGCCGGCATCCTGATCCATGCTGAAGTCACGCACGACTTCCCACACACCCAGACCAGTCCCACCAATCTTCGCCGTCCGACCGCTCGGTTCATCAGCGAAGTAAATGCCTGGGCAGTGCCGCATTCGAAGCGCCTCGTCGAGCAACTCTTGCGCGACGTCTGCGACCGATCGACGATTTCGCGCGGCCGTCGCCTCCAGATCTTTACGCAGCGATTGGCGCAGCCGCATGGTTGTCAACACCCGGGGCTCCGGACGACTAGATTTCGTCACGGTGGTACCCCTGCCCTTACGGGCGCGTGTGGTGCGCTTGCGGCCGGGGCCTGTAAGTGGCTGGCTCATGACGTTATGCTACGTTGTAAACGACTAGCTTACAAGCGAATACAAATGCCGGCCTGCACCCTCGGTACTGCGAGGCTCCGACATCCTCGTTCGCACGGAGCCACGCTCGGCAGGCACGCAGTCGATCGCCTGCCACGGGCGCACGCAAGCTTCACCACGCTGCGTTCGACACCTACATCATTGGCGTCACGCCCGGCCTCAAGGTCAAGGTGCGCCTCGACGTGCTGGAGGAGATCGACAGGCCGATGCTTCAGCATGGCCTGCAGAGCTTCCAGGGAAGGCGCATCGACCCTGGCACGTTGACACGAAATAGCCCCGGTGCGTAAAGTGACCGCATGGCCTCGCGACCGCGCAAGCGCAGGCGAGAAATGCAGCCTCCTGTCCCCGCCGAGAGTTGAGTAGCCACCGGGTGATGCCTTTGGGTTGGGGCTCCGTTCGGCGCTGCTTGTTGGTTTCCTCGTCACACTGGCGGGCTGCGCGGCGCCCGCGCGATCTAGCACAATGGTCGTGGAAGTTTCCGCTCCTGCACCTGCGACCCTTCGAGAGAGTGTCGCTGTCGCCAACGTGACGACTCCTGAGATGAAACCGCCGATTCACTCGAACGTCGAGGCAGACAACCTCCGCCAGGCCGTCGAGGTCTCGCTGGAGCGCGCTGGATACCTCAACGCCAGCCCCGCCGCTGCGACGGTGCTGCTCGCAGTCGCCCTGGTCTCCCTGGACAACGCGGACTTTGGCGGCACGGTGACGTCTCGCATCAGCTACACACTCACGAGCTGCGCTAGTGGTGCCCCACTGTTCAACGATGTCGTGGTGCCACCGAGTGCTCAGTGCGCAGGAATATTGAGGCCTTCCTCCAGAAAATCGAGGTTGGAAAGACGCCTGCCGCGCGGTAAAAGTCATTGAAAGCACCGGCTACGCCCTGTGGTTTCACGCTCAGCGTCTTTCTCGAAGGAGGATGGCCATGAAAGTCTTGTTCGTCCTGTCGGGAGGTGCGTGCCGGGTTATGCGCCCGGCGCTCTAGGCTGTGTCATCGGCGGTCATCCCTTCAACGTCCGCTTTCCAGTAGGAGGAAACCCCATGAGGATGGCAAGGCTTCTATCGCTGGTTGTCGTGACGGCATTGCTGTTCGCGTCTGTTCCCATTGGCGCCCAGCAGCCAGTGGCGCCGCCGCCGCCCCAGATTCCCTACGGCGCCCCGATCAACCTCGAGCAGGCCAAGAAGGTGCTGGCCGGCGCAGAGGCCGAGGCGAAGAAGAACAAGTGGAACATGGTCATCGCCGTCCTCGATTCGGGCGGCCACCTCGTGATGCTCGAGCGCATGGACGGCACGCAGCTCGGCAGCATCGAAGCAGCCAAGGACAAGGCGTACTCGGCGGTCCTCTACCGGCGCCCCACCAAGGTGTTCCAGGACCTCGTCGGCCAGGGTGGCTCCAACCTCCGGCTGCTGAGACTGAGCGGCGCCAGCCCGCTTGAGGGCGGAATCCCGATCCAGGTGGACGGCAAGATTGTCGGCGCGGTCGGCGTCTCCGGCGCGACGTCCGAGCAGGATGCGCAGGTCGCCAAGGCGGGTGCGGACGCGTTGACGAAGTAAGCGCGCGCGCGGCGGGACAGTGTTGCTTCGTCGGCCCGCCGCGCGGCGCTCCCTCACTTGAGGGGATTGAGCGCGGCGCGACAGAGCATTCGCCCAAAAGCGCGACGGGCACCGGCTGGGAGCGAACGCCATGCCACGCGACGCAGTGGTTGGCGTGCGAGGCGCTGAAGAAGGCAGGTGACTGAGCAGGAAACCCGCGCGACCCGCAGAGCACCCGCCGATCATCCCGCGCCTGGGACCCCGCGAGTACGCCGTCGCCGTCTGGCGCGCGGACGAAGATGGTAAGCCGGGTATGAGATCGTTCACCGTGACATTCGAGAAGCTACTGTGGCGGCGGAAGGAATGGCGGTCGCAAAAGTGATGGCACCGCAATTCCGGGGGCTCATCCGAGCGGCGTGAGCTCCTAACGTGGGCGAAGGGGTTGCGAAGTTCCCATTCTGATTTTGGGCCTCCGGGGTGCGATCGGAACGTGGCGTTCACTGTCCCCGAGCGCCTCTCCGAACGACACCGTCACCGTCGGCAGCTCGACGATCACCCTCCTGCCCCACTTGCTTCGACTCGTCCCGTTCCTCTGCAGCGGCCCCCGCGAGTTTGCCCTCGGAAGCCTCGGTCGTCCGTCTCTGGATTACGCGACGATGAGGTCGGCCCGACGAGCCGCTTGATCGACCCCTCGCGAAGGTGGGTCTCCTCCTAGTCAGCATCGGGATCAACCTGCTCAAGCCCTGGCCACTGGCCATCATCGTCGACAGCGTTCTAGGCAACAAGCCGTACCCCACCTGGCTGCCGGGCCAGATGCGGGCGTGGGCGCAGCCCGGCCAGCTCACCGCGATCATCGCGGCGTCGCTGGCGCTCCACCTGGCCTACGCAGCCGTCGGCGCCGGGCACGTGTACCTCTCGATCGGCGTGGGACTCCGCGGCTTGCGGCGGGTCCGCGACGACGTCTTCGGCTGGCTCCAGCGCCTCTCGCTGCGCTATCACCACGGCACCGAGGCTGGGGACATCATCTTCCGGGCCGGGACCGACACCTGCGCCTTTCAGATCCTGTTCCAGCAGGGGTTGCTGATCGTTGTCAGCGCCACCGGCACCCTCCTGTTCATGACGGTCACGATGGCCCGCCTGAACCTGTATCTCACCGCGGTAGCTCTGGTCGCGGTGCCGATCCTGCTCGTGTCGATCAAGGTCTTCGGCGGGGAGATGCGGTCGCGGGGCATGGCCGCCCAGCAAGCGGAGAGCAAGGTCTACTCGCTCATCCACCAGGGGATCACCGCCCTGCCGCTGATCCAGAGCCACGCGCGCGAGCACCACGAGCAGCGGCGCTTCACCGCCCACACCGAGGAGGCGCGGCAGCACAAGATGGCGCAGCACGGTCTGGAGGTCTTCTACTGGGGCTCGATCTCGGTGATCCTGGGCGCATGCACGCTCGGCGTGACCTGGGTGGGCGCGCAGCAGGTGCTGGCCGCGAACCTGACCCTGGGGGAGCTGCTGGTCTTCCTCGCGTACGTCGCCCAGCTCTTCGAGCCGCTCCATCAGCTCTCGCAAGTGGGCGCCACTCTGTCGAGCGCGAGCGCAAGCACGCGGCGGGTGTTCGAGATTCTGGACACGCCCGAGGAGGTGAAGGACCGCCCGGAAGCGCGCCCGGTCCGCCGGGGAGGGAACGTCGACGGAGCGGCTGGATTGCCCACATCCGCCGACGACATGTTCGCCGCCGCCGGCGCGCCCGCGGGGCCGCCGGGCCGGCCGCTCCAGTTGTACGGCAACATCGCCTACGACGACGTCTCCTTCGCCTATGAGCCGTCGCGGCCGGCGCTCCGCCACGTCAGCTTCAAGCTCCTGGCGGGGACGTCGGCCGCCATCATCGGGCCGAGCGGCGCCGGCAAAACGACGCTGTTGAATCTGTTGCCGCGGTTCTTCGACCCGATGAGCGGCGCGGTGCTGCTGGAGGGTGTAGACCTGCGCGACCTCCGCCTCGAGGACCTGCGGGCACAGATCGGCCTCGTCTTGCAGGAGCCGATCATCCTGCCCACCACCGTAGCCGAGAACATCTCCTACGGGAAACCCCAAGCGACGATGGGGGAGATCGAGGCCGCCGCGCACGCCGCCAATGCCAGCGCGTTCATCGAGAAGCTGCCCCAGCAATATCGAACGGTCGTCGGCGACGGCGGCGCGCACTTGAGTGTGGGTGAGAAGCAGCGGATCAACCTGGCCCGCGCGTTCCTGAAGGACGCGCCGATCTTATTGATGGACGAGCCGACGAGCGCCCTCGACGTCGAGAGCGAGGCCCAGGTCGTGGCCAGCCTGTTCGCGCTGATGCGCGGGCGCACGACGTTGATGGTCGCCCACCGGCTCACCACCATCCGGCGCGTCGACAAGATCCTGGTCGTGGAAAACGGGCGCCTGACCGAGATGGGCGCCCCCGACGATCTCCTCGCCGAGCAGGGCTACTACGCCCGGGTCGTCAGCGGTCAGCTCGATCTGTAATCGTTGCGTCCGCGCCGTCTCTCACCGCGCGCCCCGCGCGCGCTCCGCCGCTTCACGCTCTCTCTGTTTGCTCTCGCGCTCTCGCGCGGCTTGCTCGAGCTGCCATCTTGCCCTGAGCCGCTCGCCGGCCTCGCTCACCGCTGCATCGATCCGCGCCGCCTTCTCGAGCACGTCCGACGGCTTCATGCTTGCTGTCGTCGCCTTGGCGGCCCGCGCCAGGTTCGCATTGACGCGCTCGAAGTTCTTCTGGACGGTCGCCATCGCTTCTCGGAGCTTCTTCCGCTCCGCGCCCTGGGCTCCCCACTCGCTCGTGACGACGTCGAGGTACCCGCTTTGTTCTCTGTACAGGTCGGCCAGCGCCCTTGCGTCACCGGACGCCTTCTCAGCAGCCTCGGCCAGGCTCTTCCCTTTTCCGGCGCCCTTCAGGGAGGCCCGGATTGACGTGACCCGATCCCTCGTGATCTTGTCGGCGCGTTGCTCCTGGTCCGGAACCCCGCGCTCCTTAGCCTCGATCTCCCCGATCCGTTTCTCATATGTCCTGAGCGTGTTGCCGTAGCTCTCACGGATGTCCTCCCACTCGCCGGCCGGTGCGTCTGAGACGGCGATCAGCGCTAGCAGCAGGCCAGCCATCAGGGTGAGAAGACATCGCCTCGCGGGGCCGCCGTGATGCATTACCGACCTCATTTGAGGTTCTGGATTTTGCCCTGAATGGCACCGAGCCGGGCCGCCAGCTCCTTGAGCTGGCTGGCGAGACTCTCCGAGAGCTGGCGCAGGGTGTCTTCCAGCTTTGCCGAGCTTGCGGTGAGCTCCTGGCTGGCCGTCGCCATTTTCCGTATGCCGCTCGCGTTCTCGACAGTCAATTCGTGATTGAGCCAGCCGAGCTGGGCCGTCTGCAGCATGAACTTGCGGACCGCGGCCAGATCCTCAGCGAGTGCGCGCACGTCGGCCACCGCCTTGTCCGTGTCCTGCTTCGTCGCTGCGAGCTCGCGCTGTACGAGGCCCAATCTTTCCTCGATACGCCGGAGCTCGCTCGCGAAAGCGGCCATGGACGTCAGCTGCGCCTGGTGTTGTTGCAGGGCGCTCTGGGTGACGGTCTCGGGCGCCTTGGGTACGTCCGTTCGGTAAACGAACGTGACCACCACCGGCACCGATACGGGGCTGGTCCCGCTCTCCGGCGAGGCGGCGTACCGCGCCCAGGCATCGGCCGGACTGTCGCCCGGCAGGACAACCAGGTGGCCATCCTTGGCGTCGAGAAAAGCCAGGGCGCCCACATTCCCGGACTGTCTCACGGCGGCCTGAATGGCGTCGGCGTGGGAGGCGAGTGCTCGCTCTCGGTCCCTGATTGCCTCCGACTGCGCCGCCGTCATCAGCGAGTGGCTCGCGCAACCGACGACCACCAGTGAGAGGCCGACGAGAGGAAGACCCGAGCTCAGCACGTGCGGGACCCCACGCCGTAGGCGTCCGAGCAGCACGAGCAGTAGCTGGCGCATCATCGTTGAGTCCTCCGTCGCCTGGACCTCGCCCGTCCTCGCCGGCGCCTTCGCGCCGGCGGACGCACCCTTCTCGGGTGACCTGAAATGCGGTATCCGCCGACAGGTCCTATAGAATCATCACGTGGGACCTCACTATGGATCATTATTGCCAAGTGTTTCAAGCGCGTGCCTTCGACGGCTCACCACCGCGGCGAACCCGCTGTAGCGTCTCTCTGGCGCGTTGTCGCCTCGCGGACGATCGGCGCGCGTCGGTGATGTCACAGACAGAGTCTCCGGTGGCGGCTGGTGGATAGGAACCTGGACAGAAACGAGGAGCCCCACTCCGAGGATCGGGCCAGGACCAGCTTGCGGCGAACGCTTCCCCACGCCTGGACCATGATCAGCCCGTACTGGTCCTCGGAGGACCGGTGGGCGGCCCGGGGGCTCCTGCTTGGTGTCGTGCTCCTCACGCTCGGCATGGTCTACCTCACCGTTCTCTTGAATCAGTGGAACAACGCCTTCTACAGCGCCCTCCAGGACAAGAACATTGCCGCCTTTCGCGGCCAGCTCTTCCGGGTTACGTGGCTGATCACCATCTTCATCTTCCTCGCTGTGTACCAGGTTTATCTCAACCAGATGCTCGAGATCCGCTGGCGACGCTGGTTGACCGACCGCTACCTCCGCGCCTGGCTGGCCGATGGCGCCTACTATCGGATGCAGCTCCAGGCGACCGAGACCGATAACCCTGACCAGCGTATCGCGGAAGACGTGCACCTGCTCGCGGCCCACACACTCGGCCTTTTCACCGGCGGCCTACGGGCGATCGTCACGCTGGTGACCTTCGTGGCGATCCTCTGGGGGCTTTCCGGAACCCTCATCGCCCCGGTGGGCGGGTTCTCCATCCCCCTGCCCGGCTACATGGTCTGGGTGGCCGTTCTGTACGCGATCGCCGGCACGTGGGTGACCGACTGGTTCGGCCGCCCGCTGGTCCGGCTGAACTTCGATCGACAGCGGTACGAGGCCGACTTCCGATTTAGCCTCGTCCGCTTCCGCGAGAACACCGAGGGGGTGGCCCTCTACCGCGGCGAGGCGGACGAGTTCCGTGGCTTTCGCGAACGGTTCGAGGCTGTGGTGCGCAACTGGTGGGGCATCATGCTCCGGCAGAAGCGCATGACCTACTTCACCTCCGGCTACGGGCTGGGGGCGTGGATCGTCCCGTCCATCGTCGCGGCGCCCCGCTACTTCCGGGGCGAGCTCGGGCTCGGCGGGCTCATGCAGACGAGCCAGGCCTTCCAACAGGTCCAGGACGCGCTCAGCTTCTTCGTCCAGTCGTACAAGGAGATCGCGGCCTGGTGCGCGGTGGTCGAGCGGCTCGCCGGCTTCGAGCGCACGCTCGACCGGGTGCGCCTACAGGCGGCGAGCGGCGTCCGGCGCGTCGAGGGGCGCGCCACGCACCTGACCGTGGAGGGTGTCGACCTCTATCGACCCGATGGTCAGCCTCTCATGGCGAACATAAACCTCTCGCTCCTGCGCGGCGACACCGTCCTCCTGAGCGGCGCGTCGGGCTCGGGGAAGAGCACGCTCGTCCGTGCCATCGCCGGCATCTGGCCGTTCGGGCGGGGCGAGATCCGCGTGGCGCGGGACGCCCGGATCCTTTTTCTCCCGCAGCGGCCGTACCTGCCGATCGGCATGCTCCGCGACGTGGTGAGCTATCCGATGCCTGCCCGCGGTGTGGCCGACGGGGCCCTGCGCGAGGCGCTCGAGGTCGTGGGACTCACCGAGCTCGCCGGGCGCCTCGATGAGGCCGCCCACTGGGCGCTTCAGCTCTCCCCCGGCGAGCAGCAGCGCATCGCCTTCGCGCGGGCCCTGGTCCAGAAGCCCGAGTGGCTCTTTCTCGACGAGGCGACCTCGGCGGTGGACGAGGCGACGGAGGCGTGCCTCTATCGGCTGGTGCGCGAGCGGCTAGCCGAGACGACGGTGTTCAGCATCGGCCATCGGGCGACCCTGCGCCCCTTCCACGCGCGCCGGCTCATGGTGCAGCTCGCAGGAAAGAGCCCCGCGTCCATCGTGGAACTACCCGCCGCGACCGACGTCGGATCGGAGTACGGTCTCATGCACGACGAGGGCGCGACGAAACCCTGGTAGTCGCCGCCTCGGCCTCTTGCCTGAGCGCCTCTCGCATCCCCGCAGGCTCGATCACTTCCGCCTGCACGTCGTAGCCCAGGATCCACCGACGCACCTCCAGTGTGTCGGCCACGTGCAGTGTCAGCTCGAGCCGCCCGTCCGTCAGGTCGCGGAACTTCTGGCTCGGGTACCAGAGGCGCTCGCGGATGTACCGCGCGAGCTTCTTCGCGAAGACCACCTTCACAGTGACGAGGTCGCCGCTGATGACGCCGAGCGCACCGGCCAGGTACTTCTCGGGGTCGAAGCCCGCGGGCAGCGTGAACCGGCGGCTCAGGACGTCCAGGCCGCGAATGCGTTCAATCGCGAAGACGCGAATCGCGCGCCGCAGGTGACAGTAGCCGACGAGGTAGAGCTTAAGGGATTCGTGCGCTGGAGGGCTAAGACATCACCTTCCCGATTCGCGGCGTGGCGCATCAGCGGCTGATGATCCAACGCGAGCCTGTGAAGCCGGTGCCACGGACCAAGCGTTCATCGGGCAAGCGTGCTAAAGAGAGGCGGATGACCCTCCTGGACGACCAGTCATCCTGACAGGCCGGTGCGACGTGGTGTGTGAGCGAGTCGTCACGTGAACCATCTCATCGCGGTTTATGGTCTCTCGGCGGTGTTCCTCGCTGTCATGCTTGAGTCAACCGGCGTGCCGGTGCCGGGGGAAACGGCACTCATTGCGGCCAGCGTGCTCGCGGCACAGGGACTCCTCTCTCTGCCCTTGGTGATTGTGGTCGCCGCCGCGGCGGCCATCATCGGCGACAACGCGGGGTACTGGATCGGCCGCGCGGCGGGGCGGCGGCTTCTCGAGCGTTGGCGACCCGTCGCTCGGTACACCGAGAAGATGCTCCCGCCCGCCGAACGCTTCTTTGCTCACCACGGTGGCAAGGCTGTCTTCCTTGCCCGCTTTATCCCTGGTCTTCGAGTGATCGGTGCGCTCGTCGCGGGCATCGCCGGCATGGAGTGGTGGCGCTTTCTCGTGTGGAATATGGCGGGCGGGATGGTGTGGGCGACCAGCGTCGCGCTCATCGCGTATGGCCTCGGCGAGGCTGTGGCGAGCGCTATAGGCCGGTACGGCCTGATCGCAGGGGCGGTGGTCATCGCTGCCGCTGCGGTTCTCTACGCCCTAGTGCACGGCCTGCGTCGTTGGTGAGCCCATGACCGCTGAGTGGTCATGAACGCTCCAAGAGCAGGTCGAGCAGCAACAACTCTCGCTCCGGCTTAAGGCCACTGGTTGAGGACAAAGCCGTGAGGAGGCCGATGACCTCGCCGCAACGCGGTTCTCGGCCCACATGGGCCAGGACGAGGAAGGGTGGCGCCAGGGGGTCAGGACTGCCAACCGTACGAAGGGCGCTATATCGCACTCGCGGCGATGTTCACCGTGAGGGCGAGGAGCGCGGCGTTGAAAAAGAAGGACACGACGCCGTGCGCGGCGACGGTGCGGCGGATCTCCTTAGTCGTGATGCCCACGTCGGAGACCTGCGAGGTCATGCCGATGACCAAGGAGAAGTAGACAAAGTCCCAGTAGTCCGGCTTTTCCAAACCGCCCGGGAACGCCATCCCGCGGACGCCGCTCTCGTCGTAGAACTCGTGCGCGTAGTGCAGTGCGAAGATCGTATGGATGAAAGCCCAAGACAGCACGATCGTGATCGTCGCGAGGATGAGCTCGACTGACCGTCGCGGTGCCGCACCGGCTGCGGATGTGCCAAGCAATCCGACGATGGCGAGGATGCTCGCCAGTGCCGCGGCGACGGTCAGAATCAGGATGACGATCGCCCCCTCATCCTGGGCCGCCGCGCGGCGGCGGATTTGGTGCACATCGGCCCGCGCCATCATCTCGAAGGCGAGTATCACGTAGAGCCCGACGCCGATGTCCCAGCCGACGAGGTCACGCATCACCGGTCTCCAGTCGGTCAGTACGGCGAGCGCCACGGTGGCCGCGATGCTGACCATAAAAGATGCGAACAGCCGTGGTCGGGCCCGAATGATCCGCCACACCCAGGGTGCTCGGCGAGTTTTCCGGTTGTCGGTCTGCATCAATATCTCAGACGAGCAGCCGCTGACGCAGCTCGCGCCCCGCGGCGTACTGGTCTTCCCGCGCTCGGTCCGGCGTCGTCCGTCAGCGCTCCCATGTACCCCGTCTCCTCTTCATCCTGGCCATGATCGCGAAGTTCTGGAGCCCGCCGTGTGCGGCGTACGAACCGTCGTCGGCGACATAGAGCCCATTCTCGGGAGGGCCGAGGTGAGCCTAGGCTTTTCCCTGAGCCTCGTCACAGCGAGGAATGACCCGTGGCATGTCGCGGCGATCCTGCCAGAGCACTGGTGAGAGGTCAAATTCGCCACGGTGTAGCAGGGCACGCTGGCGGGACTGCTCAAAGCTGTGGTGGCCCCAACGGGAAAGGTTCAGTAACTTCCTGGCCGCTAACCTCAATAAAACTTGGCGCGACTAAAACACGCACGAAAAGTTCCTTCAAACCCCGCTGCCCGGAGTCGCTGGCTCCAAATCGTGGGGGTGCTTTGGTCCGACGGCAACAACCGCGGTCCCGATCGAATTCCTGTGCGGGTGTCATTGGTAGGGCGTTTCCAATTGGCGGCGTACCCGGGGTACGCGTGGAGGCAGGCCACATCCTCACCCGCTACTTCGCCTACTATCACGGTGCACGGACTCTTCTCGCGCCCGAGAAGGATGCGCCCCTCTCGGCCTCCTGAGGTCGCACCCTCAGCTCGCCCTCGGCCTGACATTGACTACGCCCCCGCGGCGACGCACGATCAACCGCAGCTCTTCACTGTCATCTACATCAGACCCCACACCCGGACAAGGGAGGTGAGCCATGCTCGACATGCTCATTCAAGGCGGTCGCGTCGTCACCCCGGCCGGGGTCGGCGATTGGGACGTGGGAGTCGTGGGCGAGAAAATCGTGTCCGTAGCCTTTCCGGGCGTGTTCCCTGCCGCGGCGACCCAGGTCATCGACGCCCGCGGGAAGATTGTGGTGCCCGGCGGCATCGAGACCCACGCCCACGCCGTCGCCAACGTCCAGCCCGGCGCCCGTACGCTGGTGGCCGGGGTTCCCAACGCCGGGCCGCTGGAGCACTCCCTGGGGGCCATCTGGGGCGGGACGACGACGGTGATCGATTTTGCCCCCGTGCCGCACGCGGGGGACCTGGCCCAGGGGATCCACGACTACCTGGCGCCCTGGCGCGGTCAGGCGTATACGGACTATTCCACCCACTGTATCTACTCCAACCGCACTCCTCCCGACGCGATCGCCCGGTACCATGAGCTCGTCGAGGCAGGCTTCCCCAGTGTCAAAATCTTCACGACCGACATCCGGCCTCCCGAAGGGCGCCAAACGAGCCTGACCCCGATCGCCAAGATCGACACCGGGCGCCTCGAGGACCTCATGCGACAGGTTGCGCGGCACGGGGGGGTGTTAGCGGTCCACGGCGAGGACGATGAGCTGGTCATGTACAACTACCTCCTGGCCCAGCAGCGAGGCCAGTGGGATTGGTACAACGTCCATCTCATCCACTCCAAGCTGGTGGAAGAGCTGGCCTTCCAGCAAGTGGTGCGACTGGCGGCGCGGACGGGAGCCGGCACCTACTTCGTGCACGTCACGGCCAGCGAAGGCCTGGACGCCATCGCGGAGGCCCGCAGCCGGGGATTGCCGGTCTACGGCGAGGTGCTGACGCTGGCGCTGTCCTTCACCTGCGACCGCTACAAAGAGGCCGACGGGATGAAGTACCACACGTACCCCTCCTTGAAGCACGCGGAGGACCAGCGGTTCCTGTGGGATGGCCTGTTGCGGGGCGATCTCTCCTTCACGGCCACCGACAGCAGCTTCACTACCTATCTGGACAAGATCGCGGGACGGAATGTCGTGGACGTGCGGGGTGGGAACATCGGCATCGAGATCCGCATGGGAGTCAACTACACGGAGGCGGTGGTCCGCCGGCGGATGCCCCTCGAGGATTACGCGGCCGTCACCTCCACCAACGCCGCCAATCTCCTGGGCCTCTATCCCAAGAAGGGCGCGATCGCGGTGGGCAGCGACACCGACATCACTATCATCGACCCGGCGATCAAGAAGACGCTTCGCATGGACGATCTGCACGTGCGGGACTACAGCCCCTGGGAGGGCTGGCAGGTCGAGGGCTGGCCCACGACGGTGATTCTGAGAGGCAAAGTGATGGTGGCGAATGGCCAACTGCTGGGCTCACCCAGCGA
>WNFS01000890.1_pt1 | contig 21850 bp, 15 predicted proteins | sample 5400141 | NCBI WGS metagenome assembly WNFS01 (sample SAMN13153358, study PRJNA577476) | soil metagenome | isolation source: 60 cm saprolite under Madrone tree | place: USA:California | collected 2016-06-14
CCGGATGCCCGGCCACCTCGTGCAGGAAATCAGCAATTAGTTCCACATAAAGATCTGCGGAATACGCCGCCGCCGCAGGTTTGTCGGAAAAGCCGAAACCGAGCAAATCAAAAGCGTAAACACGAAAGTCCCTGGCGAGGTCGTCGAAGTTCTTGCGCCACATGAAACTGGACGCTCCGGCGCCGACTCCGTGAATAAAAACCAATGGCGGCCCGGCATGCTCGGCGCCCGCGGTCTTGTAAAAAACGCGCCCGTGCTTCCAGTCATAGAATCGCGCGTCGCCACCGAGGGCGCTGTCGTCGGGCTCGCTGGCGTTGCGTTGAATCGCCGAGTTGACCGCCGCCAAAGCGGCAACTCCGGCGCCGCCCGCCAGCAAAGTTTTCCAGACGTTTCCCAGTTTGGACATAAAACGACCTCCGACCTCTGATCTCCGACCTCTGATCTCCGACCTCTGATCTTAAATGAACGCAAAATCAAACTGTTCCTGATGCACCATCGGATCACTGTTGATATCCACCGGTCCGAGATATTCCTCAATCTCATTCAGCACATCGCGCTCTGAGCTGCGCAGCGCTTTCGCGACTTCGGGATGAATGCGCAACGTCGCCTGCTTGTTGGCCTTGTCGCCATTCATCGCTTTGCCAAGCGTGCGCGCTTCTTCGAGCAGCTCGTAACACACAGTCTGCGGCGATTTGATCAGGCCGGCGCCCTGACAATACTGGCACGGCGCGCAGAGAGTTCGCTCCAGCGACTGCTTGACGCGCTTGCGCGTCATAATCACCAGTCCGAAGTCGTTGAACGAAAGCACTTTGGTTGGTGACTTGTCGTTTCGCAGCGCATCCTGCAACGTCTGCATTACCTTTTGGCGATTGCGGCGCTCTTCCATGTCAATTAGATCCAGCACAATGATGCCGCCCAGGTCGCGCAAACGAATTTGCCGCACTATTTCTTCCACGGCCTCCAGGTTAGTTCGCGTGATAGTGTCTTCCAAACGTCCGCTGCCGCGGCCAACAAACTTCCCAGTGTTGACATCGATTGCCACCAGCGCTTCCGTTTGGTTAATGACCAGATAACCACCGGACTTGAGCCAAACGCGCGGCTTGATTGCTTTGTCAATCTCTGCCTGCACGCCATAGGCTTCAAGAATCGGCCGGTCGCGCGTGTAAAGCTTCACTCGTTTGACGAGGCGCGGTTGAATGCGATTTATGAACTCGACAATGTTCTCGTATTCCTCTTCCGAATCGACGCGAATGGCAGCGAAATCGTCGGACAGTTGATCGCGCAGAATGCGCTGCACCAGATCCAGGTCCTTATGGACCATCGTGGCCGGTTTAGTTTTTTCGGCAGTGGCGCGAATGTCGAGCCAGGTGCGCACCAGATAGCGAACGTCTTCGCGCAAATCCGCTTCGCTGATGCCCACTCCGGCCGTGCGAACAATGAAACCTCCCGAGGGAATATCTTCGGTGCCGCGGATCAGCGTAATCAGTTTGCGCAGGCGCTGCCTTTCACTATCGGATTCAATCTTGCGCGAAACGCCCACGTGCTCCACCGTCGGCATGTAAACCAGAAAGCGGCCGGGCAGCGCAATGTGCGAAGTGATGCGCGCGCCTTTTTTGGCGATTGGTTCTTTGGCGATCTGGACCAGTATCTCCTGGCCTTCGCGCAGCAGATCGGTGATTGTAGGTTGATGTCGATCGCGACGCGAGAAGCCACCGCGTTGACTGCGGCCGCCGCGCGCACGTTCGCGCGGCGCCGGCTTGGCGGCCGAACTGACGACTGGACTGGCAGCAACCGCGAGCTCTTCAACAACTGGTTCGCTGGCCACCTCCGGTTCAGCTTCAGGCATTTCGTCTGTTGGCGCGGCCTCCGTCGTTGCTTCTGCGCCACTGGTTTTCGTGGGACGCCGGCGCCGCCTGCCGCCTCGGCGGGTAGCAAACTCAGCACGCGAGCCGCCGTCTGTCAGGCGAGCTTCAGCGTCGTCATAAGGTTCGAGGGAACTTTCCACCTCTGCTGCGGCGTTGTCGTCGGCTGCTTCTGCCGCTAACTCACGCGCAGGTTTTTTGATTGAGCGCTTACTGGCAGGTTTCTTTTTTCCCGCTACGCTGTTGAGCAGTTTGCCTAACCGTGAGCGCTTTGCAGACGTTCGGCCTTTGGAAGCACTCTCAGTTTCTTCCTCTTCAGTCATGTCTGTTCCGCTTGTCGAAAACTCGTTTGCGTTCTCTTCGTCGTCGCTTATGCGGTGAAAGCCAGTGGCTTGCAGCGGGGTCGCATCCAGGTCATCAACGAAACCCTGGATGTGCGCGGCGATCGGCTCTCGCGTGCGCGGTAATACATCAAAAGCTGTTGTCGAATCTTCTTCATCGTCGGCGATACGTTGAAAAGAGCCATCGCGCAGCTCTGACGAGATGACTGAACCAACTTCAGCCGTGCGAAAGTCATCTTCCAGATTGAATTCACCTGCATGAATTTGATCCAGCAGTCGCTCTTGCAGGCGGGCGTCCTTGAACATCTCGCCGTTGACGGCGGCTATTTCCTCGTCATCGATGATGCGATGAATCGATGGATCTGCGGCGACGAAAGGAGTGCCAATGTCTTCCGGCGTGATGCGTTTTCTGGCAGGTTCGGCAGTTTGTTGCGGGGAATCAAAATCGTCCTTGCCGCGTCCACGTCGTCGGGCTCTTCGGCTGCTGCGCTTGTTCGCTTCATCGTCATCAATTGCCTCGGCTTCGACCAAAGGTGCTGACGCTTCAATCTCCTGTAAAGGTTCAGCGCGTTCCTGCGTCGCCTCCATTTGGTGTTCGCGCTCAACCCGCCCGAGAGCGATCTGCTCAGCGGCGATGCGCTGAGCGTCCTCGGCGTCGCCCTTCTTGGACTTGTCCATGACGATGCGTTCAAATTCTTCTTCCTCATCGAAGAAGTCTGAGACGTAAAGAAACGCATCGCGCTCGAGCCCGATGTCGACGAATGCCGACTGCATGCCGGGCAGCACGCGCATCACCCGGCCTTTGTAAATGTTGCCGACGATGCCCTGATTGCCCTCGCCACGTTCAATATAAAACTCGGTGACTTTCTCGTTTTCAATGATCGCGATTTTCTTTTCGCGTCCGTTGACGCTAACTATTAATTCTTTTGCCATTGTGTACTTGTGATCTCCTGAAGCGCGGACCCAGCTTGAAAACGGTCGACGACGCGGAAGCCTGGCAGGCTTCTCGCGATGCGGCGACGGCGTAGTTTCGCTGGTCTATAGGCGCTATGAAAAATTGTGGTGTGATCTACGCGCGCTTCAAGCAGCAGAGCGAGGCGCGCAGAGCGGTGAATAACGAGACGCCTGAGCGTCGCGCTGTGAAATGAGTTGGATGGACTTTTTGGCCCGGCGTCAGGCAAACAAAGGGACTGCTCGCCCGCGGGCCGAAAGAAACTGGATTGTCGCTGGGGCGCCGATTGATCTGGATCCCATCGGATCAGAAAGCGCCGGACCATGGAACTATTCAAAAAGGAAACCTAACTAGCCGCGCGCATCCAGCAAAACTGGCATCCAGCAAAAACTTACAACAACGCGGTCTCAAGAGCAGCATGCAATCACTAAAAGAAGTGGTCGCCGCAACTTCGTCTCATCGTTGTCAAAGGACTCTACTGTCGTTAGCACGCTTGCCTGGCGTCAATCGCCGAGGCGGCTTACCAAAAAAGTTGATTGGCACATCGTCACTTATTCGGACGACGATAAAATTCGTAACTCGCTTGCCGGGAGCACAGTACTCTTCTTCGAGTTCCGCAGTGCTGCTTGCTTTGTTTTCCAAGTTTCTTAATGCTGAAACGAAAAGTCCGCAGAGGCGAGCTAAGGCGAGTATAAACCGAAGACGAGCCAAACGCGAAGCGAATCGTTGCTGTAGCAGCTAGTTTACAAACCTTCGCAACTGCACGCTCATGGCGAAACCGATAGCAATGAAGGTGGCGATCAGCGAGGCCAGGCCGGCGCTCATCAGCGGTAAGGGCACACCAATCACAGGCAAAATGCCCAACGCCATGCCAACGTTGATGAAGATTTGACAGGTCACCCCGCCGACGGTGGCCATGATGACCAACATGCCCATACGATCGGGAGCGCGCTTGGCGCCTGTGATCAAACGCGACAATAACAATACATAAGCCAGCAAAACGATAATGCAGCCGACAAAGCCGGTGCTGCCGGCCGTGACGGCAAAAATGAAATCGGTATGCGGTTCGGGCAAAAACTTCAGGCTGCTCTGCGAATGTCCGGACGAGTTGTCGGCTCCAAGCAAGCCGCCTTCGCCTACAGTCAGGATTGATTGCCAGGTGTTGTAACCGAAGCCGCGGCGATCCGCTTTCTCTGGATCGAGTATGACGTTGATGCGTTCCTGTTGATAATTCTTGACCAGGTGAGTCTTGACGCCGACCCAATAGGCAAAGGGCAGCATTAAAACACCGAGCACGATTGCGGCGACGACAAAACGCATTCTTATCGCCGACAGAAAGAGCACCACGATCAGTATTGGGAAATATGTCAGCACCTGGCCGACGTCGTGCTCGAGCAAAATCAATGCGATCGGCAGGCCGAGTATTAGTCCACCTATCGCCAATTCCTTAAGCGTCAGCACGCTGGTGCGGTGCCTGCCAAAATAGCGCGCCAGCATCATCGCGGTCGTCACTTTCACAAACTCGGAGGGCTGAAACTGTCCGATGCCCGGAACCCTGATCCAGGCGCGTTGACCGTTAATCTTCAGACCGATGCCGGGAATGAGAACAATCAACAGCAGCAGCAACCCAAAGACGTAGAACGCAGGAGCGATGTTCAGTAATTTGCGATAGTCGTTAAAGGCGATTGCCAGCATGGCAACGATCGCGATGCCAAGACCAATTAGTTGTTTGACCCAGAAGTTTTCAGTCGGCTGCGCGTAACGAATTTGAATGGTGCCAAAGCAGACGATGCCAATCGCCAGTATGGCCAGCAGCCAATCAAAGTCGCGCAGCCCTCGTTTTTGAATCATTGCAACCATGGCGTCAGAGGCCAGAAGTCAGAAGTCAGAAGTCAGAAATCAGCACGCGATAAAACTCGGAACTCGAAACTCGAAACGCGAAACCTGAAACTCGAAACCCGAAACTAGTTTTCACTGATTTCGCGCTATCTCAGTCGGCGCTTTCTTGGGTTGAGCTTTATCTTCGGGTTTAGGCGTCTTTGCCACCGGCAACGCGCCCGGCGGTTCTTCATTTCGAGTCTTGCGATAGTAAACGTCATAGACGCGGCGAACAGCAGGCGCAGCGTGTTGGCCGCCGAAGCCGGAATTTTCAATTAAAGCCACCAGCGCGATTTCAGGTTTGTAAGCCGGAGCATATGAGACGAACCACGCGTGGTCCTTGTTCTTGCCAGTGTCTTTACCGAGTCCGACAACCTGCGCCGTTCCTGTCTTGCCGGCGATGTCAAAGCCGGCCATGCGAATTGCCGCTGCCGTGCCGCCATTATTGACGACGCCCCACATCCCTTCTACGACGAGATGATGGAAATCTTCGGGAATGGAAAGGTGTTTGGGGTTTGGGCGCGCGCCGTCAATTGGTTGAAAAGATCGGCCGGCGCGAAGTTCGAATGGGCCGGTGGCGTTCACGGGCCTGAGTTCTTTCAAGAAGTGAGGCACGTAGAGATTACCACCCACTGAGATGCCGGCGATTGTGCGCAACAAAGCTATCGGGGTGATGATGTCATAGACCTGGCCGAAGGAAGCGTAGACCGTGTCGATGTCTTTCCATTCGGCATTCTGCCCCTGGGTCTTTTGCTTGAGTTCGGGTGACGGAGTCAGGCTGATCACTTCATTGGGAATATCAATCCCTGTTCGCCTGTTCAAATCAAACTCATCGACCATTTTCATGATGCCGTCGATTCCCATCTTCAAACCCAGCCGGTAAAAATAACCGTCACATGATTTGGTGATGGCAGTTTTCAGGTCAGGCATCCCATGATTGCCCATGCAGCGGGTGAACTTATTGCCTACTTGAATGCCGCCGCCGCAAAGAAGATTGGAATGATCGAGCGTGATCGCGCCCTCTTGCAATCCGGCGATAGCCATCGGCACTTTCCAGGTCGAGCCTGGCGGATAACGGCTTTGCACCGCACGATTGATGAGCGGTTTGTCGGGGTCGTTAAGCAACGCGGCATACTCGGCGCGGCCTTCTTTCGTCCCGATGCGTTCCGAAAAGAGGTTTGGATCAAACGTGGGCGCAGAAGCAAGCGCTAGAATCTCGCCATTGTTGGGATCCAGGGCGACGATCACGCCGCGGTTGGTGGACGAGGTGCGCAGTTGTTCTTCAGCAACCTGTTGTAAATCCAAATCGATAGTCGTAACTAAATCCTGGCCCGGCTGCGGCGCGACCGTTTCGATCTCATCCTGGATGCGCCCGCGACTATCGACGATTACCTTTCGATAGCCGTCCTTGCCGCGCAGGTAGTCGTCGTAAGTTTGTTCCAGCCCACTTTGGCCGATCAGATCGCCGGGCCTGAGCCCCTTGTCTTTGTAGCTGTTCTGCTTCAACTGTTCCGGACTGACTTCACCCACGTAACCGAGCACATGGGCCAACAATCCGTTTGGCGGGTAACGACGTTGCGGCTGTTGCTCGACACGCAGTTCCGGAAACTCGAGCTCGTGCGCTTCGACCCAGGCAATGTCTCCCTGAGTCGCATCCTGCTTCACGAGAATTGATTCAAAGGCTGGTTGGGAGGCGATTTGTTCAAAGCGGTCGCGCAGAATATCGCCATCAATGAAGAGCGCATCGGCAAGCGGCGCCACCAGCGTCATTGGATTGCGGCCGCGCAAATCTTCGCGAGAAAGGATGACGCTATAAATAGGACGAGAGTCGACCAGCGGATGTCCCTCGCGATCGAATATCACCCCGCGTTGAGCTGGAATCGGAAGCAACCGGATGCGCTGGTTTTGCGCGATCTCAGCGTAATACTGACCGCGCACCAGTTGCAGGTAGTAGAGCCTGACGCCGAGCAACGCCAGCAATAGCACGACGCAGATTTGCACCAGCCAAATGCGGCCGCGCAGGTTTTGTGAAGAGTCTTCGAACTTCATTTCATCTTCTACCGAGTGACCCGGTCACTCGTCGCGCGCCTTTGCGACGCGAAGCGAAGGCGCGACGTTGACGACCGCCTTCGGTAAAAAGCGAGTCCAACAGATAAAGCGATAAGGTTCCCATCACGGTGGTGGCAATCAATCGATACGACACGGTTTGGACGAACGGAACACTTGGCGCGTATCCAAGCGAACGGTGCCAGAAAACATAAACTGCCGAGTCGAGCACCGTCGCGGCAGCCAGCACTGGAATTCGCAGCAGCGTGTTTTCAAGGTTAACGCGAGTTGCGGCAAAATAAATCACGTAGGCAATCAAGGTCTTGGAAAAGCCGCCTGCGCCCAAGAGCCCGCCGCCGGCAGCATCAACCGCGAGCCCGGCAATTGTTCCCACAATGAGCGCCTGCCAGGCATGGCGCTGTAAAGCGATATAAACAACTACCATCAGGGGAAAGTCAATATATGAAAGTGGCGGCCAAACCGCCCGCAAAGACAATTGTAAAATTATTGCCAGCGCGAGAACACCCGCGATCTTAAGTTGAGGCATGGGCGATTTTAGATTTCCAATTGCCGATTGCCGATTCCCGATTTAAAGGTTTTTCCAACCAGCACTCCGCGGTAGTTTAACGGCTTGCAGATGAAAATTTGGCAATCGGAAATTGGAAATCGGCAATGACTTACTGCTTCTTAGTCTTCTCTACGTTTGGCAGGGTCTGTTCGGGTGCAGGCCGCTGTGGCGCATGATAAAGCAAAACCGCCACTTCTTTCAGGTGGTCCAGGTTTGCACCGGGCCTGATGAAGATCTGGTGTGGTTGCGTGGCAGTGCCACGTTTGAGGTCGACAACTTCTCCGACACTGAGGCCCGGAGGATAAATTCCATCCTGGCCGGTCGTGAGTATCGAGTCGCCAACTTCTATTTTCTGTAATCCGGAAACGTAGCGCATTTCTATCAGTCCGTTCTCGCCCATGCCGCGAACTGAACCCAGCGCGCCAGAACCGCCGAGTTGTCCGACGATTGCGCCGGCCGCAGCTTTTTCATCCGTGACCATCATCACTTGTGCCGTCCAGGGACTAACAGCAATCACACGTCCGACGATTCCGCCCGCGGTTACCACCGGCATGTTCAGTGCCACTGCGGAAGAGCTGCCGCGATCGAGTGTCACAGTATTGAACCAGATCGAGGAGTCGCGCGCGATAACATGCGCTGCTACCTGATCGTATCCGGTTTGTTGTTTGAGATTGAGGAGACCCTGGAGGCGTTCGTTTTCTCCCGCCGCTTGTCGCGCATTTTGCAGTTGTAACTCAGTGGCAAAAAGTTTTTCCCTTAATTGAGCATTTTCGGCCGCAGCACTGCGGAAGTTAATGATCTCCCGAAGAAAGCCACTGCCCGCGCCACTGACTCGCGATGAAACGCCCTGGACTGGCGAAGCCGCGGCCTGAATCCAAACTCGAAACATCCGCTGCTTGGTGGTGTTGTCGCGCGCATCGACCGCCATGATCACCAGATTGGTGAGCAGCAGCATCACCAGCCACAGCGGCGCCTTCTGGCGAATTTCTCTTTGTGTGCGAGTGGCGGCCATTGAGGAGGTAAATGGTAAATCGTAAATGGTAAATGGTCGTGGAAATTGGGGAACAGCTTTTTCTACTTACTATTCACCATTTACCATTTTTCTACATGCCGCTAGTCAATGTATTTTCCCACTTCACCCGTTTGAGCAGGTCAAAGTCGGAAAGCATTTTGCCGGTACCCAACACTACTGACGCCAGCGGATCGTCAGCGAGCGACACCGGCAAGCCGGTTTCAATCGAGAGACGTTTGTCTAAATTTTTCAACAACGCGCCACCGCCGGTCAGCACGATGCCGCGCTCTACGATATCGGCTGAAAGCTCAGGTGGCGTGCGTTCCAGTGCGACCCGCACAGCGTTGATGATTGTCGAGACTGAATCAGCCAGTGCCTCGCGCACTTCTTCATCCGTCATCGTGATCGTCTTCGGGATTCCTTCAATCAGGTTGCGGCCGCGCACCTCATACGACAGCGGCTCGTCGAGGGGGTAAGCTGAGCCGAGCTCTATCTTGATCGCTTCCGCGGTGCGCTCGCCAATCAGCAAATTATATTTTCGTTTGATGTAGGAGATGATTGCTTCGTCCATCTCGTTACCGGCCACGCGCACTGCGCGCGAGTAAACGATGCCGCTCAAACTAATGACCGCGATGTCGGTTGTGCCGCCGCCGATGTCCACCACCATGTTGCCGTGCGGTTCGGTAATCGGCAGCCCGGCGCCGATGGCTGCGGCCATCGCTTCTTCAACCAGGTAAACTTCCGAAGCCTTGGCGCGATAAGCTGAATCTTCTACGGCGCGCCGCTCAACCTGAGTGATTTCTGATGGTATGCCGATTACGACTCGGGGGCTGACCCACGTCTTGCCGTTGTGAGCCTTGCGGATGAAGTGCTGCAGCATCTTTTCAGTTACTTCAAAGTTTGCAATGACGCCGTCCTTCATCGGACGAATCGCAACGATGTTGCCTGGCGTGCGGCCGAGCATGTCTTTGGCGTCGCGGCCGACGGCTTCGACCTGGTTAGTGACCTTATTGATCGCCACGATCGAGGGTTCGGAAACGACGATGCCTCGACCTTTGGCATAGACCAGTGTGTTGGCCGTTCCCAGATCAATTGCTAAATCGCTGGAAAACAGACTAAAAATCGATTTAAGAGCCATTTAAATTGTTCACTTCCAGTGTTATGAAACAGAAAACTTCGGCGGGCGGCAACTCGCAAAGTTGTGAGCGGCAATAGCAACTGACCTGACGGCTTCGGGGAAGTGGGCTGAAACTCCGGGCGCCCAAACACCATTTACCACTTACAACTTACCTCGGAAACCTTAAACCAACTCCGAACTATCAAAGATACCTGAACTTCGATCTTTGCGCTATCAAGAAAAGGCTTTTCCTTCGTCAGCGTCCAGAATAGTCTGCACGTTGACCTCGTTCGGCAGCTTCTCGTCTGGCGCTCGGAGCAGCGGCGAAAAGCGCACGCAGTTCTTGTTCGCCGCTTTCGCTTCATACATGGCGGTATCGGCGCACGAGATCAACTGTTGCGGTGACGAGGCATGCTCGGGAAAAGCAGCGACGCCAAAACTAGCTGTTAACGACAGTTTCAAATTCCTGCCGGCATTGAAAAAATGCTTCGCGATTTTTTCCCGGATGCGCTCGGCCACCGTGCCGGCGAGTTCGATTCCCGTATCAGGCAGCACGACTACAAACTCATCCCCGCCATAACGAGCCACCGCATCTGTGTCGCGTATCGATGAAAGAATCACGCCCGCCATTTCCATCAGCACATGCGAACCGGCGAGATGTCCGTGCGCATCGTTGACGCGTTTAAAGTCATCAAGGTCCAGAAATAAAGCGCAAACACTGGAACCATAACGCCGGGCGCGGCGAATCTCGTTCAAAAGAAACTGGCGCAGGTAACGAGCGTTGTGAAGTTTAGTTAGATCGTCGGTTTGCGAAAGCCGTTCTGCCTCGCCTATGCGCACCGCGTTTGCCAGCGCTGACGCGATCGGCAACGAAAGAGCATCAAGCAGAGCAAGCTCGGATTTCTTAAAGGAGCGTCTCTCGCGTTTGCCTTCGAGTACGCCCAGAATCCGTTCGCCACAAATCAGCGGAACCGCAACCACGTATTCGCCATGCTCTTTTTTTCTCATCGCGCCCATCCCGGCGCCGGCGAGTCTCGCTGCTTTGGATTCAATGCCTGTGCGCACCTCTTCTCCGGCAAGCAACACCTCGCGCCAGTCATCACGCAGTTCATCAGATTTGTCTGCCGGCTTGAGCGTGGCAATGGCTTCCAACGTTGCTGCTTCGGGACCTTTCTCATCGGCGAGCAGGTAGATGGCCCAATGATCAGCCTGGACCAACGACGTCAATCCGCTGAGGGCCACTTGTGCAGCGTCGCTCTGATCGCCGATGAAGTGCAGCGAAGAGACAAGATCAAACGCCGCCCGCAAGCTCGCCGATTTCATTCTTGCGGGCAGGGAGGCCAGTCCTGAATCCATTACCGGTCTCACCGTTTCCGGCAGTCTTAATTCTCCAGTGGCGCCGTGCCCTTCGATTTCGTGCAAAATTGCCGGCAATTGCGCCGCTTTGTCGGCAATTGCGCGAAAGCCCAGCCGCTTGAGCGTCGCGCCATCCACACCCCGGACACTGAAACCATGAAAGCCGGTCGAATGCCTGCGACAAGCAATCACCGGTGTTCCCGGCCAGAAAGTTTTCGCATGATCGATGGCCGAATGAAGCTCAACCATGTCGGCGCCCGCAAACACTTCATAAAGAATTGCCACGGGCGCTTTCTGAAGTTGATCGCTCATGCTTTCAGTTTCGCGCCGGCGAATCAGAGCAGCTTCGGCTTCCACTTCGCGCAGACCTTCGATCAGTGTCTGGACGCCGGCCAGGCGCAGCGCTTCGATCAGCTCGTAGGCTGGAGCTTCGTGCGCATCAGTTAGAAGAATGACATGTCTGGGCATAACTAAAACTAAAACAATTAGCCGCGCCCGCGTCCGCCGCGAGCCGAAAGCGACACACGATACTGACTGCTGTTGCCGCGCGGGTCTTCCGCGTCAACTACAATTTCCTGCGTTCCCGGCGCGGCGGTAATTTGCAATTGAAATGAACCGTCGGTGGCTACCAGCGTGTCGCGACCAGCGGCGCGAATAGTGTTGCCGACTTCCGAGTGCCCGCGAACCAGGTAAACATTACCGCCCAGCAATTCAGCAGTCAGATTTGAAACTGCAACGCGTGAGCCCGTGCCGCGGTTCGCGATAATAAATTTTTTCGGGTCGCTCCAGTCGCTGGTTTGACCACTCGAAGCAGTGGCGCGCACGCGCCAGAAATAAGTGCCGGGCCGCAGATCGCTGGCGATGAATTCACTTGAAGCAAGCTGATCGCGCTCGATTACTTTGCCGTCAGCCACGAAGAAAGGAGAAGTCGCGACTTCAACTCGATAAAACGACGCGGTGCCTGATTGTGGCCGCTGCCATTTCAAAGAAATGTTGGCTGCGCCGTTGTCACCGACGAAAACGCGCTCAAGATCGCGCGGCTCGGACGGCGCAGGGATGTCCAGCAATCGCTGCGGTCGCGAGATCGTTCCCGATGGATTTACTGAGACATACTCGCCACCGTGTAGAGTGGTTTTCTCTCCCGATCGATTTGTGGTTTCGATCGCACCGTTGTTGACGCGAATCTCTTCCGTGCCCTCAGGATTCACGCCAAAGCTGGCGCCAGTCTGTTCGCCCAGTTTATTTTTAGTCTTCGGCGTCTCCACCACATTGTTTGTGCCTTCGGGCTGCTGCTCAGTGCGCACGTACATCTGACCGCTATCAACGACGACATGGACGTTAGTCTTCTTGCCATCATCTTCGCTGGCATTGTCGCGGATAATGATGGTGCTGTTGGGTCGGACGACCAACGTGGACCCGTCAGCCATGCCGACGCGCGCGCGGCCACTCGCCAGCGTTTGCACCGTGTCACCCGGATAGAGTTCGGTATCGCTGCCCGGCGTAACGGTCTCGCGGGTCGCGGCGCGGATGACTCGCACCTCTCCCTCAAACGAAATGAAGCGCGCGCCGGCGGGGAGTTTTGTGCCCGTGCCCACATTTCTGAGCGGATTGCCATACTTCCAGACGTAAAGCGCGCCTCCGCCGGCCAGCCCGCAGAGAGCAACGATAAGGATGATGAGGTAGACGATGCGCTTCTGGACTACCCACCAATCAAACACAAAACGACGGGATTTATTGGCCATGCTTCTGGGCTATTTAGAACTTCGGGGCAACTGCAAACGTGACGCGCGCTGACGGCTGCATCCGTTTCGCCAGTAATTCACCGGCGACGCGCAAAAGGTGTGAAGAAGTCGGGCGGAGTCAGCGGCAAATCCTTCTTTACCTAGCCTCTGACCGTCGTTTTGAATTTAACACAGCGGGGAGAAGGGGTTCAACAGCCGTTTTGCTTACTGCTATCAAGGAGCGCTTACTGACGGGTTTGCTCGCCTTCTTTCTCAACTTAGTCATCTTCGAAAGGAGAGTCGAAATCTTCGGGCAGGTCGACTTCGATATTCGTGTCCGCATGCTTGGCCCAGACGAGGGAGGCGGCCACGGAACTGAGCAGCACCACGGCGACGAAGACGAGTGAAATCCAGATAGGAATGTTGATGTGGACAGCCACAATCAGCATCTTCGCGCCGATGAAGGTCAACACGATCGCCAGGCCGATCTTTAAGTAGTGAAACTTTTCCACCACCCCGGCGAGCAGGAAATACATTGAGCGCAAACCAAGAATCGCGAAGACGTTTGAGGTGTAAACGATAAAGGCGTTGGTGGTGATCGCAAAGATGGCGGGAATCGAATCCACCGCAAAGACCAGATCGGCGACTTCAACAATCACCAGCACCAACAGCAGCAGCGTGCCTGCCAGCTTTCCGTTCTTCCTGGTGAAAAATCTCTTTTCATCGTAACTCCGCTCGATTGGAAAAATGCGCGTCGCCAGTCGCACCAACGCGTTGTCTTCGGGTTGGAAGTCGTTATTTTCCTGCGTGAACATTTTGATGCCGGTGTAAACGAGGAAGGCGCCGAAGATGTAGATGATCCAGTGGAAGCGATTGATGAGGCTGGCGCCGATGAAGATCATTGTCAGGCGCATGACCAATGCGCCCAGCACGCCCCAGAAGAGCACGCGGTGTTGATACTTTGAAGGGACCTTGAAATACGAAAAGATCAGCAGGAAGACAAACAGGTTATCAACCGACAGCGATAGCTCGATCAGGTAGCCGGTGACAAACTCGAGCCCGCGCGACGTGCCCTGGAAATAAAAGACGATGCCGGCAAAGACCATTGCCAGCGTGATCCAGATTCCGCTCCAGACGGCGGCTTCGCGATATTTGATGGCGTGGGCGCGGCGGTTGAAGAGTCCCAGATCCAGACTCAGCATGAAGAGGATGAATAAAGCGAATCCGATCCATAAGCCCGCCGTGCTACTAATCGAGTTCATTGAGAAGAGAAAATAGCACGGCAGGAGTGACAAGTGACAAGTGACAGGGGACGAGTGACCGTGCCCATGTCTGCTGTCAATTACCTTGTCACTTGTCACTCGTCACTTGTCACGCCCCTGGCACCCGTATTTGCAGCGCCGCCGCGCGTCCTTTACAATCCGCCATTTGCAGGTGAGGTAGAACTAATGCTCAAACAGCTATCGCGGATGGAACGCACTCGCGGCATCATCATTGTCGGCTTTGCATTGTTAATGGCCGTTAGTCTGATTGTCTTTTACGCGCCGGGAAGGAATTCAAGTAACCTTGAACCTTCCAAAAACACTGAAGTGATCGCCAAAGTAAATGGCGACGAAATAACGGTGGCCCAGGTGGCGCAGCTCAAAGAAAACTACACCCAGATGTTTGGCGGCCGCATTAGTTTGGCGCAATTGGGCGGCAACAAACGGTTCCTCGATGGCCTGATACGCGATCGGGTAGTAGCGCAAGAGGCCGCCCGGCTCGGCCTCGCGGCCAGCGATGCTGAAGTCGCTGACAAGATTCGCAAACAGTTTTCCGATGCGTCTGGTCAATTCGTCGGCCTTGATCGATATAAGGAATCTGTGACTGCGCGTTATGGCAGTCTGGAATTGTTCGAGCGAAACGTGCGTGACGAAATTGCGCTGGACAAACTAAAAGCCTTTGTCACTGCCGCAGTCAGAGTGTCGGACGAAGAAGTCCAGGAAGACTACAAGCGCAAGAAGACGGATTTCGACGTCAGCTACATTGTAGTTTCTCCGGAAAAGCTTGCCGACAAGATCCAGCCTTCAGAGGAAGAGCTCAAGAATTATTACGAGCAGCATAAAACCGACTATCGCTACCTCGAGCCGCAAAAAAAGATTCGTTACCTTTACATCGCTCAGGAAAAGGCGGGGGCCAAGGTCGCAATCTCTGATAAGGACTTGCGTGATGAATTTGACAAGCTGCCGCCGCAAGCCAAGGAGGCCGGCATCAAGGTGCAGCAGATAGTTTTGAAGGTTGCGCGCAAAGATCTTGACGCGCAGGTCGAACAAAAAGCGAAGGATCTGATTGCCAAAGCTCGGGCCGCAAGTCCCGAAACCAGCGAGAAGGTTTTTGCCGATCTGGCACGCGGCAATTCGGAAGATGCTGCTACCGCGAAGAGCGGCGGCTATCTTGCTCGTGCCTACAAGAAGAACCCCAACAAGGTTGACGGCCTTTACGATCGCACGGTTGATATGCAGCCCGGCGACATTTCGGACATTCCCATTAAGTACGCTGGTAATTGGTACATTCTGCGGCGTGGCGACCCAGTCCCGAAAACTTTTGAGGAAGCAAAAGCCGACCTGCTCGCTTCGCTGCGTAATCGTAGGGGCTATGCAGTCGCGGCGAAACTCGCCGAGCGTGCTCAGAATCGGCTGAAGGAAACGAAGGATGTGCAGAAAGTTGCGCAGGAACTCGCGGCCGAAGCAAACATGAAACCGGCGGAGATGGTTAAGGAAACACCTTTCATCAAACCCGGCGACGACGTTCCCGACATTGGCAGCAGCCAGCAGTTTGAAGCAGCCGTTGCTCCTTTGAACAATCCGGGCGATGTCGGAGATCGGACAGGGGTCAAAGGCGGCTTCGCCGTTCCGATGCTGGTCGAAAAGCGAGAACCACGTATCCCTGATTTTGATGAAGTCAAAACCAAAGTCGCGCAAGCTTTGAAGCAGGAACGGGCCAAACAGCAACTTGAGCAGAAGGCAAACGAACTCGCTTCATCTTTGAACTCGGCCGCGGATGTGCAAGCTGCCGGCGAAAAGGCGGGATTCGAAGTTGGGGCTGACAGCGGCTACAAGCTCGGCTCACCTCTAGGAAAGGCGGGCACGAGCCCAGCGCTGGACGAAGCCGTTTATGCCTTGAAGACAGGCGGGGTAACAAAGACACCGGTGAAAGTTGGCGACAACCTTGTGATTGTTGGCGTCAAGGTGCGGACCGAAGCCGACCTCGCCGATTTCGCCAAACAGCGCGAGCAGTTAACTCAAACAATGCTTGGCGCACGGCAAAACCAGGTGTTCGATGACTATGTTGCGGCGGTTACCCAGCGGATGAAGCAGGCGGGAAAGATTAAGATCTATATCGAGGTACTGAACGGCATGGAAGAGGATGAACCGGTGGCAGCGCCGCCGCCGCGGCCGCAACTTCCAATTCGCACGAAGTAGTGGTCAAACGAAGTGAAGAGTGAAAAGTGAAAAGTACTGAGAGTTGAGGCTAGCCGGGAATAAAAAGCGCCGCGAGGGTCACTTTTCACTCTTCACTGTTCACTTCTCCTAGTACCCCCTAATCAACGGCGTCACCTGCGACTGTGCGACAGCGGTGCGTAGTTGTAATTCATTGCCTTGCGTTGTGACCTTGAGATTGTTCAAAGCGCTTCGGGCCAGCGTGCCTTTCACGGCTGACAATCGATTGATGAAAATTGCGCCAAACTGTTTCAAGCCCTCTACCGTGTCGCTGAGGTTGCGCGCCGAATCCGTATCAACGGTGCGCGCGGCCATCATCAGTTCCAGGTCCGTAGTTGTCATGCCCAACGTCCCGTAGACCTGCCGCACCGCGGTTATTTGACGGGCCACGCCGTCGTTAGTAACCCGCAAATTTTGCAAAAGCTTTTCCGTCAGGTTCCCGCCAAAGCCAACGATTGCGTTCGGGTCGCGGCTGGCGAGCGCGACGAGCTCCGGGTTCGCATATTTGCGGGTCCGGTTCGCATCAATGACGCCACGCACGGCATCGAGTTCACCCAGCGCAATCTTGTTACCGTCGACCGCAGTAACCGCGAGATCGCCCACCTTGATGTCCCACATTCCAAGAAGTTTCAGTTGGCGATCGAGCGTAAAAATATAGATCGTCTTGCCCAAATATTTTTGTTCCACGTATTTGCCGTTGGCCGCCAGGCGTCCGGCAGCAACAATCGCACCTGCATTGAATGTGCCGCGCGCAAGCGCCACGGTGCTGATCTTCGTAATGCCTTCGGCCGGATACAGGTAACGAAAGCCAAGCGCAACCTGATCAAAGGAGCGCGGATCCAAACCAGTTTGGGTTTTGAAATTCGTGAGTTCGTTATTGACTTCTGCGAGCCGCGCCGGATTTTCCGCCAATAACTTTGGCATCGCTTCATCCAGCAGGCGATTTACGTTAATCAGCGCGACGGCATCAGACGGCGGCAAGGAGGACAATAGACCTGAAGTTGGATTGACTTGCGTTGGGGTCGCCTTTCGGCTGCGTTGCGTGGAGCCTGCAACCGGCAAAACAAAAGCAAACGCCAGCGCAATGATGAATGCTGCAAAACTGATTTTCTTCACAATGAACCTTTCTTAGTAGGACAGGCTCTCCAGCCTGTCATGATGCGGCAATGTGGCCTTCGGATGCCGCAGGCGTCGCGCGAGGTTGGCCTGATAGTTCAAAACTCTGAAAACGCCCAGCCATTGGTCGTCATACTCGTTCCAAAAGCAGTGCCAATCCCATCCCGCCACTGACGCAAAGCGTTGCCAATCCGAACTTGCCGCGACGCCTGGCTAACTCATGCAGCAATGTGGTCGTGATGCGCACGCCGGTGCAGCCGATGGGATGACCCAGGGCAATCGCGCCGCCATTAACGTTCAAGCGCTCTGGATCAAATTTAAGTTCGCGATCGCAGGCAATCACCTGCGCCGCAAAAGCCTCGTTAAGCTCGATCAGATCGATGTTATCCAATGTCACTTTGTTGCGCGCGAGTAGCGCCCGCACTGCCGGCACTGGTCCAATGCCCATGATCTCCGGCGCCACGCCAACTACTTCGTAATCCACAATTCGCGCTTGCGCGCCGGCGCCACTGCTTTTCAATGCCTCTTCGCTCATGACAACTACCGCCGCCGCGCCGTCAGTTATGCCCGAAGAGTTTCCTGCCGATACGGTTCCATCTTTCGAAAACACTGCCGGCAACTTCGCGAGATCAGCTTTGGTCGTGCCAAAACGGCAATGCTCATCGCGGACAAATTTAGTTGTCTCGCCCTTGCGGCCTTGTACGTTGAGCGGAACTATCTCTGCATCGAAACGCCCCGATTCGATGGCCGCCTGCGCGCGTTGTTGTGAACGCAAAGCGAATTCATCCTGCGCGTCGCGATCGATCTGATACTGCCGCGCCAGCTTTTCCGCCGTCTGGCCCATCACCAACCCGGACAAAGGATCGTTGAAGCCGTCTCGATACATGCCGTCGACGAGTTCGGTATTTCCCATCGCCGCGCCCCAGCGCGCGCCTTCAGCGAAATAAGGAACGCGTGACATGCTTTCGGCGCCGCCGGCAAGCACGATTTCAGCGCGACCCAACATGATTTGCTGCGCCGCCAGCATGATTGCCTGGAGCCCGGAACCACAAGCCTGGTTGACTGTGAACGCCGGCACTGTTTCCGGCACGCCCGCCCGAAAGATAATTTGGCGGGCGACGTTTGGACCACCACCGGCTTGCCGCGCACAACCCCAAATCGATTGTTGAACTTGATCCGGACCGAGGTTTGCTCGCTTGAGGCTCTCGTTCGCCGCGGCCACGCCGAGGTCAGCTGCGCTCCATGAAGCCAGCGTACCGCCAAAGCGGCCGATTGGAGTGCGCACAGATGCTACGAGATAAACGTTTTCCATTGACACTTTCTGAAGGCGCTAATTTGTTTGCTTGTATTGGGAATTGCTGAATACCGCGCCTGAAGTTTTCTCGATTGTTGATGCGAATCCTATTGACTGAAAATGGTAGCACACGGTAGAAGTAACGCCGAACAGACGTGCTTTTGAAATCGGAATATGAGATCTGAAATCGGAATCTTGAATCTGGAATCTTGAATTTGGAATTTGTAATCTCAGAAAAAGCGGTCTGGAAGTAGTTAGCCGCAGCATCACCCTCAACCCGCCGCGAATAACAACCGAGTTGTAGTTCCGCACAGCTTCGTTTTCACACGATTGCTTTTCTCTCTCGTCTTGTCCACATGGCCCAACGAGTAAACACTCCGGAGCGTTTAGAAGCAGCCCGAATAACCATCGCCGAGCTGTTTCAGGCGCATGTCGAATGGTTTCTCACTATCGCCAACGGCGATTCGCAGGCGCTCAACCAAAAAGAGTTGGAAGTTTTTGTGGCACACGGACGATTGTTGCTTGGCTGCTGGACGGAGAAGGGAACACGTTCATGGAAAATCTTCTCCTGGGAATGGAGCGGCGAAAAACTAACGCTCACAGCATCGCGAAGAATGGGTGCGGACCGGCCGGTGATCGAACTTGTCCCACGTGCATCCGCCAAAGCGATTGCCTTGACAGTCAAGGCAGCGAGGCAGGCGCGTTGCGAAGCTCTTGCTCAAATCGTTTGTGCAAATCAGCCCGGCGCGAGAATTGAACGAGCTTCGCTTAGCCCGGGTGCGCGTCGCGGCCAGCCAGGACGTTATGCGCGAATTTTGCTGCGGCTGAGGCATTCACGCATCGCCGTAACTGGACTGGTTGCCGCGGGCAAACCGAGCGACGCTGATGCTTTTCTTGCGGCAGCTTTGTTGTGGTTCAAGCGGATCAGCGAGCGGGCACGCGCTCCTTACATTCAACAGCTCCGATTGATAGTTGAAACGGATCTCATCAAGCCAACACTGCAACGAGTCGCTTTACTACGCCAAAGCCTGCGCGACACGATCACGGTTGATGAAGTCGATCAGCAGTTGACTGAATTGGCGCACTTCGACGTGCCCGCTCGTGAGGAACTTTGGAAAAGGCGTTTGCGACGCTTTCCGCCGACCCTGCCCGCAGCGTTCACTAAAGTCGCAGCGCGCATAAAGTCGATCGCTCCGAATGCAATTGACGTGGTAAGCGCGCGGCAGGGCGAGACGCTTCGTTACTTTGGGCTGCCATTCGCGCGCGTTCGTCAAATCATGGGAACCGAGCGCGTTTGGTTTGGCCTCGAAGGTTCAAGGCGGCGGTTGCTTGAAGAGAACAGCGAGCTCCAGTTTCAGAATCTGCTCGTCGATTTGCAGCAACATCGTGCGGCAGGTACCAGCGATCGTCGTCACGCGTTGTATCGCAACGCCGCCGAAGCCTGGCTCGAGTCGTTATTGCGTCGCGACATCACCAAACTCGATCCGGGTTTGATTATAGCGCCCTTGCATGCGCAGTTTCGCACGGCGCGCGGTGGGGCCATCAGCGTTCGGCCAATTGACTTGTTGGCGCTGCGACACGACGGCCGCTTGGCAGTGATCGAGTTAAAAGTTTCCGAAGATCGCGAACACGTTTTACAGGGCGTGGATTATTGGCAGCGCGTTGAAGCCCATCGCCGACGCGGACACATCGCGCGCGCCAAACTTTTTGGCGATCGCAAAATCAAAAACGAGCCACCGTTGATCTATCTGGTCGCGCCCACCTTACGCGTTCATCCTGCCTTCAACACCCTCGCGCGCTCAATCGCGCCCGACATTGAAATCTATCGATTCGATATTAATGAAGACTGGCGTAGCGGCGTCCGCGTCATGCGACGCCTGAGAGTCAGTGGGCAGTGAGCAGTGGGCAGTGAGCGGTGTGCGGTGTGCGGTGGGCGGTGGGCAGTGGGCAAAGAGATTTTTCCATTTAAAAGAGGCAAAATGAAAGTTAAAAACTATCAAGAACTGATTGCGTGGCAAAAGGCGATGGATTTAGTTGAAGATGTGTACAGAGCCTCAAGGACCTTTCCGCGTGAAGAAATTTATCCGTTGACGAGTCAGATAAGACGAGCAGCGGTTTCGGTCCCTTCGAATATTGCCGAAGGGCAAGGGCGTCGCACAACTTTGGATTTTCTCCGACACCTTTCGATCGCGTATGGTTCGTTACGTGAAGTCGAAACTCAAATTCTGATAGCCGGGCGTTTGCGATATCTGAATTCGGCAACAATTGATCAAGTAATGCGACGAGCTGGTGAGGTAGGAAAGCTGCTCAACGGCTTGATGAATTCACTCCCGCATTAAAAAGCGGGCCTTTTGCTCCTGGCTGCCCGCTGCCCACTGCCCACTGCCCACTAACCTAGTGTTTGACGAAGATGTCTTCGCGCGAATTGTTGGAGGGGGTCGGTCCATTGCCACGCGACACCCCGTCCATTGCCTGTTCGGCTGAAAGGATGCCCGAAACGCGCATGCGGAATTCATCGGCGTTGCTGGCGTTGTGCAGGGCCTCTTCCATCGAAATCAGTCCTGACTGGAACAAGTGGAAAAGAGATTGATCAAATGTCTGCATGCCGTATTGCGACGTGCCGGCCGCAATCGCTTCACGCATCAAATAGGTTTTCTCTTCGTTGATAATGTAGTCGCGAATCAAAGCGGTTGAGACCATCACTTCAACTGCGGGCACGCGCCCGGCGCCCTTGGCCGCACGGACCAGTCGCATGGAGATAACTGCTTTGAGAATTCCGGCGAGCTGAATGCGCACAGACTTTTGTTGATGCGAGGGGAAACTGGAAACGATGCGCATCACAGTTTCGGTTGCATCGAGCGTGTGCAACGTCGACAACACCAGATGCCCCGTCTCGGCGGCGGTCAGTGCCGTTTCGATCGTTTCATAGTCGCGCATTTCGCCAACCAGAATTACATCCGGATCCTGACGCAGCGCGCCGCGCAGTGCTTCAGCAAATGAACGCGTGTCAACATCCACTTCGCGTTGCGTGACGAACGACATTTTGTCGCGATGCAGAAATTCGATTGGATCTTCAATAGTGACGATGTGTCCGCTGCGTCGCGCATT
>WNFS01000891.1_pt1 | contig 21849 bp, 16 predicted proteins | sample 5400141 | NCBI WGS metagenome assembly WNFS01 (sample SAMN13153358, study PRJNA577476) | soil metagenome | isolation source: 60 cm saprolite under Madrone tree | place: USA:California | collected 2016-06-14
GTAATGTTGGCGACCCAGAAGGGGCGCTCGAAGCCGGTTCGGATTTCGTCGAGCCGCTGGCTGAAACTCATTTCTCCCCCGGATGGAAGCGCAGCGATTGTACTGGAGGCAGATATGGAAGCAAGGAAGTAAGGGGGGCAGCGGGTTAGGGGGACAGGGGGGTGGCGCGACAGGTGACAGGGCGCTGAGCGAGAGAAGTTTTTGGCTTCAAGGATGCGACACCCGGCAGTTTTCGTAAAAGCGGAATCTACAGGAGTTACGGGCGTCACGGTTTGTAAAGCGCTGAATCCAGAGGAGCTGCGGTGACGGAATTTTCGTCAAGGTGACGGTGGTGGCGAGAACGGATGGAGAGTCGGATGTTGCAGAAGGGGAAGAATACGCCCCCTGTTTTTGTAAGTGTTGTATCTAAAGGGCTTAGCCTTCCTTTGAATATCGCGCCCCTACAAGAGGAGAAAGATGGCGAGGTAAACTCGCCTTTACAGGAGGGAACAAGGCGCGGCCCTGAAGGGCCGCCTCTACACGCGCTCATCCCTGGGGCTACGAATGGCCCCGCCGAGCGGAGTTACCAGAGGAGCGGGAGAAGGCAGGAGGGGGTGCGGAGGCAGTAGTCGGAATAGCGGCGGAGGTCGCGCGGATCATTCACTCGTCCTTATCGCGATACTCGCCGGGAACATCATCCTGGGGGACTTCATGCGTGTGAACTTCGCTCTCGTCGGCGTCGCCGGCGTCTTGTACGCCCTTCACCGCTTCGGCCTCGAAGGCGTTTCCTTCTTCGAGCAACTGGTCCACACTTTCCGAATCCGCACCTTCGAGGCTGGACAATCCCTGCAAATCTCCGGATTGGCCGCCAGAGCGTGCTGCCAGTCCCGCCGGTGCATATGCCACGGTATCCACGGTTTGGCTTTTTCCCCGAACCGGTTTCTTAGCGGCGCGCGCGGTTTTCCTAGCGGCAGTTTTCTTGGCGGCGGCTTTCGTTTTCGCTCGCGCTTTTTTCGGAGCGACCTTCTTCGTTAGCTTCGCCTTCTTACGCGCAATTTTCTTCGTCTGCTTCTTTTTGGTCTTCTTTTTGGGGGCCATACGCGCAGTGTACCACCGGTCGGCCATTCCCGGCGCCGCGGCTACAAGAAGCCGGCGAAGAGAACGGGGATGAGGGACGGGCGATGAAACGGTGTGCTAGCATCGGGAATTGCGTCGGCGAGTTGAGCGTACACCCATACGCCGAATCGCAAGAGAACGGACCGGTCTAAAAGACCGGCCACTACACAGAGCGGCCCGCCTCAGAAGGCGGGCCCTACAAAGGCAAGATGCAGGAATGGCGGGGACGATGAAGGCGTTGCGGAAGGTGCAGGCGGCGAAGGGCTTGCAGATGGATACGGTCGCGGTGCCTTCCATTGGGCCGACGGACGTGCTGGTGCGGGTGAAGATGGCGTCGATTTGCGGGACGGACCTGCACATTTACGGGTGGGACCGCTGGTCGCAGGGGCGCATCAAGCCGCCGGTGACGCTGGGGCATGAATTCTGCGGTGCGGTCGAGCGGGTGGGCGACGAGGTGCGCGCGGTCAAGCCGGGCGATTTCGTCAGCGCGGAGATGCACGTCAATTGCGGGCATTGCCACCAGTGCCGGGTGGGCGAAGCGCACATTTGCCAGAACCTGCGCATCATCGGGATCGATCAGGACGGAGCGTTCGCGGAGTTCGTGAAGATTCCGGCGACGAATATCTGGAAGCTCGACGCGGCGATTCCCGAACATTACGGGGCGATTCTCGATCCGCTGGGGAATGCCGTGCATACGGTGCTGGCCGGGCCGGTGGCGGGGCAGACGGTCTTGATTACCGGCTGCGGGCCGATTGGATTGATGTGCATCGCGGTGGCCAAGGCTTGCGGGAGCTCAACGGTTTTTGCTACGGAAACAAATGAGAAGCGGCGGGCGATGGCGAAGAAAATGGGCGCGGACGTGGTACTGAATCCCGCGGCGGAGGATGCGGTTGGAAAAATTCTGGCGGAAACGAATGGCACGGGAGTCGATGCGCTGCTGGAAATGTCCGGGAATCCGACGGCGATTCAGCAGGGATTTAAATCGCTGCGAGCGGGCGGGCGAGCTTCGTTGCTGGGGATTCCGACGGAAAATGTGCCGCTGGATCTGGTGAACGACGTGATTTTCAAGGGTGCCACGGTGCAGGGGATCTATGGGCGGCGAATGTATGAAACGTGGGTGCAAATGACGGCGCTGCTGAAGGCGGGGCGGCTGAATCTCGAGCCGCTGTTCGGCGAGCGGGCATCGCTTGACAAATTCGAAAGCGCCTTCATCCTGCTTCAGGGCGGCCTGGCGGGAAAGATCTTGCTGTATCCGAACGGCATGCCACGCTGAACGAATTGACCTCCCTGCTTTGCGTTCAAAATGTTTGCTCACAGCAACGAGCTGGCGCAAAATAGTTCTACCCCAAGCCGAGTCCACCTTAGGAGCGCCATCATGTCTAATGCCGCAGCGATCATATCGAAACAGAATCCCTTGCAATACATTTCCGACCAGCTGAAGGAGATGCGCGAAAAGGGCGTGGCGTCGAAGCTGCGCGTGCTCGAAGGCGAGCAGAAGCCGGCGTGCATATTCGACGGGAGAGAGGTGATCAACCTCGCTTCGAATAACTACCTGGGGCTGACCACGCACAAGGCGCTGCGCAAGGCGGCACTGGACGCGGTGAAGAGGTACGGCGTAGGCGCCGGGGCGGTTCGAACGATTGCCGGCACGATGAGACTGCACATGGAGCTGGAGGAGCAGATCGCAGCCTTCAAGAACGTGGAAGCATCCGTGGTGTTTCAATCGGGTTTTACGGCCAACGCGGGAACGGTTTCAGCGGTGCTTGGCAAGGAAGACCTGATCATTTCCGACGAGCTGAATCATGCTTCGATCATCGATGGTGCGCGGCTTTCGAAAGCGACCATCAAAGTTTTCAAGCACAAGGATGTGAAGGACTGCGAGCGCATGCTGCAAGAGAACGCAAATTTTCCGGGAAAGAAGCTGATTATTACCGACGGCGTTTTTTCGATGGACGGCGATATTGCGCCGCTGCCGGAACTGTGCGAACTTGCCGAGAAATACAACTGCATCATGATGGTGGACGACGCGCACGCTTCGGGCGTGCTGGGCCGCGGCGGGCGCGGGACCGTGGACCATCATCAGTGCCACGGGCGCGTACACATCCAGGTGGGAACGCTGAGTAAAGCGATCGGCGCGATGGGCGGGTACGTTTGCGGCTCGCGCGATCTGATCGATTTTCTGTATCTCCGCGCTCGGCCTTTTCTTTTTTCGACTTCGCATCCGCCCGCTACGGCGGCGGCTTGCCAGGCGGCATTCGCGCTGCTCGCTTCTCCGGAAGGCGAAAAGCTGGTGAAGAAACTCTGGGCCAATACGAAGTTTTTCAAGCGCGAATTGAAGAGGCGCGGTTTTCAGTTCAAGGTCAGCGAGACGCCGATTATTCCGATTCACGTGGGCGATGCGGCGAAGGCGTTCGAATTCTCGAAGAAACTTTTTGAAGCGGGAGTCTTCGCGCCTGCCGTCGGTTACCCGATCGTGGCGGAAGGCAAAGCGCGGCTGCGCGCCATCGTGAGCGCGGCCCATAAGCGGGAGCAACTTTTGCGCGCGGCAGACATTTTGGCCGAAGTGGCGAAGCCGCTGGGCATCGTCTAGCCTGGTTCCTGGGGCCCGAGAGGGCCTGCCGCCGCCCTGTAAATCTTGCGTAGTACCCGTCATTTCTCCGGGGTGTGGACGCCCGCTCGCCCAGTTAACTAATAGAAAACAACCACTTTACACGGCGGCATAGCCCTTGCCACTATCAAATTGTTGCGAGGATACCCGTATGTATACAGGCAATCCCAGCGCACATTTGAAAGGCAATCTTAAGGAGGTTTTACGATCATGAATCGCACAGGGTTGGCAATCGCGGTGGGGGCTCTTTTCTGCGTAAGCGCTGCAGCTCAATCGCAAACGGGAGCGCAGGCGGGAGCGCAGAGCAGCAGCCAAGCATCAGTGCAGGCTGGCCAGACGCAAGCGCAGACATCAGGGAATGCATCGGCGTCAACTTCGGCGTCAACGCAGAACGGGCAGGCCAACGCTGCGTTGGCAAGCGGCACGGCGTTCAACGCCGCGCTGAGTTCGCCGATCGATTCGAAAAAGTGCAAGCCCGGTGATCCTGTAAACGCGTACAGCACGGAAGCGGTTAAGTCCGAAGGGAAAACGATGATCCCCAAGGGTGCGAAACTTGTCGGGCACGTGACGCAGGCTTCGGCGCGCGCCAAAGGCGAATCGGAATCCTCGCTGGGCCTCGTGTTCGACAAGGCGATCCTGAAAAACGGCCAGGAGATTCCGTTGAACGCGGGGATCCAGGCGATTGCCTCGGCGCAGAGTAGCGCGTCGGCCGCTGGATCGGACATGGACGCGATGGGCGGCGTGGGCGCTTCGGCGGCCGGATCAGGGATGGCTGGCGGGCGCGGCGCACTTGGCGGGGTGACTTCCACCGCGGGTGGTGCAGCAGGCACGGTGACAAACACGGCGGCTAACGTGGGAGGAGTTGCGGGCGGAACCGTAAACTCCGCAGCAAACGCGGGCGGGAACATCGCCGGTGCTTCGAAGGGAGCCGTCGGTGGCTTGAACACCGCGGGCCAGCTAACTTCAAGCAGCCAAGGCGTGTTTGGCCTGAACGGGCTGAACCTGAGCACGGCTGGCTCGAATGCCACAGAGGGTTCGGTGATCACTTCCGCCGGGAAGAACGTGCACCTGGATAACGGCACGCGGATGCTGCTGGTTTCGCAGGCTCAGGCCGGCGAACAGGGCGCGTCCAAGCAACCCGCAGCGAGCAAGCCGGAACCAAAATCCGAGCCGAGGCCGGAATCGAGCAAGCCGAACAAACAATAAGGACTGAGCGTTGAGTTACGGGGCCACAGAGGGAAGCTTTCCTGTGCGGCCCTTTTTTTCGGTGCTCGCCTTGTCAAGGCAGCGCCAAAAGCGGAAGCATCGCTCCCGCGCTCCGCATGGGGCTTTGCTATACTCGCCGGCATGCCTGCTGCGCCGAAAAAACTATTTCTTGTGGATGCCATGGCGCATATTTACCGCGCTTTCTTTGCGCCCATGCCTCAGCGGCTCACAAGTCCTGGCGGCGTCCCTACCAACGTTCCCTTTCTATTCGGAAATATCTTGCGAAGGTTGATCAAAGACTACCAGCCGGATTACATCGGAATTGTTTTTGATCCTCCCGGAGCGACCTTCCGCGACAAGCTGTTCGAAAAATACAAAGCGCAGCGGCAGCCCATGCCAGACGAAATGCGCGTGCAACTGCCCTTTGTCCGCCGGCTATGCGAAGCGATGCACCTGCCGATACTCGAAATCAAAGGCTACGAAGCGGACGATGTTATCGGAACGATGGCGGTCAAAGCCGCAAAGCAAAATCTGGAAGTGCTGATCGTGTCCAACGACAAAGACATGATGCAGCTTGTTGGCAAGAGTGTGCGAACGTTGCGCACCGGCTCCGGCGGGGCCAAGGCCGACATCATCGTGGATGAAAAGAAGGTCGAAGAGATTCTGGGAGTGCCGCCGGAAAAAGTCGTGGACTACATGGCGCTGCTCGGCGACACGATTGACAACATTCCCGGCGCAAAGGGGATCGGCGAAAAGGGCGCAGCGGAGTTGATCAAGAAGTACGGGAGCGTGGAGAGCGCACTCGATCATGCGGACGAAGTGTCCAACAAGCGATACCGGGAAGCTTTGCAGCAACAGCGTGAACAAGTGCTGATGTCCAAACAGCTGGCGGCGATTGCCAAGGACGCGCCGATTGAAGTCAAGCTGCCGGAACTGGAATTGCGCCCAGCAAACGGCGCTGCGCTCGTAGAACTTTATCGTGAACTGGGCTTCAACTCGCTGTTAAAAGAGCTGGGGGCGGAAGCGGTGGCGTCGTCGGCGCCGGCGGATGCACAGCCGGCTGTGAAGGCGGATTACGCGCAGTTCGCCAGCGTTGCCGAGTTCCGCGAGTATCTGGCGAAACTCCCCGCGAAGCAGCCGGTGGCGATCTGGCTGAATCTCGAAGCGGGTGAACGCGAATCGGAAGGATTCGGGACGCGCATCGCGTCGATCGAGGTTTCCTCGCAGGCCGGCGAAGGACGCTCGGTGTGGTTCGACGAGAACGGTGAGGCGTTGAAGGCCCTCGCGGCGCTGCTCGCCGATCCAAAACGGCCGAAAATCGTGCACGACCCAAAACTTTTTCAACTGCTTACGGGCCGGGCGCCGAATATTCGCCACGCGACGCAGCTTTATTCGTATCTTCTGCGGCCCACGACGGCGAATCACAACTTCGCCGACGTGGTGATGCGGCAGTTCAACGTGATGATGGGTGGCGGCCCCGGCGAGCGCGCCGATTATCTGCAGCGGCTTGCGCCTGCGCTCCAAGCGCAAGTCCAGGAGCAACAGCTCGAAGACGTTTATAAAAAAATGGACCTGCCCCTCGCGCCGGTGCTTGCGGACATCGAGCGCGTTGGCATCGGCGTCGATCCCAAAGAGCTCGGAAAGATGTCCCACACGATGGAGAAGGAAATTCGCCGCCTGGAAAAAGAGATCTGGAAGCTTGCAGGATCGGAATTTAACGTCAACTCGCCGACGCAGCTCGCCGAAATTCTTTTTGACAAGCTGAATCTTCAGCCCAACGCCCGGCGTGGAAAAGCAAAAGCAAGGTCCACCGCCGCCGACATTCTCGAGGAATTGTCCGCACAGCATCCGCTTCCTGCGAAGATTATCGAATACCGGGAAATTGCCAAGCTCAAATCAACGTATGTGGACGCGCTTCCGAAACTGATCCATCCCGAAACAGGACGTTTGCACACCAGCTTTTCGCAGACCGGCACGGCCACGGGCCGGCTCAGTTCGAGCGATCCCAATTTGCAGAACATTCCGATCCGCAGCGAGCTGGGGCGCGAGATACGCGCCGCTTTCGTCGCCGGAAGAGGAAAGATACTGCTGTCCGCGGACTACTCGCAGATCGAGCTGCGCGTCATGGCGCATGTTTCGAAAGACCCCGTGCTCGTCGAGGCTTTCCGCAACGGTGAGGATATCCACGCGCGGACAGCGCAGGAAGTGTTTGGCGTAGGGCCGCTGGCGCAGACCGCAGAGCACCGCCGCGCCGCCAAGGCCATCAACTTCGGCATCATTTACGGCCTTTCTCCTTTCGGGCTCGCGCAGCAATTAGGCATCGAGCAGAAAGAGGCCGCGAAATTCATCAATGCCTATTTCACACGCTACCGGGGCGTGAAGGAGTACCTGGACAAGATTCTTGCCGAGACCCGCAAGACCGGCGTGGCGAAGACATTGTTCGGAAGAATCCGCCCGATCCCTGAAATCAATTCACCCCAGATGCAGCTCCGCAATTTTGCCGAGCGCACTGCGCTCAATTCGCCGCTGCAGGGTACCGCCGCCGATCTGATCAAGCTGGCAATGATCAGCATCGACCGGCGGATGGGGGAAGAAAAGTTCGAATCTAAAATGATCCTGCAGGTGCACGACGAGCTGCTCTTTGAGGCGCCCACAAAAGAGCGCGTCAAGCTGGGAAAATTAGTTAAGGAAGAAATGGAAGGCGTCCACAAACTGGCCGTTCCCATCGTCGTCGAAATCGGCACCGGCCCCAACTGGCGCGACTTGGATTGATTGGAAGCGAGACCGCTTTCCGCGGCTTCGAGGAGGAAACTGCCGGGCATCCTTTGCGGGGGTCGAGGCAGTCAAACTTTCGAAGCGGGAATCGGAATCACTCACCCAGCCCAAATTATTTGTGCTAGCTTAAAAACTCCCGACCGGAAAATGAGGCACCCGATGCGTTACGCGATCTTCCTCACATTTGACCTAACTGTTGCCGCGCTTCTAGCTTCGTGCAGCGGCGGCGGAGTCGGTGGCGGGCAGCAAATCTCGTTGACTATCAAGCCTACATCCATAATTGTGACCGTAAATCAATCGATACCCTTCACGGACACCGTCACGGGAACGACCAATACGGCTGTCCAATGGCAAGTGAACGGCGTCGTAGGGGGCACGGCCACGAGCGGCACAATCAACGCTTCGGGCCTGTACACGGCGCCAGCACAGGTGCCGAGCCCGGCAAAGGTCACAGTTACAGTGGTGTCGCTGGCGGACGCGACGAAGTCTGCACCTGCCGCGGTCACCGTAGCGGCGCGCACTCCAAACGAAGCGGCGCAAAACTTTCCGATCATCCTGGGCACGACGGGAGGGAATGCCAACGATTCGAGCACGCAGCAGAACCTCATCTCGTGCTGCGGCGGGACTCTGGGATCCCTGGTTCAGCGGAACGGACTTTTCTATATTCTGAGCAACAACCACGTACTGGCACGGAGCGATTCGGCAACACTAGGAGACAACATCATCCAGCCAGGGCTGGTCGACAGCAGTTGCAATCCGAGCGGTACCTCGATCGTGGCCCATTTGTCCCAGTTTGCAAGACTCGAAACGCCGGGCGCGAATGTCGACGCAGCCATTGCACTGATCAACCCAGGGGCCGTGGATACGAATGGGACAATCTTCTTGCTGGGGAGCACGGTGACGGGGAATGTGCCTAATCCCGGTCCGCCGCATGCGGGAATGGGAGTGGCCGCGAACGTGGGCCTGAGCGTGGCGAAGAGCGGGCGCACGACGGGCCTGACGTGTTCATCGGTGGGCGCCATCGCAATTTCGACAAGGGTGCAATACCAGACAGGATGCGGGACGGGAACCATGTTTACCGTCACCTATCAAAATCAGATTTCCGTTTCCGGAGGAACTTTCAGCGCGCAAGGAGATTCCGGATCGCTGATTGTGTCGCAAGGTTCAGCAGATCCCGTGGCCCTGCTTTACGGGGGATCGGATACGGACAGCGTGGGCAACCCTATCCAGGATGTTCTGGCCGCGATGGCCGATCCGGTGGGGAACAAACCGGTTTTTGTCGGAAGCGCTTCGGCACATCAGGTGATTGCATGCACGCTGCCAGGATTTTCCGCGGCGACAACGACAGCGCAATCCAGCTTGACCTTGGAAACGCAAGCGCTCGCCCCGGCAGTGGCATCGCGGGACATCCACGCCAACGAGCTACTGGCCAATCCCTATGTGCGAGCGGTCGGAGCGGGCAGGAGCATCGATTATCAAGGGGAACCCGCGGTGTTGTTGGTCGTTGATCCGAGCCAACGGCCGACAAAGTTGCCGGCCATGCTGGAGGGAATTCGCACGCGGATCGTACCGGGCGGGACAGAAGCACCGCGAGGAGTCCTTGATGAAGCGCAGAGCGCGCGGCTGGCTCCGAGCGGAGAAATATTTTCAGTGAACAGTCTCACCGCGGAGCAAGTGACACAGGCGAGAGCCGTTCATGTGGCGCACGTGGACGAGTGGATGAAGAAACCTGAGGTGCAGGGTTTTGGGATCACATCAAGTGCGGATGCGCCGGGCGAGGCGGCACTGATGATTTTCCTGATTCGAGGCGTTGCGCACGACCCGATTCCGCCGGTGATCGATGGAGTGCGAACACGGGTTCGCGAATCCAGTCCCTTCCGAGCAGGTTTTGGCGATGCGCCGAAGCAGCGCGCGTGCTCGATGCCTTCGACAAGAAAAACGCTGCCAGGGCCGCGACCATAGTTCGCGCGTAGGGCGGCGATTGAACCACCCCTTTTTCATTCTTAACTCTTTTCTTCCTACGCACGCGGGCGTAGAATCCGCTCAATAGCAAGCTAAACTCGCTCGGCCGACCCATCCTGTAAGGAGGAAACTATGCGTAGGACGCTCCTCATCCTGGGTGCGATTCTGTTCGCGAGCTTCGGGATTTCATACGCTAAGCCGAATTCCACCCAGGAAAAGCCGGGACCCACAGAGCCAAAAATAACGCCGGAAGACGCCGCCAAAAAGAATCCTGTCACGCCAACGCCAGAAGGATTGGCGGAAGCGCGCAAACTCTTTGGCTACAATTGCGCTATGTGTCACGGCAAGGGTGGTGACGGTAAGGGTGACCTCGTTGCGGACATGAAGCTCGAACTTCGCGACTGGCGCGACGCTTCTTCCCTCGAGAAGATGACCGACGGCGAGCTCTTTTGGATTGTTAGCAAGGGAAAAGGGAAGATGCCAGGCGAAGGCGACCGAACGGCGGAAAAAGTACGCTGGAACTTCGTGAGCCTGGTGCGCGCTTTTGCGAAGAAGGGCGCGGGAGAAAAGGCGAAGAGCGAAAGTTCGCAGAATTAGAAAGCCGCGGGTTCCCTCTAAGCCGTCTTTAACCAAGAAGCCGCTGTGATGGCAGGTAAGTCCGATGGAGGCCGTCCGGCCTGTGCTATTCTCATCTCGAATTTATTCCCGGAAGGAGTTTTTCGATGGCCCACGCGGCGCAATTTCTGAAACTGGTGAACGAAGCAAAAAAGAAAATCAAAGAAACCAATGTCGCGGACGTAAAGCGCCGCACCGACGCAGGTGAAAAGTTTCTGCTTGTGGATGTTCGCGAAGACAACGAATGGGCGAAGGGGCATCTTCCCGGCGCCGTGCACATGGGCCGGGGCATCATCGAGCGCGACATCGAGCAACAAGTCCCCGACACGAACGCAAAGCTCGTCCTGTATTGCGGCGGCGGATTCCGGTCCGCGCTGGTAGCGGAAAACCTGCAGAAGATGGGCTACAACAACGTCGAATCGATGGACGGCGGGTGGAAGGGTTGGCTGGAAGCGGGTTTGCCGATAGCGCGGGATTAGCAGAGTCCGTCTGAGCTCTTGCTCGAAGAGAATTGGATGGGGCGGAGGAATTCGAAAATTCACGGCTGCCCCTGCCAAGCGCCCTAAGAGTCCATGGCTCACAAGACCAATACTCATCCATGAAGTCGGGTGACAGCGCTTTGGAGGATCCGCCGCGGCGCCGGAATAGCAAGAATTTCAGTCGACTTGCGCAGCGGAAGGGCATACAAAGCCTAGCAAACTCGCCTTTGCTACCGACGAGTTAGTTCCCAACGGTAGCGCGTTTCTGCTGACGAACGATTTGCCAGGTCCCTGCAGACTGTCCGCCAGCCCGTAACAACGCTGCCTCCGTCCAGTCAGGAGGACACATGATTCGCAAAATACCCAGGTCTTGCCTCGGCCTTTTTCTGCTACTTCGCCTGCGAGGCGTCAGTGCAACTATTCGGAGCGCGATGCTGATGCTGATCGTGGCGCTGTTCGCTACTAGTCCCCTACCAATGTCGGCTGCGACGCCAGACCCGGTGCTGGAGTGGATAGGCGTCATAAACCACGCCGTTATTGCTGGCGGTACCACTCCGCTGGCAACCAGTCGCGTGGTCGCACTGGTGTCAGCGTCGGTATTCGATGCAGTCAACGGCATCGATCCACGGTTCCAGTCGCTGCATGTGAGGGCGGACGCGCCACATCACGCGTCCCAACGCGCAGCAGCGATTCAGGCGGCCTACGCAATTCTTTTTAAGCTGTATCCAGCGCAGGACGCAACGCTCCTCACCCCTCACCGGAATGCATCGCTCGCGGCGCTCGCGGCGGACGAAAAAGCTTCATCCATCGCCGCTGGGATCGCTTGGGGACAAACAGTTGCGGACGCCATCTGGGCCTGGAGGCTGACCGACGGATTCACGCCCGCGCCGCCACCATTCCTTGGCGTGCAGAGCATCGTCGGAATGCCGGGTGCCGTGGGCGCCTGGCGCCCGACGCCGCAGGGGTTGCCCAACAACTTGCCCGGGGCGCCCGGAGCGGGACCGCAGTTCGCCTCGATGACGCCGTGGGTGCTGGCGCGACCATCGCAGTTCCGCTTGCCGCCGCCGCTGGCCCTTAGCAGTACGGAGTACGCTGCCGATCTCGACGAACTGTTTAAGATGGGCGTCTTCTCTGGATCGGGGCGCACGCCGGATCAATCGGAGCTCGCGTTGTTTTGGGCGGGGAACACTGCACTTTACTGGAACCGTATTGCCGCCCAGCTTTCCGCGGCACACGGGTTGACTCTGACGGAGAATGCGCACCTATTTGCGTTGCTGAATGTGACCATGGCCGACGCGGCCATCGCGTGCTGGGATGGCAAATACCGGTACGTTTTCTGGCGGCCGATAACCGCAATCCGGGACGGTTTCACGCCCGCAGACGCGGATCCAACTTGGGTGCCATGGCTGGACTTCTTTCCGACTGGCACTCCAGCGCATCCCGAGTATCCGTCGGGTCATTCCACAGTGAGTGGTTCGGCGGCGTTCATCCTCTCCGCCGCGTTTGGAGAGAACACAGCGTTTAGCGTCACCTCGGATGTGCGTCCAGGCACTCGTACGTTTTCTAGTTTCGCGGACGCGGTGGCGGAAGTCGCCAATGCGCGCGTCTTTGGCGGCATTCACTTCCGAACCTCGTGCGTGCGCGCAAATACGCTGGGTCGAGCTGTGGCGGATTACGTGTCGAAACACGCGATGCGCGCGCGCGGCGACGACCGAGACGATGAAAAAGATTAGACTCATAGGCCCGGCTATTCGGTCGGGGATGATTGTTCTTCTATTCGTGACGCATGGCGATCACTGGGTTGACCCTGGTGGCGCGGACGGCCGGAATCTAGCTGGCTGAATCGGCCTGCAGATAAACGTAGAGCAATCGAATATATCGCTGGTGAGTTTCCGCCGCCGTCGAAGCCTGTCAAGAAACCGGGAGATTCTGAGACAAGGAGGCGCTATTCAACGCCGTCCAAGCAGCCAGGGAGTCCATGTAGTCTCTCCAATGCACGATCTTTCTTTTCTCAATCGTTACGACCGAGATGAACCTGTTGTCATAGGAAATGCCAGTCGAAAGAATCTTGCCGTGCACTTCGTATTCGAGGATCACGACGCGATTGTCCTGAGAGCGGTGCACAACAAGTGCGTCGCCGGAGTGAAGCTTGATCGTCTTGCCGTATCCGGAGAAGCTAGCGATCAGATTGGCCCGGCCTCGAATCGTCAGAGGCCAACCGGGGAAGTGATAGCGGAATTCAAAGAATGCGTCATCGGCAATCGTGTCGAAATAATGTTCGCCATCAACGAGTCCGCTTAAGCCTTTCTGGATAATTTCGAAGAAGGGATTCAGCGCTTCAAACACAGCATAGTCGGCTTTCGGCATCAACAACTCCTAGACAGGTAATATGGACACCCACGCGAAACCGTGGTCAATCCTCCTGACGTTGACGATTGGTTCGCAAATCTAATTGTGCTTCTTGCATTCATCGAAATGCACGGCATTGCCCCTACAAAGCGAGTTTCTCAACAGCCCTTTCTGCATCGGGCACCGCAGATTTATGGGTATTAGAATCGGTATTAAATCTGCAGACCCCAATTTCGCAGCGGTTCTAGGCGGGAATTTGGCTGGGGCGGAAGGATTCGAACCTTCACCGTCCTCATTAACAGTGAGGTGTCCTACCAGTTGGACCACGCCCCAGCAGGCTGCCTTCGCCCCCGATTTATCCAGGGACGCACAGCTATAAGTAGGCTCCGCCGCAAAAAAGAGCGTCGAAGTATCCTTCTAAGATACCACGACCCTGCCCTTGGCAAATGCCCCGGTCAAAAATGCGGTGAAAAAAGTTTGAACTTCTTCATTCGCAGATGCATCTCAAACCGTGAAGATGGACGGGTGCGGATGGACTGGGAAGCGGCAGCGGGCAGCCATCTATTCGTCCGTAGCTCGGTCATCGTTGCGGTTCAAACTTGCAAGTGGAGCAATTGTTTGAATGTTTTGAAGGGACCGCAAAGTTTGCGGAGGAAACTGCAGGAAAGAAATTGAATATAGAAGGGCGCCAAGGTTGCATTCCAGAATGTTTTGATGGACACTATCGCGTCAAGCATGACCCGGGTTTGCACTTTCCGGTTAACTCGTGGGACGCCCTGACCGCAGCTCCCTTCCGGCGCGCTCCGCCGAAAAGTGCTGAAGAGACATGGCCCAGATTTTTCATCGCAGTACGAATTTCATCGCGCGATTCAGTGTGTTTTCGGCGCTCTTTTTGGTCGGAGTGGCGCTCGTCGCGGTCCTCGCGGTGGCGCGTTCGCCTTACATGACCCGGCAGAACGTGACGCGGGAACAGCCGGTGCAATTCAGCCACAAGCATCACGTCGGCGATGACGGCATCGACTGCCGCTACTGTCATACCGGCGTGGAAACTTCTGCCGTTGCCGGCATCCCGCCGACGAAGACCTGCATGAACTGCCATTCGGTGCTCTACAATACTGCGGCCTACCTCGAGCCGATCCGCGAGAGTTATCGCACCGATAAATCCATCGAGTGGGTCAAAGTTCACCGTCTGGCCGATTTCGTCTATTTCAATCACAGCATTCATGTCAACAAGGGCGTGGGCTGCTCGTCCTGCCACGGGCAGATCAACCAGATGCCGCTGGTGTTCCAGGCCCACACGTTGCTGATGCAATGGTGCGTGGAATGCCATCGCCACCCCGAGCAGGTGCTCCGCCCGAAGGATCAGGTTTTCAATATGGACTGGAAGGCTCCGGACAATCAGGCGGAAATCGGCGCCAAGCTGAGGGAAGAGTACAAGATTCGGACCACGGCCGAGCTGACGAGCTGCTCGACCTGTCATCGCTAACGGACGGTATGGGCGAGCACGAACAACGCGAACACATCGACGGCCGGCACGATCGTAACGATCCGGCCGCAGGTGCGAAACTGCGCGAAGGCTCGATGGATTTGGCCGCGGTACGAGCCAGGCTTCAATCGAAAACCGGCAAACAATACTGGCGCACGCTTGAGGAACTTGCCGGCGATCCGGAATTTGCAGAGTTGCTGCATCGCGAATTCCCGCGCCAGGCGCCTTCCGAATGGGACGACTCCGTCGACCGGCGCGATTTCCTGAAGTTGATGGCAGCATCGCTGGCGTTTGCAGGCCTTTCCGGCTGTGGCCGCACGCCCGAGCAATACGTCGTGCCGTACGTCAAGCAGCCCGAAGGAATGGTCCTCGGCAAGCCGCAGTTCTATGCCACGGTAATGCCGTTTGGCGCGGATGCGATCGGGCTGCTGGTGGAAAGCCACGAAGGGCGGCCGACGAAAATCGAAGGCAATCCCGACCATCCGTCCAGCCTTGGCGCGACGAACGTATTCGCGCAGGCTTCGGTTTTGAATCTTTACGATCCGGATCGCGCGCAAACGGTGACGAAGTTCGGAGAAATCCAGACCTGGTCGTTGTTTGTAGACAGCGCGCAGGCCATCGCGGCGGAGATGAAAGCCGCCAACGGCGCGGGTTTCCGCATCCTGACCGGAATTGTCACTTCGCCCACGCTTGCCGCTCAGATTCAATCGCTCCTGACGCTTTTTCCGCAGGCCAAGTGGCACCAGTGGGAGCCGGCCGTCGGCGACGGCACGCGCGAGGGCGCGAAGCTCGCGTTTGGCAGCTACCTCAACACGGTGTATCGCCCGGAGAAGGCTGACGTCATCCTTTCGCTCGATTCCGATTTCCTGGGCAGCGGCCCTGGACACATCCGCTACGCGAGAGAATTTTCGCGGCGGCGCTTGCTGAGCGAGACGCCTAAGCCCAACCCACTGGCCGATGAAATATTTCCGGAAATGAATATGAATCGGCTCTATGTCGTCGAGCCGACCCCGAGCGTCACCGGTGCCACCGCGGATCACCGATTGCCTTTGCGGAGTTCTGAAGTGGAACTCTTCGCGCGGGCTCTGGCGGCAAAGCTCGGGCTTGGCGGTTCCGCGGCGATTCCTCCCGACGCGGAGAAATGGCTCGAGGCCGTTGCGAAAGATCTACAAAAACACAAAGGCGCATCACTCGTCGTCGCTGGCGAACAGCAGCCTGCGGAAGTCCATGCGCTGGCGCATGCTATCAACGCCGCGCTCGGCAATGTTGGGACAACGCTTTACTACGCGGAACCTGTGGAGGCGCATACTGCGAATCACCTCGAATCGCTGCGCCAACTGTGCGCGGATATCGATGGCGGCAAAGTGGAGACGCTGCTGATTTTGGGCGTCAACCCGGTTTACACCGCTCCGCACGATTTCGATTTCGCGTCCAAGATCAAATTCGACGAGAAGAAAAATCGGAAGCCTGTCAAGAACACCATCTACGTCGGCTCGCACTTTGACGAAACAGCAGAACTTTGCGACTGGCACGTCGCCGAATCGCACTACCTGGAAACCTGGGGCGATGCGCGCGCTTTCGATGGCACGCTGAGCGTGATTCAGCCGCTGATCGCGCCGCTCTATCACACGCATTCCGCGCGCGAAGCGCTTGCGGCTTTCGGCGACAAACCGGGAGTCTCGGATTACGAGGTGCTGCGCGACCGCCTAAAGGCCGCGTATCCCTCCGGCGATTTCGAAAAGTTCTGGCGGAAAACCTTGAACGATGGCCTCGTGGCAGGCTCGGCGTTCGCGCCCGCCAGCGCCGGTCTGAAATTCAGCGCTGCCAGTCTGGCCGCCGCAAAAACCACGCCCACGGATGATATTGAATTTATCTTCCGGCCCGATCCTTGCGTCTACGACGGGCGCTTCGCCAATAACGGCTGGCTACAGGAATTGCCGAAGCCGGTCACCAAGCTCACCTGGGACAATGCCGCGCTGATCAGCCCGAAGACGGCGGAGAAGCTGCAATTGGCGCACGACGTCGCCTGGCGTGGCGGCGAGCACGGCAAGATTTATTCGAACGTCATCGACATTGCGCTTTCGAACAGCAAAGTCACCGCTGCCGCGTGGAGGCTGCCTGGCCAGGCCGATGGCGTCGTTGTCCTTCCGCTGGGATACGGCCGCAAGAAGGCGGGCTACACCGGAACGAACAAGGGTTTCAACGCTTATGCCGTCCGCACCTCCGACGCCCTTTGGACGGCCTCTGCGCCCACCAGCGCCATCAAGAAAACCGGCGACGATTATCCGCTCGCTTGCACGCAGTATCACTTCAGCATGGAAGGCCGCCAGATTCTGGCGACCGGAACGCTCGAGGAGTACCGCAAGAATCCGAATTTTGCCAACGAGCACGCGGAACTGCCGCCGAAGGAACTCTCGCTTTACAAAGGCGAAGCGGAATTTCCCTACGACCGCGACAAATGGGCGATGGCCATCGATTTGAACAAATGCAACGGCTGCAACGCTTGCGTGGTCGCCTGCCAGTCGGAGAACAACATCCCCGTGGTCGGCAAAGACCAGGTAATGCGCGGCCGCGAAATGCACTGGATCCGCATCGACCGCTATTACGAGAAGGCCAAGTCCGCGACCAACGATCCGTCCAGTTACGACGAATCGCTCTTCAATCCGCCAACATTTTTCCAGCCGGTGCCGTGCCAGCAGTGCGAGAACGCCCCCTGCGAGCTGGTCTGTCCCGTCGGCGCCACAGCGCATAGCGCCGAAGGCCTCAACGACATGACCTACAACCGGTGCATCGGGACGCGCTACTGCTCGAACAACTGCCCCTATAAAGTGCGCCGTTTCAACTTTTTGCGCTTCCAGGATTGGGAGACGCCGCAACTCAAGCTCTTGCGCAATCCGGAAGTTACCGTGCGCAGCCGCGGCGTCATGGAAAAGTGCACCTATTGCGTGCAGCGCATCAACAACGCGCGCATCGAATCGGAAAAATCAAACACTCCGATCCGCGATGGCGCGATCGTCACGGCATGCGAACAAGCCTGCCCGACTGAGGCCATCGTTTTTGGCAATGCCAATGACAAGGAGAGCCGGGTCGCGAAGTTGAAAGCGCAGCAGCGCAATTACTCGCTCCTTGGCGAATTGAATTCGCGGCCGCGCACCACGTATCTCGCTGCGGTGCGCAATCCGAATCCGGAATTGGAGTCGGCATGAGCGCCGGGCAACCCCCATTCGATTCTCCCGAAATCCGTCGGCTGACCCCGGTAATCGGACCGGGATATACCTATGGGTCGGTCACGGACAAAATCAGCGCGATCGTTCTCACGCGTCCGACTTCCCTCGGTTGGTACATTGGATTTTTGATCGCTTTCAGCGGCATGGGCATGCTGACCGTCGCCGTCGGCTGGCTCATCATCAAGGGCGTCGGCATCTGGGGCATCAACATTCCCATCGGCTGGGGATTTGCCATCGTCAATTTCGTGTGGTGGATCGGCATTGGTCACGCCGGCACGCTAATCTCCGCCATTTTGTTTTTGTTGAATCAGAAATGGCGCACCTCCATCAACCGCTTTGCGGAAGCGATGACGCTTTTCGCCGTGGCTTGCGCCGGCATTTTCCCGCTGATCCACACCGGCCGGCCGTGGATGGCGTTTTACATGTTCCCGTACCCCAGCACCATGGGACTCTGGCCGCAGTTCCGCAGCCCGCTGATCTGGGACGTCTTTGCGGTTTCGACCTACGGCACGGTTTCGCTGATGTTCTGGTTCGTGGGACTCATCCCGGACCTGGCCACGCTCCGCGATCGCGCTGTGAAGATGCCCATGAAGATCATTTACGGCATGCTGTCGATGGGCTGGCGCGGTTCCGCGCGTCACTGGTACCGCTACCAATCGGCCTATTTGCTTCTTGCCGGCCTCGCGACACCCCTTGTGCTCAGCGTGCATTCGGTGATCAGCTTCGATTTTTCCATCGCCATCGTTCCCGGCTGGCACACCACGATCTTTCCCCCGTATTTCGTAGCCGGCGCCATCTATTCGGGCTTCGCCATGGTTTTGACCATCGCGATTCCGCTGCGCAAAGTTTATGGTCTCGAAGACTTCATCACCATGCGCCACCTGGACAACATGGCCACGGTCATGCTGGCCACTGGGCTGATCGTGGCTTATGGCTATTTCATGGAATTTTTTATGACCGAATACAGCGCAAACAAATTCGACATGTATTTGCTCAAAATGCGCCTTCACGGCCCGTACGCGCCGTTTTATTACGCGCTGATTATATGCAACATCCTGCTGCCGCAACTTCTCTGGTCGTACAAGATGCGCCACAACGTTGCGGTTCTCTTCATCATGTCGATCGTCGTGAATATCGGCATGTGGCTGGAGCGCTTCGTCATTGTGGTCATCAGCCTGACGCGCGACTTCGTGCCTTCCGCCTGGGGGCGTTATAGCCCCACGTTTTGGGATTGGGCCACGTTCATCGGTACCATGGGCATGTTCGTGACTCTGATCTTCCTGTTCGTCCGCGTTCTTCCTGCGATCTCCATCGCGGAAATGCGCGAACTGGTGGCCGAAACCTCCGAGGATGAGAAATAATGCTTCTGCACCGCTCCCATATCTACGGCGTGATGGGCGAGTTCGGCGACCCTGAAGAGCTCATTCATGCCGTGCAGAAAATCCGCGAGGCGGGCTACCGCCGTCTTGATGCCTACGCTCCCTTTCCAGTCGAAGGTCTTTCCGAAGCGCTCGGCCTGAGGCGCAACCTCGTTCCGGCGATTACCCTGCTTGGCGGACTCGGCGGGGGTTTGACGGGTTTCCTTTTCCAGGTTTGGGCGAATGTGAGCAGCTACCCAATGAACATTGGCGGCCGCCCGCTCAATAGCTGGCCGGCTTTCATTCCTGTCACCTTTGAGTTGACGATTCTCGGCGCATCGCTCGCCGCTGTTTTCGGCATGCTCGCCTTGAATGGGCTGCCCCAGCCGCACCACCCGGTTTTCAACGTGCATCGCTTCTCGCATGCATCGTCGGACCGTTTCTTTGTTTGCATCGAGTCCCGCGACCCGAAGTTTCATCTGGCGGACACCGCGCGTTTCCTTCAGAGCCTCCATGCTCATCACGTTTCCGAGGTGTCGGATGACTAGCGCCTCGCGGTTCTTCGTCGCCGCTTGCGCCACCGCCTGCCTAGTTTTCGGCGCCGGTTGCGACTATCTCCGGCAAGACATGGCCAACCAGCCGAAGAATAAGCCGCTTTCGCCTTCACCATTCTTCGAGGATGGCCGTTCGGAGCGCCCGCTCGTCGAAAATACCGTGGCGCGCGGTTCCTTTGCCAACGACGAACTCTTCGTGCCAAAGGAATCGAACAATTTCCCGTTGCCTGTGAATCTCGAACTTCTCGAGCGCGGTCAAGGGCGTTACCAGATTTTCTGCACTCCGTGCCACGGTCTGCAGGGCGACGGCAACGGCATGGTGGCCTTGCGCGGCATGAAGCGTCCACCCAGCTATCATCAAGACCGTCTTCGCCAGGCAACGAACGGTTATATCTACGACGTTATGACCAACGGTTTCGGACAGATGCTAGGTTACTCGGCGCAGATTCCTCCGCGCGATCGCTGGGCGATCGTCGCGTATATCCGCGCTCTGCAGCTTAGCCGCAACGCGAACGCCGCCGATCTGCCCGCGGAGCTCCGCGAGAAGCTGAATCAAAGCGGCCCGACTGGCGCAAAACCGGGCGGCGACCAGAAGCCGGAAACCGGCGGCACGAAAGATTCGACCGGAGGCGCCTTCTAATGGCTGCGCAGGAATTTCAAGCGCCAGAGAGCGTCGGCCGCCTTCAAACAAGGGCGCTGTTCGTCGGTGGCATAGCTCTGCTGATTTCCATTCTCGGCGCGGTGCTCAAACCCGGGGATTTCTATCAGTCCTACTTGATGAGTTTCCTGCTGATTCTCGGCTTGACCGTGGGCTCGCTTGGCCTCGTGATGCTGCAGCATCTGACGAGCGGCCATTGGGGCATCATCATCCGCCGTCCGCTGGAAGCGGCCTCTCGCACGCTGCCGCTGATCGCTGCGTTTTTTCTTCCCATCCTGTTTTTCGGAATGAAGTACCTCTACCGCGCCTGGCTCAGTCCGGATGAATTACAGAAAGCGCCGCTGTCGCACTTTCAGCAGACTTACCTGACCAGCGGGCGCTTCCAGTTGCGCGCGGTCATCTATTTCGTCATCTGGCTTTTGCTGATGTTCATTTTCAATAGCTTGTCGAGGCAGCAGGACGCCAACCGCGAAGACCGCGCCTTGCGCCTCCGCTTCAAAATGCTGGCCGGCCCGGGCATCATTCTTTACGTTTTTGCGATGACCTTTGCGGCCATCGACTGGGGGATGTCCCTGTCGCCTCACTGGGCCTCCACCATTTACGGTTTCCTGTTCGTCGCGGGACAGTTGATCTCCTCGATGTCGCTGATGATCGCCGTCGTCGTGCTTCTGGCGCGCACCGGGCCTTTCGACAGCGTCCTGCAAAAGCGCCATCTGCACGATTTGGGAAAATTGCTCCTCGCTTTTGTGATGCTCTGGGCGTATTTCGATTTCTCGCAGCTATTGATCATCTGGTCTGGGAACCAGCCGGAAGAGATCAGCTTCTATCGCACGCGGCTGTACGGCGGTTGGGGCGTCGTGGCGGTGATCGTGCTGGTGTTCCATTTCTTCGTGCCTTTTTTCCTGCTCCTTTCGCAGGATGTGAAGCGCAATGCCAAAGTGCTCCCGAAGATCGCCATGTGGCTCATCTTCATGCGTCTCGTGGATCTATTTTGGATGACGCGTCCGGAGTTCACTTCCCGTGCCGTGCCTACCTGGCTGGACGTTGTTTTGCCCCTCGCGCTCGGCGGATTGTGGCTCGGCCTTTTCGCTTTCAATCTGAAGCAACAGCCGCTTCTCCCTCTCGGCGACCCAAAACTTGCGGAGGCCATCGAGCGCCATGAGCACTGAGTCCCACGACACGGGGCAAGAGCCGCGCCACACGGACGTCTCGTTCGAAGAGCGCGACATCAAGGCCAGCACCATCTATGGGTATCTTTTTTCCTTGGGTGTGGCGGTGGTTGCTGCCGCGGTGATTTGCGTTTACATCCTGCGCTTCACGACGCACTTTATGTCTTCGTTCGATACCCCGCCGCCGCCGTCCCGTGAAGCTCTTGGGAAGGATTATCGCATGATGCCGCCGGAGCCACGGCTGCAGGGCGTCCCTGGCCACGAATCCGATCCGCAGGCTGATCTGCGCAAGAAGAATCAGGCGGACG
>WNFS01001191.1_pt1 | contig 21840 bp, 20 predicted proteins | sample 5400141 | NCBI WGS metagenome assembly WNFS01 (sample SAMN13153358, study PRJNA577476) | soil metagenome | isolation source: 60 cm saprolite under Madrone tree | place: USA:California | collected 2016-06-14
GCGAACGCGGCATCACCATTCTGGCGAAGAATACCGCGCTTTTCTTCCACGACACGAAGATCAACATCGTGGACACGCCGGGGCACAGCGACTTTGGCGGCGAAGTGGAGCGCGCGCTGCGCATGGTGGACGGCGTTGTCGTGCTCGTCGACGCCAGCGAAGGGCCGCTACCGCAAACGCGTTATGTTCTGCAGAAAGCGTTGGCGGCGAAGCTGCCGCCTGTGATCGTGCTGAACAAGATTGACCGCACCGATGCGCGCGCCAAGGAAGTCTTGGACGAAATCTACGACCTCTTCATCGATCTCGACGCCACGGAAGACCAGCTCGACTTTCCGGTGGTGTACACGAATGCGCGCGACGGCGTGGCACACCTCACGCCGGGCGACGGTTCGAAAGATCTGCTCCCGCTCTTCGAGACCATCGTAAAACACATTCCTGCTCCTCCGGGCGACTCCGAAGGAGTTCTGCAGATTCAGGTGATGAACCTGGATTACAGCGAATTTCTGGGACGCATCGCGATCGGGCGCGTTTTCAACGGCACGCTGAAGCGCGGCGCGGACGTGGGCATCGTCAAGCTGGACGGCCGCCTGACGCCGACGCGCATCACCAAACTGTATACCTTCCGAGGCTTGGAGCGCGACGAAGCACAAGCCGTCCCAGCAGGGGATCTCGTGGCGATTGCCGGCGTCGAAGGCATCAACATCGGGGAAAGCATTACGGATTTGGCGAACCCGATGCCGCTGGAACCGCTGCTAATCGACGAGCCCACGCTGGCGATGATTTTCACCGTCAATAGCAGTCCGCTTTCCGGCAAAGACGGAACGTATCTCACTTCGCGCGATCTCCGCGATCGCCTGCAAAAAGAACTCCTGACCAACGTGTCCATCCGCGTCGAGGACACGGACACGCCGGAATCCTTCCGCGTGCTGGGCCGCGGCGAATTGCAGCTCGCGATTCTGATCGAAACGATGCGGCGCGAAGGTTTTGAGCTGATGGTGGGCAAGCCTGAGATTGTCACCCGCACGGAAAACGGCAAGAAACTCGAACCGCTAGAGCGCCTGGTGATTGACGTGCCCGAAAATTTCATCGGCATCATCATGGAAACGACTGGCAGCCGGCGCGGCGAGATGATCAAGATGAGCAATCACGGCTCGGGCCGCGTGCGCATGGACTTCAAGATTCCGTCACGCGGATTAATCGGGCTGCGCAGCCAGTTGCTCACGGACACGCGCGGCACGGCGCTGATTCATTCGATTTTCGAAGGCTGGATGGAATACGGCGGAGAGATGGCGCTTCGTCCAACCGGTGCATTGGTGGCGGACCGCAGCGGACCATCCACCGCGTTTGCGTTGTGGAACATCCAGGAGCGGGGCGAGCTGTTCATCGGGCCGGCCATAGACGTTTACGAGGGCATGATCGTTGGTGAAAATTCGCGTGAGCAGGACATGGACGTAAACGTTACGAAGGAAAAGAAGCAGACCAATATGCGCTCGTCCAGCGCGGACGAAGCCATCCGCCTCATTCCGCACCGCGAGCTGAGCCTGGAGCAAGCCATCGAGTTCATCGCGGACGACGAGTACGTGGAAATCACGCCGAAATCCATCCGCCTGCGCAAGAAAGTTCTCCAAGCCAACAAGCGCCCCCGTCGCTGGCAGGAAATCCGCGCCAGCCAGGCCACCACCTAACCGGACAGATATACTTCGCTGTCGTATCGGGGCCGCGGCAAAATCTTTAGTGCGCTGATTTTTCGAGCAGTTCCGCAAGGTACTGTTTCCAAACAACAGCCCGCGTATGTGTTCCATGGCCGCGCGTTTCGTCGCTGATGGGGATTAAGACGAAGCGTGCGTTTTTCACCTTTTTGATTTCGCGTTCAGCCATACCGAGTTCGGGCGGATTGATGAAATCGTCCGCGGAATTGATGTACATGACGTGAGCTGTGATTTTTTCGAGCTGAGGCGAGGGATCGTAAGTGCGCGAAGCGTTCACAGCGTACCAGAGGTCGTTGGCGTCCAGTCCTGTCATACGCGTTTTGAAATAGTCGTCGAGATATTTGTCCGCGGCGTCCCGCGTCGGCAAGGCTTTCTGCATATAGAGCGGTGCGCTGCCGGCGATGAGCAGCAGGTCAAGCGCCGTTCGCAATCCTTGCTGCGGCTCCGCCGCGTATTCTCCTCCCTTCCATTCCGGATCGTTGCGAATCGCTTCCATCACCATCTTGCGCCAGATGCGGTTGCGTCCGGCGATCTGCAGCGGTTGGCAAGCCAGCGGCATCAGCGCGTCCATCAGATCGGGATAGGTTTCTCCCCACACAAAGGAATGCATGCAACCCATGGACGTGCCGAGAATGAGGCGCAAGTGATTCACGCCGAGGCCTTCGCTGAGAAGTTGGTGGTGTGCGGCTACCATGTCGTCGTAGTCGTATTGCGGGAAGTGAGCGTGCAGCCCGTCGCTGGGCTTCGAAGATTTCCCGTGGCCTATGCCGTCGGGAAGAATAATGAAGTAGCGATTCGAATCCAGGAGTTGCCCCGGTCCAAACAATTCCCCAGCAAAGATGGGCTGCAAGAATTGAGTTCCCGAGCCGCCGGTGCCATGAAGAATCAGAACGGCGTTTGTGACGCGGCCCTCCGCATTGCGCACCGGCTTGCCAAGCGTCGTATAGTGCAGTCGCAATTCCGGCAGCGTTTCCCCCGACCGGAACTTGAAATTTTTAGCGACGTAATCGCCCTCCGTCGTCCCGGGCCACTTGGCCGCCTGGCCAACCGCTGACGGGCTCACCAGGAGACATACCGCCGCGGTCAACAGGAAGGAGTAAAATAGCATTCCGCGCATAGGCGCGACCGGGTGCGAGGCGCTCAGCGACTTCGCGCAAGTTTCCGATCACGGTACCCTCCGAGGCTCGAGCGCAGTGAAATGCAGCGCCGGCCCTCTTGGAAACTTTTTCTCAAGTATCCACTACGCGTTAGTTCCGTGAGTTTTGCCGCCCTCAGCCACACAAAATAGTGCGCACCCTGCTAAAAATGATATAAAGTCAATGGGCTCAAACGCAGCCTGCCTCGGAAACGCCGTATCCAAACGGTTTATGCGGCGGCGAACAGACAACGGCGGTTTTGTGCCCAAGGAGACTGATGGAATCCGCGCCCAATCGACCCACAGAAGCTGCCCCCGCCTCGTATCCCACCATCGCCGCGACGGCCACGGCGCTCCCGCCCTACACCATCACGCGGGATGACGTGAAGGTGTACATGGGACGCGTCTTTGACATTCCCGAGCGCCGCCTCGAAGCGATGATGAGCATCGTCGATAACGCCCAGGTTCATAAGCGGCACTCCATCTTCCCCCTCGACTACATCATCGAGCCGCGCCCGCTTTCGCAAACCAACAACGAATACATCGAGCATGCGGTGAAGCTCGGCCAGGAAGCTGCGGAAAAGTGCCTGGAGCGCGCGGGCTTGAAGGCCGATGAAATCGATATGATCATCACCGTGTCCTGCACGGGCTTCATGATCCCGTCGCTCGATGCTCACCTCATCAACCTAATGGGATTCCGCTCGAATATCCGGCGCATGCCGTTCACCGAACTGGGCTGCGCCGCGGGGGCCATGGCCCTGGCACGAGCGGCCGATTACTTGAAGGCCGAACCCGGCGGAAACGTCCTGATCATCGCCGTGGAGCTGCCCACGCTCACGTTGCAGCGCAAGGACATTTCGCAGGCCAACCTGATCTCTGCGGTCCTATTTGGCGACGGCGCCGCCGCCGTGGTCGTCAGCGGAAAACAAATGCGCGGGCCGAAGATTCTCGCCTCGGAGACGTATACGTTTCCCGATTCGCTGGGGGCCATGGGATTTGATCTCCGCGATTCCGGATTCCACATCCTGCTGGCAAAAGATGTTCCGGAAATGATCGGGGGAAAGATCGGCGGGCTGGTGCAGGGTTTCCTCGATCGCCGCGGCCGGAAGCGCGAGGACATCAAGGGCTGGATTCTGCATCCCGGGGGAGCTCGGCTGCTCGGGAACATCGAGACGGAACTCGGCTTGTGCAAGTGCGACACGCAGCCGTCCTGGGACATTCTCGGAAACGTCGGAAATCTATCGAGCGCGACGATCCTTTTTATTCTGCAAGAGTGGATGGAAAAAAGACCGCCCCAGCCTGGTGAATACGCGCTGGCAGCGGCGTTTGGACCGGGCTTCAGCGCGGAGTTTTTGCTACTGCAATGGACCTGAGCGTCATTGCGTTTCTCGGTCTGCTCTTCGCCGTGGCGGTGCTGCGGCTGGCCGAGTTGCGCATCTCCAAGCGGCACCAAAGGGAAATGGCCGCGCGCGGCGCGGCGAAAGTCGAAGAGCCGAAATTCCGCTGGATGGTGCTGCTGCATACCGCGGTGCTGCTTGGTGCCGCGCTCGAAGTAGTCCTCCTTAAGCGTCCTTTCATCCCCTGGCTGGCTGTGCCGATGTTTGCCGTCTTCCTCGCGGCGAATGCCGTGCGCTGGTGGGTCATCCGTTCGCTCGGGGAGCACTGGAACGTTCAGGTCGTGGATTCCACGCGCCTCGGCGTGGTGACTTCCGGACCTTTTCGCTACGTTCGGCATCCTAACTATGCGGCCGTTTTTGTCGAGATGCTGGCGCTTCCGCTGATACATACGGCATGGATCACCGCTGTCGCGGGAGCCATTGCGCACATCGGAGTTCTGGCGCAACGGCTCTCCACGGAGGAACGCGTGCTCTTCGCCAATCCAGACTATCGCGCCGCGATGACCGGCAAGCCGCGCTTCTTGCCCGGACTCTTCTGAAGAGCAGGCCTCGAATGCGTTGGCGAATCTACGGCATGGCATCCCTGCTGTTGCTCTCCGCGGTCATCGGCGGCGCGCGGCCAGAGACCGACGCACGTAGTCCGGCGTTTACCAAGGTGCCGGAACTCGCTTCCGGATTTCATCTTCTCTATACCCAAAACTTCGCCGAAGGCCGCAAAAAATTTGCGGACTGGGAATCGCAGCATCCCGACGAGCCTTTTGGCCAAGTGGCCGTTGCAGCCAGTTACCTCTTCGAGGAGTTGTATCGCCAGGGCGTCCTCTCCAGTGATTTCTTCTTGAATGAGAAAAGATTCCTGAACGGTATTGACGGCAAACCCGATCCCGGGCGCATGAAGAGTTTTCAGGAGGCCATCCAACTCGCCCGAAAACTCGCCCGCCAGCGCCTGGCGAAAGACGCACGCGACCCGGAAGGGCTTTTCGCTCTCGCACTCTCTGCAGGAATGGAATCGAATGCCGAATTGATTCTCAAGAAAGAACACCTGGAAGCCTTGAAGCGGCTCAAGGAAGCCAGCATGCATGCCAAGGAATTGCTCGCGCAGCAGCCGGACGCCAACGATGCGTACGTTGCTCTGGGCACGGCCAACTACATTATCGGAAGCCTTTCGGGAGGTAAGCGTTTCCTGCTCCGGTTCGGAGGTATCCACGGCGACAAAAAGCTCGGCATGGAACAGCTTGGAAACACCATTGAAAAGGGACGGTACCTGCAGCCGTATGCCAAGATTTTGCTGGCGTTGGCGGCTCGCAGGGAAAAACAAAATCCCCTGGCGCAGAAACTGTTTCACGAGTTGAGCGAGGAATTTCCGCAGAGTCCGCTTTACGCCGCTGAATATGCAAAGGCGATGGGGCGGCCCATTCCTGCCCAGATGCATCCTTAGGCGTGTTTACCTGACTTTCGCCCCGCCATCGGTCGCTCTTCGAAAAGGTCATCAGCAATCTCTCTGATGGATTAGAATCGCGTTCCGCAGGTGACGCGCACGTTCTGTCAGCTGCACGAGGCGGTGAAACGTGTTCCAAAAGGACCTGTTGAAGGGCCGTGCGATTTTTCTTACCGGCGGAGGATCGGGACTCGGCAGGTCCATGGCCTTGCGGTTTTCTGAACTGGGCGCGCGTATGTTCCTCGTCGGCCGGCGGGAAGAGCCGCTGCGGCAAACATGCGATGAGATCCACCGGGCGGGCGGCGCAGCTGCCTACGCGGCTTGCGACGTGCGGGACCACGAAGCCGTTGAAGCCGCGGCAGCAAAGGCTGAGGAACAATTCGGGGAAATCAACGCGCTCGTCAACAACGCCGCCGGAAATTTCATGGCGCGCACCGAAAAACTGACTCCCAATGCCTTCAACGCCGTCGTCGGCATCGTTCTGAACGGATCATTTAACTGCACGCAGGTGTTTGGCAAGCGCTGGATTTCCCGAAAGCTCGGGGGCAATGTGCTGAATATCGTAACCACCTACGCGGCCGCCAACTGCGGCTCGGGGTTTGTCGTGCCGTCGGCTTGCGCGAAAGCGGGCGTTCTGGCGATGACCACCTCGCTCGCCGTGGAATGGGCGAAATATCACATCCGGCTGAACGCCATCGCGCCGGGGCCATTCCCGACGGAAGGGGCGTGGTCGCGGCTGATGCCTTCGAAGGCATTCGAAGATCACGTCAAGGACAAGCATCCCATGAAGCGCTTCGGGCGGCACGAGGAGTTGGCCAATCTCGCGGCGTTTCTCATCAGCGACATGGCCGAGTACATCAACGGTGAATGCGTCGTGATCGACGGCGCGCAATGGCTGCGGGGTGCCGGCGAATTCAATGACCTGCTGCTGTTGCCCGAAGCCGCTTGGGAACAAATGGAAGCAGCGCGTCAAAAGAAATCTTGAAGCAGTCTACTGAGGCAGCGCTCGTTTCCGAAGTTCAACCCGAAGTTTGATCTCCCCGATGGATTGCCCGTTCGAATCCGCATGAACGCTGATTTCCTGTGGCTCCAGTTTCTTGCCGCCATTTTCAGCAAGGGCAGGCAAAGTGATTTCGATGCGCGTGGCCGCGACTTGCTTTGCCGCCACTGTAAACTTCCCGGTGCCGTCTAGCGTCGTCCACCCCGTGGGCAGAGCCACGGAGAGGGTGATCTCTTGATTTTTCGCGGTTCGATTGCGAACCCATAACGGAATCACCAGCGTACCGGGAGCCTGCAGGGCGATCTCCGGAGGCTCGGGATGCGGGAGAATGGTGAGCCCATGAGCGCGCCGAAATTCAGCGTAGAAACTGTACGGGCCGCCGAGCTCCACCGATAGATCCGGTCGCGCAGGTTCAGGAGAAACATCGGGCCGGGCGAAGGGAATCGCACCCGGCGTGATGCTATCGAAAACATCTCCGGTCACGCTGCCGCCCACAAGCGATTTGCCGAGCACGAAATGCAAGGCGTCCGTCCAGCCGCCGTCGGAGGTGGCCATTTTTTCGATTTGTGCTTCGTCCATTTGGGCGATTTTATCGAGAAAGGACTTGGCTTGTGTCTGGTGAGCGCGGAACGAATCGAGCGCCATCCGCCAGTACGGTTGCTTGCTCAATTTGGAGATTTCCTTCACGGAGTAGTCCGGACCTTTACCGCGAAAAATATCTTCGCGGTCCGCATCCGCAAAGTAATAAATCTTTTTGGGCTGCCAGGGCCGCAGGTTGTCAAGAAAAGGTTCGAGGCGTTTGGCCGGGCCCGCCAGTTGCTCGGGGAACGAGGCGGGATCGCCCGCCAAATCGAATGCTTCCGTCGCCAGCACGCCGGAAGCTTGATGGTCCCCGTGGTCTTCGCCAGTAAATGTTCCCGGCAAAAACGTTAGGATGACTTCCGGGTGGGTCAAACGAACGAGGCGCACAAGTTGCTCGAGCGAGGCGCCGTGATCCCAATTTCCCAGCGACTGCAATACGTTCTGCGATGCCGTATCCTTGCCGCCGAGAAACCAGACGTTGGTAATGCCCAGAGTCGTGAGAGCGTTGCGCGCTTCGATCTCGCGGATGGCGCCGAGCGCCGCCGCTTGCTCCGCTCCAGCCTCATTCGCGCCGCTGCTGCCGTGCGTGCCAAACACAACTGCTATTCGTTTATGTTCGTCGAGCGCACGCGCAAGATACGGCGTGGCCGCGCCTTCATCATCGGGATGGCCACCACGAGGAGAATATCCGCTTTGTAGCGCTCGTCCGGCAGCGGGAGCGCTTTGGGCTCCTGAGCGCCGCTCGCCAACGCTCGGAAAAAGAGAAAAAGTGCGAAAAGTGGTTGTGTCGCCAATCGTTTCATTCACGGGCCTCTGAAATTCTCGACTGTCACCGAAGGGACCAATGAGTTTACCCTGTTGGAGAGCCTGGGCGAAACGCGCGCTGAACACGTCGGCAATACATTGACACTTTTGCCGTGTTCCATGCGTAGGAGGAAGCAGGAACTTGCCTATGCGCTCGTCGAAGAGTTCTTATCTGCGCCTTCTTGCAGTGGCGTATGTCTCTCTGCTCCCTCTTGCTCCAGGGGCGCCTGCCTCTGTTTCGGCAGCGCATGATCCGCTTGGCGCAGCCGTTGAAGCTGCCAGGAAAACCCACGATGAGAAACAATTGCAATCCTTGAAGGCGCAACTCGAACAGTTGATCGCTCAGAACTCTAACGATGCCGGGATCTATCTTGATTTGGCGAGAGTGCATGAGTATTTCCTGGATGCGTATGAGATGCGCAAAGACAAAAAGGCCGCGGGAGAAGCGGTGGACAAAGCTATTGACGTGGCCCAGCGCTCCATTCAGCTCAATGATAAATCCGCCGATGCCCACAGCCTTCTGGCTGATCTCTACGGCAGAAAAATTTCATTGCGTAACGCCATGTTTGCAGGACCGAAGTTCGGCCCGAAAGTCAAAGAGGAAAATGCCAAAGCTATGGCGCTCGATGACAAAAATACTCGCGTCTGGGCCAGCCTTGGCCGTCAATATCTGATGACCCCGAAGATGTTTGGCGGCGACGTCCCCAAAGCCATCGAGAGCTTTCAGAAATCGCTGGCCTTCGATACCTCGCAGGACGAAACCTGGGTATGGTTGGCCAAGGCCTTTCAAAAACAAGGGGATACGAGCAAGGCCAGGGAAGCGGTACAACATGCCTTGTCGTTGAATCCGGAGTCTCGTTTTGCCCAGGCAGCTGCGGCAAGCCTGGAGAAATAGGGAAACCTGGTTTAGCAAAGCAAACTTGTTGCCGCAACTTTTTCCCTTAAATGCTCATCGATATGGATTTTGGGATGCGAGTTCTAATCGACAAATATCTCGTACTACGAACCATTTTCGATACACTGATTGACATACGCCACCTTGATCGAAAGACTGACTGCAGGACAAGCCCATGGAAACTGTCAAGGTGTCACCCAAATTCCAGGTGGTCATTCCCAAACGTGTGCGCGAGGAGCTTCAGCTCCGGCCGGGCCAAGAGTTGATCGTTTATATCCTGGACGGGACGATTCGCTTCAGCAAACCACGTTCTATCAAAGAGCTTCGCGGTATCGCCAAAGGCATGAAATGGAAAGATGACTACCGGGACAGAAATGACCGCTTCTGAGCTGGTGCTGGTGGATTCTTCCGGCTGGCTGGAATACATCGTCGGCGACGAGAAAGCCGATGCGTTCGGAGCGGTCTTTCAAGGCAGTGCCCAGGTCCTTGTCCCCACAATCGTTCTCTACGAGGTTTTTAAGATTCTGCTCCTTCGCGCCAGCAAGACCGACGCGAACATTTTTCTGTCGGAAGCTCTGCGGCGGAGAGTTGTGAACCTCACGGATACGATTGCGCTGGCCGCTGCTTCGCACAGTATCGACTACAAGCTACCCATGGCGGACGCGATCATCTACGCGACAGCGCAAGCTCACCAAGCGGCGCTAATCACGTCGGAAGCGCATTTTTCCGGACTTCCGGGCGTGACGCTGATTTAGTCACAGACTGGGTTCAGTTTCAAATCGCGGGCGATTCGTCTGCCGCGCCTTGACCGCATGGAACACCGCCGATAAGCTTAGTGTTTCTCCTTCCGGGTGAACACGCACATGGAGCAGATTCACATCACATTGCCGGACGGCAGCGTCAAAGAGGTGCCCAAAGGAACGACACCGGCCGACGTCGCGAGAAGTATTTCCCCGCGGCTCGCGGATGCCGCGCTTGTGGCGCGCGTCGCCGCACCCAACGACGGCGAAGGCGAGCTAGTCGACTTGCGCCGCCCTCTGGATCACGACGTGAAGCTGCAAATCCTCACGGAAAGAGATCCCGATGCGCTTTTTGTGTTCCGCCATTCCGCGGCCCACCTCCTCGCCGCAGCGGTGATGGAATTGTATCCCAACGTGAAGCTCGGCATCGGCCCGCCCATCGACACCGGCTTTTTCTACGAATTCCTGCGCGATGAGCCGTTCACTCAGGAAGACCTCATCAAAATCGAAAAGAAGATGCACGAACTTGCCGCCCAGGATTTGCCCAACGAGCGCAAACTCATCCCGAAGCCGGAAGCTCTGGACCTCTACAAGAAGAGCAACCAGATTTTCAAGTGCGAGCTGGTGGAAGAGAAAGCCACCGAGCCGATGGTCTCGTTCTACACCACCGGAAAGTTCATCGACTTCTGCCGCGGCCCGCATATTCCTTCCACCAAGCGCATTCAGGCATTCAAGCTCATGAACGTCGCCGGCGCCTACTGGAAGGGCCAGGAAGGCAATCCCCAGCTCCAGCGAATTTACGCCGTGGCTTTCTTCACGCAAAAAGAGCTGGACGCGCATTTGCACCGCATCGAGGAAGCCAAGCGCCGCGACCACCGCAAGCTCGGCACGGAACTCGACCTCTTCAGCATTCAGGAAGAAGCCGGCCCTGGGCTGATTTTCTGGCACCCCAAGGGTGGATTGATTCGAAAGATTGTAGAAGATTGGCTCCGCGAAGAATTGCTCAAACGAGGCTACGATCTCGTCTACACCCCGCACATCATGCGTCTCGACCTCTGGAAGACCAGCGGCCACACCAACTTTTACAAAGACAGTATGTTCGGCGCGGTAGAAGTCGAAAAAGCCGACTACCAGCTCAAGCCCATGAATTGCCCCGGCCACATCCTCATTTACAAATCAAAGCTCCGCAGCTACCGCGACCTGCCCGTCCGGCTCGCCGAGCTCGGCACCGTCTATCGTTACGAGCGCAGCGGCGTGCTCCACGGCTTGCTTCGCGTCCGCGGCTTTACGCAGGACGACGCGCACATCTTCTGCATGCCCTCCCAAATCGAATCCGAAGTCGAGGCTTGCGTCGATTTCGCCTTCGCCGTAATGAAAAACTTCGGCTTCGACAAATTCGAAGTCGAGCTCTCCGATTGGGATCCCGCCCATCCGGAAAACTACGCCGGCAAGCCCGAAGACTGGCATCGCGCCACGGCCGCTCTCGCCGACACCATGAAGCGCATGAACATCCCGTACAAGAAGATGGCAGGCGAAGCCGCCTTCTACGGCCCGAAAATCGACGTAAAGCTCATCGACGCCATCGGCCGTTCCTGGCAGCTCACCACCGTGCAGTTCGATTTCAACCTCCCCGCGCGTTTTGGCTTGCAATACGTCGCCGACGACGGCGCCAAGCATCAGCCGCTCATGGTGCACCGCGCGCTGCTCGGCTCCGTCGAGCGCTTCTTCGGCATCTTAATCGAGCACTACGCCGGCGCTTTCCCTCTGTGGCTCGCGCCCGTGCAGGTGGAAGTCTGCCCGGTCAGCGAAAAAGTCGCCGATTACGCCAAGCACGTCACCGAAACTCTGAAGCGCCACAACCTTCGCGTCCATCTCGACGACCGCAACGAAAAGCTGCCCGCAAAAATCCGCGACGCGCAGTTGCAGAAAATCCCCTACATGCTCGTGGTCGGCCCCAAGGAAGCCGAAGCCGGCACCGTCTCCGTCCGCCACCGCAGCAAAGGCGACCTCGGCCCCAAGCCTCTCGCCGAAGTCGTCGAATCGCTTCGGCAAGAAGTCGATTCCCGTGCCACGAGTTAGATCGTCGTCGCGAATCTTGATTCATCGTGCCGTGCAGATCCCACAAATCATTCTGAATGAAAACGTCTTCGCTCAGGGCGTGCGTTTCCTGGCCGATCGCGACGCCCATTTGGCTGAAGTCGTGCAAGAGTACGGCCCGCCGCCCTTGTGGGTGCGCGATCCCGGTTTCCCCACACTCGTCTACATCATCCTCGAGCAACAGGTCTCGCTCGCTTCCGCGAAAGCGGCCTTCGACCGTCTGAATGCCGCCGTCCGCCCGCTCACTCCAGGCCGTTTCCTGAAGCTCACCGACGCGGAGTTGCTGCGCATCGGATTCAGCCGCCAAAAAACTCTTTACGCTCGCCTGCTCGCCGAATCGCTGGCGTGCCGCTATTTCGATCTGCGCGATCTGCACGACCTGCAAGATGAAGCTGCCCGCAAGATGCTGGTGGCGTTCAAAGGCATCGGTAAATGGACTGCCGACATCTATCTATTGAGTGCGCTTCGGCGCCCGGATATTTGGCCGACCGGCGACCTAGCCCTGGCCACGGCAGTGCAGGAAGTAAAGCACCTTCGCCAGCGTCCTTCTCCGGAACGCCTCGAAAAAATGTCCGCGCCTTGGAAGCCCTGGCGTGCCGTCGCCGCTCGCCTCTTTTGGCATCATTACTTGAGCAAGCGCGGCCAGCGCACCTCGGAGATTTCGCTCTAGCTGGACGATCATAAGTTGCTCACCGGAGGTCACGAATGTCGCAACCGCTCTCACGGCGTATCTTTCTCACGCTAACCGGAGGCGCACTCGCCGCGCCGTCCGTATCCTGGGCGGCGGACTCGGAAGAGGACGATCAGGTGCCCGCATTGCTCGATCACATCCTTCTCGGCTGCAACGATCTCGATCGCGGCATCGATTTGGTCGAAGAGGGCACCGGCGTCCGCCCCGCGATTGGCGGAGTCCATCCCGGTCGCGGCACGCGCAACGCACTCCTCTCGCTCGGAGAACGCCGCTACCTGGAAATCATCGCCCCGGACCCCGCGCAACACGAAATTGTCCACTTCCCTCAAATCCGCGAAATGCGCGATCCGCGCCTCATCGGCTGGGCTGTCCATCCTCCGGACGTCGCTGCCGTCACCAAGCAACTTGGCGAAAACAAGATTGCCTTCACAGGCCCCGACGACGGCTCCCGAAAGCGCCCGGACGGCCGCGTCCTCACTTGGAAAACCGTCAACCTCGCCGACGACCGCCACGGCCTTCTCCCCTTCTTCATCGAATGGAGCGCGGACTCCGTCCACCCTTCCGAGGACGCTCCAAAGCGCTGCAGCCTAGCGTATTTCGAAATCATGAGCGTGGATTCGGACGAACTCACGCTGACCCTCAAACGCATCGGCCTCGACCTCCCCGTCCAGCGCAGCGACAAAACCCGCCTCCGCGCGCTCATCAGCGGACCAAAGGGCGACCTTGGGCTCACCACCTGAGTCTCTCGCTTCGATTCTTGCGGGAACTTCTCCAATCCATAATCCCCAGCTAATTCCCGCCGCCGCACCCTTTTTGCCTCTTGCAGTGCAGCCGCTGGCGCGTGCTATACTTTGAAGCCCGTCCCTCAGCATTTTTCGCTGTGTGGACCGCAGTGGATGAACTCGGGGGCCAGTATCCGGCAAACCGGGATTTGCAGGCGCCTCACTGGAACTAGGGGGACTTATCGCAGAACGGAACTTCCGGCAAGCCGACCGCATTCGCGTCAACGAGCGAATCCGCGCTCGCGAAATCCGGGTGATTGATGATCAAGGCGGCCAGCTCGGCGTCATGCAGCCGTTTGAAGCCATAAAGCTGGCCAAGGAAAAGGGGCTCGACTTGGTGGAAATTTCGCCCACGGCCGATCCGCCCGTTTGTAAGATCACCGACTACGGCAAATATCTCTATCAGGCCAACAAGAAGGCTCACGAGCAGCGCAAGAGCAGCCGCGGCTCGCAGTTGAAGGAAGTCAAATTTCGGCCCGCCACCGCGGAGCACGACTATCAGGTTCGCAAGAGCCAGATCATCCGCTTCCTCGGCGAAGGCCACAAAGTGCGCGCCATGATTTTTCATCGCGGGCGCGAAATGGCGCACCAGGAAGTCGGGCGCGCCAAGATGAACCGCCTGCTCATGGAGATTGGCGACCAGGGCCAGATCGAAACCATGCCGCGCATGGAAGGCAACGTCCTGGTGGCCTTGCTGGCACCGAAAAAAGGCGTGAGCGTCGCCAAACCCGCGGGACAGCCATCGTCCAGCGCCCCGCAGTCGCAGTAATCGGCGCGGAAAAACGCACTAGCAAGTTATTGCAGGGATTTTGTGGGGACTATGTAGGGGCGGACTTCAGTCCGCCCTCTTCGGTGACATTATAGTTTTGTAGGGGCGGGGCTTGCCCCGCCCGCCGTAACCAGCGGGAAAGAAATTTGTCGAGAGGATTTACAGCATGCCAAGGAACGCATCGAAACCAAAATTGAAATTGAAGACCCACCGCGGCGCCAGGAAGCGCTTCAAGTTCACGGCGAACGGCAAGATCAAGCGCGGGCACTCCGGCAAGCGCCACTTGATGGGTACAAAAAGGCCCGGCCGCATGCGCAAGCTGAAGAAGCTCACGCTGGTAAATAAAGCGGACGTAGCCAGCGTCAAGCAGATGCTTCCCTACGGCTAGTTCGAGTTTCTATGTAGTGGCGCAGCATGCCGCGCCCCCTTTTGAGACCAACGGCCATTAACTGTGTTCGAATTTCGTCGTTGGTCGATTCGAGTTTCTCAAAGGGCCGCTTTTGAGTGCGCCCTCCAAGGAAAATGCGGAACGAAAGTCCCGCAAATCGTGCCAGGCAGCGCTTCACGGGTGCCTGCCGGCCGATGAGCCGCAGAAGTAAATCATCGCCGCAAGGCGATCGTGAAATGCGGCAAGCAAGTTCATACCGGAGACAAACCCGTTGCGGACCGCGCTTTCTTGCGCGTCTTCGCACCCAGTTTGTCTCCCAAGAGCATTTGGCCCGGTTTTGCGAAGTCCGCGGTGTTTCTTGTAGTGGCGGGTCTTTAGACCTGCCCGAAAGAAACTCCTCTCTTCCCAAACCTCGGCATAGAAAAAACCGAAGGAGAAACCCATGGCACGCGTAAAACGAGGCACCAAGCGCCGCGCACGGCGCAAGAAGTACCTCAAGAGGACAAAAGGATTTTTCCTCACCAAGAGCAAGCTCTATCAATCCGCCCAGGAAGCCGCGAATCGCGCCGACCGTTACGCCAAGCGCGACCGCCGCGTCAAAAAACGCGAGTATCGCAAGCTCTGGATTCAGCGAGTCGGCGCAGCCGCACGAAACAATGGCCTGACCTATGGCCAGTTGATTCACGGCCTCAAGGTTGCCGGCGTCAGTCTCGATCGCAAAATCCTAGCGGATATAGCGGTGAAAGACGCTGCGGCATTCACTTCGCTGGTGGCAACAGCGAAAGCCGCCGCGCCGCCGCCAGCCAAGGCGAAACGGGCGTAGCGCCGGCATCCTTGACGGCGGTTTTCTCTGTTTGTGTAGGGGCGGGGCTTGCCCCGCCCGCTCGTTGCGTCTTGGCTTCTCACGACGCATGATACCTTCTCTCGCAAGGACATCTTGAATGGTGCCCCGGTGAGGTTCGCCTTCAAATGCGATGACAACACACGAAAACAAAACGGCAATGCCTCTCGTCCATCTGGGCATCACGCGGCCCGAGGAGCTATCCGCGCTCTTCGCTGACCTTCGTGGCCGCTTCGACGCCGATTGCGCTTCCGCGCATGACGAATCTGCCTGGAAACAATTCCGAGATGCCTGGCTCGGCCGCAAATCCGGCGTACTTACGCAAATCACGGACAATTGGCTGAAACCCGCCGAAGCCGCACTAAAGCGCGCCGTGGGCGCCTCTCTAAACGAACTGCGCGCGCACGTCGAATCACAAATCGAAGCGCGCCGCGCGACTATCGAATCCGGTGCCGAAGAATCCGCACTCCTCCGAGAGCGCATCGACCTCTCTCTCCCCGGCGTGATCCGCCCTATCGGCTCCCATCATTTGATTCGCCAGGTCTTCCAGGAAATCGAAGATATCTTTTTCTCTATCGGCTTCTCCGTCGTCGAAGGACCCGAAATCGAAACGCCCTACTACAATTTCGAAGCACTCAATATTCCCGAATTCCATCCCGTGCGCGACGACATGGACACCTTCTATCTGGATTTGCCGAAAGGCGCGAAGACCCCGCTCCTCCTTCGGACGCACACCTCGCCCATGCAGATTCGCACCATGGAAAAGCAGAAGCCGCCCGTTCGCGTAATCGTTCCCGGCAAGGTCTATCGCCGCGACAATCCCGACGCCACGCATTCCTTCGCCTTCCACCAGATCGAAGGCCTCGCCGTCGACACCGACATCACCTTCTGCGATTTCACCGGCACTATCGAGTATTTCGTAAAACAGTTTTTCGGCCCCAGCGTGAAAACCCGCTTCCGGCCCAGCTATTTTCCGTTCACCGAGCCGAGCGTTGAATTCGACGTCTCCTGCCCCTTCTGCGGCGGAACAGGAACTGCCTCTGGTGGCGGAACCTGTTCGAAATGCAAGGGCGCGGCATGGATCGAGCTCTTCGGCGCCGGCATGGTCGATCCCGCCGTCTACGGCTTCGTGAACTACGACGCCAAAAAAGTCAGTGGGTTCGCCTTCGGCATCGGCATTGACCGCCTCGCCATGCTCAAGTACGGCATCGACGACATTCAGGTTTTTTTTCAGAACGACGTGCGCTTCCTCCGTCAGTTCCCGTAGGAAGCGTTTGTGGGGGCCGGGCGGAATCTATCCCGACCCGGTCGGGAGCCTGGCTCTTGGTTTTGCTCAGTCGCAGTTCATTTGTCATCCTGAGCGAAGCGAAGGATCGATCTCAACGTGCGCTTTAAGCACACTGTGTCGTTGCCAAGAACGGATGTTTACATTGAATTAAGAGGACCATGACTTTTGCCGACGCCAAACAACGCTTCTCCAATCGCGCAGCCGATTACGTGCGCTACCGTCCGGGCTACCCCTCGGAAGCGCTGGACGTGCTGGGCAAGGAATGCGGCCTTCATCCCGGCCATGTCATCGCCGACATCGGCTCCGGCACGGGCTTCTTGAGCGAACTTTTTTTGAAAAGCGGCAATCGCGTTTACGGTGTGGAACCAAACTCCGGAATGCGCCAGGCCGGCGAGGAATATCTCGCCTCCTACGACGGCTTCTTAAGCATCGAAGGATCGGCCGAATCCACAACGCTCGGCGATTCCAGCGTCGACTTTGTGGCCGCCGGCCAGGCTTTCCACTGGTTCGAGCCAGAAAAAACACGCGCGGAGTTTCGGCGGATTCTGCGGCCTCAAGGCTGGGTCGTCGCCATCTGGAACTTCCGGGAAATGGAGACGCCGTTCGCGACGGCCTACGAAGACCTTCTCGTGAAATACGGCACGGATTATACGCGCGTGCGTGATTCCTACCCTCAGGCCCACGACATTCAAGGATTTTTCCTCGGGGAACAATTCCTGCATCACACCCTGCCCAATGCGCGGCTCCTGGATTGGGACGGGCTCGCAGGGCTGCTACGCAGCGGCTCGTATGTTCCGCGGGAAGGCCATGCGAATTTCGCCCCGATGATGGACGCACTAGGCGAACTATTTCGCGTGCATCAAGAAGATGGGCGCGTGCGAATGAAGTACGCCACGCATTTGTATGCCGGGCGGCTGCCAAGCGAGCGGGATAGCCGATGAAAGTCGTCTACAACTGGTTGAAAGATTTCGTCGATGTGACGGCAACGCCGCAGGAACTCGCCTCGCGCCTCACGCTTTCCGGCACGAATATCGGTGGTGTCGAAAACGGCGCGCATGGCGCAGTAATCGAAGCCGAAGTCAGTTCGAATCGCCCCGATTGCCTCGGCCACTACGGGATCGCCCGCGAAGTCGCTGCGATCTACAAGCTGCCCCTGAAACACGTTTCGCCCAAGCCAGCTGAGACTGCGCCGAAAGCCAGCGACGCCGTAAAAGTCGAGATTCAGTCCCCGGAACTGTGCGGCCGGTTCACCGCTCGCGTCATTCGAAGCGTGAAGATCCAGCCTTCCCCAAAATGGCTGAAAGACCGCCTCGAAGCCTCCGGCGTCGCCAGCATCAGCAACGTCGTCGATATTTCAAATTACGTGATGCTCGAGCTCGGCCACCCGCTGCACACCTTTGATTACGACCAAGTTCGCGAACACAAAATCGTTGTTCGCCGCACCAAGCCTGGCGAGAAAATGCGGACCCTTGACGGCATCGAGCGCCAGCTCGATTCGAACATTTGCATGATCAGCGATGGCGACGGCTCGCGAGCCGTGGGCATCGGCGGAATTATGGGCGGCGCCGAAACCGAAATTTCCTTTTCCACGAAAAATGTTTTGATCGAGTGCGCCTGGTTCGAACCGGTCGCCATCCGCCGCGCCGCGCGTTTCCTGAAATTGCACACCGAAGCGTCCACGCGCTTCGGCCGCGGCGCCGACCCGGAAATGGCCGAGCTCGCTTCTCGCCGCGCTGCGGAATTGATTCTGCAACTTGCCGGCGGCGAATTGCTCGCCGGTGTCGTCGATATTTATCCCGGCAAGCGCGGCGCGAAAAAAATCCGCGTGACGCGCGCTGAAATTCTCCGCGTCATGGGCGCGGACGTCCCTGACAAACAAATTGAAGCGAGTCTCGGCGCGCTCGGTTTCGCCCCCGTTCGAATCGACCAAAACCGTGGCGCGGAAGGCTCGCTCCTCGCCGCGTGGGAATGCACCCAGCCCTCCTGGCGCGCCGAGGTCGAACGCGAAATCGATTTGATCGAAGAAATCGCGCGCATTTACGGCCTCGATAAATTCCTGCCGCGTTTGCCTGCGGCGAGGCAGGGCGCGGCGCGCCTTCCGCACTACGAAGCGGAAACGCGCTTACGCGAACGGCTCATCGGCCTCGGTTACCGCGAGATTCTGACGATTCCACACCTCGCGGAAGAACGCGACGCGTTGTTCCGTCCGGAAGGCGTCACGCCGGCTCGTCTTTCGAATCCGCTCTCGGAAGAAGCGAACGTCCTGCGCTCCACTGGCACCGTGACCATGGCAACGGCGCTCGAATGGAATTTGAATCACGGCCAACGCAACGTCCGCTTGTTCGAGATCGCGAGTCACTATCGCCTTGATGGGGACAAACCAGTCGAGACCCGCGTCCTGTCGCTTGGCGCAACGGGCCAGGCGCGCGAAAAAGGCCTGTACGATTCGCCTCGAGATTTGGTGTTCGCCGACATTAAGGGTGACCTCGACGCCATCGGCGAACTCGTCGGCCACTTTCACTGGCAACAGGGCGGACCTAGCTGGCTTAATCCGGCGCGCGTTGGAACAATCTCGATTCTTGAGAATCTAAAAATCCCACTCGGTTTCGCTGGCCAGCTCGCCCGGCGTGTTCGCGAGCAACTCAAGATCAGACAAGAAGCATTCCTCGCCGAAGTGGAGCTCGACTATTTCTACACGGTTTTCCGCCTGGCAAAGGATTCTCGCCGGTATGAGCCGTTGCCGCGGTTCCCGGCGGTCGAGCGCGATTTTTCTTTGCTGCTCGCGGACGGCACGAAGTTTTCTGATGTGACGAAAACGATTCAATCGCTGGGCATCAGCGAAATCCATTCGATCGAAGCGACCGATCTTTTCCGCGGGAAAAATGTCCCTGCGGGAAAATATTCGCTGCTCGTTCGCGTGACGTTTCAGAGCCGCGAAGCTACCCTGACGGACGCGCAGATCAGCGATTTTAGCCGCAGGATTGTTGCCGCTCTCGAGAAGCAGCTCGGCGCGCAGCTCCGCGAGCAATAAAAGACGATTCGCAACTCAGACGCACGCTCCGGCTTTGTTCGACCATTCCAATTGAATCGTGTAACCGCCAAGGGTGCGTGTTTTCCACGCGCAAATGTCTCCTATCTCGCCGTTGTTGTCGTCGTACCATCCCTGGCCGGGCACCGGATCGGTGACTGCTTCGCAAAGTTCGTGCGAGGTGGTGGAAGTGAGCGCGTCGGCGGCAGTAAGGCCACCGGTGCACCCGGAACATCCGGGATAGGGCATGACCGCATAGAAAATGTTGCCGCTGGTGGAGTCGTGATAGCCGCAGAAATCCTGGCAGGAAGCGCTGCCGCCCTGCACAACCTGCACGCCAGGCGGAAGAAAGAAAAAATAAAGTGAATTGGGGCCGGGCGCCGGAAGATTCTTGGAGGCGATTTCCTGTTGCAAAAGTTGTTGAATCGCACTGTCCTGCACGGAAGTGTTTGGAGCGGGTGAAGTGAGTGTCACCGTACCCGTGCGTCTGCCATGGCCGATATTTTTTCCGGGGACGCTGTAGTCGCCGAGCTGATCCATCAGGGCACTCGCGAGAATGAAGTCGAAGAACGAATTCAAGTTCGTGACCAGCGCGCTCTGCGGCGCTTGTTGCCATTCGGCGCCCCAAAAAACGGTGAAGACCTCGACGGCAGTGAGCAGCGGCCCGCCCCGATAGGTAAGCCGGGGAGCGACTGCCTCTGCAACGCGTTGCGCTTCCGGGCGATGGAGTGGCACGACGCGGATGGGGTGTTGCAGCGCGGCGGGGGATTTCGCGGGACGAGGCTTGATGGCCATGAGGCGCTCCTTGTGCGAACAAATGAATTTGCGTTACGCGGGCTGGCGAGACACACAGGCTGGAACTCACACCGTACCGAACGGTGCGAAAAATGTAAATGGGACTTCGTGCAAGAGGCGGGCGCGGCTGGGCGGGATTTATTCCGGGAGCGAATGTGGTATTGTGCCGATAAGCACGCGCGGAGACTCCATGAGCGGGCCGGTGAAAGTGCAGATTTTCGGGCAAACATACTCCATCCAGGGGGAACTGGACGGGAAATACGTGCAGAAGCTCGCGAAGTACGTGGACGAAAAGATGCACGAGATCGCCGACGTGACGAAGACGGTGGACACGCAGAAAGTCGCGGTGCTGGCGGCGCTGGCGATTGCGGACGAACTCCACAGCATGCAGCGGGGTCTTGGCGATCACGATGAGTTGATGCGCGAGCAGGCCGAGCGTTGCCTGACGCTTGTGGAGCGCGCGTTGAAGCAAACTGCGTGATGCCGTTGTCCGTCATCAGTTTTCAGCAGTCAGTAAGAAATAAGAAAAAACAATTTTGAGCTTTTTTCTTCCTCTTCTTCTTTCTTTTCGCCTCATTTCTTTTCCTCAACTCAAACCCAAAGAGAGATTCCTCGCTTCGCTCGGAATGACAGTGTGCGAGTTGGAGCGGTTTTTCATTGGCTCCAACTTGTTGGGTTGCGGTCCCAGCGGTGGGCGCGGAGCTGTTTGTGGAGGGCGGCGGGGAGGGAGCCCTGGGTGCTGGCGGCGATGTTGGCTTCGACGTTGCGGCGCTTGCGCATGCCGGGAATGATGGTGCTGACGTCGGGATTGTTGAGGATGAAGCGCAGCGCCATCTGCGCCATGGTGTTGCCCGCGGCAACGAGCGGGCGCAGCGCTTCGGCGCGAGCAACGCTGCTTTTCAGATTTTCCGGGACGAAATAAGTGTTGCGCCAATCGCCTTGAGGCCACGTGCTGTCCACGGTCAGCGTTCCGGTGAGTGTGCCTTCATCGAACGGCACGCGAGCGATTACGGCGACGTTTTTCATGCGGCAGAGGGGAAAGAGCGCGTCTTCGGGATTCTGGTCGAAAATGTTGTAGATAACCTGGACGGCGTCGGCGACGCCTTCGAGAACGGCGCGAATGCCATTGCAAGGCTCCCAGCGATTGACGCTGACGCCGACGGCTTCGGCTTTGCCGCTGGTGCGCAACTTCTCCACGGCGCGCGGGAGGCGTTCGTCGTTGAGCCAGCGGTCTTCCCAAGTGTGAAACTGGATGAGATCGAGTTTTTCGACGCCGAGATTGGCGAGGCTCTTGTTGACGTACGCTTCGATGTGATCAGGCGGATAACAATCGTCGAGAGTGAAATCGCGGCGGCTGGGCCATTGAAGATTCTTGGGCGGAATTTTCGTGGCGACGTAAAGTCTCTTGCCGGCGTTGGCGCGCAGGACTTTTCCGAGGATTTGTTCGCTGCGGCCTTCGCCGTA
>WNFS01003942.1_pt1 | contig 21838 bp, 26 predicted proteins | sample 5400141 | NCBI WGS metagenome assembly WNFS01 (sample SAMN13153358, study PRJNA577476) | soil metagenome | isolation source: 60 cm saprolite under Madrone tree | place: USA:California | collected 2016-06-14
CCCGCCGCAGCTGCCGGGCAGTCCCTCGTACCTGCGGCCTGGCACGCCCGCGCTCGCCAAATTCCTGATTGATCTCGGCTACAACACCGGCGAGTTCGGCAAGAATCACCTGGGCGACCACACCGCCGCGCTGCCGACGGCGCACGGGTTCCAGGAGTATTGGGGCTACCTCTATCATCTGGATGCGATGCAGCAGGTGAGCTTCCCCGACATCAACAGCAGTCCGACCATTCAGGCCGTCGCTCCACCGTGCCGGAATACGCCGATCCCCGGTGTTCCCGACGTCCCCGGAGCCATGGATCCCCGGACGTCGACCTGCATGACGCCGCCGCGCCCGGTTCTGTGGTGCAAGTCCCCCGACGGGACGGGGGCGAAGCAGATGTGCAAGGATGAGGGTCCGCTGACGCTGGAGCGGTCGAAGACGGTGGACGAGGAAATTTCGGCCAAGGTCATCGACTTCCTCGACCGCAACGACCCGAAGAAGACCAACAAGCCGTTCTTCGTCTGGTACAACCCGGCGCGCATGCACGTCACGACCGTGCTGTCGCCGAAGTACTACGCGATGGTGGGTGAACAGGGCGGCAAGGACTGGGGCGTCAACGAAGCCGGCATGAAGCAGATGGACGACAACATCGGCGAAGTGCTCAAGAAGCTCGAGGCCATGGGCCAGCTCGACAACACCATCGTGGTCTTCACCACCGACAATGGCGCCGAGGCGATTTCCTTCCCCGACGGCGGCGTCACGCCGTTCAAGGGCCAGAAGGGCGAAGCCTGGGAAGGCGGCTTCCGCGCGCCGCTGGTCGTCCGCTGGCCGGGGCACATCAAGCCGGGCACGGTCAAGAACAAGATGTTTGCCTCGCTTGACTGGGTGCCGACGTTGGTCGACATCGCGGGGGGCGCCAAGGGCGACGCGCTGACGAAGCAGATCGAAGCCGGCAACTATCCTGGCATCGTCAAGACCCACCTTGACGGCGTCAACCAGCGCGCATACCTCGAAGGGACGAGCGACAAATCGGCGCGCGACGTCTTCTTCTTCTACTCGGGCGCGACGCCGTCCGCGGTGCGCTACAAGAACTGGAAGATGTATTACACGATGGCCCAGGGCGGGGCGGAGGGCTGGATCCAGCCGCTGATCCCGTACCACTTCACCTTGGTCCAGAACATCAAGCGCGATCCGTTCGAGCAGGCGGTCGGCCCGAACCAGAAGACGGCGCTTTCCCTGGGCGGCTCCCTGGCCGGCCCGGTGACCGGCTACATCTACGACTGGAACATGCTCCCCATCGGCCAGCTGCTCTGGGAGAAGGAGCTGATGTCGTACAAGACCTACCCGCCGCTGCAAGCGCCGGAGACCTACAACCTGGACGGGATCTTGAGGCAGATTCAATCCCAGAGGTCGAAGAGCGAGTAGGCGGCGTCGGGTCGAGGACGGTGTGACGAGGCGGGCGGCTCGCACGGGTCGCCCGTCTCTTCAAACCCGCGGCTGTATGACGAGGCGAAGAAGAAGAGCTGGACCATGATCAGCGTGAAGAGCGACGGGAAGCACATTTTCTCGTTCGAGCCATAGAGGAGAGCGACATCAAGAGCCGGACGAATCGAACGACGTGGGTCGGCGGAGTGATGGCGATGTTGATGCTAGTGGGGACGATGGCGGGCTGCTCGACCACCCAGAGGGAGTCAGTCCAGCGGGTGGGCCCTTCCGGATTCCTGGGCGACACCTCGATGCTCACCCCGGGCGACAAGGAGCAGACCTCGCTGCGCTACGTCAACCCGGCCGCGCAGTGGGCCCAGTACAAGAAGGTGCTCCTCGAGCCGGTCACGTTCTGGGGTGACGACCGGACGAAGATCTCGGCCGCAGACCAGCAGATGCTCTGCAACTTCCTCCACGAGCAGCTCTATGACCAGCTCAGGACGAAATACGAGCTCGTGACCGAGCCCGGTCCCGCGTGATGCGCCTGCAGGTCGCCATCGTGGATGCGGAGTCCGCGACGCCCGTGCTGCGCACCATCTCGATGGCATTCCCCAGGCGCGGCTGCTGAGCACGCTCAAGTACCTCGCCACCGGCACCTACCCCTTCATCGGCGGGGCGGAGGCGGAAGCGAAGATGACCGATTCTGTGACCGGCCAGCTGGTCGGCGAGTGGGTCGACAAGCGGGTGGGGGGCGGATCGATCAAGACGGCGGCGCAGTGGCAATGGGGCGACGCCGAGAACGTCATGAAGGAGTGGGCAACTCTGGCGTCCACGAGGCTCTCGTCCTGGACGTCCGGCGCGGTCAAGCCGAGCTGATGAGCTTCACGGGCGCGAGGCTACAGGAGGGAACATGAAGGCGACGATTCTCAATTGGGTGGCGATCTATCTTCTGCTGAGCGTCACCATGGTTCTTCCCGTCCCCACTCCGGCGGGGGCCCAGCTCTACGCCTATCCCGCCCGGGGACAGTCTCCGCAGCAGGAGGAGTCCGACAAGGGGCAGTGCTACGGCTGGGCCGTCCAGCAGAGCGGCTTCAACCCGGCGAATCCCCAGGTGGCCGCCCCCCCGCCACCGCCGTCGTACTACCCGCAGCCACAGGCTCCCCAGGGTGGGCTGTTCCGGGGAGCCCTCGGCGGTGCGGCCCTGGGGGCGGTCGGAGGCGCCATCGGGGGCGACGCGGGAAAGGGCGCGGCGATCGGGGCCGGGGTGGGAGGTCTCTTCGGCATGATGAGGCGCCACCGGTACATGGAAGAGGAGCAGCAGATGCAGCAGCAACAGATGCAGCAGCAGCAGGGCTACATGGCGCAGGAGCAGAACGCCCTGGCCCAGGGGCGCGGTAACTACAATCGAGCCTTCAGCGCCTGCATGACGGCCCGCGGCTACACGGTGAACTGATGGACCTGCGCCGTCCGCACGATGTGTCCGATAGGAGGAAGACCATGAAGGTAGCGCTGCCTGTCGTCACGGCCCTTGCGGTGCTGACGCTCAGCCTCCCCCCTCGCTCCACCGATGCCGCCAGTAAGTACGACGGATCGGCGCCCCTGATCTGCGCCGCGACCGCGGCGACCCAGTGTGAGGCGGAGGGGAGGTGCCAGAGTGGCACGGCGGCCGGAGTGAACTTCCCGGCGCTCTTCAAGGTCGATGCCCCGGCGATGAAGCTTCGCAACCTGCAAGCGGAGGCGGGCCCGCAGGGCACGGAGTCATCGATCAGGAACGTCGACCATGCGAACGGCAAGATGATCCTCAGTGGCGCCGAGGGTGAGCGCGGATGGAGCGTGCTCATTCACGAAGCGACAGGAAAGATGTCGGCCGCGGTCTCTGGCGACGGCGAGGGATTCGTCATCTTCGGCCAGTGCGCGCTGCCGTAGGGAGATCGAGGCCATGCGTGATCTGGAACAGGTCAAGAAGGCCAACATGCGTCATCCGAGCGACTAGCCGCCTGAGACGAGCGTGATGTCGCGGAGCGGTCGCTCCAAAGTGGGCGCCCGCCGGCCGCGCCGAGGCTTGGCAACGCCAACCCGGCACGGCGTTAACCGACAAAGGAGGGAATGAAGGCGATGAAATCCGCCCGTGGGATACTCGGCGTTTTCAGCATCCGGCGCGCTCCGATGCTGGCGCTGTGGGCGTTGCTGCTCCTGGTCGTTCCAGTCGGTGCGCAAACCGACCCCTTGCCCTCGTGGAACGACGGACCGGCCAAGAAGGCGATCGTTGACTTCGTGCAGGCCACGACCGACAAGGCGAGCCCGAAGTTCGTGGCGCCGGAAGCGCGAATCGCCACCTTCGACCAGGACGGCACCCTGTGGGTCGAGCACCCCCTGTACTCCCAGGTGATTTACTGCCTGGATCGGGTACCGGCGGTGGTCAAGGCGAAACCCGAGCTTGCCCAGGTCGAGCCCTTCAAGACCGTGCTCTCCGGTAACCGTGAAGCGATCTCGAAGCTCCCCATGCGGGACCTCGAGAAAATTCTCGTGGCAACGTTGACCGGAATGTCGGTCGAGGAGTTCAGGACCGAAGCGAAGAAGTGGCTCGACACCGCCAAAGATCCGCGCTGGAAGCGGCCTTACACCGACCTCACCTATCTCCCCATGCAGGAAGTTCTGAAATACCTTCGCGCCAACGGCTACAAGACCTACATCGTCACGGGCGGCGGTCAGGATTTCGTGCGCGTATACGCCGAGGAAGTTTATGGCGTCCCGCCCGAGCAAGTGGTGGGCAGCGCGGGCGCGACGAAGTACGGCTATGGCAAGGACGGCAAGCCGTTCCTGACCAAGGAGCCCAAGCTCCTACTCAACGACAACAACGCCGGCAAGCCCGAAGGCATCTATTTGATGATCGGGCGCCGGCCCTATGCCGCCTTCGGCAATTCCACGGGCGACCGGCAGATGCTCGAGTACACGGGGGCGGGCGACGGCGCGCGGCTCATGATGCTGGTCCTGCATGACGATGCCACGCGCGAGTACGCCTACGGCCCCGCCCAGGGCCTCGCCCCCAGCAAGGTCGGCACGTTCACTCAGGCGCTCTATGACGAAGCGAAGAAGAAGGGCTGGACGGTCATCAGCATGAAGAACGACTGGAAGCGCATCTTCACATTCGAGCCATGAAGGAGACCACGATGAAAAGCCAATCGAGTCGACAGGTATGGGGCACGTGGATGGGTGGAGCGATGGCGAGCCTCCTTCTGATGGGGGCGATCGCTGGCTGCGCGGTCACCCAGCAAGCGTCGGTCCAGCGCGCGGGCGCGTCGGGATTCCTGGGCGACACCTCGATGCTGACCCCGGGCGACAAGGAGCAGGCTTCCCTGCGCTACGTCAACCCGGCCGCGCAGTGGACCCGGTACAAGAAGGTGCTCCTCGAGCCGGTCACGTTCTGGGGTGACGACAAGACGAAGATCTCGGCGAAGGACCAGCAGATGCTGTGCAACTTCCTTCACGAGCAGCTCTCTGACCAGCTCGGCAAGAAGTACGAGCTCGTGAACGAGCCCGGCGAGGGCGTGATGCGGCTCCAGGTAGCCCTCGTGGATGCGGAGTCCGCGACGCCGATCCTTCGCACCGTCTCGATGGTCATTCCGCAGGCGCGCCTGCTGAGCTCCCTCAAGTACCTCGCCACGGGGACCTACCCCTTCATCGGCGGGGCGGAGGCCGAGGCGAAGATGACCGACTCCGTGACCGGCCAGCTCCTCGGTGAGTGGGTCGACAAGCGGGTGGGGGGCGGGTCGATCAAGACGGCGGCCCAGTGGGAGTGGGGCGACGCCGAGAACGCCATGAAGGAGTGGGCGACCCTGGCCGCCACGAGGCTCTCGTCCTGGACGTCCGGCGCGGTCAAGCCGAGCTAACCCGTGGTCCCCAGGGAGCCCCGCATGAGGACACCCACGCACGGCCGGATGGCGCTGCTCATGTTCTTGATCGTCACGGCACTGATCGTGTTCACCGGCAGCTTGACGCACGCCCAGCCGGCGAAGCCCAATATCCTCGTCATCATGGGCGACGACATCGGCTACTGGAACATCAGCGCCTACAACCGCGGCATGATGGGCTACCGCACGCCCAACATCGATCGCATCGCCGGCGAAGGCGCGCTCTTCACCGACTACTACGGTCAGCAGTCGTGCACAGCCGGCCGCGCCGCGTTCATCACCGGGCAGAGCCCGATGCGCACCGGGCTTCTCAAGGTCGGGCTGCCGGGGGCGAAGGAGGGATTGTCGGACAAGGACCCGACGCTCGCCGATCTGCTGAAGCCGCTCGGCTACGTGACCGGACAGTTCGGCAAGAATCATCTCGGGGACCGGAACGAATTCCTGCCCACCGTGCACGGCTTCGACGAGTTCTTCGGCAACCTCTACCACCTCAACGCCGAGGACGAGCCGGAGCATCCCGACTACCCGAAGGGGACCGAGTTCAAAGTGCGCTTTGGCCCGCGGGGCGTGCTCAGATGCACGACGACGACCGTCGAGACCCCCGGCGAAGATCCGCGATTCGGCAAGTGGGGCAAGCAGAACTGCACCGACACCGGCCCCCTCGACAAGAAGCGTATGGAGACGGCGGACGAGGAGTTCCTCAAGGCCGCCAGCGACTTCATCGACCGCGCGAACCGGGACAAGAAGCCGTTCTTCGTGTGGGTCAACACGACCCGCATGCACATCTGGACGCGTCTCAAGCCGGAGTCCCGCGGCAAGACCGGTCTCGGCCTCTATCCGGACGGCATGGTCGAGCACGACGGGCAGGTCGGCCAGCTCCTGAAGAAGCTCGACGATCTCGGCATCGCCGGCAACACCATCGTGATCTACACGACGGACAACGGCGCGGAGACGTTCACGTGGCCGGACGGCGGCACCACGCCGTTCCACGGCGAAAAGAACACCAACTGGGAGGGCGGCTATCGCGTGCCGGCACTCGTGCGCTGGCCTGGCGTGGTGAAGCCGCGCACCGAGATCAACGAGATCTTCTCGGCGGAGGACTGGGTGGCGACCCTCGTGGCGGCCGCGGGCGAGCCCGACATCAAGGCCAAGTTGCTACAGGGCTACCGCGCGGGCGCCACCACGTTCAAGGTGCATCTCGACGGCTACGACCAGCGGGACCTGCTCGCCGGCACGGGCCCCACCAAGCGCCGCGAGTTCTTCTACTGGACCGACGACGGCGACCTCGCCGGGCTGCGCTACGACCAGTACAAGGTGGTGTTCATGGAGCAGAAGGCGGAGGGGCTGGCCGTCTGGATGCAGCCGCTGGTCCGCCTCCGCGCGCCGAAGCTGTTCAACCTGCGCTCCGATCCGTTCGAGCGGGCGCAGCACGAGGCGGGTGACTACGTGAAGTGGTTCGTGGAACACTTGTTCCTCTTCGTGCCCGCGCAAGCGATCGTGGGGCAGCACCTGCAAACGTTCCGGGAGTTTCCTCCGCGGCAGAAGCCGGGCAGCTTCTCGGTCGGCGAAGCCATGGACATGCTGATGAAAGGAAAGGGCGGCAACTAACGCTCGCGTCTTACCGCGACTCGCCCGAGCCGAGGCAGCGATTTCTCAACGAACGGAGTAGACATGTCGTATGAAGTGCGCGAGCATGACGCAGCCCCGAGCGAACCATAGGGCCCTGTCTGTCAGGAGCCAAGGAGAGTGTTCACATGAAGATGGCGATCACCGTGCTGGCAACCGTGACTTCGATGATAGTGGGAAGCGCGGTGACGCACGCGCAGGCCCCGACGGGATACGAGACGGAACCCGTGCTCAACGCCAAGGACCTCGCCGTCCCCGAGCTGCTCAAGGGACCACACTTCACCGTGGACCCCAAGGTCCCCGTGAAGGGCTTCCTCGAGCGCTTCACCATCCGCTCGCCTTACGGGACGTTCGAGGCTCATGGCCTTCACATGCTGCCGATCCGGGTGAACGAGGTCGAAGCCATCGCCAAGCTCGACGACCTCAGCAAGACCAAAGAGTTCGCCGAGGCCGCGGGCAAGGCGATCGCGCGACCGGTTACGTCCACCGTGAACATGATCGTTCACCCCGTGGAGACGATCACGGGCTTCCCTGATGGCGTGGCACGCCTGTTCGACCGGATCAAGCTCGGCAGCGAGCGGGTCTACCAGGCGGCCACCGCCCCCGACCAGAGTGGCGGCGCGAGGGCCGAGGAGGCATCGAAGCGCGTGGGCATGGCCACCATCACCGCGTTGGGCTTCGAGAAGGAGCGGCGCGATCTCGCCAAGAGCCTCGGCGTCGATCCCTACACCACCAACGAGGTCCTCGCCAAGAAGCTCACGGATACGGCGTGGGTCGCCTTCTCCGGGCGGTTCCTCATCCAGACCGCCACGTCGATCCTCGTCCCGTACTCGATGGCCATGTCCGCGGTGACCATCACCAACAGCACCGTTTATGACACGCCCGCGGGCGACCTCGTCAACAACGCCACGGCCATCTTCAAGGAAACAGGGGCCAGCGACGCGCAGGTGCAGGCCGCCGTGCAGAACCCGCAGTACTCCCTGAGCGTCCTCACCGCCTTGGCCATGGGTATCCAGCGGCTCCAGGGTGTGCCCGGGCGCGACGCCGTCGTGATCTTCGCTGCGGCAGCCCGGACCCAGGACGAGACCCGCTTCGTGGCGGGCGCGGTCAATATGCTGGCCCGCTACCACGAGGCGGTGGCACCCATCGCGCAGGTGTCGGCGCCGGGGCCTATCCTGGGGCGTACCGTGGGCGGCACGCTCGTCGTCCCCGCGCCCGTCGACTACATCGCCTGGACGGAGCGCGTGGCCCGCTTCCCCCAGCGGCCGGACATCCAGGCTCCCGAGCACGTAGGATTCGTCTCGGGCCGGCTATCGCCCCTCGCTCAAAAGGAATTCACCAAGCGCAGCTGGAAGATGTACGAGAGCTTCACCATCGCGGCAGAGCGGTAAGGAGGACCTGATGAGCCGATCTTGCCGACGCATCTGCAACCGCGTCGTGACCATGCCGTCGCTTGCGCGACTTGCCGTCGTGGTGGCCGTCGCGCTCGCCTTCGTCTCGCCGGTCGGGGACGCCCGAGCGAAAGGCGTCGTGTTGCCCCTGCCGCCGGCCGACCAGCAGAAGCTGGCGGCCAATCTCGGCGCGGGCGTCGTGGGCGCGGCCCTCCCGAGCGAGCCGATCAGCGATGCGTCGGTGTACTTCCCGCTGAACGAGAAAACCTTCGTCTTCCAGGTCACGTCCGGCTCCAACACGGGGAACACTCAGAACCTCGTCCTGAAGAAGGCTCGCCGGCCAGGGGGCAGTGCGTCGTGGCGCTTCAACTTCGCGCCTTCGCTCGCCGCCTTCATCAGTCCGAAGGGGCCCGATCTCATCATGCCGGCGATCAGCGACGTGGACGAAGGCGTGATCGTCGTGACGACACCCGCGAACCCGTTCGTGGTGACGGGGATGAAGCCCGGCTCGTCGAGCAGCTTCCAGCAGAAGGTCTCCGTGAACTATCTCGACGACCCGACCAGGCGGGACTATGGCGGAAAGCTCAACGCCACCTACACCTACGTCGGTACCTACAGCGTGACGGTCCCCGCGGGAACCTTCCCCGCCATCCTCATCCGGTTCGCCTACAAGGGCAAGGTGGGACCGGCCGACGTGGTCTACACCGCCTGGTATTTCTTCGCGAAGGACACCGGCCTCATCGCCATGGTCAACCTGGAGGATGTGTCCGCGTTCTGGATCTACCACAACGATACGACGATCGGAAAGGTGCTCGCGGTCAAGTGAGCCTGGAGACGGTAGCCTGTCCCGCGTGCGATCTCCTCCAGCACGTGCCCCCGCTTGCTCCCGGCGCGAAGGCCCGCTGTCCCCGCTGCGGCGAGCCGCTGGCTAGCCGGCCGGTGGACCCGCTCGACCGTCCCCTCGCCCTCACCGTCGCGGCGGCCATCGTGTTCATCATCGCCAACACGCAGCCCCTCATGGGACTGGAAGCGGTCGGACGTCAGGCGAGCACGACCATCCTCGGCGGCGCCTACGAGATGTGGGCCCAGGGGCGGGAGCTCACGGCCATGGTGGTCGCATTCTGCGTGGTCATCGCGCCCGCCAGCTATATCGCGTTCATGCTCACCGTGCTCCTCGCCGTGCGGCGCCCGCCCGCCCCCCACTGGGTGGCCGAGCTGCTGCGCTGGGCCGACTTCATGAAGCCGTGGTCGATGAGCGAAGTGATGATGCTCGGCATCCTCGTCGCGCTCGTGAAGATCGCGGAGCTGGCCACGGTCACCCCGGGCATCGGGATGTATGCCGTCGGTCTCCTCGTGATCCTGCTCCCGGCCATCATGGTCAACTTCGACCCGGGTGAAGTCTGGAGAAGGGTGGAGTGGGGCGACGGCGCGGCCTGCGCGGTCCTCGAGAGATGAGCGCGACCGCGCGGAGCGGAGCGGAGACCGGGCTCGTGTCGTGCGAGACGTGCGGCCTGCTCTCGCGGCCCGCGCACCCTGCGCATCCCGGGCACTGCCCGCGCTGTGGCGGCGGGATCGAATGGCGCCGCCGCGATTCCGTCCAGCGCACCTGGGCGCTCCTCATCGGGGCGGCCATCTGCTATATCCCGGCCAATATCCTGCCGGTGCTGAGGACCAACACGGTGGTGTCCTCCGATGCCGACACCATCATGAGCGGCGCGATCTTTCTCTACATGTCGGGCTCGTGGCCGCTGGCCGTCATCGTGCTGGTGGCCAGCGTCATGATCCCGCTCGGGAAGTTGGTCGCCCTGGCGTACCTCTTGATCACCGTGCAGCGCGGGTCCGTCGCGAGCAATCGCGACCGCGCCCGGCTCTATCGGCTGATTGAAATCATCGGGAGGTGGTCCATGCTCGATGTGTTCGTCGACACGTTTACCGTCGCCCTCATCCAGCTCCAGCCCCTCATGTCGGTAGAGCCCGGGCCCGGGGTGGTGTTCTTCATGGCCGTGGTGGTGTTGACGATGCTCGCCGTGGAGTCCTTCGACCCGCGCCTGATCTGGGATGCGGGCACGAGCTGGCAGGGCCGCCATGCCTGAGCCCACCGGCCTCGATCCGCTTCCGCAGGCCACCGTCGACCCGCCCCGGCGAACGCGCCTCTCCGTCATCTGGATCATCCCCATCCTCGCCGCGGTGGTGGCCATCGGGATCGCCGTCCAGCGCATCGTGACGGAGGGTCCCACCATCACCGTCGTCTTCAAGTCGGCCGAGGGCATCGAGGCCGGCAAGACCTTCGTCAAGTACAAGGACGTGACCATCGGCCACGTGACGAAAGTGGAGCTCGCGGACACCTACGGCAACGTGGAAGTGACGGCGAAGATCTCCAAGCGGGCCGCCCGCCTCATGGTGGACGACGCGAAGTTCTGGGTCGTCGAGCCCCGCGTCACCCTGAGCGGCATCTCCGGCCTCGGCACTCTGCTCTCGGGCAACTACATCGGGTTCCAGCCCGGCAAGTCCGACAAGAAGCAGACCAGGTTCACCGGCCTCGAGGTCGCGCCGGTCATCACGGACCAACCAGGCCGCCGGTTCGTCCTGAAGGCCAAGACTCTGGGGTCCCTGGGCATCGGATCGCCCATCTACTATCGCCAGCTGCCGGCCGGCCAGATCGAGGCGTACGCGCTCGCCGCCGACGGCAAGGGAATCGACATCGCGGTGTTCGTCACCGCGCCCTACGAGAAGTACGTCACGCCCGAAACGCGCTTCTGGAACGCGAGCGGCATCGACGTCTCGGTCGGCGCCGGCGGCGTGAACGTCCGCACGGAGGGATTGGTGGCGCTCCTCGCCGGGGGCCTCGCCTTCGACGTGCCCTCCTTCGCGGCCCCAGCCGGGCCGGCCGCGGCCGGCGCCGTGTTCACCCTCTACAGCGACCAGGCCACCGCGATGAAGCAGCCGGAGGCCATCTATTTTCCCGATGCGCCGAAGCCCAAGATCGACTGGACCCAGGACCCGCTGGAGCTCCCTGTGGTTCTGAGCACGATCCCGGATCTCGAGGCCAAGCTCACCGGCATCCTCGCCAAGCTCGATAGCCTGCCCTGGGAGTCGATCGGCCGGGAGATCCAGAACGACCTGACGTCCCTCAAACGGACCTTGGAGGACACCAGCAAGCTCCTGAGCCGCCTCGACACCGAGCTCGTCGACCCCCTCAAGACCACCCTCGAGGAGACGCGCCGCGCGATCGCCTCCGCCGATCGGGTGCTCACGAACACCGACGCCACGCTCGTCGGCAAGGACGCGCCCGTCCAGCAGGATCTGCGCGACGCCCTGCAGGAGATGGTGCTCGCCGCGCGATCGCTCCGCGTGCTCACCGACTATCTCGAGCGCCATCCCGAATCCCTCATCCGTGGCAAGACCCAGGAGAACAAGTGATGCGTCGCCTTGCTGCGGTCATCATGCTGTGCGGTCTCGGCACCCTCGCGGCCGGGTGTGGGTCTTCGCCGCCCTCGCGCTTCTACACCTTGAGCGGCACCGCGACAGCCCCCGCGGCCTCATCGAACCTGTCGGTCGCGGTGGGGCCGATCACCATCCCGGCCGCCGTCGATCGCCCGCAGATGGTCGTGAGCGCGGGCGCGAACCAGGTGGAGCTCGACGAGTTCAACCGCTGGGCCTCGCCCCTCGGGAACAATATCTCGCGCGTGGTCGCGGTGAACCTCGTCGCGCTGCTCGGCACGCCCAATGTGACCCTCTTCCCCCAGATGCTCGCCGCGGACGCGGACTTTCGCGTCGCCATCGAGGTGCAGCGCTTCGACTCGACGCCGGGGGAATCGGCCGTGCTGGACGCGGTCTGGATCGTACGCCGGGCGAAAGACGGGAAGTCCGACACGGGTCGCACGACCGTGCGTGAGGCCGTGCAAGAGAAGAGCATCGACGCGCTCGTCGCCGCCCACAGCCGCGCCATGGCCCGCCTGAGCCAGGACATCGCTACCGCCGTCCGGGGGCTGGAGTAGGCGGTGCCCTGACGCACTCCTTTAGGCGTGGACGCGGGCCGACATAGCTTGCGACGGAGGGAGTGGCAAGGGCGGCGCGGCCGCGGCTGAACAGGCACAGGTTGGGCATCGAGATACCCGCTTGGCAGCGGCCGAAACGCCGCCTATCTCCTACTCGCGTTGTAAATTGAGAGCCGATGGCCTTTGGCGCGAGATCACTTGCTGCGGATCGAGGCCTGATGACCCGCGACAATCTGTCCATAGCTGTGGTCGGGGGCGGCATCGGGGGTCTGGCCGCCGCGTTGTCGCTCCTGCGCGCCGGGTTCGACGTCCAGGTCTTCGAGCAGGCGTCGGTGCTCACGGAGGTCGGCGCCGGCATCCAGATCAGTCCGAACGCGTCGCGGCTCTTGCACCGCCTGGGCTTGGGTCCCGCGCTGGATCGGACTGGCGTGCGTCCAGTGGCCGTCCATCAGCGTCGATGGGATGACGGCCGCACCTTGCAGCGCGCCCCGCTCGGCGAGGCGGTGGAGGCCGCCTTCGGCGCGCCCTATTACCACTTCCACCGCGCCGACCTGCTCAAGGCGCTGGCCGAGGCCCTGCCCGCCGAGCGTCTGCACCTCGGCCATCGCCTCGCCGGCTTCACCGACCAGGGCGATCGCCTCGAGCTGCGGTTCGCCCACGGCGAGCGGGTGGCCGCCGGCGTGCTCGTCGGCGCCGACGGCATCCATTCGACAGTGCGTGGAGAGCTGCTCGGACCGGAGCAACCGCGCTTCACCGGCTGCATCGCCTATCGTGGGCTCGTCCCGACGGACCGGCTCGGGCATCTCGAGCTCGAAGTCCTGGCGAACAACTGGATGGGTCCCGGGGGCCATTTTGTGCACTACTTCGTGGGCGGCGGCCGGTTCGTCAATTTCGTGGCCATCAAAGAGCGCGAGACCTGGACCCGGGAATCCTGGACCGACCGCGGCGAGGTGGCCGATGCGCTGGCCGCCTTCAAGGGCTGGCACCCGCAGGTGGGCGCGATCATCGGCGCCGTGGATGAGACCTTCATCTGGGCGTTGTTCGACCGCGCGCCGCTCGAGCGCTGGTCGGTTGGCCGCGTCACCCTCCTCGGCGATGCCTGCCACGCCATGCTGCCCTTCATGGCTCAGGGTGCTGCTCAGTCCATTGAGGATGGCGCGACGCTGGCGGCCTGTCTGCTCCAGGGCGGCGCGGCCGATGTCGCCTCCGCCTTACGGCGCTACGAGGCGCTTCGACGGCCGCGGGCGACACGATTGCAGGAGATGTCTCGAGCGAACAAGACGCGCTTCCACCTTCCTGACGGTCTCGCGCAGCAAGCGCGCGACGCCGAGCTGGCCGCGAGGGGCGACCGGACGATCGCGGCACTCGGTTGGCTCTATGGGCACGACGCTTCGGCAATCGACGGCAACCATGGATAGATCGACTTGGGCATCCGCCTCTTGACGGGGGCGAGCCTCACGGCCCACGATGGGCTCATGACGAGAGTCGCACGGGTCGTGGTTGCTGTTAGCCTGTTGCTGGCCCTCGTCTGTGCGGCGCCGGCGCAGGAGCTCCTGAGCTTTCACGGTCGGGTCCTGTTTATCACGGGCACGACCATGTCGTTCGCCCCCGATAGCGGAAGCAGCTTCAAGGTCGACCTGATCCAGGTAGACCAGAGCTCCTACCAGTTCCTGAAGAGCGGCGATTCGATCACGGTGGTGGGCTACGTCTCCAGCGACGGGCAAAAGGTGATCGCCGTATCCATCACGCCGGACCAGTAGCGAGCGGCCGGCGGGCTGTCCCTCCTTCTCCTCCTCGCATCTGCCGTCATCGCAAAGACCTACAGCCCTCCACCCCAGCGGAATTGCCAGAGGATCCCGACCGCCCAGAAGGTGTTGTCGGTGCGGTTGTAAACGCCGGTGCTGCCGTAGAGTTTGATCGATTGGTGGCGGCTCAGCGATAGCGCTGCGGTCAGGCCCAGACGTACGTTCTCCGGCTGCGGACCCTTCTCGCCGTCGATGGTCGTGCGCCCCCCGACGTAGTAGGTGGCGTCGAGGGCCCCCCAGAAAGCGGGAAAGAACTCGTAGATGAGGTGTCCCTGCACGGAGTAGATGGGGTCCTGCTCGAGGGTCTTCCCACCGAAGAAGTCGTCATTGTTGGTGAAGAAAGTGATGGCGGGAATCACCTCCAGTATCGCGGAGCCCCAGGCCTTCGATACCCCGAGCTCCGGCTGACGGACCAACGGTTGGTCCCGACGTTCAGCAGCTTGGTCGAGTCGTACTGACCGAGCGGAGCGGTCACCTGCAGGCTGGCGCCGACGATGATGTCCTGCTGATACGTCGGGAAGTCCTCCATCGTGAGCGCGGGGGCTCCGAAGAAGTTGACGGACATGCGGAGGATCGGGTCGGCGAGTCCGAACACCTGGCGGTCGTGCTCCTGCCCCTTGACCTTTGCGCTGCCCGACGTCTCGGCAACGGGCAGCACCGCGAGGAATTTGCCCGACAACCCCCACACATCCAGGGACCGCGCGTAGGCAAAGAGGCCGGCGTGGGCGTGGACCTTGGCATCCTTGATCGGAGACGTCGCGTCGAAGCCGACGTCGCCTTCCGTGTAGCCATACCCGAGAAGCAAGAAATTGATCCCGACCGGGGTGTTTGCGTAGGATCTCGGCTCGAGCGCCTGCGCGTGCACGCTGCGTTCGGGCACCACGATCATAGCCGCGACAAGCGCAGCCCAGATCCAGCCTGCGAATGGCATGACTAGAGCGTTGACGGACGCTTGATGCCGAGCTTCTTCATGCGGAAGTAGAGCGTGCTCGGGTTGAGGCCCAGCCGCTCAGCCGCAGCCCCGGGTCCTTTGATCCGCCAGCCGCAGGCCTCGCAGATGCGGAGGATGTGCGCGCGTTCTGCCTTTGCAAGCGTCGTGGCCGTCGCGTCCGTCGCTCCCGCGGGCCGAACGCTCGGGGCTGCCCCGGCTCGATCCCCGGCCACTCCGACGAGGGCGCTGTCGACAACGAGGGCAGGCCCCTGAGACAGGATGAGGGCTCGCTCGATCACGTTTTCCAGCTCGCGCACGTTACCGGGCCAGTCGTACGCAGTCAGGGTCTCCATGGTCCGGCGCGGGATGCGGTCCACCCGCTTCCCTAACGCCGCCCCTTTCTTGTCGACCAGGTACGCCGCCAGCAAGGGGATGTCCTCTCGCCGCTCGCGGAGCGGGGGCACGTGGATCGGGAACACACGGAGCCGGTAGTACAGGTCCTCTCGGAATCGGCCTCGCTTCACCCCGCGCTCGAGGTCGCGGTTGGTCGCCGCGATCACGCGCACGTCGACGCGCACCGTCTCCGAGGAGCCGACCCGCTCGAACTCGCCGGCCTGGAGGACGCGCAACAGCTTGGCCTGGACATCCGGCGCCAGCTCGCCGACCTCGTCGAGCAGGATCGTCCCCGTGTGGGCCCGCTCGAAGCGACCGATGCGCCGCGCGCCGGCGCCGGTGAACGCGCCCTTCTCGTGGCCAAACAGTTCGCTCTCCACCAGCGTCGGGGCCAGGGCCGCGCAGTTGACCGTGACGAGCGGGCGCTCGCGACGCGGGCTCGCCCGGTGGATCGCACGAGCCACCAGTTCCTTTCCCGTCCCCGTCTCGCCGGTGATGAGGACAGGCGCGTTGGTGCCAGCGACCTGCTCCACCTCCAGCAGGATTCGCTTCAGCGCGGCGCTCTTGCCCACGACTTCGGTGGAGGCGCCGAAGGACTCGATCTGCGCCCGGAGGGTGGCATTCTCGGCCTCGATCTCCGCCTTCAGCTCTTGCACCTGCTGCAAGGCGCGCCGCAGTTCCTCCTCGGCCTGTTTCCGCTCGGTGATGTTCCGGATCACCCCGACCCATCGCACGGGCCGGCCATCTCGGAACTCCGTCGGCGCGCCACGCTCCTCCCACCAGGCGTAGCCGCCGTCGGCTCGCCGGATGCGGTACTCGGTCCGATACACCTGACGCCGGTGGAGCGCCCACTGCACCATTCGTTCGACGGAGTCCACGTCGTCGGGATGCATCTGCTCGAGCCACTCACGTGCGGTGAAGGTGCGCCGGAACTCGCCAGGGGGCAGGCCGAGATCCGCGCTCGGGTCCTGCAACATATGGATCTGCAGGTTGTCCTCGCCCTTCGGGGTCATCTCCCAGGAGTAGTCAAACGCGACGCTCAGGAGGGTTCGCAGCCGCGCTTCATCGGCGAGCAACTCCTTGAAGGCGGGGGTGTTCACCGGGTCAATATATCACCTTAAAGTCCATATTTTGACTTGCACAGGTCAGCATGTGGACTTGCCGGTGCCTCATGGCAGCTCCCCGTGGGCCATCTTCCAATTGATCAATACGTTACGACGGACCCGCAACGAGGAACGATTCCTGCCGCAGGTGTTGGCGATGGACATGCGGGTGCAGGAAAGTCTGAGCACACATTTCCGCCAGCGGAGACACACGGCTCTCCTGATCGCAGTCGTGATCGCGTTCGCGGTGCGGCCTCTGATCGGCGATGCCGGGAGTGCCCTCATCGCCTTCAGCCTCGCGATCCTGGCCCTGATGCTCGTTGCCCTCTACACCATCCGCGTCGACGAGCTCGTCGGCGAGCGAGGCGTTCTCCTCGCCCGGCGGCGCATGCAAAGCATCGTCGGATGGGCGCTCGCCACGCTGGCGATTGCCGAGCGCCTCGCCCTCTTGATCATCCCGAGTCCCCAGCTATTCATCGCGGGTTCGATGGGCTGGTTGCTGTTTTTCTCCTTCGTGACCTGGTCCCAGCTGCGCAGCCTCCTTATCCAACGCGAAGTGACACGTGAAACCATCAGCCTGTCGATCTCGGTCTATCTGCTGCTCGGACTGTGTTGGGGCCTCTTGTACATTTTGGTTTTTCTGAGTCAGCCGCAGGCCTTCAGTTTCGGAGGGTCACGCGAACTGGGCGGAGTCTTGGCTGCCCATCCGGAGCACACCTTCCCAATTTTCATGTACTTCAGCCTGACGACCCTGTCGACGGTCGGCTTTGGCGACATCACCCGGTGACATTGCAAGCCCGCTAGGCTGCGGTCGCCGAGGGTATCACCGGCCAGTTCTATCTGGCCATTCTCGTTGCCCGTCTGGTGGGGATGCAGATGAGCCGAAACGGTCGATCGGGCCACGAGGAACCCACGCCATGACGTCGACGGGGAGGTTGAGCGCAACGAGGCACGATTTCTGCCTCAGGCGTCCGTCGTGACGCTCCGGATCACCGAGACCCTGAAGGGCTCAATCATGACGGTCAAAGTGGATGGCCGGCTCGTGTCCGGCGACACGGAGGTCCTCGTGCAAGCCTGCCAGCCTCATTCGGGGACCCTGGTCGTCGACCTGTCCGACCTGCACTTCGCCGATGACGCGGGCATCTGTGTCCTCCAGGAGCTCAAGGCGCAGGGCGCTCGCATCGTCGGCGCCCGGCCGTACCTCTCGCTGCAGCTCACGGAGCCGGACGGGCCATTCGACGGCTCCCAGTGAGCCAGAAGCACTCACTCGAGCGAAAGACCTAGCGCCAGTGGGACAACAGCAAACAAAGGAGAAGCAAGCTATGAAAAGGGCCCGTCGGAGAAACCTGGTAAGCATCGTCGCGTGTCTGTTCGCGCTGGTCATGGCCGCCGGGTGCGCCTCGACCAAGGTCACCAACCGCGAGCAACTCGTGACCGGGCAAGTCCCGCGGCCCGGTAACATCCTGGTGTACGACTTCGCAGCTACGCCCGCTGATGTGCCGGCCGACTCCGCGTTGGCCGCCCAGTCTGCCGGGTCCGCCACGCCCCAAACCTCCGAGCAGATTGCGGACGGGCGGAAGTTGGGCGCTCAAATTGCGGCGCAGTTGGTCGAGGACATCCGCAGCATGGGAATGCCGGCAGAGCAAGCTGTGACGGGGACGAAACCGCAGATCAACGACCTGGTGATCCGGGGCTATCTCCTGTCCGTCCAAGAGGGCAGTGCCGCGAAGCGCGTCGCCATCGGATTTGGCTCCGGGGCATCCGAATTGACAACGGCGGTGGAAGGCTTCCAGATGACGGCGCAGGGACTGCGCAAAATCGGATCCGGCACCGTCGATGCCGGCGGAAGTAGAAGCCCGGGGGCGGCGATGGGAGTGGCCACCCTCATTGCCACCGGCAATCCGGCAGGACTCATCATCAGTAGCGGGATGAAGGCGTACGGAGAGGCAAGTGGCAGCAGCAAAGTGGAGGGCCGGGCCAAAGCGACCGCCGAGGAAATTGCCGACGTGCTCAAGAAACGATTCCAGCAACAAGGCTGGATCAAGTAGTGGTGTGCAAGTGAACACATGCACTTGGGCCACGGCGGCGCTGGCCGCCGTCCTCCTGGCAACGACGGCCCCGGCTTTTGCGCAGGGCTCGTACGTCGATCCCTTTACCCTCAAGAACCGGGCTCCCGGCAAGGCCGTCGCGCGGGAGGGTGATGTCTCGGTAGGTGCGACCTTCCGCGCCGACGAGCGCTACAACAATGGCAACATTTTCAGCGGGCCGCGCGGCTGGATCTACTGGAACTATCTGACTGCCCCCGATGGCTACCAGAACCCGAATCTCTGGCCCGACAAGCGGCCGTCCTACATCTTCGGGGAGATGGCCATCCCGGCCGGCGCCACGCTGACGGTTCGCGGCCGCTTCCCCCACGCGCGCTTTTTCAACTTTTCCGTGTACCTGTTCGAGCGCAACACCTTCGTCAACGCGGCCGGCGGCTCGATAGACGGGTACGACCTGGAGCCCGACCCAGGCTCCACCAATCCCTATCGCGTGGGGGCCGATCGCCAGGCCAAGAATCGCAACTTCACCTTGAACGTCGTGGCCGCCGATGCGCCGGCGAATGCCGCCGACCGCGCCAAGAACACGGTCTACATCGGCAAGGAAGGAATGACGATCTTCGCCGGCTTCCGCATGTATGTCTCGGACAAGGGCTACGACGGCCTGGGCTGGGGCCCGGTGGAGACGCCCTCTTCCGACGGCCCTGGCATCACCTACGAAGCCGGGCTCGCCGACGGAACCAAGCTCTCGCAACAGGAGGTCAACAAGCGCTTCGGCAAGCCGATGGGGACGGCGCCGCCACCGATCAGCGCCGACAACTGGTACAAGCTGGTCAACAACCCGGCCAACAACCCCTGCATGACGCCGGCCACGGCGCCGGCCTGCCCGAATTCGCAGTTCTTCCTGTTCACAGGCATGAAGGACGCCGTGGCGGGCGGCTTCATGAAACCCGCAGAGCGGGCGAATGTCCCAGCGCCGGCCCGGGCGGACGGCGGCGCCAATGCCACGACCGCGTACGTGGTGAACTACACGTCGCGCAAGTTCGGCCCGGTCTATGTGTTCCGGGCCAAGCTGCCGACCTTCCCGAACACCTGGGCGAACGCCAAGACCATGCCCGACGGACAGGTGCAGTACTGGTCGGTCGCGACCATGGGGGTGGCCACTACCGGCAGCCTGTGGGACGGCGTGTTCGACATGCAGGTGCCGACCGACAAGGACGGCAACTACACCATCGTCGTCAGCCGCCCCGAGGACCGGCCGAAGAACGCGACGGCCGCCAACGGCGTGGCGTGGATCGACTGGGGCCCCGGCGAGGGCCTGGAAGATCCGCGCAACCGCAAGGACTGGGGCATGTTGCTGATGCGCTTCATGGTGCCGCAGAAAGACTGGCAGAACAGCCCACTGAAGGCGAAGAGTCCCAGCGAGTTGTCCGCAGTTATGGGGCCGTACTACCCGAAGGGCTACTACACCACCAAGGCCAAGTTCGAGGCCGAAGGGGTGAAGGGGCAAATGGCTCCGAAGGGGAATCTGAAATGAAGGCATCCGGGCCACTCAAGCTCGCGGGAGTCGTCCTGATCGCTCTGCTGGCAGCGCGCTAGCAGCGCAGGGCGGCGGACAACGCTCGAGGACGACGGATCGATGTCGAAACCGAAACCTCTCACTCTCAGAACGGAGAGAACCATGGCCGTCAAGAATCGAGCGTGGAAGGTCGGCGCGGCAGCGGTGATCACACTGACGGCAGTCGCTGCCGGCGGCATCCTGCCTGCCACGGCGCAGCAACCCGCAGCCCACACGCTCGCCCCCACCACGGTCATGAATACGCGCAACATGCGCTACTGCGAAATCCTCGTCGTCAAGGAGACCGGCGTCGAGGTCTACAACACCACGGGACTGAACGACTGCCCGGCCGAGGTTTGGGACAAGCTGGATCTGGAGAAGATCAAGCAGCAGTTCGGCGCGAAGGCGGCGCAGAAGAACGGACCGCATTTCTGGATGATGGATTCGCAGACGATCGGGATGGGAGAGAAGGCTTCGCTGGCCGGCCTGGAAGCGCATTGGGTCGCGACGCTGCCGCTGGCCATGCTGAAGGGGGAAAAAACGGGGACGAAGCCGTACACGCCCTTCGCCCCGAAGAAGACGCAGAAAATGGTATACGCCAAGGGCCAATCGGTCTACGAAGTGGTCGATCCCAAGGGGAATGCCTACGTGCTGCAGGCGCACGAAAAGCAGTTCACGCTCGAATCGCTTGCGACGCTTGGCGACAAGATGAAGCAGCTTCCCAAGGGCTGGACGTTCCGCACCCGCACCTTGACCGAGGATCTCGTGCTGGACCTCAGGCCAGATGTGAAGGTCGCCTATGGTCTGGGAGACGAGTTCCATCAGTACTACACGCTGATTTCACCGGCGACCAAAGGCAAGTGAAGCATGAAGTATACGGTCGCCGGCGCCTTCATGAAGCCGGAGGAGCACGCGAAGATCCCGCTGGCAACCCAGATGGAAGGCGGCGGCGATCCCACGACCGCATATTTGGTCAACTATACGGCCCGCAAGTACGGCCCCGTGTACGTGTTCCGGGCGAAGCTTCCGACCTTCCCGGACACGTGGGCGAACACCAAGATCATGCCCGACGGTGAGGTGAAGTACTGGTCCGTCGCGACCATGGCGGTGGCAGCCTCTGGCAGTCTGTGGGACGGCGTGTTCGACATGCAGGTGCCGGTCGACAAGGACGGTACTACACGATCGTCGTGAGCCGTCCGGAAGACCGGCCGAAGAACGCGACTCGCGAGTACGACGTGGCATGGGTCGACTGGGGCCCCGGCGAGGGGCTGGGCGAACTGCGTAACCGCAAGGACTGGGGCATGCTGCTGATGCGCTTCATGGTCCCTCTGAAGGACTGGCAGTACAGCCCCTTGAAGGCGGCCAAGCCCGGCATGGAAGCAGCGGTCCTGGGGCCGTACTACCCGCGGGGCTACTACACCACCAAGGCGAAGTTCGAGGCCGACGGGGTGAAGAAGCAGCCGGCGGCGAAAGGGACACTGCAATGAAGGTATCCGGAGCGCTCAAGCTTGGGGGACTCGTCCTGATCGTTCTGCTAGCCCGGATAATTCATGAGTGCAGCCACTGAGTGCCAATCCGGGCTGGCGGACGCGTGGATGCGCGGTGTGGAGTCTGGAGATGCGCGTGAGGCCAGCATTTCGAGATCCGCGACGTGCGTGGCGGCGTGGTGCCT
>WNFS01000894.1_pt1 | contig 21831 bp, 20 predicted proteins | sample 5400141 | NCBI WGS metagenome assembly WNFS01 (sample SAMN13153358, study PRJNA577476) | soil metagenome | isolation source: 60 cm saprolite under Madrone tree | place: USA:California | collected 2016-06-14
TCGGCGTTGACCGTTCTGAGGAAACTCTAAAGAGTCCCGACGTTGTGGCAGCGGCTATGTTGGAGAAGTCTTGCCGCCCTCCCGCCCACCACGGCGGTAGGACGTGCGCCGAAGCGGACAGCGATGGTTCATCTTGCGCTTTTAGTGTGATTCCCGGGCACCAGCAGGCTCCGTGTTAGGCTGCCTCTGATGATTGATCGTCGTCCCTCCTTTGCCGTGTTTCACGGCCCGAGACGGACCGCAGCAACCTGGCGCGTGTGGCGGATGGTGTTGCTCGGGGTGCTTGCAGTCATGGTGGCGAGCTGCTCTCCGAACTCGGAGGTGAGGAAGCAGAAGACGCTCGAGCGCGGCGAGACGTATCTGAACGCGGGAAAGCTCAACGAGGCGATCATCGAGCTCCGAAATGCCCTGCAGGTCGACCCTGAGTTCGTTCCTGCCCTGCACGCCCTGGGCCGGGCATACGAAAGGAAGTCCTGGTTCTTTGACGCTGAACGCGAGCTGGCCCGGGCGCAGAAACTTGTGCCCGACTCCGTGCCCGTTGGCGTCGATCGGGGCAAGGTGCTCCTCGAGCTCGGCGCCTGGGACGAAGCCGAAGAGCAGGCCAAGCTCATCTTGTCCCGGCAGCCCGAAAATCCGCAGGCATTGACGATCCGCGCAGGCGTGCTGCTGGGCCAGGGGAATTCAGTCGAAGCGCTTGCGCTCCTCAAGACTACCCCGCCCGGACGCATTCCGGAGGTTGATCGGATTCGGGCCGACATCTTCTTGAGCGCCGGAAAGCTCGACGAGGCCGAGGTTTCCTACCGAGCCGCGCGGGCCACCAAGCCTGATGATTTGAAGACGCTTCTCGGGCTGGGCGCCATCAGCCTGAAACGGAAGAAGCTTGACGAAGCCAAGGAATTTTACACGCAAGCCAAAGCGAGCAATCCCTACGACCCCCGCCCCGCAACAGGGCTCGCTTCGATCATGGCGCAGCAGGGGAATCTCGCAGATGCGATCAAGGAGCTCGAAGGGATCGATCCCTGAGCCTCGACAGTAGAAGCCATCCAGGCGCTGGGCCAGTACTATCTTCAGGCGAATCGGCCGGCGGACACCGTGCGTCTGCTCAGCCCTGTGGTCCGGCGAAACCCGGACCTTAGTACAGGTCCGGTATCTCCTCGCGACTGCGCTGTCTCTCACCGGGGACACGTCGGCCGTGGAACAGTTTGAAGCGCTCGATCGACAGCTCCCCAATAACCCACTGGTTCGGCTCCGGCTCGCTCCCCTGTACACGCAGCAGGGCCGCCCGCGTGAGGCCCTGGAGAAGCTCGACTCCGTCGCCAAGCAATCGGAGAAGGTTCCCGTGTTTCACCTGGAGCGGGGGCGTGCCCTCTTGCTCCTCGGACGCCTCGATGATGCCTCTGCCGCTGCCGGCACGGCCCAGCGTCTCGCGCCGCACATGCCTGAGCCGTATATCCTGATGGGGCAGGTCCGCGCGCAGCAGGGTAACGCGCGGGGCGCCGAGGAGATGTTCACGAAGGCGGCCGAGGCGGATCCTTCGTTCGTGCCGGCCTATCTGGCGCTGGGCCAGCTTCACCTTGCCGCCAAGGATGTACGGACCGCGCTCAAGGATTTCGACGCGGCCCTCAAGGCCGATCCAAGCTCTCTGGGCGCGACCAGCGACAAGGCCTTCGCGCTGGTCCAAGAGAACCGTCTCAAAGAGGCCATCGGATTCGTCGAAGGGGCCGTTAAGGGCGGCGCGCGCGACCCGGGATTCTACTCGCTTCTCGGGAATCTGTACGTGGCAGACGGCCGGAAAGACAAAGCGGCGGCGAGCTTCCGCCACGCGCTCGAAGCCGATCCCAAAAACTCCGCGGCCCGTCTCGGACTGGCGCGCATGGCGATCGCCAGCGGGAAGGACGAGGACGGCATCAGGGAGCTCCAGGCGGCCGTGAAAGAGCGACCGGATGATCTCATCGCGGTCCTGCTCCTGCGTTCGCTCTATGAGCGGCTCGGCCGGCCGGACCAGGCCGTCCCCGTGCTCGAGGCGGCCGTCCGAACGGATCCCCGTCAACTGACATTCGCGCTTGCCCTGTGCGAAGTCTACGCGAATGTTGGACGCTATGATGACGCGCTCGGCTGCACGTCGGAGGTACTTGCCCGTCAGCCCGACCTTCCTGTCGCTCGGCTCATCCGCGGGAAGACCTATCTCGGCAAGGGCGACGCCGGGGCGGCGCTCAAGGATTTTCAGGAGACGGCTCGGAGTAGCCCCAAATTCGCGTTGGCGCACTTCTATCTCGCTCGCGTGTATGTCCTTCTCGGGCGAAAGGAGGAAGCCCAGGCGGAATACCGGGAAGTGATAAGGCTCGAGCCCGCGTCCGCCCGGGCCAAGCGCGAGCTGGCCGCACTGAGAGGGGAGAAGCAGGACGATCAGAGCCAGCAGGAGGAAATTAACCAGCTGCGGGAGGTGATCAGGGCCGATCCCAAGAACGTGGTCAGCCGCGAGTCGCTGGCCCGCGTCTACTTCGAGCGGGGCCAGATGAAAGAAGCCGAGGCGGAGCTCACGCAGCTCTTGGCGCTGGCGCCGACTCTCGCGGAACCGAACTATCTCATGGCCCAGATCCTGCTTAGCCAGAACAAGGAGGAGGAGGCGGTCAGCCATCTGCGGGCGGTCTTGCGGGGTAACCCAGTCCATGTCGGATCGAATGTTCTGCTGGGGCGCTACCTCGCCAGCAAGGGCCAGCGGGAGCAGGCCATGCGTCCCCTCGAGCTGGCTCTCAGCGTGAATCCCACCCTGACCGACGCCAAGCAGTTGCTTGCCAACCTCTATGCCCAGTCTCGTCGCTTCTCCGAAGCGCTCGCCCTCGCGCAGGAGCTTCAACGCGCCGACCCCTCGGCCGCAGGGCCTTGGGTGCAGATCGGGGTTCTGCAGATTGCGGATCAGAATCCTCGGGCGGCGGTCGACGCGTTCGAGAAGTCCGTCAAGATCAACGCCAACAGCGTCCCCGCACACCGCGGGCTCGGGCAGGCCTATGCGCTTCTCGGCCAGAACGACCAGGCGGAAGCGAGCTATCGGCGGGCGCTGAAGCTCGATGGCAATGACGTGATCTCCCTGAATGACCTCGCCTGGATCCTGGTCGAGATCAGGAAGAAGCCGGACGAGGCGTTGCCGCTGGCCGTGAGGGCGGGGCGGCTGGCTCCGCAGTCGGGGTCGGTGGTCGACACGCTGGGCTGGATCCACTACCGGCGGCAGTCATACGCGGAGGCGGAGAGGCTTCTGCTGGAGGCGGTCGAGCGAACTCCCTCCAGCGGCCTGGCCCGATATCATCTGGGCATGACCCTCGCCAAGCTCGGGCGAAAGACCGATGCCGTGTCGGAATTGCGTCGAGCCATCCAGCTCGATCCCAAGCTTGCGGAGCGCGAGAAGATCGATCAGCTGATCAAGGAGCTCGAACGCTAAGTCCGTACCATGCTGGGAATGGGCCGTCCGAGCGGAGGGACCTCCCGTTTCCTCGGCCATTCAGCCTTGCCGCGGTACCGGCGGGGCGGCTCCGCTTCGCCGCTCCCGCGGCGATCAGGGTTCGGCTAGGAGACTTGAACGCACAGCCGGACGATGCAGGCGCCGGATGATGCCGAGGGCCACCAGGCCGGCCCCGAGGAGAGCCAGCGAGCCCGGCTCGGGCACCCGGGACGCGGGTGGTGCAACTATGTTGGCGCCTGAGACGATCTGCATGTTCCCCGTATCTCCTCCGAAGAGGCGTCCGTTGAGCACGGAGTGGTTGATCTGGATAGTCCCGGTAGGATCCAGGAATGTTCCCGTTGTGGTGAGCCCATTGGTACTGATCGTCATGGTGGGCCCGCCGCTGAGGTTCGTGTAGTCGGTGTCATACGCCGTGCAAGTCGGCGGGCAACCCGCTGGGATTGCGGGAGTGAAGTTGAAGAGGACGTGGTCGGAGGTTATCCCGCCGGCGAGGACAACCGACCCGTTAAGGCCGTTGTTGCCGACCGCCCCCGCGATATTGAGCACTACGAAGTCGCTCGCACTGCCGTTGATCGTGAAAGTGCCGTTGGGGAAACTGATGGAGGTCACTTTGAACACACGGTTGCCACCCGCATCCAGGGTACCGCTGCTCGCAGTGATCGATCCCCCAGAGCTGACGGTCGTACTAGCTCCCGTCTCGAGGCCGAGCGTCTTGGAGAGCGAGTTTAGGGCGTTGAGGTCGTTCTGGACATTTGCCTGGCTGTAGAGGGGGTTGACATTCGGAGCGAGTGCGGGTGTGTACGTGGTGCCCGCGCTGGAACTGAATTGCCCAGTATTCGCCGCGGAGAACTCAACTACGCCGGTGATGAGGCATTGTCCGGCGCAACCACCAGCGTCAGCAAACTTCCCGGTCGCGCCGATCCCGATGTTGCCGGTGATGTTTGAGTTGTTGAAATTCAAAGTATTGCCGCCGTTCCCCTCGTACAACACGCCGAAGTTCGCCGCATCGCCCAGCGTGAAGCCGGCTTGCGCCTGCGGAATTCCCAAGGCGGTCACAGTCGCAAACGCCAGGACCGCAGAGCTAATGCGCCCTGACGGATACTGGCTGATTCGAAGCCTCGCCGCGAGGGCAGCCAGGGCTTCTCGCATCCTCCGGATTCGGGTCATCAAGAGCCAATGCCTCCTTAAGAGCCAATGCTTCCTTGGGATACTGGCCTGCACACTCTAACCTGCTCGGGACCCATTCCCGCCTCGAGGTAGAGTCGAGAGCAACACGCATGCCAGAAGGTGGACTGTAAGCATAACGCGGGGTTCCGGGATCCCCCTCCTACAGGCAACACATTGTCGGATCAGGATAATCCTGATGCTCGAGGCGGGGGTACCACGGCAGGAAAATCTTCTGCCCGCAGTGCAGATCTCACCGCTGGAAACGCACTTCTGAGCGCGGCCTTACAAATAAGGAGATCAATTGGAATTAACTTACTCAATCTGAGAAATTCTGGTGGATTGTGAAGCCGTAGAGGTTTCCGACATTGTGGTGGCGGTCGCGCCCTGAGCGCTCGCGCCTTCCAACGGCCTCGTCCAGTTTCACCTGGGCATGACCTATGCGAAGCTTGGCCGAAAAGACGCTGCGGTATCGGCGTTCCGCCGAGCCGTCAAGCTCGATCCCAAGCTGGCGGACCGCGAAAAGATCGGTCAGCGCATCAAAGAGCTCGAAAGCTAGAGTCAGTCCAGCGCCCGGAAATCCTGCTGGCGCCGCGACCTCCAAAACCTAGCGCCCGGTCGCAACTCTAAGACAGTAGAATCTTTCGCATGAGGCCGATGAACCTGACACGGACGCTCTGATGTCGACCTTCGAGACCCGCCGGGGCGAGATGTTCCCGAAGCTCAGTCCGGAGGAGATCGACCGTCTCCGCCGTTTCGGCACGGTTCGGCGCTACGCAGCTGGCGAGCCGCTGTTCGCGACGGGCGAAATACGGCCGGGCATGTTCGTCCTCATCGCCGGCTCCGTCACCATCACGCGGCACGAGGGTCTGGGGCGGGTCGTCCACATCATCGACGAAGGGCCGGGCGATTTCATCGCCGAAGCGGGCGAGCTGTCCAGCCGCCCATCGCTCGTCGACGCGCGCGCGGCCAGCGACGTGGAGACGCTCCTCATTCCGTCCGACGGGCTGCGGGCCCTGCTCATAGCCGAGGCCGACATCGGCGAGCGCATCATGCACGCGCTCGTCCTGCGCCGCGTAAGCTTGATCGAGATGGGCGCCGGCGGGCCGGTCCTCATTGGGTCTCCCGGCAGTCCCGACCTCCTGCGCTTGCAAGGCTTTCTCACCCGAAACTCCGCCCCTCTTCAGGTGCTCGATCCCGCCGATGATCCGGACGCGGCGGCGATCCTCGCGCGGTACGCGCCGAGATCCGCCGACGTGCCGCTTGTCGTGTGTCCCAATGGAACGGTTCTGGACAATCCCACCGAGGTCGAGCTGGCCCGCAGCCTCGGCATCCTGCGCGTCGATCATCTGGATCGAACCTACGACGTCGCCATCGTCGGCGCTGGACCCGCCGGTCTGGCGACCGCGGTGTATGCCGCCTCCGAAGGCCTCTCGGTGATCGTCTTCGACTCGCGGGCAATCGGCGGACAGGCGGGGGCGAGCGCCCGCATCGAGAACCTGTTCGGATTTCCGGAAGGCATCGCCGGCCAGGCGCTGACCAGCCGCGCCTTCGTGCAGGCGCAAAAGTTCGGGGCCGAGATGGTCATTCCCAACGAGGTCGCGCGGCTCGATTGCACCGCCGCCCCCCTTGCTCTCGAGTTGGCGGACGGCCGGCGCGCGAAGGCCCGGACGGCCGTCGTGGCCAGCGGCGCTCGCTACCGGCGGCCGGCCATCCCCCGCCTCGAGGAGTTCGAGGGCCGGGGCGTCTGGTACTGGGCCTCGCCCATCGAGGGGCGCATGTGCCGGCAGGAACACGTTGCGCTGGTGGGGGGCGGCAATTCGGCCGGCCAGGCCGCGGTGTTCCTGTCGGCTTACGCCACGCGCGTGTCGATCCTGTTGCGTGGAGACGGGCTCGCCGCGACCATGTCGAGCTACCTCATCGACCGCATCGCGGCCACCGCCAAGATCGAAGTGCTGCCGCGGACGGAGCTCGTCGCGCTGGGCGGCGCGCCGGGATCGCATCTGGAGCGTGTGCGCTGGCGGCGCATGACCACCGGTGAAGAGACGGAGCTGCCGATCCGCAATGTCTTTCTCTTCGTAGGCGCGGATCCGGCGACGCAGTGGCTGAGCGGCTGCGGGGTCGCTTTGGACACAAAGGGATTCGTTCTGACGGGATCGGACGATCACAAGCAGCGGCCATTGCCACTGGAGTCGAACGTCCTGGGCGTGTTCGCCGTGGGCGATGTACGATCGGGGTCCGTCAAGCGGATTGGCGGCGCGATAGGCGAGGGGGCCGCCGTGGTATCGCAGCTCCACGTCGCCCTCGCGGACCCGGCGACGACCGCGCGCTGAGGAGTCCCTCGGCGCTACGGTGTCTGCCGCTGCGCGTCCCAGCACGCCTGCGCCCCCCGGCACTCCGTGTTCGCGCGGAGGACATCGTGCCATCGCTCGCGTAGGGCCGCGGGAAGTCCTGGAGCCACGTTCGTAAGCGCCTCGGGATCTCGGCTCAAGTCGTAGAACCCGAGCTCGCCGGCCTCGTACTCGACGTACAGCGCGCTGTCGGTACGCAGCGCGGCATACGAGGTCGGGTTGGCCGCGTGGGGCAGGGGGGCATCCGAATCCGACGGATCGGGGAACGGGCGATGGTGCTCGATGAGGGCCATGTGCTGTCAGTCCGCGACCGGGTTCCCTCGAAGCAGCGGGACGAGGATCTGCCCGTCTGGTGAGGTGGGTGAGGACGCCCCGCCGAGCTCGGTGAAGGTCGGGCAAAGATCGACGTTCTCGGCGATCGCGCTCACCGCCTGCCCCTTGGGCACCCCGGGCCCCACGACGATGAGGGGCACGGGAACGTCGATGTCGAAGGGCGTCATCTTCCCGGGACGTAACGAGTACTCTCCCATGTGCAAGCCGTTGTCGGAGCTGAAGACGACGTAGGTGTTGTCGAGACCGAGCCCGGCAAGCGTCGACCGGATCTGGCCGATCATCTTGTCGATGGCCAGTACGGATTGGGCGCGCATCCGGAGGTGCTCATTCTGCATCGCCAAAAGGTTTGGCATGTACTGGACGAGATTCCAGCTCAAGTCGTCGGTCAGGATGAAGATGATATTCGGCTTCGCCCCCGCTGCGACGGCGGAGGGTGCCCAGCCGGCCGCGAGCGCCACGCATGCGAGGGCGATGAGGATGCACACTCTCTTCTTCGTTCGTGTCGCGTCCATGGTCCGCTCCTCCGCGAAAAGAATAGACTAGCTGTGGCCGCCTTGACACGGTGTTTCTTCGGGCAGATCCTCGGGAGCCTTAGCGCTTTCATGAGGAGGAGCCCATGGCCGACGATCAAGACGCGTGGCCCAGCCTGCCGCTGGCCGAATGGCAGGAGACGCACGACACGCTTCACATGTGGATGCAGATCGTTGGCAAGACCCGGCTGGCCCTCTCGCCCAGGCAAAACCATTGGTGGCATGTCCCGCTGTACGTGAGCGCGCGCGGGTTGACGACGTCACCGATGCCATACGGCGCCCGCACGTTCGAAGTGGACTTCGATTTCATCGGCCACCGGCTGGTGGTGAAGACCAGCGACGGGGCGATCCGCGAGATGGCGCTCCGTCCGCAGGCGGTCGCGGACTTCTACCGCGAGTACATGGCCCTCCTCGCCGGCCTCGGGATCAGTGTGAAGATGTGGCCTGTGCCCACAGAGGTCGATCATCCAATCCCGTTCCTCGAGGATCGCACCCACGCCGCCTACGACGCCGGGCACGCCAATCGATTCTTTCGGATGCTGCGGCAAGCCGACAGGATCACGAAGCGGTTCCAGGGACGATTCCTCGGGAAGACCAGCCCGGTGCATGTCTTCTGGGGCGCCCTCGATCTCGCGTGCACACGCTTCAACGGTCGGCGGACCCCCGAGCCCAAGGACACGGAGTGGTTTGTGCTGCGCGAGTCGAATTCACACGAGGAGATCAGCGTCGGGTTCTGGCCGGGCAGCGGGACGGTGGCCGAGCCCGCGTTCTACGCCTACACGCGCCCCGAGCCACCGGGCCTGGCGTCGGCCGCGATCCGGCCAGCCGCCGCCTACTACAGCCGGGACCTCGCCGACTTCATCCTCCCCTACGAGGCTCTCCGCTCGGCATCGTCACCGGATGACGCGGTGCTGGAGTTCTACCAGAGCGCGTACGACGCCGGCGCAGACCTCGCCCGCTGGGATCGCGCCGCGCTCGACCGACCGCCTGCCGAGTGGCCGTGAGGTTCGAGCTGATGGGGTGACCGCCTCGACTCGGTAAGTGTTGGTCCCCTCGGGCGAAGTCTTCCCACCTCAGCAAGTGAAAAGGTTTCGAAACTGGCCCTCCAAGCCGGTATTCGCCATTTATTTGCGTGGCACTTCCATTGCTTCTGTAGCGTTCAGCTTATTCCTTCGGGAGGCTCTCAATGGCAAGCCGGTACGAGTGTCACAGGTGCTGGAAGATGTCCCCAGATCCGGTCAGTTGTTGTGGCGCGCCAATGACCAAGGTGAGACTCGACGAGGGTATCTTCTGGCCTCTTATCTGGTTGCCCACGCAAGGCGAGCACGCGTGATCCGGGCGCTGGCCGTCGCCGGAACGCTCCTTGTCGCTGCCGGCATAGGGCTACCCCCGCAGGCATCCGCTCAGACAGGAGCCCAAGGAGGGGCCGTCGGGCTCTTCCTTTTCCTCGCTGGGGGAGCTCACCGGGATACCTCGGTTTCGAAGCAGAACCCGGGCGTGCGTGCCTCCAATGAGGCCAAGGGCAAGAACACCAACGTGAAACAGGGGCCGATGCCGGCGAAAAACGGGACGAGGGTAGTCAGGGTTGGAGACGAGTCGACCCCCAGCAGTGTCGCACTGGCGCACGACGAAAAGAATGCGCGGAAGGACGTCAGGTCGGCCGCGCTCAGGGACGACTCGCACGGAAACCACCGCTAGCACTGTCCGCCGCTCAACTGTTGCCCGAGGCAAAAGCGGATGACCCGAGGCGTGCAATCCTACCGGGCCGAGGTCGAGGTGACCTGTCGGAGCCTGGAAGAGCATTACGAGACGCTGCATGAGAAATGCGTCACCGCCGATCAGAAAACGCAGCTCCGCAACACTTACTCAGCAGCCCGCTATGCCTTCTGGAAGTTCGACGAAATGGAATCTGCAGTCAAAAGCGACCTCGCGGAGAGCACGTACAATGATTTGAAGATCGCCAATACGCGAATCAAGGCAATGCTCAAGAATGTCGATGACATTCCTGCATTCCTGAACCTGGCCGCCGAGGCTGTTCGACTTGCCGAACTCCCTGTAGCCGAACTCCCTGTAGATGGGCAGGCTGACAGGTACGTGGACCAGAAAGGCGCCTGAGTTGTGCCTGGCTCACCGGACGATCGGGGGCGGGCTCAGGATCTGGAAGGCAGGCCAGAGTAGGCGTTCTGTATCAGCAGCCTGAGTTGGTCGAGCGAGAACGGCTTCGTCAGGACGAAATCTACTCCCTTCACCCGCGGGCCATCCGAATCCATGCGGTCGAAGTAGCCGGTCATGACGACCGCGGTAGTGTCCGGAAACCGGTGCTTGAGCTGAGTGGCCACCTCGAGACCGGAGATGCCGGGCAGGCCGAGATCCACCATCGCCAAGTCGAACCGTCCTGTCTCGAGCGCCGCGAGGCCGGATTCGCCGTCCGCGCAGGTCACCACCATATGACCCTGGCCGGTCAGGAGCTCGCGGAGCACCTCGCGCACCTCCTCCGAGTCGTCGACCACCAGGATCTTCGCTCGCGGCGAAGATGTGCGCCTCGTGGCGGTCGTCACGGCGGTCGGCATGGCGCTCGCCGCCTCGGGAAGGATTTCGGGCGACTGGGCTGTCGGCAACCAGATCGTGAACGTGGTGCCCTTGCCGACCTCGCTCTCGACGGCGATCTCGCCGCCGTTCCGATCGACGATGGCATACACCCCCCCCAGACCAAAGCCGGGACCTTTCTCGCGCTTGGTTGTGAAGAAGGGGTCGAAAATCTGCGCGCGCACCTCATTTGACATGCCCACGCCAGTGTCCGCCACCCGGCAAAAGACGCGCTGTCCCTCGGCCCCCGTGCTGAAGGTAAGGGTGCCCCCCGTCGGCATGGCATCGAGGCCGTTGACGGCGATGCTGGTCAGCGCGTGGCGAAGCTCGGCCACATCGCCTGACACCAGGGGAATGGGAGTCGTCTCGGCGCGGACCTCGCCGGAGGTACCCTCCGCTTTGAGATGTTCGCTCCAACGCCCGCGGATCGAGACTGAGAGCTCAACGACCAGGTGGTTGAGGTCTACGGACTCGAGCGAATGGACGGGACCCGTGCGGCTGAACTCCTGGAGGCGGCGAACCGTCCGAGTCCCCTCGAGTGTCACCTGTTCGATCATCCGAACGGAGCGGGCAAGTTGCGGGTCGAGCCCTTCGTCCAGGAGGTTCTGGGCTCGAGCGAGAATCCCGGACAGCGTTTCGGTGAAGGCATGCGCAGCTTCCCCCGCCATCTGTCGGAACGCACGCAGCCGCTCCCGCTCCACCGTCTTCCCGTGGGCGGCGACAGCACCCTCGAGCCTCACGCGGATTTCTTCGAGATCCGACCTGTGGGGCCACTCCGTACGCGCCATGGACAGGCCTGCCCGGTTAGCTCCGCGGAATCTTCGGATCCCGCGCGAAGGGACTGAGACGGGGGTTGCCGTGGAGCTTATTGGCCATTTCGTTGACCAACAACTTCATCTCTCCCAGGGCGTTCTCGGCGGCCTCGGCGGCTTCGACCTGCTCCCTGGAGGTGCGGTCATTCTCGGCGCGCAAGGCGGCTACCTCCTCGCGCAGTGAGTCGCGCTCCCGCTGGAGAGATTCCGCGAGGTGACCCGCCTGCTCGACCTGCGTGCGCAGCCTTTCGAGCTCGTCGCGCACCTTCGAGGACTCGCGCTGGGTAGCCTCAGCGAACGTGCGATGCCGGGCATTCTCCTCGCAAAGATCGACGGTCATCTGGAGCACGCCCTGCATCTCACGGATCCACTTCATCAGGCCATTGCCTGGCCCAAGGCTGGCGGTGCCTTTTTCGGAATCGTCTATGGCGTCCACACTTTGCTCCTCTCTTTCATGAAAATCGGCAGCTCTGGCCGCTCAGTCCAACTGCATTGGGAATGCCACGTTCCTGCCGCAAGAAGAAACAGCCACTTAGAACTGATGCTCCTGATCCTCGCGGTCAGGCCCTGCTCGTCGTCTGACAAAATTTTGGTGCCGAAGCTACAAGTTTCGTCGGCGGAGGTCCTGTAGACGTGGTGCAACTGTCCGTCAAGATTGCATCTGGTCGTGGCACACGGGTTGCGTAGACCTATCTATGAATGGACACCAACGTCCTGATCCTTGACGACCAATTGGAGCTGGCGGATCCCATCCGCCGTCTCGCGCACCTGAACGGGTGGCGCACGCACTTCGTGGGCTCGCTGCAGGAGCTCGAGCTGGCGATGCAGGCCACGGGGCTGCCGCAGCTCGTCGTCGTCAACTGGCGGCCGCCCGTGACGTCGTGGGAGCTCCAGCAGTGGCTCTCAGGGCTGAGGGTAGACGTGCCCGTATTGGTGCTGAGCGAGTCCGGCAATGCAAACGGGGATGGCGTGCCGGGCGCGGTGTGCGTGGAGCGCCCGAGCAATGCGGTGGATGCCCAGCACCGACTGGCACAGGTGCTCGCTCGTCTGGGGTTCGGGAGCCTGGTCACGAACCCTCACGGCATCGTGGGGCAGTCGCCGCAGCTTCGCGAGGTGCTTGCCCGAGTCGAGAGGGCCGCCCCCGGAGAAGCAAACCTGTGCATCTCGGGCGAGTCCGGGACGGGCAAGGAGCTCATCGCCCGAGCCATCCATGCCCAGAGCGCACGGGCGGACCGGCCCCTCGTGACACTCGACTGCACGGCCATCCCCGAGTCGCTCATCGAAAGCCATCTCTTCGGCCACGTGCGGGGCAGCTTCACCGGAGCGGTGGAGAGTCGCACGGGCTTCTTCGCCCTGGCCCATACGGGGACCCTGTTCATCGACGAGATCAGCGAGCTCAGCCTGCCCCTGCAGGCCAAGCTGCTGCGGGCCATCCAGACGCGGGAGTTCGTCAAGGTGGGTGACAGCAAGCCCACGCGCACCGACATCCGGCTGATCACCGCCAGCAACAAGGATCTTCTCCGGGCGGTTCGCGAGGGAGCATTTCGCGAAGACCTCTACTATCGCATCGCCGTGGTCATGATCGAGATGCCGCCCCTGCGGGCACGCCAGGGCGACATCGCCCTCTTGGCGCAGCATTTCGTGCGCAAGTTTGCCGCCGTCCACGGCAAGCCCGTGCTACGGCTGATGCCGCGGGCGCTGGAGCTGCTGGAAGCCTTCGACTGGCCGGGAAACGTACGGCAGCTCGAAAACTGCCTCGAGCAGGCCGTGGTGCTCTGTCAGGGTGACCGGATCGACCACGGCGACCTGTCGCTCGGCGCGGACAGTCAGGCGGACAGCGAGAAGGAGCGGAGCGGCGTAGGACGAGAGCTGCCGCCCGGGCTGACCTTGCAGGAGCTCGAGCAGCGGTACATCTTGCAGACGCTGGTCAGGATGGGCCAGAACCGGACGCGCACCGCCGCCGCACTCGGCATCAGTCTCCGCGGCCTGCAGTACAAGCTCAAGTCATACCGCCAGGAAAGTCTCAACTCGCAGACTTCTTTCGACCAGGGGACGGACACGGCCTAACTCCGCGCTCCACTACGACGGCATCGTGTATCGCCGCTCGATCGCCGCCTTGATCAGCTCCCGGCTTTCCTTGGGAGAAACGCCGGGTTGAGTTTCCACTGCCGCAGCTTCGGCAGCCAGATCTTCATCCTTGATGGCTTCCCGAAACCAGCGGGAATAGTCCTGCTGTCGGAGATGGTGCAGCCAGGTCTCATCGTCCACCCCGTCCGCCAGCTGCATGAAGACCCCGAGGTTCTGGGCGCGGAGGTTCAGCTGTCCGGCCGGGCCACGGAAGTAGAAGCTCCTGTCCTCGCCCAGCTCGCCCGTGGCGTACTTGCGCACGTGGCGGCGATGCTCCGCTTTGGGCGGAAACGTACGGATCCATAGCGGATCGCGCGCTTCGGGGCGGCGGCGCCAGAGAATCGCCTCACCCGGCCCTGTGATGCTCGGGAGGTTCGGGGGTAGGTGCGCTCCCACCGCATCGCTGAAGGCGCGGAGCGTTTCGCCCGCCGATCGGCCGATGCCGACGACGACGTCGATGGACGAGAGTACTGCGGGTGCCACATGCTCGGGATGCACCGTGATGAGCAGCATGCCGGAGAGCGTCCGCGGCAGCGTGACCGAGACGAGATCTGACGGCGCCGGCAATAGGTGATGCGCCTCGTCCACCACGATCCAGTGAGGACGGCCGGTGCGCGATCGCAGATCCTGGAGGCCCGGCAGCAGCCGCGCGAAGAAGGCCGGCCGCTCGTCGAGCCCCAGGCCCAGGAGGTTGACCACCACGTTGCGGTTCGGCTGCTCCAGCACTTCCAGTGCTCCCGCCACCGTCGGCGCGCGCTCCTTGTCGCCCAGCACGATCGTGTTTTCCAGCAGGGCATAGTCGCCTTCGGGATCCACGATGCAGTACTGATAGCCCTGGTCGGCGAGACGTTCGAGCACGCTCTTCGTGAACGTCGATTTCCCGCTTCCCGATGCCCCGGCGACCAGCACGGCGGTGCCGTACGGATTGAGCCGCTCCTCCTCGCCCTCCGCGCGCGTGCCGACGAGGATGGAGTGGCGGGACAGCCTGTCTTCCAGATCGGCCAGATCGTTGGCGATGAGCTTGTCGATCAGCTCGACGCAGCCTTGGCCGTTCCTGCTGGGCGTCACCCAATCGGCCCGCTCCTGGACGAGCGGCAGCGCATTGGCGACCGCAACGCCGCATTCACAGAGCCGGATGAACGCATGGTCGTTCTCGGCGTCGCCCACGCCCACGCAGTTGTGCGGCGACAGCCCGAGCTCGAGCAGCGCGGCTTCCAGACCCGTCGCCTTGTTCGTCCCCGACGGCAGGATCATGACCGCGCCCTTGTTGAAGATGACCTGCAGCTCGAGCCCGAGATCGCGGATCGTCTCGAGCACCGCGTTCTCGTTCGGCTGCCACGTCGACACGATGCAGTGCCCCACGGACAGCGGCGAGACCCCGCGGGCGCGAAGCGCTTCCACGAACTCCGAGGGAGGAGCCTCACCAAGCGTCTTGTGCTCCCGGCTCGCGGGCCGGTACAGCACGCCCCCGTTCTCGGCGACCACGCGATCGAAGAGATCGATCGCAGGGAAGATCTCGAGCAGATTCTCGAGCTCTCGGCCCGTGACGAGGATGAGCTTCCGTCCCGAGTCGCGAAGCCGCTGAAGAGCGGCGAGTGTCTCCTCACTGACCACTCCATCGCTCGCCAACGTGCCGTCGTAGTCACAGGCGAGGACGAGATAGCGCATGGGTTCCTCAGGTCGTTAGACCGCAATGAGCGTGCCATCATGGGATGATGTGGAACCGACTGAAAAGGAGCGTCCTGCTACGGATTTCGCGTCGCGGCTCGGTAAGCTATACACGAAGCAGGTAATATCAACCGAGTGCCTTCGATCTCGCGCGCACACGGTTCAAGCGCGGCAGTCAGTTCTCCAGCAGAAGTTGCTCGATGCGGTCCACGACCTTGTCGGCCCGCGCGCTGACCTCCGCCGGGCTCAGGCTCCCGAACGGATGCGGCACCGCCGCGTAGGGATAGCTGGCCATGCCCGCCAGTCTGGCCATGGCCTCCGCGGTAGCCTCGAATGGCTCGGTGATGACGACGGCGGCGGGGATGCCGCGCTTCTCGAAGGTGATGGCGTCGAGCACACTGCCCGACGAGCACGACCCTCAATCGCCGATAGCGGTGATGACGGCGGCGCAGCGCCCGGCGAGCAGGTCGGCGTCGCTCTCGGTGACGGGCGCGCTCGCATTGGTCTTGGAGACGCGGACGACATCGCCGATCTGATGGCGCTCGCGCAGGCGTTCCGCGATCCGATCGAGCAGCGCCATGCCGTTCGACTTGCTGTTGGCGAGCAGCCCGATCGTCGCGCCGCTGAGGCTGCGCGGCCGGGCTGCCCGGGGCAGGGCAACCGCGATCGCCTCCTGCCGGAGCGTCGGGTCGAGGATTCGCATCATGCCGGCACCTCCTTGGTAACGAAGGGAACGGAACGGCCGCGGCTCCACGAAGGGAAGAAGGCGGAATGCCCTCCGGCGTCGCCGCCGCCGACAGTCAGGAGAATGTCGTCGGGGCCGAGGCCGCGATGGACGCGAACGCCTTCGTCGCCGGCGAGGACACGCCCGGCATCGGCCGGGCCGGGCAGCGGCGAGGGTCGGTTGTGGGGCGAATTGCCGTAGAGCCAGTCGACGAGGGCCGAATTCGCGTAGAAGGCCGGCTCCACCTTGCCGCCTCGTTTGAGGTCGGCGAGCGAGCGCCACGCGTGGTCGTAGAGCCACTGCTGCGTCTGACGCCGCCTCCACCCGCCGCGGGCCAGATGTCCGGCGTGCTCGGGGGCGAAGACAATCACCGTGCGTCCCGGGCTGAGACTTCCGAGGCCCGCCATCGCGTCGGCGAAACAGGCGAGGAGCTGCTCCGGGTCCGCCGTGCCGTGGCTCAAGACGTTGTGGCCGGACTCCGCGGCGAAGACGGTGACGGTCGACTGCTTCGCCGCGAAGCCGCGTGACACGTGCAGCGGCTCCCAGGGACTCGAGGCCTCGTCCTCGGCAAAGCACAGCGAGTACTTTCCCGGCCACCCCTGAGTCGACTTGTCGAGGACGCCAGGCAGACAATCGAGACAGTTCAGGAGCACGAGCCGGAGCGTCCGCCCGATCGTGGCGTTGGCCCGGTACCCAGGGCCGAAGAGGTTCGCCTTGGCGTTGAAGCCGAGGCGCTCACGGATCGGCCCGTTGACGATGACCATCAAGGCCGCGCCGCCGGTGCTGGTGGCCGGGCCATGAAGCATGAACGAGCCGTCGCCGATCGCCTGAAGCGCCGCGCCGACGACTGGGAAATACTCGGGGCGGCAGCCGGCCATCACCGCGTTGATTGCCGCTTTCTCCGCCGTGACGGCGCGGTCGCGCACGGGCTCGTGGAGGAGCACGTCACCCGGCTTCCACGGGCCGGACGCGAGCATCGCATCGACGAGCGTGTCGGTGGGCGGCACCACGGGCAGGCCGTCGGTCCAGCCCTTCGCGTAGCACGCCTCGATCGCGGCCCACGGGTCGGCGACGTCGATGCCATTCCGATTCCCGCTCATTGCGTTTGCTCCGTGGCCGAGCGTGCAGTGCAGACACAGCCGCTTCCGTGCGGGCCGATAGTGCCCCGGCACCGGGAACGAGTCAAATTCAGCTAGGTGGCCTCACACCAACGGCCAAGGATACCGGTGGCCGCTCCGGTCCTCGGGGAACCGCGCGTAGTCGGCCAGGGCCTGGGCGCGGACGAGCAGCGCCTGCTGCTCGGCGGGGGAGAGGATCTCGGCCAGCGGCGCGGGCAGGCCCCCCTTCACGAAGCGCTTCAGGTCGTCCAGCATGCTCTTGGGAATCGGCTCGCCCGCGTAGTCCCAGATGACGGTGCGCAGCTTCAGCTCCGTGTGGAAGGTCAGGCCGTTGTCGATGCCGTAGATCTCGCCGTCGGGGCCGAGGAGGCAGTGGCCGCTCTTCCTGTCCGCGTTGTTGGCGACGAAGTCATAGACGCAGATCTTCTGGAGCCGCTCGCGATGGCGCGGGTCCTCGCGCAGCGTGAACCAGTGCTGCTCGAATTCGGCTTCCAGGAAAAGCTGGAACGAGCCTTCGCCGTGCGGACCCTCGCGCACGATGGTCGGCGGCACGAGTCCCCAGCCGAGCGCTTCCGAGAAGAGATAGGCGGCCCACTCGCGCTTGTAGAGCCCGGGCGGAAAATCCCACAGTGGCCGCTCGCCGCGCTCGGGCTTGTAGATGGCGCGCACGCAGGCGCCGTCCAGCTCCACCTCCGCGAGCAGTGTCACGTTGCTGGCCCAGGGCATGCGGCCCTTGATCGTGACGGCGCCGCGGCTCAGGAGATCGAGCGCCTCAGTGGACAACATGGCCGTTGCTGCGCGGGCAGACGTGGCCGGCGGGGTCCATGGGACTGCTGCACACGGGGCAGTTGGGACGGCTGCCCTTCATCAGCTCCTTCGCACGCTCGGCGAAGGCCTGCGCCTGCTCGCGCGTGATGCGCACGCGCGCGGAGGCCGGCTCCTCGCCCGCGCGCTGGCCTTCCTCTTCCTCCTCGAACAGCTCGTGAGCGTCCACGATGATGCGGTCGTGCTCCTCGTCGTAGCCCACGCCCATGGTGGCCACGATCCACGCGGGCTCGGCAAAGGGCAGCAGGTCCATCTCGGTGGGCACCGTGCCCTTGGGTGCGCCCAGCTTGGTGATGAGGCCGCTGAGATATTCCCCGAGCGCGCGCACCTGCTCCTTCTCGCACTTGAGCGTGATGAGCTGGCCCTTCTCGCGTGCTTGCAGAAAGAAGATTCGCTCGCCCGGCTTGCCGACGGCGCCGACGGTGAAGAAATCGGGCTCCTCGAACTCGAAGGACTGGCTCACTTGATCCCCAGCGCGGCGAGGTCGCCGTCCATGGAGTTGACGGTCAGGACGGCGGCGCCCGAAGGGCTGTAGGCGATGGCGCTGATGGAGGCCGTGCCGATCATGATGCGCTGGAAGAGGTCCAGCGGCGTGCCGAGGGCGTGCGCCACGGCGGCCTTGATCGGATCGGCGTGCGAGACGGCGACCACGATCCTGCCCGCGTGGCGGGCCACCATGCGGGCGATGGCGCCCGTGACGCGCGTCTGCATCTCGGTGAAGGACTCGCCGTCCGGGAATCGAAAGCCGCTCGGGTGCTGCTGGACGGCCTTCCACTCGGGCTTGCTCCCGGCGTCCTTCAGCGCCATGCCCGCCCACTTGCCGATGTCCAGCTCCAGGAGACCCCGCTCGATGCGCACGGCCATGTTGCGCGCCTTGGCGATGATCTGCGCGGTTTCGCGCGCGCGCTCGAGCGGGGAGGAGTAGATGGCGACCACCTTGGCGATCTTGGCGATGCGCGCAGCGGCGCCCTCGGCCTGGCGGCGGCCCTCGTCGGAGAGGTGAAGGCCTCGCGCTCGGCCGGGCAGCTTTACGCCCGTCGTCGGCGTGAGGCCGTGGCGGACGAGCAGGACCACCGTGGACGGCGTGGGCTTCTTGTCCTTCATGCGCGCGTACCGGCTTCCCGGAGGGCCTGCCAGATGCGCGCGGGGGTGGCGGGCGCCTCGTGGAGCATCACGCCAAATTCGGCCAACGCGTCTTCGACCGCGTTGACGATGGCCGCCGCGCCCGGGATGGCGCCGCTCTCGCCCACGCCCTTGACGCCCAGCGGGTTGATGACCGAGCGGTGCTCGGTGAGCGCCACGGGCAGCCAGGGCACGTCGTCGGCCTTGGGAATGCAATAGTCCATGAAGGTGCCGGTCAGGAGCTGGCCGCCCTCGTCGTAGACCAGCTCTTCGAGGAGACCGGCCGCGAGGCCCTGGACGGCGCCGCCCTGGAGCTGGCCTTCGACGATCGCAGGATTGATGGCGCGGCCCGGATCGTGGACCACGGCATAGGCCAGCAGCCGCACGCGGCAGGACTCGACGTCCACGTCCACCACGGCAGCCTGCGTGCCGAAGGCCCACGTGACCGTGGCGGGATAGAAGTAGGTGCAGGCGTTGAGGCCGGGCTCGCCCGTAGGTTTGAGGGCTTTGGACTTGACGGCGACCAGCGCGAGGCGCCCGAGTGGCACGCTCCGGTTCGGCACGCCGGTGACGAAGGCCTCGCCGCGCTCGATGCGGATGTCCTGGGGCGCCGCCTCCAGCAGCTCGGCCGCCACGGCCTGGGCTTTCTGCTTCACCTCGCGCGCGGTCTGCGCGACGGCGGGGCCGGAGTTGGCCATGACGCGGCTGCCGCCCGTGCCCATGCCGAACGGAAATAGCGTCGTGTCGCCGGCCTGGACGATGACGTCCTCGAAGTTGGCGCCCAGCTCCTGCGCGGCGATCTGCGCCAGCGTGGTCGCGTGCCCTTGCCCCTGCGCCGTCACGCCGATGAAGACATAGACCTTGCCGCTCGGATCCACGCGCACGGTCGCGCCCTCGTAGGGGCCGAGGCCCGAGCCCTGCGCGTAGCAGGACACGCCGATACCGAGGCGGTGCGAGCCGGTCCGGTGCGCCTTCTGGCGCTTGCGCCACTCGTCATAGCCCAGCTCGGACAGCGCGCGGTCGAACGAGCCGGGAAAATCGGCCGGGTCGTACGCGATGGGCGTGCCGTCCTTGTAGATGAGGCCGGGCTTGTAGGGCATCTGGTCCGGGCGTACGAGGTTCTTGCGGCGGAGATCGGCCGGGTCGATGCCGAGCTTGCGCGCGCCCACGTCCATCAGGCGCTCCATGACGAAATTGGCCTCGGGCCGGCCTGCACCGCGATAGGCGCCGTTGAGCGTCTTGTTGGTGACCACGCTCTTGCCCTGGCTGCGGAAGTGCGCGACGCGATAGGGCGCGCAGAAGTGGTTGACCGTGTTGAGCGTGAGACCCTCGCCCTCGATGGGATAGGCGCCGACGTCGGCCAGGAACGAATCCTCCACCGCCACGATGGTGCCGTCGCGCTTGAAGCCGATCTTCGCCTCGTGGACCTGGTCACGATCGTGACCGCTGGTGACGAGATCTTCGCCGCGCCCAGAGATCCACTTCACCGGCTTGCCCGTCTTGAGCGCGGCGGCGGCGACCAGCATCTCCTCCGGATAGATCGAGCCCTTGGGGCCGAAGCCGCCGCCGACATCAGGCACCATCACGCGGATCTGCTCGGCGGGCAGCTCGAGCACCGCGCCCAGCGAGTCGCGGAGCGAATACGGATTCTGCGTGGAAGACCAGATGGTGAGCGCGTCGGTGTCGACGTCATGATAGGCGAGCGCGCCGCGTGCCTCGATGTAGGCGCCGGCAATGCGCGGGTGCCGCATCTTCTCGCTGACGACGATGTCGCACTGCGCCCAGGCCTTGTCCACGTCGCCGTAGTGGGCACCCACGGGCAGCGTAGTGTTGTCGGGCCAATCGTGGATGGGCGGCTTGACGGAGACGGCTTTCTCGGTATCGGAGGCGACAGGAAGCGGCTCGTACTCGATCTCGACCGCTTGCGCGCCGTCGGCCGCCGCGTAGGCGCTGTCGGCCAGCACGATGGCGACGGCCTCGCCTACGTAGCGGACGCGCTCGTGCGCGAGGACGGGCACGGTGAACGCGCGGCCCTTGTACTGGCCGCCATACTGCGCGGGCATGGAGCGCTTGATCTCGGGCAGATCCGGCGCGGCGTAAACCCCTTGTACGCCGGGCACGCCCCGCGCAGCATCCACGCCTATCTTGATGATGCGAGCGTGGGCATGCCGGCTCCGCACCACGGCCATGTGGAGCAGGCCCGGGCGCTGCAGGTCATCCACGTAGCGCCCGGCACCCGTGATGAGCCGCCGGTCTTCCTTGCGCCGCGGCGAAGCGCCGATCAGGTCCTGGGACGGGGTCACGAAAGGGAGTGTATATGCGCCCGCGCCCCGCGCCAAGTCCCACGGGGTCAGGTCTTACATTGCTACATTTGTCTGAATGTAAGACCTGACCCTGCGTTTGCTATCATTCGCGGGTGACAAACGACGGGGCGACCAGCCACGGCTATCGCGCAGTGGAGATTCTCTACCACGCGTACCTCACTGGGCTCATTCTGACGACGGTGACCCGGCGGGGCGGGGCGGCCGCGGCCGAGCTGGTCTTCCGCACGTTCAGGCACCAGCACCTCGAGAAGTTCCTGCCGGGACTCGCCAAGCTGGGGCTGTCGGCGTTGCCGCATGCCGTGGCTTGCGCGCAGTATCACTACCTCTCGAACCATCTGGGCGGCGTGCGTGTGGAGTACATGTATGAGACCGACCGGAAGGCGTGGGTGCGCTACGTGCCGCCACGCTGGATCTACGAGGGCGCCGCCATCTGCGGCGTGCCCAGCGAGGTGTCGACCGCCATGCTGCGCGGCTGGCACGCGCACAATGGCGTCTCGCTGGGCAATCCGCGCCTCGGCTTCGTCTGCACCAAGCAGACCACCGACGGCCAGCCCGGCCTGGAGGGCTACTACCTCGAGTACGACCGCGACCTCGTGCCCGAGGAACGCCTGCGCTTCGCGCCGGGTGAGGACGGGCCCGATTTCGACCCGGCGCGGGTACCACGCCTCGAGGGCGCGGACTGGCCGGCGG
>WNFS01001634.1_pt1 | contig 21831 bp, 17 predicted proteins | sample 5400141 | NCBI WGS metagenome assembly WNFS01 (sample SAMN13153358, study PRJNA577476) | soil metagenome | isolation source: 60 cm saprolite under Madrone tree | place: USA:California | collected 2016-06-14
CAGACGGTCGTCCCCGCCCAGCCGAACAAGCCGTACGACATCAAGGACATCGTGCAGCCGGTGCTCGACGACCGGTACTTCTTCGAGGTGCACGCCGGCTACGCTCCCAACATCGTGGTCGGCTTCGGCCGGCTCGGCGGCCGGCCCGTCGGCGTCGTGGCCAACCAGCCCGCGCACCTGGCCGGCTGTCTCGACATCAGCGCGTCGCTCAAGGCGGCGCGCTTCGTCCGCTTCTGCGACTGCTTCAACATCCCGCTCGTCACCTTCGTGGACGTGCCGGGCTTCCTGCCGGGGACGGCGCAGGAGTTCGGAGGTATCATCAAGCACGGGGCGAAGCTGCTCTACGCCTACTGCGAGGCGACGGTGCCGAAGCTGACCGTCATCACGCGCAAGGCCTACGGCGGCGCCTACGACGTCATGTCCTCGAAGCACATCCGGGGCGACGCCAACTTTGCCTATCCCACGGCCGAGATCGCCGTCATGGGCCCCGACGGGGCGGTGAGCATCCTCTACAAGCGGGAAATGGACGCGGCAAAGGACCCGGGGAAGCTCAAGGACGAAAAGGCCCGCGAGTACCGCGAGAAGTTCGCCAACCCGTACGCCGCCGCCGAGCGCGGGTACGTCGACGAGGTCATCGAGCCCAAGGATACCCGCCGCCGGTTGATCCAGGCGCTCGAGGTGCTGCACACCAAGCGGGACTCGAACCCGCCGCGCAAGCACGGGAACATTCCACTGTGAACGCGCGGCCGCTATGACGCCCGAAGAGAAGAAGCGGCTCGACGACGCAAGGCGCGAGTGGGAAGCGCGCACGCTCAAGCCCGTGCTCGAGAAGTCGCCCGACAGGCCGGGGCTCTTCACGGGCTCCGACGGCGCGCCGCTCGAGCGTGTCTACACGCCGGAGCACACGGCGGCCCAGGACTATCTGCGTGACGTGGGGTTCCCCGGCGAGTTTCCGTACACGCGCGGCGTCCAGCCCACGATGTACCGCGGCAGACTCTGGACCATGCGCCAGTACGCGGGCTTCGGCTCGGCGGCCGAGACGAACCGGCGCTACCGCTATCTTCTCGAGCAGGGACAAACGGGCCTCTCGGTCGCCTTCGACCTGCCGACGCAGATGGGCTACGACGCCGACCACGCGATGGCGAAGAGCGACGTGGGCAAGGTGGGCGTGTCCATCTCGAGCCTTCGGGACATGGAGGAGCTCTTCGCGGGCATCCCGCTCGACCGCGTGTCCACGTCGATGACCATCAACGCCACCGCCTCGATCCTGCTGTGCCTGTACGTTGCCGCTGCGGAAAAGCAGGGGATAGCGGCGGACACGCTTGCCGGCACCGTCCAGAACGACATCCTCAAGGAGTACATCGCGCGGGGCACGTACATCTACCCGCCCACGCCGTCGATGCGGCTCATCACCGACATGTTCGCGTTTTGCAAGGATCGCGTGCCGCGCTGGAATACGATCTCCATCTCGGGCTACCACATCCGCGAAGCCGGATGCACGGCGGCGCAGGAGGTGGGCTTCACCCTCGCCAACGCCATCGCCTACGTCACCGCCGCGCGGGTGGCGGGGCTCGGGGTGGACGAATTCGCGCCGCAGCTGTCCTTCTTCTTCAACGCCCACAACCACCTCCTCGAGGAGGTGGCGAAGTTCCGCGCGGCCCGGCGTCTCTGGGCGCGGATCATGACCGAGCGCTTCGGAACGCGCGATCCGCGCTCCTGCATGTTGCGCTTCCACGCGCAGACGGCGGGCAGCATGCTCACGGCCCAGCAGCCCGAGAACAACATCGTGCGGGTGGCCGTCCAGGCGCTCGCCGCCATTCTCGGAGGCTGTCAGTCGCTGCACACCAACTCGATGGACGAGGCCCTCGCCCTGCCCACCGAGGCCTCCGTGCGCCTCGCCCTCCGCACCCAGCAGGTGCTCGCCCACGAGTCCGGCGCCGCCGACACCGCGGATCCGCTGGGAGGCTCGTACGCGGTGGAAGCGATGACGCGCAGGATCGAGGAGGAGGCCGAGACCTACATCGCCAAGATCGACGGCCTCGGCGGCTCCGTCAGCGCCATCGGCTTCATGCAGCGCGAAATCCAGGAGTCGGCGTACCGCTACCAGCAGGACGTCGAGTCGAAGGCGCGATTCGTGGTGGGAGTCAACGAGTTTGTCATGGACGAGCCGCCAGCCGCCGGTCTCTTCCAGGTCGATGCCGCCGTGGGCGCGGCGATGGCTGAGCGCCTCGATGATCTTAGGCGCACACGCGACGCAGGAGCCGCGGCGCGGGCACTCGAGGGCGTGGGCCGGGCCGCGCGCGGCCGCGACAACCTCATCCCGTTCATCCTCGACGCCGTGCGCGCGCAGGTGACGCTCGGCGAGATCTGCGATGCGCTGCGGAGCGTCTTCGGTGTCCATCAGCCGTCGGTTGTCTTTTAGAATCGCGGTGGCGTTTCCGAGACTGGCCGCGGCGCTTTCCTTCACCGTGGCGGCCCTGGTGCTGGCCGGGCCCGCCCAGGCGGGCATCGCGGACCAGGTCGGCGCCACCTTCGGTTTGATGCTCCAGGACGTGGTCACCGCATTCCCCGCCGTCGAGGGCCTGGTGGTACAGGTGGACGGCGAGAACCTCTACCTGGACCTGGGCAGGAAGGACGGCGTGCTCCTCGGCCAGGAGTTCACCGTGTTCCGCAAGGGCGAAGTTTTTCATCTCCCGGGCTCGGGCAAGCCGCTCGGCCGGTACGAAGAGGTCCTCGGCTACGCCCAGGTGCAGCGCGTGGAGACCAGCTTCTCGGAGGCCCTCTTCGTTCCCGTCGAGGGCCGGCCGCCGCCTCGACCAGAGGACGGCGTACGCATCACGCGCGGGCGCATACGCGTCGCGGTCGTTCCGCCGGTCGACCTGACCACGGGCAAGGCTGACCTGCGCCGCGTCCCCTTCATGCTGGCGCTCGCCATGGACCAGACGCGCCGATTCCAGAGCGTGGACTCGGGGCAGGTCAGCGAGGTCCTGCTGAACAGCAAGACCAAGGGCGAGGAAATGCTCGTGCGGCCGGACCGAGCGGTGACGCTGGGCAAATCCCTCGACGTGACCGGTTGGCTGATCCCCGTGCTCATCGAGCGGCGGGGCATCACCTACCTCGACGTGACGTGGATATCGGCGGTCACGGGGGCCGCGCTCTTCTCGCGGCGCCAGGCGCTCACGCGCTCCGAGGGCGCCGGTGAGCAGCGCTTCCCTTGGGAGCCGCGCTCCGAGGACTGACCCGCGGCGAATCTGCTATGCTGGGGGCCCGATGAACGCCACCGCGCTCCGTCTCCTGGCCGGCTTGGCGCTGGCGGCAGCTTCTTTGGCAGGCTGCGGAGAGCTGCCGAGCCTGCGGGAGTTGGCGGGGCTACCCAAGGACAGCGATCCCAGCGTCGATATCAAACCGGCGGAGAACAAGTGGCTCCTCATCAAGAATCCCCGCTTCGGTGACGTGCCGAGCGAGCCTGAATACATCTGGGTGGAAGACGACAAGGTTCCCACCACCATGGGCACCCTGATCTTCGGGAAGGATAGCCTCATCGCGGCGCCCGAGATCGTGGCCAAGTACGGCGCGCCCCCGGGCGGCGGACGCGTCAGCCCGCGACAGAAGATGGCCGTGTCCGTCGAGCCGACACCTCCGCCGCCCAAGGCGGGCGCGGCCGCTGCGAAGGGCGGCACCACGCAGGCGGCCGGTGTGGCCGCATTGCCGGCCAATCGCGGCTTCGTGGTCTTCGTCGACACGAGCCGGGTTGTGATCGACCTCAACGGAAAGGATGGCATCAGGCCGGGCGCCCAGGTGAGCGTGCGCCGCGACAAGATCGCCATCGTCCACCCGGTCACCGGCGAGCTCCTGGGCGAGCTGGACGAGGAGGTTGCCACGGGCCGCGTGACCGAGGTCAGGGACAAGTTCTCCGTGGTCGAGCTCTCGACTGTCTCCTCAGGCAACCAGGTCAAGGTCAAAGACCGGGTCGTCATCAGATGATCCTCCACCGCTCGGCGATGACCACGACCCACTGGCGTTGACCCACCCTGTGGCGCTCGATCCGTCCATGCCGGTGAAAACAGGCCAGTGAAAGCCCCGACGCCGCTGGAGGCGCTCCTCAAGGAGCGCGTCGCGCAGGCCGTGGGTCCCGAGATGCGTGCCATCGAGGAGGCCATCGCCCACTCGATCTCATCGCCCGTCGGGTTGATCCACGAGATGGGCGACTTCATCGCCGGCGCCGGCGGCAAGCGGCTCCGGCCCATCCTCCTGCTCATGGCGGCACGGGTGGCGGGCTACGGCGGCCCGCGGGCCGTGCGCATGGGCTGCGTGGTCGAGCTCCTGCACACCGCGACCCTCATCCACGACGACGTCGTGGACCAGGCGCCGCTCCGGCGCGGCCGTCCCTCGGCCAACGCGCGCTGGGGAGACGACGCCTCCATCCTCGTCGGCGACCACCTCTACTCGAAGTCCTTCGCCCTCATGGTCGAGGACGGGGATCCGGCCGTGCTGGAGACGCTCGCGCGCGCCACCGTCTCGATGACGGAGGCGGAGGTACTCCAGCTCGAGCGGAAGCGCAGCGGCACCGCGAGCGAGGCCGACTACCTGCGCATCATCACCCAGAAGACGGCGTCCTTCATCTCGGCCTGCTGCCGTATCGGCGCGCTCCTGGCGAAGGCGCCCGAAGAGCGCGTGGAGGCCCTCACCCGTTACGGACTGCACATCGGCATCGCCTTCCAGATCAGCGATGACTCGCTCGATTTCGTCGCCGACCAGGTGCGCCTCGGCAAGGCCGTGGGCGCCGACCTCAAAGAGGGCAAGCGGACGCTGCCGCTCATCACCACGCTCGAGCGCGCGAGTCCGGCCGAGCGCGACCGGATCCAGGCCGTGCTGAAGCGGCACGCCGCCGGCCCTGGCGAGTTCGAGGAGATCCGCCGGCTCGTCGAGCGCTACGGTGGCGTCCAGTACGCGCAGGCGCGCGCCCAGGACTACGCGGGGAGCGCCAAGGAGGCTCTTGCCGCATTCCCCGACGGCGAAGACAAGGACACGCTGCTGCTCGTCGCCGACTATGTGGTGGATCGGGACAAGTGACCGGGAGGCGCGCCGGCGCGGCCCGTAGGCCACGGCCTTTAGGAAGCGGAAGAAGACGAATCGGACGGCGTGGGCTTTGCTGCCGGCTCGCTCTTCGGCTTTTCGGAGCTCTTGGTCTTCTCTGAACTCTTGGCTTTCTCTGAACTCTTGGTTTTCTCCGAATGTGAAGGCGCCGGTTGCGGCGTGCTAGACTTCTCTCCGGCGGGGCTCGGAGCCGCCGGAGCCTTATCGCCCGACGTGGACTCCGACTGCGACGCCTTCTTGCGAGACTCGGACGGGTAGTCGGTGACGTACCAGCCGCCGCCCTTCAGAATGAACGGGGCGGCCGACAGGAGCCGGTGGATGGGCCCGCCGCAGATCTCGCAAACCTCGAGCTTGGGCTCGGTGATCCGCTGTTTCACCTCGAAGACACGGGGGCACTTCGGGCATTCGTACTCGTAGGTCGGCACAACCATGAAGGTTAACAGGGGAGAAACGACCCTGTCAAGGCTGGGCGGCGCGCGTGGCCCGCTCCTGGTCGGCGCGGCTCTCGTGCTCCTGCTCGGATGCGCCTCCAAGCAGGACGAGGAAGTGGCGAAGCTCCGAGCGAGGGCGACCTACGAGCAGGCCGTGCGGAACCTGAGCGAGAACCGGCTGGCGCTCGGCATGGCCTCGCTCAAGGAGGCCCTGCAGCTCGACCCCGAGAATGCCCAGTACCACAACACGCTCGGGCTCGTACTGCTCAATCTAGGCAGGCCGACCGAGGCGCAGGTCGAGTTCCAGACGGCGATCGACCTGGACAGGAATAGCCCGGATCTGCAGCACAACCTCGGCATCTCGCTGGCCCAGCAGAGCCGCTTCGACGACGCCATCGCCGCCTACAAGAAGGCGCTGTCCTTCCCCACCTACACGACGCCAGAAGTCGCCTACTACAACATGGGCGAGGCGTACATCCGGCTGGGCAAGCCTCAGGAGGCGCAGGAGTCCTTTCGGGCCGCTATCCAGCTCGAGCCCACGATGGCGGCGGCCCAGTACGGGCTCGGCCTGGCGCTTTCCCAAGGAGGCCGGAATGACGAGGCCAAGGTCGCCTTCAGGCGGGCCAGGGATCTCGACCCAGCCTCGCCCTTTTCCGAGCTGGCCAAGAACGCTCTCAAACAGCTGGGGGACGGCGGATAAAGCTAAACGGCTGACGAGTAGTATCGCCTCTTTTATCTTGACGGGTTGACTCTCCCCGGGGTAAAAGTGTCAGGTCACAGACGGACCGCAATTGATGCACGAGGTTGAACCCACGCGGTTGAACCAATGTAGTCGCGCGGAGGTGGTCACCGGCAGGACGCACACTTCGCAGCACGTCGTGCACTCACACCATGAGGAGGCGGTAAATGAGAAGGATTTTGTTCCTTTCTCTCGCCCTGGTGGCACTCCTCGGCTTCGTGGCGCCCCCTGACGTCTCTGCTCAGGCGGCGGCACCCACGCCGAAGTTCACCATCACGGGCCTCATCGACTCAGTCGGCAGCTGGTCGCAGAACATGAACACGATCGACATGAACGTCAACCGGAACCGGGACCATGTCTTCTATGGCCGGACCCGCGGCCGGTTCGACATCATCGGCGAGGTCGGCGAGGCCAAGGGCGTGTTCGGATTCGAGATGGACCACACGTGGGGCCAGTACGGCTTCGTCGACAGCAACAACACGACGGGGTGTCAAACCTCCTCGGCCGGCGCGGTCACCTGCACCCCCACCGTCGGCACCACCGAGGCTTCGTTCGACCTGAACACGGACACGCAGGGCAACTTCCAGATCAAGTGGATTTACGTCGAGTTCCCGTTGCCGCTCGTCCCGTTTGCGACGATCGTCCGGCTCGGCGGTCAGCCCTTCGCCACCGCCGCCAACTACAAGCTGGCGACCTATGCCAACGGCGACTTCCCTGGCGTGAACCTGTACACGACGTTCAGCCCGACCTTCAAGGCGCAGCTGACCTACGTGGCCATCGACGAGAACCTGTACGGCAAGGGCACCGGCTCCACGTTCGCGAACTCGTCCGTTATCGCCCCCGGCGGGACCCTGCTGAACAAGTGTATTGCCAACGTGACCAACCCTGCGACGGGCGTCACTGCCACCACGGTGCTCTCGGGGGCGCAGTGCACGTCGAACTCGCGCGGTGACAACTTCGCGTTCATCGGCAGCCCCGAGATCACGGTCATGAAGGGGCTGGACATCAAGCCGATGTTCTCTCACATGTCCCTCACGGGCCAGGCCGGCAATACGGCCGTCCGTCAGGGTCGCGGCGGCGTGTCCATCAACCAGGGTGGCCCGTTCGCCCCGATGAACGCCCCCAACGCCAACGGGTCGCCCGGTGTCGCCGGCGCCGATGGCGCGGGCACGGGCGTACACGAGTACCGCAATACGGTCGGCGTGGACGCGCGCTGGCGCTCGGGCCCGTGGTCGGTGGACCCGACGATCCTCTACCAGTTCGGCACGCAGGCGAAGTGGAACCCGGGCGGCATCGCCAGCGCCTACGGCACGGCCGGCACCAGGCAGTCGGCAGACATCAACGCCTGGCTGGGTGACATCCGCGCCAGCTTCCAGCTCGGTCCCCTGCTCCTATCAGGAATGGTCATGTGGACCACCGGTCAGGACGCGAAGAGCAACCCGTACAAGAGCATCAAGTACTACCAGCCGCTCGATACGGACACCTCGTACCTGGCCGACTGGGGCACTCAGATCATGTCTCTCGGCCTCGACTACGGCCAGATCATCACCACCAACGGTTCGAGCCCAGGCGTGCAGATCGGCTGGGACAAGTACGGCCGCGTCAGCCCCGGCGTGAAGGCCAGCTACGCGCTCACGCCCGCCCTCACCGTGGGCGTCCAGGCGATGCCGAACTGGACGTGGAGCAAGGTGGATACGGATGCCTTCCTCGTCTCGGGCGGCGGCCTCCAGCCGTCGTTCGTCTGCCGGAAGACCGGGCAGAGCTGCCGGCCTCAGGGTGATTCCAATTACCTCGGTACCGAGTTTGACGTCTCGCTCACGTACCGCTTCGCACCCGGCCTGGTGTTCGAGTGGGCCGCCGGCTACATGAAGGCCGGCAACGCGCTGGCCCACCGGTATGTCGCCAGCGACTACAACGCTGGCGCAGGCACGCCGGTCAGGAAGGACATCGGCGTCAACGACATCGCCATCTCGACGGCTCGCGTCCGCTTCAGCTTCTAGCACGCTGGCCTCGCAGTAAAGCGGGCCCGGGGGGCGACCCTCGGGCCCGCAGTCTTTTCCCCATTGCTTGCCCTGTCCTCCGGGGGTCGGTATCATGACGCCATGAGGCGCTTCCCTTCTCTGGTCCTCCTCGCCCCGGTCCTCCTCCTGGCTCTGAGCGCAGTACCTGTCTCGGCCCAGGCCCCGCCCGCAGTCGGGCCGGCGCCGACCCCGATCACCTCTCTCGTCGCCCAGGTCACCGCGCTCTTCCCCAAGGTCGAGGGCGATGTTCTGAAGGTGGACGGCGGCCAGGTCACGCTGTCCATAGGGCAGCGCGACGGGGTGGTGGCGGGGGTTGAGCTGGTGGTCGTCCACGAGGGGGAAGAGCTCAAGCATCCGAAGACCGGCGAAGTCCTCGGCAAGAAGGAGGAGATGGTCGGGCGGGTGAGGGTGGAGGAGGTTGCCGAGGCCTACTCCGTCGCCCGGGTGACCACGAGCAAGAGCGGCATCGCCCCCGGAGACAAGGCGCGCGTCTCGTCCGGAAAAATCCGCCTCACCGTGCTGCCGCTGTCCACCGGTATCAGGGACAACCTGATCGAAGCCGCCGTCCAGGAGCTGGTGGACGGGCTCACGCGCACCGGACGCTTCAGCGTGGGCATGGGCGACCCCATCGGAGTGGCCCTCGCCCAGCAGGGTGTCAAGCCAGAGGATGCGCTCGAGGGCAAGGGACTCCGACAGGCCGCCGAGCGCTTCAAGGCCGAGAACGTCCTCGTCCTGCACTTCAAGCGGGTCGACACCAAGCCCTACATGGACGTGCGTCTCTACGAGCTGCCCCGGCCGGAGGCCGCGCTCACGACGGCCTTCTTCGTGCCGCCGTCGATACGCCCGACGACCCAGGGCAGCCGCTTCTCCCAGGGCGGTTCCGCCAACCCGCCGCAAGCCAAACAGCGCTCGCTCCTGGCGCGCCTTCTCGGGCGCGAGCTCGAAGCGGGCTCCTACTCGAGCGGGGAGAACACCATCCCGCTCAGGGAAGTGGCGAAGTTCCCCTTCGCGGCCTTGGCCATCGACGTGGGAATCATGCCCAAGGACAAGATCCCGCGCATGGTGGTCAGCGACGGGTACAAGGTCTACATGTACAAGGTCGTGGGCACGAAGCTCGAGGCGGAATGGTCCATGTCGGTGCGCTCGCGGGGCCAGGTCTTTTCCGTGTACCTGGTGGACCTGGACGGCGACGGTGTCTTCGAGGTGCTCGGCAACCGGCACGACCCGCAGGGCGGGCTCAATTCTTTCATCCTGGGCGTCAAGGACGGCAAGCCGCGCTACCTCGAGGACAGCATCGAGGAGTTCCTGTTCGCCGTGGACGCCAAGGGCGAGGGGCACAAGCAGACGGTGTGGACCCAGCGCTTCAGCCGGGAGAAGTTCTTCACCCAGGGCCAGGCCGAGCAGATGGCGTGGAAGAACGGCAAGCTCGTGACCGACAAGGCGGTCCGCGTGCACCGGGCCTTCCGGCCCATGGGAGCGGTCCTGTCCAACATGAACGGCAAGGACTCGCGGGTGGTGGCCTTCATCGACGAGTTCAACCGGCTCCAGATGGCCACCGACGGCGAGGACCTCTGGCGCTCGGGGACGGCCGTGGGCGGCGGCTCCATCACCCTCGAGCAGGAGACGGGCGTCGTGACCGGGAAGGTCCGGCGGACCGCCTTCTACAAGATCGAGCCGACGCCGCTCGCCATCGATCTCGACGGTGACGGCGTGGACGAGGTCATCGTTCCGCAGAACATCGTCAAGGAAGGACTCCTCGCCATCGTCTTCAAGACTCCCGCGGGCTTCAGGCTGCAGTCCATCGACACGGGCTTCGAGGGGACGATCACGGCGCTGGGCGGCTTCAAGACTGACGACGCCAACCAGCCGACCATCATCGCCACCGTCGTCCGCTACAGGAACATCCTGAAGACCCAGGCCGAGACCCAGGTCATCATGACCGTTCCGCAGGAGTAGTCTCGCTGTCGACTGTTGCCCCGACGATTGGCCCCCTCACCTTTGGCCCCCCTCACCCTGCCCTCTCCCCCGCGACGGGGGAGAGGGATTTCGTTGCCCCGGAGCCGTTTCTCCCTCTCCCCTCAGGGGAGAGGGCAGGGTGAGGGGAGGTAGCCATGGCCATCAAGGCGGTCAGGGGTGTCCGTGACATCCTGCCCTCGGAGACAGGCAAGTGGCAGCGCGTGGAGGCTGCGGCGCGCAAGACCTTCGAGGCGTACGGGTACCGGGAGATCAGGCTGCCGCTGTTCGAGCGCACCGAGCTCTTCGCCCGCGGCATCGGCGACGAGACCGACATCGTCAAGAAGGAGATGTACACATTCGACGACCGCGGTGGCGACTCGCTGACGCTCCGGCCCGAGGCGACCGCGTCGCTCCTGCGCGCCTATATCGAGCACGGATTCCAGGTCGAGCCCAAGCCCGTGCGCCTCTACACGGCCGGCCCCATGTTCCGCTACGAGCGCCCGCAGGCGGGGCGCTACCGGCAGTTCCACCAGGCCAACGTCGAAGCGCTCGGCGACGTCAATCCCGCGGTGGACGCCGAGGTCATCTGCATGCTGATGGACTTCTTCCGCGCGCTCGGGCTCGGCGAGCGCCTCGCGCTGCACGTCAACTCCATCGGCGACCCCGGGGACCGGACGGCGTACATCGCGCGGCTCCTGGATTACTTCAGGCCTTTCGCCGCGTCGCTCTGCGGTGAATGCCAGGCGCGGCTCGGGCGCAACCCGCTCCGCGTGCTCGACTGCAAGGTGCCCGACTGCCAGCCCGTCATCGAGAAGGCGCCATCCATCCTCGACTCGCTCTCGCCCGAGGCCGCGAAGCACTTCGAGAGCGTGCGCGGCTACCTCGACGTCATGGGGCAGGCCTACACGGTCACGCCGCGGCTCGTGCGCGGCCTCGACTACTACGTGCGCACGACCTTCGAGGTGAAGACGGCGGATCTGGGTGCCCAGGACGCGGTGGCGGGCGGGGGGCGCTACGACGGCCTGATCGAGCGGCTGGGCGGCCCCGCCGATCCCGGCATCGGCTTCGCCATCGGTCTCGAGCGGGTGGTTCTCCTGCTGGGCGAAGCGGACGCGGCGCCGCGTCCATTCGTGCTCTTGATACCGCTGGGAGAGGCGGCGCTCGAGCGTCTGATGCCCATCGCGCGCGCCGTCCGCCAGGGTGGCGTGTCGGCCGAATTGGCCTACGGCGCCCGCAAGTTGCCGCGGGAGCTCGAGCGGGCCAACAAGCTCGGCGTCGCCTACGTCGTGATCGCGGGTGAGAACGAGCTGGCGGCGGGGGAGGCAGTGCTCCGCGAGATGAAGACGGGAGAGCAGCGACGCGTGCCGATCGCGAAACTGTCCGAGGAGCTCCGTTCCCTCGGCGAGCAGGCGTCCCCCCGGTGAGCGAGCCGCGCGTCGAGCCCAACCCGGTCGAGCCCATGGCCGGCTGGAAGCGGACGCATTCCTGCGGCGCGCTCCGCGCCACGGACGCCGGCAAGACCGTCACGCTGATGGGCTGGGTCTTCAGGCGGCGCGACCACGGCGGACTGATCTTCGTGGACATCCGCGATCGCGAGGGCATCACCCAGTGCGTGTTCAACCCTGGCGACGGGCCCCTCGCGCACGCGAAGGTCCAGGGGGTACGCGGCGAGTTCGTCGTGGCCGTACGCGGACGCGTCGCCCCGCGTCCGGCCGGCACCGAGAACGCGAAGATTCCGACGGGTGCCATCGAGGTCCACGCGAGCGAGCTCAAGATCCTCAACGACTGCCGCCCGCTGCCCTTCCAGATCGACTCCGAAGGTGACAGCGAGGTAGACGAGACGCTCCGCCTCAAGTACCGCTACCTCGACATGCGCCGCGCGTCCGTCCTCAAGGGCTTCCAGATCCGCGATCTGCTCTGCCGCGCCGTGCGCGACTACCTCCACGAGCACGGCTTCCTCGAGGTGGAGACACCCTTCCTGACGCGCTCGACGCCCGAGGGCGCGCGGGACTTCCTCGTGCCGAGCCGGCTCCAGCCGGGCAGCTTCTACGCGCTGCCGCAGTCGCCCCAGCTCTTCAAGCAGCTCCTGATGGTGGCCGGCTTCGAGCGCTATTTCCAGATCGTCCGCTGCTTCAGGGATGAGGACCTGCGAAAAGATCGCCAGCCGGAGTTCACGCAGATCGACATCGAGACCTCCTTCCTCGACCGCGACGACTTCTTGCCCATCGTCGAGGGCATGGTGGCCGCCATCTGGCGACGGGTCAAGGGTGTGGAGCTTTCGCTGCCCTTCCCGCGCCTCGGCTACGACGAGGCCATGGCGCGTTTCGGCTCTGACAAGCCGGACTTGCGATTTGCGCTGGAGCTGACCGACGTCTCGGCGCTCTTCGCGGGGGGCGAGTTCCAGGCCTTCGCTCAGGTCGTGGCGGGCGGCGGCGCCGTCAAGGCGCTCCGCATTCCCGGAGCCGGCGGGATGAGCCGCAAGGAGCTGGACGACCTCACCGCCGAGGCCAAGCAGGCGGGCGCCAAGGGACTGGTCTGGATCAAGGTGACGTCCGATGGCATCAGCTCGCCCGTGGCCAAGTTCTTCGGGGCGGTGCAGGACCGGCTCCTTGCCTCGACCGCCACTGCGGCGGGCGATCTCCTGCTCCTCGTGGGCGACGCCGCGCCCGTCGCGGCGGTGGCGCTCGGCCGCCTGCGCGTGGATCTGGCCAGGCGCTTCAAGCTGATCCCCCAGGACCGCGACGTCTTCACCTGGGTGATCGACTTTCCCCTGGTGGAGTGGAACGCGGACGAGAAGCGCTGGGACGCCGTCCACCATCCATTCACGGCGCCGCGGGACGAGGATCTGCCCCTGCTCGAGTCCGACCCGGGCAAGGCGCGGGCCAAGGCCTATGACCTCGTTCTCAACGGCCAGGAGGCCGCCGGCGGCTCCATCCGCATACACCAGCAGTCGGTTCAGGAGCGGCTCTTCGGCCTGATCGGCATCTCCAAGGAGGAGGCACGGGCGCGCTTCGGCTTCCTGCTCGAGGCGCTGGAATTCGGGGCTCCGCCCATGGGAGGCATCGCGTTCGGCCTCGACCGCCTGGCGGCGAGCCTGGCGGGGCAGGAATCCATTCGCGAGGTCATTGCATTTCCAAAGACGCAGAAGGGTACCTGCCCGCTCACGGACGCACCCGCTCCCGTGGACGCGCGCCAGCTTCGCGATCTGGGGATCAGCGTAGTCGAAGGAGCCGGCCCCGCGTGAGCGATGTCGCCAGCGCCACCCGCCGCGTGCTGATCCCGCCGGACCTCAACCTGCTCGCCCTGCTCGGGCGCAACGACGAGCACCTGAAGCTGCTCGAGACGCAGTACGAGGTCCGGGCGACGTCGCGCGGCCACGACGTCACCCTGCGGGGCGACGAGGAGCGGCTCCAGCAGGCGGAGAAAGTGCTGCGCGAGCTGATCGACATGCTGCGCGCGCGGCCGTCGCTGGTCGCGGCCGACATCCGCTCCGCCCTCCGCATCGCCGGCGCCGAGCCCGACACCGACCTCAAGGGTTTCCTGGCCGACGCCATCGCGGTGCCGTCGCGGCGGAAGCTCATCAGCCCCAAGACGGCCAACCAGAAGCGTTACCTCGACGCGATCCGGAGCCACGACCTCGTCGTCTCGATCGGCCCCGCGGGCACCGGCAAGTCCTACCTCGCCGTGGCCATGGCGGTGTCGGCTCTCGTCAAGCGAGAAGTCTCGCGCATTATCCTGACGCGTCCGGCCGTCGAAGCGGGCGAGCGGCTCGGCTTCCTTCCCGGCGACCTGATCGAGAAGTTCCACCCGTACCTCCGCCCGCTCTACGACGCGCTCTACGACATGCTCGAGGCCGAGAAGGTCGCCACGCTCAGCGAGAAGGGGGCGATCGAGATCGCGCCCCTCGCCTACATGCGCGGCCGCACGCTCAACGACGCCTTCATCATCCTCGACGAGGCGCAGAACACGACCTCGGAGCAGATGAAGATGTTTCTGACCCGCCTCGGATTCAACTCCAAGATGGTGATCACCGGCGACATCACCCAGGTAGACCTGCCGCCGAGCCGCCCGTCGGGGCTCATCGAGATCCAGCACGTCCTCAAGGACATCGACGGGATCCGCTTCATTTACTTCGACCACCGGGATGTCGTGAGGCACGATCTCGTCTCAGCCATCGTCCGCGCCTACGACCGCGTCAAGCCCGCCCGGCGCGCGCCGTCCCTCGACGCCGGCCTCTGATGCCCGCCGCCGTCAGCAACCTCCAGCGAAAGATCCGCGTCTCGCCGGTCAGGCTTCGACGGACGGCCGAGTTCGCGCTCTCCGCGCTCGGCCGGGCCGATCGCGACGTCCACGTGAGCGTCGTGGACGACCCCGCGATCCGTCGGCTCAACATGCGGTACCTGCGCAGGCGCACGACCACCGACGTGCTCGCCTTCGATCTCCACGCACCGGGGCCGTCGCGCCTGCTCGGCGAGGTGATCGTGTGCGCCGACACGGCGAGGCGACAGGCGAAGCGGGTGGGGGTGTCCGTGGCGCTCGAGCTCGACCTGCTGGTGGTCCATGGGCTCCTGCACCTGGCGGGCTGGGACGATCACGAGCCGGGAGAGGCCCGGCTCATGCACGAACGCGAGCGGGAGATACTGAACGAGACCGGCCGTCGCGCGCCCCCGCGTCTCTGGAACGGCCTCCTCGCGTGACCTCTCAACCGAATGGGCCGGGCCAATCGAATGGGCCGGGCCAACCGCATCGGGCGGGCTTCGTCGCCCTGGTGGGCCGCCCGAACGTCGGCAAGTCGACCCTTCTCAACCGGCTGGTGGGGGAGAAGATGGCCATCGTCTCGCGGCGGCCGCAGACGACGCGGACGCGCATTACCGGCATCAAGCACCTGCCTCACGCCCAGGTGGTCTTTGTGGACACGCCGGGCCTCCACGAGGGCACGGGCCGGCTCGGAGAGCTGATGGTCAAGACCGCCGAGCGCGCGCTCCAGGACGTGGACCTCGTCTGCCTGGTCCTCGAGGCGACGGAGAACCCCGAACGACTCGACCGCACCGTCTTCCAGCGGCTGAAGGGCACGCGCGTTCCCGTGTACGCCGTGCTCAACAAGGAAGACCTCGTCGCGCCCAAGTCGAAGCTCCTCCCGCTCATGTCCGCCTGCCGCGCCGCGTTTCCGTTCAAGGAGATCGTGCCGGTCTCGGCGGAGACCGGGGAGAACTGCGAGCGGCTGCTTGCCCTCATCGTGGCGGCCATGCCCCTGCACCCACCGCACTTCCCGCGCGAGTCGCTGACCGACCAGCCCGAGACCTTCTGGGTCGCCGAGGCCATCCGGGAGAAGATCTTCCGCCTGACCCACCAGGAGGTGCCCTACGCCTGCGCGGTGCGTGTCGCGGAGATCACCGAGCGGAAGCGACCCGAGTGCCTCTACATCCGGGCGAGCATTTTCGTCGAGCACGACTCGCAGAAGGGAATTCTGATCGGCAAGGGAGGAGTCGCGCTCAAGCGGATCGGCACCGCCTCCCGCGAGGACCTCGAGCGCTTCTTCGGGATCAAGGTATTCCTCGAGCTTGCGGTGTCGGTGAGACGGAACTGGAGGAGAGACGAGAAGGCCCTCAAGGAGTTTGGCTTCCTGCTGACCTCATAGCGATGGCGCTGTACAGGACGCAGGGCATCGTCATCGGACGCCGGGCACTCGGCGAGAGCGACCGGCTGGTGGACTTCTACACGCGCGACCACGGACGCGTGCGCGGGGTCGCCAAGTCGGCCCGCCGCATGCGCTCCCGCTTCGGCAGCGCGCTCGAGCTCTTCACGCTGGGCGAGCTGGTTTTCTTCGATACCGGGCGCAGCGAGCTGGTGCGCGTCGACCACTTCGACATCGTCCATCCCTTCGTGCGGGTGCGCGAGCACCTCGAGCGGCTGGGTCAGGGGGCGTGGGTGGTCGAATGCCTGACGAGGCTCACGCCGGATCGCGATGCCCAGCCGGCCCTCTTCGGACTGACTCTCCGAAGCCTGCGCGCCCTCGACATAGGTGCGCGACCCCAGCGGGTGGCCAGCTGCTTCGCGCTGCGGGCGGTGGACCTCCTCGGCCACCGGCCGCGAATCGACCGCTGCGTCGAGTGCGGGCGCGCCTACCCGTTTCGCGAGGCGGCCCTCGACATGACGGCGGGGGGGCTCCTCTGTTCCCGCTGCGGGGTCGGGGCCGACGCGCTCCCAGTCTCGGGCGCCGCCGTCGGGCTCCTCAAGCGTCTGCGCGCCCTCGCGTGGGAGGAAGGCTTGAGACTGCCGCTCGCGGCCGAGCTGGACGCGGAGCTGGCGGCGACGCTCGAGGGCGTCATGACCCGGCTCATGGGCCACCTGCCGCGCTCCTCGCGCTTCCTCGCCCAAACCCGGCGCCCGCTCTCGCCGCTCCCCGCGCCGCTCTCCTGAGCGTGTCTTTCTTCGTGCTATCCTGAGCCCATGACCGTGACCATGGATACGCTCGTCTCCCTCTGCAAGCGCCGTGGCTTTGTCTTCCAGTCGAGCGAGATCTACGGCGGCACCGGCTCCTGCTACGACTACGGCCCGCTGGGTGTCGAGCTCAAGAACAATCTCAAGCGGCTGTGGTGGCGCGACTTCGTCGGCGACCAAGGGCAACCGGTTCACGATCCCCGCCGGGGAACCGTGCTCGCACTGCGGCGCGCGGCGCACCCTGTGCCCGGATTGCGGCAAGGGCGAGCTGACGGCGCCGCGCCAGTTCAACCTGATGTTCAAGACCTTCATGGGCCCCGTCGAGGAGGAAGCGTCCGTCGCCTACCTCCGACGCGCGAGTTCGAGCAGATGGAGATCGAGTACTTCGTCAACCCGCGGGACACCGTCGAGGGCCGGCCGGCCGACGAGTATTGGCACGACCGGTGGATCGCGGACTGCATGGCGTGGTTTCGGCGCTACGGCCTCCGCGAGGAGAACCTGCGGCTGCGCGAGCACGGCCAGGACGAGCTCTCGCACTACTCCAAGCGGACCGTGGACATCGACTACCGCTTTCCCATCGGCTGGAGCGAGCTGATGGGCATCGCCAACCGGACGGATTTCGACCTCAAGCAGCACGCGAAGTTCAGCGGCAAGTCGCTCACGTACTTCGACGAGGAGCGTAAGGAGCATGTCGTGCCCTACGTCGTGGAGCCCGCGTCGGGGGTGGACCGCGCGCTCCTCGCTTTCCTCGCCGATGCCTACGCCGAGGAGGAAGTGCGGGGCGAGAAGCGCGTGGTCCTGCGCTTCCACCCCGAGCTGGCGCCGGTGAAGGTGGCCATCCTGCCCCTCCTCAAAAAGCGGGAGGAGATCGTCAAGACCGCCCACGGCATCCGCGATGCTCTCGCCAAGCAGTGGCGTGTCGTCTACGACGACACGGCGGCCATCGGCAGGCTCTACCGGCGTCAGGACGAGGTCGGCACGCCCTACTGCGTCACCGTGGACGTGCAGACCATAGGCGACAGCGAGAAGGGCGAGGCGGGCGACGGCAAGGTGACCATTCGTGACCGCGACTCGATGGAGCAGGCCCGCGTCCCCATCGACGCGCTCCCGGGAGTGTTCCACGATCTGCTGAGCGGGGGCGCCTGGGCCCAGGTCGCCTCCCGATACCCGGCCACGAAATAAGCTACTGACCCTCCGTCAGCGGCTTGGCGGGCGGTTTGTCGGTCTCGCCGGCCTGATCGGTCTGCGCCTCACTCTTGGCCGCGCCTCGCGAGCCTCCGCAGGGACTCCTGGGCTCGGTGCCCACCAGGAATGCCATGGGCACGAGCCGGGCGCACGTGCCCGACGCGGAGAGATCCACCGGCATGATCACCACGCCCTCCGGGACCGTGAAATCCTCCACTGGCTTGCCCGCGAGCGCCTCCTTCATGAAGGTCGTCCAGATAGGCACGGCCACGCGTGAGCCCGTCTCGTCCTTGCCGAGGCTCCTCGGGCGGTCGTAGCCAACCCACACCCCGGTGGCGAGGGTCGGCGTGAATCCGATGAACCAGGCGTTGGAGTAGTCGTTGGTCGTGCCCGTCTTCGCCGCTACCGGCCTGCCGAGTGCCCTGGCGGCCTGCCCGGTGCCGCGTTCGACCGTGCCCATCATCATGTGGGTGATGACGTAGGCGAGATCGGGAGGGAGCGCCTGCCGCCCCTGCGGCACGTTTTCCTCGAGGAGCTTGTGCTGCGCGTCGAGGATATAGCGGATGGCCGTGGGCCTGATCCACGTGCCCTGGTTGGCGAGCGCTCCATAGGCGGAGGTCAGCTCGAGCAGCGTCAGGTCGGACGTGCCGAGCGCGATCGAGAGGTTTTCCACGAGCGGGCTGTCCACGCCGAGGCGGCGCGCGATGTCGACGGTGCGACGGATCCCCGTCCGCTCCTGGACTCTGATGGTCGCGACGTTGATGGACTCTTCGAGGGCCTGCTGGTAGGTGATGGGCCCGCGGAACTTCCGGTCGTAGTTGTCGGGCTTCCAGATCTTCCCGCCCGCGAGCGGGTACTGGATGGGCGAGTCGTCCACCACGCTGGCCGGCGTCTGCCCTGACTCGAGCGCCGCCATGTACACGAACGGCTTGAAGGCGGAGCCTGGTTGACGCCTCGCCTGCACCGCGCGGTTGAACTCGCTCTTGAAGAAGTCGTAGCCGCCCACCATGGCGCGGATGTAGCCGGTCTGCGGCTCGAGGGCGAGGAGCGCCCCCTCGGGCCGCTCCGGAGGGGCCGTGTCCTTGCCCGCCGACGCGGCGCGGCGCGCCTGGAGCGCACGCAGCCCATCGCGCAGCGAGGATTCCGCCTTGAGCTGGAGGAGGGGCGAGAGCGTGGTGTAGACGTGGAGCCCGCCCTTGAAAACGAGGTCGGCCCCGAATTGGGCCTCGAGATACTGCAGAACGTACTCGAGGTAATACTGCCCGGTTGTTCGGCGGCGCTCCGGCGGCACCAGTCCGAGGCCTGTCCCGGCCAGATGCTTGGCCTGGCTCGGCTTCATCACGCCCGTATCCACCATGCGCGCCAGCACGATGGCGCGCCGCCGCATGGCCGCCTCCGGATGCTCGAACGGCGAGTAGGTCGTCGGGGCCTTGGGCAGCCCGGCCAGGAGCACGCACTCGGCCGGCGCGAGCTCGCTGACACCCTTGCCGAAGAACGTGCGCGAGGCGGCCTCGACGCCGAAGGCGCCGTGGCCAAAGTAGATCTGGTTCAGGTACATCTCGAGGATGCGGTCTTTCGAATAGCGCCGCTCGAGCTCGACGGCGAGGACGGCCTCCTTGAGCTTGCGGTCGAGGCTGCGGTCGGGCGTGAGGAAGAGCACCTTGGCCAGCTGCTGGGTGATCGTGCTGCCGCCTTCCACGATGCGCCCGCGCCGGAAATTCTGATAGATCGCCCGCGCGATCCCCATCGGGTCCACGCCGAAGTGGGAGTAGAAGCGCGCGTCTTCCGTGGCGATGACGGCTTCCTTGAGGGCGGGCGGCATCTGGGAGAGCGCCACGAAGATGCGTCGCTCGACGTGAAATTCCGTGATGGGTTCGTCGTTCTCGTCGTAGATTTTCGAGCCGACGCTCGGCTCGAAGCTCTCCAGCTGGGTGACGGAGGGCAGGGAGCGCGGCAGGATGGTCAGGACCCAGAAGGCCGAGACCCCGGCGGCGAGCACGCCGACGGCCAGGATCACCACCAAGGGCACGACGAGGAGGCGCACCCAGCGCCGGCGGTGCTGCGGAGCCTTGGACGGCAGTTTCCGTCGTGGCGGACCGGCCATGGATTGCTATTATACGCACGTGAGCTCGACAGGTCCTTCGATCGACGCCCAGATGGCTCGCATCCGCCGCGGGGCCGCCGAGATCGTCGTCGAAGCCGAGCTGCGCGCGAAGGTCGAGCGCTCGCTGCGGACGGGACGCCCGCTGAAGGTCAAGCTGGGCCTCGATCCCACGGCGCCCGACCTGCACCTCGGGCACACCGTCGTACTTCAAAAACTGCGAGACTTCCAGGAGCTCGGCCACCAGATCGTCATCATCATCGGGGACTTCACCGGGATGATCGGCGATCCGACCGGGCGCTCGGAGACGCGCAAGCCCCTGACCTGGGACGAGATCCGCGCGAACGCGGAGACGTATCGCGTGCAGCTGGGCAAGGTCCTGGACATGAGCAGGACGCAAGTGGAGTTCAACTCCTCGTGGCTGGCGAAGTTGACGTTCGAGAACATCATCCGGGAGACCGCGAACCTCACGCTGGCGCAGATACTCCAGCGCGAGGACTTCGCCAACCGCTACGCCTCCGGCCGTCCGATCAGCCTTCATGAGCTCCTGTATCCGCTCGCGCAGGCCTACGACTCTGTCGCGCTGGGGTGTGACGTCGAGCTGGGAGGCACGGACCAGACCTTCAACCTGCTCGTCGGCCGTGATCTTCAGCGCGCGCACGGCCAGGAGCCCCAGGTGGCGCTGACCGTGCCGATCCTCGAAGGGCTCGACGGCATCCAGAAGATGTCGAAGAGCCTGGGCAACTTCGTGGGCATTACCGATCCGCCGGCCGAGATGTACGGCAAGCTGATGTCGGTATCCGACGATCTGATGTTCCGCTACTTCGAGCTGGTCACCCGGGTGTCTGAGGAGGAGATCCAGGCTCTCAAAGCTCTGCATCCCATGGAAGCCAAGAAGCGGCTGGCCCGGACGGTCACGGTTATGTACCACGGTGAAGCCGGGGCCCGGGAGGGAGAGGCTCATTTTTCCCGCGTCGTTCAGGGAGGAGAAGCGCCTGATAATGTTGAGCAAATTATACTTTCTGCCGGAGGCGGCGCGATGCCTGGGGCAATTCTTCCCCCTGCGGAAGATCGTTGGCCGATCTGGAGGGTCATCAAGGAAGCCGGGTTGGTGGTCTCATCTTCGGAAGCCCACCGAATGATTCAGCAAGGAGCTGTTGAGGTAGACGGACACCGTGTCTCGGATGCCAATCAGACCCTGTCGCCGGGACGAAGCTACCTCATTCGGGTTGGCAAACGCAGGTTCAAGCGGGTGCTTCTCGATCACTATCAAATGTAGGAGAGGATTTTCTTGACAGGCGCTTGGCCCGCCCGTACTATCACTTCTTGCCCATCCTCTTAGGCGGCAACGCCTATCCGTGAGGGTGTTGAGAGACGGCAGCGGGTCGGAAGCACTCAAGCTGACCTGTTCCACCTCATCCAAGGGGTTTGACCCCACCGTTCTTTGAAAATCGCATATGTTACTGGCTCACCGACGAAGTGTGAGCACCATCCGGAACTACTGAGTACCTTGCGCTCGACCGAAGCAACATCTTGGTTGGGCTTTTAGGGACCAGGCTTCAAGTTTGTCGATTTTTCATGGCGAGTTTGATCCTGGCTCAGAGCGAACGCTGGCGGCGTACTTAACACATGCAAGTCGAACGGGGATCAGTTGTGTAGCAATACATTTCTGGTCCTAGTGGCGCACGGGTGAGTAACACGTGGGTAACCTGCCCTTGAGTTCGGGATACCCCCTCGAAAGGGGGGCTAATACCGGATACGTTCCTCGGATCGACAGGTCTGGGGAGGAAAGGTGGCGCAAGCTGCCGCTCTTGGAGGGGCTCGCGGCCTATCAGCTAGTTGGCGGGGTAACGGCCCACC
>WNFS01002012.1_pt1 | contig 21789 bp, 12 predicted proteins | sample 5400141 | NCBI WGS metagenome assembly WNFS01 (sample SAMN13153358, study PRJNA577476) | soil metagenome | isolation source: 60 cm saprolite under Madrone tree | place: USA:California | collected 2016-06-14
GGACTATCCTTACCTTCTTTTTGTCTGCCCAGCTTTTCCGCTGGGAGCCGGAAGCCAAAACCCCCGGCCGAGCCAAGCTTCTGGTCGCCGCCACCGCGATTCCGTTCCTTCTTCTGGGAATTTGGGAAAACAAATCGAGCCGTACCATTTCGAAGTCGCAAGCCATGTTTGATTCGCTCAACGCGCCTTCCAAACCCGGCTCTTCCTCCGGAAAAACGCCCTGACCTCCAATTTCATTTTTGTGCTTCACTTGCGGCTCTCACCGCATTGCGTCGAGATCACACGCGCCAAATTGGTTCCCAACACGGCGCTTCCACTAGGCGAGGCGGATTGACGCTCGCCGCCGTGTACCGTATTCTGCAATTTCGAGCGGTACCACGGCGAGTGGCACTATCCAAAAGGGAGCATTTATGCCCATTCAGGCGACCGAGAAAATCTGGCACAACGGAAAGTGGATCAACTGGGACGACGCCAAGTTGCACGTCCTTTCGCACGTGGTGAGTTACGGCTCCTCGGTCTTCGAGGGCATCCGCTGCTACGAAACGAAGCAGGGGCCGGCGATCTTCCGTTTACGCGAGCACATGCAGCGGCTCATCAACTCCGCGAAAATTTATCGCATGGAGCTTCCCTTCTCCGTCGAGCAGTTTGCAAACACCGCTTGCGAGCTGGTGCGCCTGAACAAATTGAATTCCTGCTACGTGAAGCCCATCGTGCTGCGCGGCTACGGCGAAGTGGGAGTGAATCCGCTGAATTCACCGATCGACATCTACATGGCCTGCTGGAGCTGGGGCGCCTATCTTGGCCCGGAGGCTCTTTCGAAAGGCGTCGATGTCGGTGTCAGCTCCTGGACGCGCATCGCCCCGAACACCCTTCCCGCCATGTCCAAGGCCGCGGCGAATTACATGAACTCGCAGCTCATTCGCATGGAAGCCACGTTCAACGGCTACACCGAAGGCATCGCTCTGGATTCTCAAGGCCACGTCAGTGAAGGTTCGGGCATGAATGTTTTTCTCGTGCATGACGGCGTGCTTTACACTCCGCCTCTCGCCACCAGCATTTTGCCGGGCATCACGCGGGACGCCGTCGCGAAGCTGGCAGAAGACCTGCGCATTCCCGTCAAGGAACATGTAATTCCGCGCGAGATGCTCTACATCGCTGACGAAGTTTTCTTTGTCGGCACCGCCGTCGAAATCACTCCCATCCGCTCCGTCGATCACATCCAGGTCGGCAAAGGTGTCGCCGGTCCAATTACACTCACTTTACAGGCGGAATTCTTCGCCATCACCAGCGGCAGCAAGCCCGATCGCCACAACTGGCTAACCCCGGTAAACGCTCCCGTCGGCGCCGCCACTCGCTAATAAATACAACCTGGAATCGCTGCGCAAGGGTTGTACTGAGGCCGACGCCGTTTGCCGAGCCTCAGTATCTCAACTCTCTGCGTGCCTCCGCGCTCTCTGCGTCTCAGCGTTATCTTTACTCTTTTCTCCTGCTCCGCCTTCCTTCACGTTGACGGACGTAGCCGGGGCCCCTATCATTTCGCGCAGCGGCAATCCAACCCATGACCGGCCAAACCGTCTCTCACTACCGCATCCTGGAAAAACTCGGCGGCGGCGGCATGGGCGTGGTCTACGCCGCCGAAGATCTCAAGCTTGGCCGTCGCGTCGCTCTGAAATTCCTCCCGGAAGAACTCAATAAGAACCCGCAGGCGTTAGAACGCTTCCGCCGCGAGGCACGCGCCGCTTCCACCCTGAATCATCCCCATATCTGCACCATCCACGACATCGAAGAATACGAAGGAAAATTTTTTCTTGTGATGGAGTTGCTCGAAGGCCAAACGCTCAAGGATCGCATCGCCGGGCGTCTTCTCGCGATGGACGCTCTCCTCGACATCGGTGTCCAAGTTGCCGACGCCCTCGATGCCGCGCACAAAAAAGGCATCGTTCACCGCGACATTAAGCCCGCGAACATTTTCATCACCAACCGCGGCCAAGCCAAACTGCTGGATTTCGGTTTGGCGAAGCTCGCCCCTGACGGCAACATTGCCGGAGCCACGGTTGGATCGTTTGAGGGAATAACTACCGAGGAAGCGCTCACCAGCCCGGGAGTGGCTATGGGGACCGTTGCGTATATGTCCCCCGAACAGGCCCGCGGCGAAGAGCTGGATGCACGGACCGATCTTTTCAGCTTCGGAGCCGTGCTCTATGAAATGGCCACGGGCCGCGTCGCTTTCCCGGGACCGACATCGGCCGTCATCTTCCACGCGATACTCGAGCGCACCCCGCCCAATCCGCGCAGCGTGAATTCGAATCTTCCATCGCGCTTCGGCGAGATTGTTTCGAAAGCACTGGAGAAAGACCGCGCCTTGCGCTACCAAAGCGCCGCCGAAATCGGCGCAGACCTGAAGCGCTTGAAGCGCGATACGGAATCCACGCGTGTTACCGCCGCTGCTGCGACTGCCGGAACATCGCCCCCTTCCCGAAACAGGAAACTGCGCATGGTTCTTCTCGCCGCTGGCCTTTCCATCGCCGTGGTTCTGGCGCTGGCATTGCTCTTCAGCGGACAAAAAATCAAGGAAGCCACCATGGATTCGGTCGCCGTGCTTCCGTTTGTAAATGCAACGGGCGATCCGAACGCCGAATATCTCAGCGAGGGAATTACGCAGGATCTCGTCGGCACGCTTTCGCAACTTCCCAACTTGAAGGTCGTTTCGCTGGCGTCCGCGTACCGTTACAAAGGCAAGGCCATTGATCCGCCTACGGTGGCCCGTGAACTTGGCGTCCACACCATTCTCACCGGCCGCATGCTGCAACTGGGCGACAATCTCTCCATTAGCGCCGAATTTGTGGATGCCGAGCACGACCGCGTCATGTGGAGCAAGCAATACCAGTGGAGGCTTGCCGACGTGCCAAACATTCAGACGCAGATCACGGAGGACATCACCGAAAACCTGAAAATGAATTTATCGGGCGCAGAAAAATCACGCATGGCGCAGCGCCCCACCGAAAACGGGGAAGCCTATCAACTCTACCTCCGCGGACGCTTTTACTGGAATAAGCGGTTTGCCGAGGGCGTGAACAAGGCCACGGGCTATTTTCAACAGGCCATTGACCGGGATCCCAATTACGCCCTCGCCTACGCGGGCCTTGCGGACTGCTATTTCGTGACGTTCTTCAATAACTTCACGATTTCACAAGCAGAAAGTGCTGCCAAGTCGCGGGCGGCGGCTACGAAGGCTTTGGATCTGGATCCTTCGTTTGCCGAAACCCATGTCTCCATGGGCCAAGTCCTCGAAATCTTTGATTGGGATTTTGCCGGCGCCGAACGTGAGTTTCGCCGCGCTCTGGCCATCAACCCGGGATACGCTACCGGATTGCAGTGGTATGCGGAACTCTTGGAGGATATGGCGCGCTACGACGAAGCGCTGGCTATGATCCGGCGCGCGCAGGAAGCGGACCCCTTCTCTCTCATCATCAATGCGGTACATGGCCAAATTCTTTCCCGGAGCGGCCGGACGAAGGAAGCAGTCGCGCAGTTCCAGAAAACGCTCGACCTGGAGCGCAATTTTCCCCTCGGCCACTTTCTTTTTGGACTTGCGCTGGTGCGCGATGGAAAAAATGAGGAAGCCGTGAAAGAATTTGAGCAAGCCGTCCAATCTTCGCCGGAATCGCCCGTCTACCGAAGCATGCTCGCTTATGCATGCGCGCAAACCGGCAGAATCGAAGAGGCCAGAAAGATTCTTGGTGATGTCATCCAGGAGGCCAAGTCGGATCGCGCTTCCTGGCAGGACGTTGCTGGAATCTACGCAGCTCTGGGTGAAAAGGATCATGCTTTTGCTGCGCTCGAGATGGCATTTCAAAGACGCGATAGCCGCTTGACCATGCTGCTCGACCATGAAGCTCTCGTGTCGTTGCGCAGCGATCCACGGTTTTCCGATCTGGTGCGCCGCGTGGGTCTGCCCCAGCAAAATTGATCAAATCCCGGCTGCCTGGTGAAACGTTCGTCAGGAAGGCTGGCGCTCCGCGTCGCATTCCAGATAGAATGCAGCCGTTCGAATCGGGCGCACTTTCCTTTCCGTGTACGGAGGCTTTCGAATGTACAGCACAGCGCAAAAGCTGATCGCGGAATTCCTCGGAACATTTGCGCTGATTTTTTTCGGCGCGGGCTCCATCTGCACGGACCAATATTTGCATGGCGCAGGCGGCCTCGGTCTCCTCGGCATTGCACTGGCCCACGGCCTCGCGATCGCGATCATGGTTTCGGCGCTCGGTCACATCTCCGGCGGACATTTCAATCCTGCGGTTACCATCGGCTTCTGGGTCACCAAGCGCGTGAATACCGTGGACACCATTCTCTATTGGGCCGCGCAGCTTGCCGGCGCGACAGCTGCCGCATTCGTGCTGAAGGCCGTAGTTCCCGAAGAGACCTGGCGCGCCGTGGCTCTGGGCACGCCGGAACTCGCGCGGGATTTTCCGCGCTGGGCGGGAATGGCGCTGGAGGCCGTGACAACTTTCTTCTTGGTTCTCGTTGTTTTTGCCACCGCCGTCGATGAAAAAGGCGCGTTCCGTTCGATCGCGGGCTTTGGCATTGGTCTGACGATTTCGCTCGGCATCCTCGTCGCGGGGCCGCTCACGGGAGCGGCTTTGAATCCGGCAAGGGCATTTGGGCCTGCGCTGGCCGCGACCCACTGGGCCAATCACGGAGTCTACTGGGTTGGTCCGCTAGCCGGAGGATTTGTCGCTGGCCTGCTCTACGATTCGCTCTATCTGAAAAAAGCTTGAGCCGTTTTCCGTATTTAGTTTTCAGTTTTAAGTCTTCCATATTAACTTCTCACTTTTGAGCTTTAAGCCTCTTAAAACCGCCCTCCTTCTGGACAGGTAACTAGCGCGCAACCTGCCTGCGCGGCTTGCTTGCCCGCCCTTCCCGTGGGTGCTAGTGTCGCGTATTAGCTGCATTTTCACGGGGTTTACACCATATGGCTATCAGTATTGACGATCTTCTGCGCCGCGCGGTTGAAAGCAAAGCGTCCGACTTGCATCTGAAAGTCGGCAATCACCCTTACTTGCGCGTGGACGGCCTGCTCACCCCGCTGACCGACGTGCCTCGCGTCACCCCGGAAGAGATGCTCTCGATGGCGTTCAGCATGATGACCAACCGCCAGAAGCAAAAGTTCAAGGAAACAGCGGAATTGGATATGGCCTATGGCGTTGCTGGCCTGGGCCGCTTCCGCGTCAACGTTTTTCAGCAGCGCGGCAACGTCGGCATGGTGCTGCGCGTCATTCCCACGAAAATTCGCACCACGGAAGAATTGAACCTTCCCCCCGTGATCTCCAAAATTTGCGAAGAGCAGCGCGGGTTGGTGCTGGTCACGGGAACCACCGGTTCCGGTAAGTCCACCACGCTGGCGGCGATGATCGACCGCATCAATGCCAACCGCGCCGACCATCTGATCACCATCGAAGACCCCATCGAGTTTCTGCACCGCGACAAAAAAAGCTTCATCAATCAGCGCGAAGTCGAGGTAGACACCGCGAACTTTTCCACCGCGTTGCGCGCTGCGCTGCGTCAGGACCCGGACGTGATTCTGGTCGGCGAAATGCGCGACCTGGAAACCATTTCCACGGCGCTGCTCGCCGCGGAAACCGGCCACCTCGTGCTATCCACCCTGCACACTCTCGACGCCACGGAAACGATTCAGCGTATTATTGCGGTCTTCCCGCCGCCGGAGCAGAAACAGATTCGCTTGCAGCTTGCCGCCACGTTGAAGGCGGTCGTCTCGCAGCGCCTGGTGCGCCGCGCGGATGACAAAGGCCGCGTCCCCGCCTGCGAAATCATGATCGCCACCGGGTACATCCGAGACTGCATCATCAACGCGGACAAAACGCGCTTGATTCATGACGCCATCGCCGCCGGCACCAGCCAGTACGGCATGCAGACTTTCGATCAGTCGCTCTTCGACCTCTACTCGAAGCAGCTCATCACGCTCGACGAAGCCCTGGCGCGCGCCTCGAATCCCGACGAATTCAAGCTGCGCATTCAGGGTATTCGCTCCGCCGGCGACTCCGCCCGCGAAGAAATGGCCTCGCAAATGGCCGACTTCGAGCGCTTCGCCCGCAAGTAGTTCACAGTCGAAAGTTGAAAGTCGAAAGTCAGGAAAGAGAAAATCGAGAAGGGGCTCCTTTTCGACATCTCCTTCGCGCTATTTCCCTTTCGCTCTCACGGTGCGTCCTTGCGTCTCTGCGTTTCATTTTTTTTTCCTCTTCCTCTTGTCGCTTTCGACTTTCAACGGTCGACTGTCAACCCCGTCCCGCCACTAGCCACTTGGCACTTTCTCTTCTATGCTTCCCCCATGTTCGGGAAAGCTCGCAAACTTGAAACGGAAGCGGAGCTGTACGATGTCGCGGTGCGGGCGCTGATGCGGCGGGCGCATTCGGTGCACGAAATGAAGCAGAAATTGGAGCGGCGGAGCGACAACAAACTCCTTGTTCAGCTTGTGATGGCGCGCTTGAAGGAAAATGGCCAGATCGATGACGCGCGTTACGCCAAGCAATTCGCCCGCCAGCGCACCGAATCCCGCAAGCAAGGAAAATTCCGCGTCGCGCGAGACCTGCGAGCGCGCGGCGTCCCGGACCGTCACATTGACGCGGCACTGAAGGAAACGGCCGAACAAAACGAAAATGGCTTCCATCTACAGCAGCCTCCTCCGCGCCGGCTTCTCCCTCGACGTCGTCCGCCGGGAGTTGAAAGCAATAACCAAGGAAGAAGTGCCAGAAGTGGAGACGGAATAGGGTGAGTCTCTGGAGAGCTCACCTGCGTGAATGGGACGCGGTAATGATGGCAAAAAGAGCCAAAGCCATGAGGAAAAATCCAGCGGCAGCGACCAACAGAGGTAGACGCCAGGACCGTCGAGAGATTTCGCTTAGTTGACCTTTGAGGTCAGGTCCGACTTCACTCAATGAGGAGGTTAAGCTCGGAATCGCCCCTTTGTAAAAGCTCCAAAGCATCCATAACAACGCGCAGAGGACCAGCCAGAAAAGCAAAGGGACCCCAAAAGCAATCGCAAATCGGTGTCCCCGGGGAGTCAAACCAGCGTAGTCCTCCAGGATTAAAGCGGGAAAGATAAAGCTCGGATACCTCAAGAAAGAAATCAGCTGAAAAACACTCCGATACATCCTGACAAACGCTCTGATTTTTTCTGCATCAGATTTTGCATCAACGAAGTAGCACTTCCGCTGGAGGCTGAACGGGACAAAGACTAAGCGTCCGCTGTGATCTTTTCAGAAGTGAGCATCAACGGCGTAATCCATCATGCTGGAAAACGGAGAGAACATGGCTGCCCGTTGTCGACCCGAAATTCAATTTTGAAGTCCGGCACGGCGGAAAATTCATTCGTGACCGCATCTGTGCGCAATGCGGCAACCGGTGACTAGATGGCATGCTTGGTTGAGCCACTTCGCGACTCTGCGTTCATTGCGGGGGGTTGCTGCGTCTGCGATAATCTGGGGATTGAATCCCGCAAGATTGAGGCGGACGTGACGGGTGAATCGGTAAGCAAGAAATTTTGGAGCGGGAACGAGATCCGTGAAGGGTTCCTGCGCTTTTTTGAGGGCAAAGGGCACCGGCGGGTGCGGAGCTCGTCGCTGGTGCCGCATGGGGACGCTACCCTGCTGTTTACGAATGCGGGGATGAACCAGTTCAAGGACGTTTTCCTTGGACTGGAGAAACGGGATTACACGCGGGCGACGACGGCGCAGAAGTGCGTGCGCGCGGGCGGGAAGCACAACGACCTGGAAAATGTGGGGTTTACGAAGCGGCATCACACGTTTTTCGAGATGCTGGGGAATTTTTCCTTCGGCGATTACTACAAAGAAGAAGCCATCGCCTACGCTTGGGAACTTCTGACTTCTACTCAATGGTTCAACATTCCTGTCGGCAAACTGTACTTCACGGTGTTTGGCGGTGCAGACATGGCGTCTAACGTCCACATCGGCCTCGATCAGATATCCCTGAATTCATGGAGGGCTGTGGGTGCTCCTACTGAACGGATCGTTCCTCTTTCAGGAGAAGAGGGACTCAAAGAACTATTCTGGAGCATGGGCGATACTGGTCCGTGCGGCTCATGCAGCGAGATTCATTACGACATGGGGCCAGCCGCGTCCGACGAAGGCCATAAGGATTGCAAATTTCCGTGCGACTGCGGCCGGTATGTCGAAATCTGGAACCTCGTTTTCATGCAATGGAACCGCGACGCGAACGGGAATCTTACTCCGTTGCCCAAGCAATCCGTCGACACTGGCATAGGGCTCGAGCGCGTCGCCGCCGTCCTCCAAGGTGTCGTCTCCAATTACGACACCGATTTGTTCAAGCCGCTTATCGCGAGAGCTGGCGAGCTGATTTACGTCACGCCCGGTTTTCGTCCAGACTCGGACGCATCGCTACGAATAATTTCGGACCACTCGCGGGCAGCGACATTTCTGATCTCTGATGGCGTGATCCCCTCTAATGACGGCCGAGGATATGTCCTACGGAAGATAATGCGGCGTGCTATCTATCATGGTCGAATCTGGAACAAAGCACAGCCCTTCCTACACGAGATGGTGTACGCAGTTAGAGACTCAATGAAGCGTGCTTATCCAGAGTTGAAAGAAACGGCAAACCAGGTTGCGAATGTCGTGTTGGCGGAGGAGCAAAGATTTACGCATACGCTCGACGTCGGACTGCGAAAGTTGGAGGATCGGGTTGGCGACCTTCGAAGACTTCCACTGAAAGATATTGAGCGTTATGTCGAGAGGTTGGAGGAAGAAGGAAAAGTTAAGCTCGATCACGAAGTCAGAAAATACAAGACAGAAAACATTTTGTTCGCAAAGTCCGACGAGGAACTGCGTGCTGGTGCTATCGACCTGTTGGGACCAGACCTGGCGCCTCAGCTCGTAGAATACGTGCGCAATACTGCGAGGCACCGAACGAGTTTTCCAGGTGAGGAAGCCTTCAAGCTCTATGACACTTACGGTCTACCGCGGGATTTCATTGAGGACGCATTGCGGGATCAAGGTTTCGTCTTGGACCACCAGCAGTTTGATCGTGCGATGCAGGAGCAGAAGACGCGGGCGAGGGCGTCGTGGAAGGGAGGGGCGAAGGAGGCGGCGAATCCGGCTTATGCGAAGGTGGCGGAGTCCTTTAAGACGGAGCCGGATTTTTATTTTGGGACGACGGCGAAGGATTGCCGGATCCAAGCGATTATCACTAAAATCGGGCCTGTCAACGAACTGATCCCGGGGGAGAGCGGAGAGGTCATTCTGGACCGCACGGCGATTTATGCGGAATCGGGCGGGCAGGTGGCGGACACCGGGGCGTTCTATGACAACTCGGAGTCGCAACTGCTCGCGGATGTGACTGGCGCTTTCTATCCCGTCGCGGGGCTGGTGGCGCACAAGGTTGTGGCGAAGGAGACGCTGCGGGTCGGCGATCGCGTGGCGGTGGCGGCGGATGCGGAGCGGCGGGCGCGGATTATCCGCAACCACTCGGGGACGCATCTGGTGAATGCTGCGCTGCGGAACATTTTGGGAACGCACGTGAAACAGTCCGGCTCGCTCAATGCGCCGGAGCGGCTGCGTTTTGACTTTTCGCACTTTGCGCATGTGGATGCGGAAGAGCTGCGCGACATCGAGCAGCAAGTGAACGACGAGATTCGGCTGAACACGGAGATCGAGACGAACGTCACGTCGCTCGAGGAAGCGCTGGCTTCCGGGGCGCTGGCGTTTTTCGGGGACAAGTATCCGGAGCACAACGTTCGCGTGGTGACGATTCCCGATCCGCGGGCAGCCCGGGGATTCTATTCGAAGGAGCTTTGCGGCGGGACGCACGTGCAGCGCGTCGGCGACATCGGGGTGCTGAAGATTGTGAGCGAAGAATCTGTGGCCGCGGGCGTTCGCCGCATCGAGGCGGTCACCGGCATCGGGGCGCTGGAGCGCTACCAGCAACAAGCGGAAATCCTGCGGCAGGTGGCTAGCAAGCTCAATGTGGGGGAGGACGGCATCCTGGCGCAGGTTGAGAAGCTGTCCCAGACCACCAAACAACTGGAGAAGGAGCTGGAAGCGCAAAAGCGCAAAGGGGCGCTTAGCCAGATCGACGAGCTGGCGGGGCGAGTGCAGATGGTCAAAGGGGTCAAGGTGATCGCCGCCGAAGTGGAAAATGTTGACCGCGAAGGACTTAGGCAACTGGTGGACAGCCTCCGGCAGAGGCTGGGCTCCGGAGTGGTGGCTCTGGGAATGCCGGAGGACGGCAAAGTGGCCCTGATCGCCGGGGTGACCAAAGACCTAACAGATAAAATCCATGCTGGCAAGCTGATACAGGCACTGGCCAAACGGGTAGGGGGTTCAGGCGGCGGAAGACCTGACCTGGCCGAAGCTGGCGGAAAAGACACAACTGGCCTAAAAGTGGCCTTGGAGAGCGTCCCCTCCCTCATCGAACCCTTGCTATAATCCCCGTGGTGCCAGAAGCGTGTCCGGGGGGATACGTTTGCATTTACGGCCTAAACCAGTTCGGCATCCCCGCCAACACGACTTCGTAAGAAGAGCCATCGCCAGGCGATCTCCAGGGTAGACCGTTAGGCGGGGGGCCCTAGTACTGAAGGGACATTGACCCCCGTGCGGCAATGTTGAAAACTGTCCATTCTGTAGTAGGCTCCAAAATTGCTGTTGCCTTTCCCAAGGTAGGATGATGAAAAAACGCACGGCAATCACGGCAGGGCTTCTTCTAGCGACGCTGGTCCTTTGCGCGACTGTTTTCGCGCGAGGCGCCAGCGGCCAGATCGCCAAAGTCGTTGACGATGCGGGACGGCCGTTTTTTGTAAACGCGGAACCGCCGTTGACAGCCAAGCTTCATGCCTCGAAACCGCGCACCAACATCTACCTGCCCGCGGAGTCTTCTTTTTCGGGAAGCAACCGTCCGGCCATGGACATCGGGCGTGACGGCACCGAAAAGCTCGTTCGAGAAGCCGCGGACCGGCATCGCGTGGATCCTGCACTGGTGCGGGCGGTGATCGAAACGGAATCGAACTGGAATCCAAGGGCGTATTCCCGCAAGGGAGCCGGCGGATTGATGCAGTTGATTCCCACGACGGCACAACGATATGGAGCTTATGATCTGTTCAATCCGCAACAAAACATTGACGCGGGGGTTAAGCATTTGAAGCGGTTGCTAGAACGATACAACGGCAACCTGGATTTGGCCTTGGCGGCGTACAATGCCGGGGAGGGTGCTGTTGACCGGGCTCATGGCATCCCCGCGTATCGAGAGACTCGGGACTATGTACAGAAAGTACAGAACGCCTATTTCCGGCCGGGTTCGGGCCGGCTCGCGGATGCGTTCATCAATGCACATGCGATCCACAAAGACGTTACGCCGGACGGCCGCATCGTATTCACTAACGAATAGACAAGGTTTTCAGTTTTCAGTTTTCAGTTTTCAGTGATTACTTGCTGGTGGTTTCTTTTTAGTTCTTAGTTTTTAGATTTCGGAACGCCCTGAATCGGCGCTTGGGAAGTTTGAGCGTATTGCTAAAGTAAGCGCGGGATTGCAGCTGGGATTGAGCGGCGTTGGGGGAATGTAGTTTGGTGCTTTTGGGGGATGTAGGTTGATGTTTGGGGGCAAAAAAATTTTGCACAAGGGCTTCGCCCGCCTTTCGCCAGTTTTTGTGGCGCTAGGCTCCATGCTGACCGTTGCCGCTGCTGTACCGGGGAAAACGGCTGCGGAAACCGAGGCCACGGCCACGGTGAGGCGCCAGTCCGCCTCCACGCAATTTGCGCGGGCCGAAGAGCAGCGCGCGGCGCTGAACAGCAAACCTACCGAGAAACGCACGCTGGCGGATTACAAACAGGTGGTCACCGGCTATCGCCGCGTCGCTTTGATAACGCCGCGAGCGCCCGAAGTCCCCGATTCCCTACTGGCAGTGGCGGAACTTTACACCGAGATGGGCGACCGGTTTGGGAGAAACTACTACCAGTCGGCCACTGATTCCTACCAATTCCTGGTGCGCGAATATCCGACGAGCCGGTATTGCCAGGATGCGACCTTGCGAGCGGCTAAGCTGCAGCGCGATCAGCTGGGAGATTCAACGCTGGCGAAAAAGACTTATGAAGATTTCCTGAAACGTTATCCACGTTCGCCGAGGAAGCGCGAAGCACAAGAAGCGCTGGCGGAATTGGCGCTGTTGCAGAACGGCGACGCACCGTCCGCGACGAACACTGTGGCTTCAACTTCAACGGCGGCCCCACCAGCCGCGGAAGAAGTGCGCGCGAATGCGCCGCCGGTGCACTCCGGGGGCAAGTCCGTTGGCCGGCCGGGATCGCGGGAGATTCCGCGGGTGCGGATGATTCGCGCGGACGCCAACGGCGATACGACGCGGGTGACCATCGATCTTGAGGACAGCGTGCAATATGCTTCCGGGCGCATCGCGAATCCCGAGCGCATCTTTTTCGATTTGCACGCGGCGCGGCTGACGCCGGAGGTTGCTCGCGGGAATGTCCGCGTTGATGGCAGCCTGCTGACCGCCGTGCGTGTGGCGCAGAATCATGAAGGCGTGGTACGCGTGGTGCTGGACGTGAACGGAGTGAAGGAATACAGCGCTTCGCTGACGAGCAATCCGCCGCGGCTCTCGATCGATCTCTACGGAAATTCCCGGGCGGCGGCGCCGATGCGTGCGGCTAAAGGGAAACGCGGGCAGGAAGCGGTGGCGGAAGATTCGAATGTGAGCGCGGTGGCAGCGAACGGCGAAGCGCGAATGGTTCAGAACGCGGCGCCAAAGGGTATGGGGACGGAGGAGGATTTCCCTTCGGAGCAGCGGGCAGAAAATTCGAAGAGCGCCATCAGTGGTGCGATTAGCGGGAGCACGACTGGCGGGGGCGCAATTAACGATTCGGGGGCGGTGAACAATTCTTCCGCGGTGGCGCGCAATTCGCTGCCGGGCGCGAAAAGTGCCAAATCTAAATCAATGAAAGCAACCGCCTCGAGCGCGAAACCCGATTTAATTCGGCCGGCGAGCGCGCCACAACCCACGCGCGATGGGCAGTCCACGCTGACGCGCGCGCTGGGCTTGAAGATTGGAAGGATCGTAATCGACGCGGGTCACGGCGGGCACGATACGGGAACGATTGGCCCGACCGGGTTGATGGAGAAAGACCTGTGCCTGGATGTGGCGCTGCGGCTCGGGAAAATCATCGAGCAGCGGCTGCCGGGCGCGAATGTGATCTACACGCGTTCGGACGACAGCTTTATTCCACTGGAAGAGCGGACGAACATCGCGAACCAGGCCAAGGCGGATCTGTTTATTTCGATTCACGCGAATTCGAGCAGGGACCGCGCGGCGCGCGGCATTGAGACGTACTACCTGAACCTGAAGGGCTCGGCGGAAGCGATGGAAGTGGCAGCACGGGAAAACGCCACGGCGCAGGGAGGAGTACACGAGCTGCAGGATCTGGTGATGAAAATCGCGAGGACGGAAAAAATTGACGAGTCCAAAGAACTTGCCGAAGACATTCAGGATTCCCTCTCCAAGCGAATTCAAAAGTCGAACAAGCCGATGAAGAACCGCGGCGTGCGGAAAGCGCCCTTCGTGGTGCTGATCGGCGCGGACATGCCGTCGATCCTGACGGAGATTTCGTTCCTGAGTAATCCGGCGGACGAGCAAATGCTTAAGAAGCCCGAGCAAAGGCAGAAGGTGGCCGAGGGGCTGTATCAGGGCGTGGTGAGCTACCTGGAGAGCATGAATAGCGTGACGATGAATCAGCCGTCCAAACCCGGTGCGGGGCGCCCCAGCGCGGCAGCAGTTGAACAATCTCGCAACCAAAACTAGGCAGTTGGTGTCTAATAGAGGCTGGGATGCGAAAGTATTGCCTTATCTTCCTGTCGTTTTTTGCGGCCGCCATGGCCACCGTACCCCGTTTGTGTGCGCAAAGTGCACTCGAGCCGCTTTTCCCCGGACAATTTGGGCGATGGAAAGCCATCAGCGCCCCCATCAAGATCAAGAGTGACGAAGGGCGGGCACAGGTTCTCGCCGAGTCGGGTATGACGGACTCGCTCGCTAATGAGTATTCCGACGGGGCTCAGAAGGTTGCAGTCATACTCAGGCAATTCCGGGACCCCAGCGGCGCGTACGAAGCGTACACCGCGGAGTTCGGGCCCGGCATGCATCCATCCACGGTTGGTGGGCCTTCGGCGATCGACCAGGAGCGCCTCCTGCTGCTCCTAGGCAACCTGATTCTGGAAGTCCAGCCCCCGCAGAATCCAACGACCGATGAGTTGCAACAGCTTGCGGCGATGGTCCGGAAACATTCCAACCAGTCGCCATTGCCGCCCATTCGAACGTATTTGCCAAGCGGCTTCTCGGATGGAACGCAAAGGTACGCGTTGGGACCCGCGGCGTTGCGGAATGCGCTGAACTCGCTGAAACGGGAGGAATTCACGAACCTCGTGAGTGAGGCAGGATTTGCCTCTGGCGCGGAAGCCATGGTTGCGGAATATCGCAACGGCAAGGGCTCGGCAGGTTTGTTACTGCTGGAGTATCCGACGCCGCAACTGGCAGAGCAGCACCTGCGACATCTGGAGCAGGCGCTCTCGCCGGCGGCGAAGCGGGCGGGAACGACAATTGAACGCAAGGCTTCCCTGCTCTCTCTGGTACTGAAACCATCCTCAGCAGCTTATGGCGATTCGCTGCGGAGCGCGGTGATTTACGAAACGGAAGTGACGTGGAACGAGCCGCACCAAACGGTCACCGATCCGCCCTTAGTTACAACCCTGGTGAAGATTATTCTTGGGACGGGGTTGTTCATGGTGGTGGCCGTGGTCCTGGGCGTCGCGTTTGGCGGGGTGCGAGTGCTAGCGAAAATCTTTTTCCCGGGCAAGTTTTTTGACCGGCCGGAGCAGATGGACGTCCTGCAGCTCGGGCTTTCCGGAAAAAGAATCAATTCCCGCGATTTCTACTAGCTTACTGCTGGAAACTCCAATATAACCAACAGGTTTCCCCGGCGTCCAATAGATGACAGACCCTCTCGCTATTTTGCTCTTTTCCATGAGTATCGTAAGATTTGAGGACAGGTAGACAGGCATGCGCCCATCTGTAGCGGTCAATCGCAGGATGAGAAAACTAACCCCGGAAAGGCGGGGAGCCGCTTTGCTGCTGGCACTGGCGGCAGGCGCTTTTGTGTGCGGCTGCCAGAAGAGCGCGGCCGACAATGCGCCGCGCGCTAGTGCGCCTGCCATGCCGGTCCAAGTACAGATTGCACCAGCAGTGAAAATCCCGGATACGACCGAGTATCTGTCCATCCTGAAATCGCGGCACTCCGCAGCGATCAATCCGCAGGTAGAGGGACAGATTACGCGGATTTTCGTGAAATCAGGCGACCACGTAAAAGCGGGAACGCCCCTCCTGCAAATCGATCCGCTGAAACAGGAAGCCACCGTGAACAGCCAGGAAGCGTCGCGCACCGCGCAGGAAGCCAACCTGCGGTATGCCAAGGTTTCGCTGGAGCGGGCGCAGAAGCTGTTTGACGCCGGAGTGATCAGCAAGCAGGAGCTTGATAACGCACAGACCGGCTATGATGCGGCTCTCGCGCAGGTGAAGTCGATCGACGAACAAGTGAAGCAGCAAAAAGTGGAGCTTCACTACTATAGCGTCACTTCGCCGATGGACGGGATCGTCGGCGATATTCCTGTTCGCATGGGCGACCGCGTGACGGTTACGACGATGCTAACCACCATCGACGAGCCTGGCGCGCTGGAAGCTTACATCTACGTTCCTGCCGAGCGTGCCAAGAACTTGAAGGCCGGATTGCCTGTGCGACTGCTCGACACTGCGGGTAATTCGGTCAGTGAGACGCGCATCACGTTTGTGTCGCCGCAGGTCGAGACGGATACGCAAACGGTTCTCGCAAAGGCGACCATTCAGAATTCGCAAGGCAAGCTGCGCATCGCCCAGCAGGTTCGCGCGCAGATTACCTGGGGCATTCACGAAGGCCCCGTGATTCCCGTGCTTGCCGTACTACGAATCAATGGCCAGTTCTTCGCGTTCGTCGCTGTCAACGAAGGCAAAGGAACCGTGGCGCGCCAAAAGCCCTTAAAGCTGGGCGATACCGTCGGCAATGATTTTGTGGTTCTCGATGGGCTCAAAGCTGGGGATCACCTGATCATTTCCGGAACGCAATTTCTGCAGGATGGCATGCCGGTTATGGAGCAAATTCAGAGCAAAGGCCAGAGCAATACAGGCCGGTAGCCACCTCGACCTCATGAGCGGCGCCACTCCACTCCCAGAAAAGGCGGACTCCGGCCTTGTTCGTTGATTTCTTCATCCGGCGGCCGGTTTTTGCCACGGTCTGCGCACTGTTCATCATTCTTGCGGGAGCGATCTCCATTCCCACGCTTCCGATCGCGGAATTACCCGACCTGGCGCCTCCGCAAGTCGTCGTCAGCAGCGGCTACATCGGAGCAAACGCCCAGACGGTTGAAACCGCGGTCACCATTCCGCTGGAACAAGCTATCAACGGCGTGCAGGGCATGAAGTACATCAGCTCGACGAGCGGCAACGATGGATCGAGCCAGATCACGGTGGTATTTGACGTAACCCGAAATGTCGACCTGGCAGCAGTGGACGTTCAGAACCGGGTAAACCAAGCACTCGGGCGGCTGCCGAATGAAGTCAAGAACACGGGAATCATCATCACGAAGCAGATCGGGGGATTTGTGTTCGGCGCCGGCGTCTATTCCGATACCGGGCAGTACGACAGCCTGTTCCTCAGTAACTATATGGATGTGTACGTCAAGGATGCGCTTAAGCGCGTCAAGGGAGTTGGCGACGCGATAATTTTCGGAGAGCGCAAATATGCCATGCGCCTGTGGCTCGATCCCGCGAAATTGGCGCAGCGCGGATTGACGGCGACAAGTGTGCTTAGCGCACTGCAGGAACAAAACGTACAAGTCGCGGCCGGACAAATCGGGCAGCCGCCGTCGCCCGAAGGGCAGTCTTACCAGATCAGTGTGCGGGCGGTGGGGCGCCTCAGCGAGGCCTCGCAATTCGACAACATCATATTGAAGACGGGAAACGACGGCACGCTGGTTCGATTGAGAGATGTCGGCCATGCAGAATTGGGGGCGGAGAATTACGGCACCATTCTTCGATTCAACGGCCATGACGCAGTCGGCCTCGCGGTCACCCAGCTTCCAGGCGCCAACGCACTCGATGTGGACAAGGCCGCAAAGGCGGAGCTGTTGCGGCTCTCCAAGAATTTCCCTCCGGGGATCAAGGCAGCCGTGGCCTTCGATACCACGACAGTCATCGGTGAATCCATACGTGACGTGCTCATCACCCTGCTGCAAGCCATCGCGCTGGTCATCATCGTCATCTACGTGTTCTTGCAGGACTGGAGGAGCACGTTCATCCCCGCGATTACCATTCCCGTATCCCTGATCGGCACATTCGTTTTTGTGAAGTTGCTGGGTTTCTCGATCAATACGCTGACGCTCTTTGGGATCACGCTGGCCACTGGGCTGGTCGTGGATGACGCGATCGTGGTGATTGAGAATGTGGAGCGGCACATCGTCGAGGGCATCACGGAGCCACACAATGCGGCGTCCGTGGCGATGAAGGAAGTGGCTGGAGCGGTCGTAGCGACGTCCCTTGTTCTGGTGGCGGTATTCGTGCCGGTCGCGCTCTTCCCGGGAACCACCGGAATTCTCTTCCGGCAATTCGCGCTGACGATCGCTTTTTCCGTGGCGATTTCGGCCTTCAACGCGCTTACGCTGACTCCAGCGCTTTCGGCTATTTTCCTCGGGAAACATCGAGAGCGCGCGAAAGGCCGTTTCTTCAAATTGTTCAATGACGGCTTTAACGCCGGCGCAAGTTTCTATCGAAGCACAGTCCGCCGGGCCCTGGGCTGGCGGCTGGCCTCATTGCTGGTCTTTTTTGTCCTGCTCGGCTGCACGTACTTGCTCTACCAGCGCGTTCCGCGGGCTTTCATCCCGGAGGACGATCAGGGCTATCTGATGTTCATCGTGCAAGCCCCGCAAGGGGCCTCTCTCACCTACACGCGCGATGTTTGTGGCAAGGCGGAAGAAGTGATCTCGCGCGATCCGGAAATCGACGGCGTTTTCACGGTTGTGGGGTTTGGCGCTGCGGGCTCGTCCTCCAATCAGGCAATGCTCTATGCAAACCTGCGGCCCTTTGAGAATCGCAAGGGAGATGTCCACTCGGCGGCCGCAGCCATTGGACGTTTGCGCGGATCTCTTTCAGCAGTATCGGGCGCGATCGTAGTTCCGTTCAATCCGCCGGCAGTGTTTGGACTGGGGCAGTTCGGGGGATTCCAGTTTGAGTTAGAGGATCTTGGACGCAACTCGTTGCAGAGCATCGCGGAAACGGCGAAGGAACTGGCTGCGCAAGGGAACGCCAGCAAGGATATCGTGGGGCTTTTCACCAGCTTCACGGCAAACGACCCCCAATATCTGGTGCGCATCGACCGCGAAAAAGCGAAGAGTCTGCAGGTGCCCTTCAGCCAGATCACTAACGCTTTGCAGGTTTACATGGGCTCGGTCTATGTGAACGATTTCGATTTCAACAACCGCTCGTACCGTGTTTACGTGCAGGCCGACAGTAAATTCCGCTCGCAGCCAAAAGACATCGGGCAATATTATTTGCGCTCCGACACCGGAAAGATGATTTCGCTCGACAACCTCGTGACCATCGACCAAACCGCAAATCCCCAGGTCATCCCGCATTACAATCTTTTTCGCTCCGCGGAAATCAACGGAGCGGCCGCGCCAGGCCACAGTTCCGGCGAAGGCATCGCAGCAATGGAAGCACTCGCCAAGAAGGCCCTGCCAAATGGGATGACTTTCGAATGGAGCGGATTGTCGCTGGAAGAAATCGAGTCCGGAGGAAAAGCGCTGATTCTTTTTGCACTGGGCCTGGTGGTGGTGTACCTGACGCTGGCGGCGCAGTACGAGAGTTACGTGCTTCCGTTTATCGTGTTGCTGGCCGTGCCTGTGGCGATTCTCGGAGCGATTGGCGCGCAAGCCCTGCGCGGATTGCAGAATGACGTTTACTGCCAGATTGGGCTGGTGATGCTGATTGGGCTTTCCAGCAAGAATGCCATCCTGATCGTCGAGTTTGCGGAGCAACTGCGCGGTCAAGGAATGTCGGTCGTGGAAGCCGCAGTGGAGGCAGCGCGCATCCGGCTGCGGCCGATTTTGATGACCTCACTCGCGTTCATTCTGGGCGTCGTGCCGTTGGTACTGGCGCAAGGTGCAGGCCGCGCGGGCCGAATATCCGTCGGCACCACGGTCTTTGGCGGAATGATTGCTGCGACCACGCTGAACTTGGTGTTCATCCCGGTCCTCTATGTGATGGTGCGAAGCATCATTCCCGGGCGCGATACGCAGGCCACCACCCTGGCCGAATAAGCGTCCTCCGGCGGTGCGCTAAGAATTTCTGAAGCATCGCAATCCCGCTGAATTTTACGTTGAAAAAGTGCATGCGCTCAGACCGCCGAGCTTTCCTTGGGGTTGAGAGCATGCCAAAGCAAGAGGCGTGTTTGCAAAATGGAATGAAATTCCGCTCATTTTTCAGTACGATGCAGCTATGCCGGTACACATTCTTTCGCGACGTTCGTTTCTCGCTTTTTCGGCGATGCTGCCGTGGGCCGTTTCGGTTCGCGCCGCAAAATCGATTCCGTTCGGCCTCGAACTTTATTCTGTCCGCGATGAATTGAAAAAAGACCCGGAGGCCACCGTGCGCGCCGTCGCGCAAATGGGATTTCAGGGCGTCGAATTCTATGCGCCCTATTTCGAATGGTCCGAGAGTCAAACCAAACAGATGAGAAAGCTTCTGGACGATCTGGGGGTCCGGTGCTTCTCGACACACAACGACAGTTCCTATTTGAGTCCGGAGAAAATCGGCCGGGCAGGCGACATGAACTTGATTCTGGGCAGCAAATATATAGTCATGGCTTCGGCGGACCCGAAAGCCGGTCTGGACGGCTGGAAGGCGGTCGCCGACGCGTTGAATTTTGCCGCCGAACAGCTTGAATCATCCGGCTTGAAGGCGGGCTATCACAATCACAAGAGAGAGTTTATTCCCGTTGAAAACCAGCGTCCCATCGAAATCCTCGCCAAAAATACGAAACCATCGATTATGCTCCAACTGGATGTGGGCACTTGTCTGGAAGCCGGCTCCGATCCGGTAGCGTGGATTCGCGCGAATCCGGGCAGAATCCGTTCGCTCCATCTCAAAGACTGGTCACCGGAACCGGCAAAAGGCTACACGGTTCTGTTCGGCGAAGGTGCAGCAGAGTGGAAAAACATTTTCGAAGCAGCCGAAAGTGCGGGTGGAGTGGAGTATTACCTGCTGGAGCAGGAAGGCAGCCGGTTTTCCGAACTCGAGACCGCGCGGCGCTGCTTGGAGTCCTTCCGGCTCCTCCATCCAGCATGACGCCAAATGGTCAGGAAGCTTCGTTCTTGATTGACACGATTGGAAAAACTGGAGCCGAGAGTGGGAGTTGAACCCACGACCTGCCGATTACGAAAAGACCCAACCTTGCGTATGTTGTTGTGAAGTATAGGTGTGATGCATCCGTTTTGGTGCATTTCAGGGGGTTCAAGGAAGCGTCTGTGCAGCAGTTTGTGCAGCACCCAGAGGTGACGTCTCACGTGATTACCTAGCATCGCTACGCAGGAGTAGGACGGCCTCTACGAGAATAAAAATGGGACGAGTACCTCGCTCTGCGTGTTCCGCGCTCCGAACTCTCTTGAGGAACTCCCTGTTATCTTATGATGCGGCAACGAGTTGGAACCCAAGCTGCCGGGCCTGTTTCCGGAGCCTGGCTTCCAGACATTCGCGGTTTCGTACCTCGTTTTGCACGCAGATGGTTTCATCGTAGGCATGCCTAGTTGTCACCATGTGATAGATGATGCGGGCTAGTTTGTGCGCCGTGGCGGTGATCGCTTTCGGAGCCCCGAGTTTGGCGCGCATGCGGCGATAGAAGTGCCCCAGATAGGATTGACTGCGATGAAGCGCCTGAGCGGCCATGCGCAGTGCCGTGGCCGCTCGATTCTTGACCTTGCGTGTTTTGACCGACAGCACTTTCCCACCGCTAACTCGGTTGTCCGGACAGAGTCCGAGCCAGGAGGTAAACGCGGGCGCGCTGGCGAACCGCGAGAGGTCCGGACCGATCTCCGACAATAGAGTTTGCGTGGTGAGGACGTTGATCCCGGGAATGAGTGTCAGGTCCACCCCGAAGATTCGATAGAGGTGACTCTGCAAGTCGAAACGGGGCTCTCCATTACTCGGTTTTTGCCCATCTTGCGATTGGGAGGCGGAACCTTCCGGCGGATCCACTTTCGAGCCGAAGGCCTCGAGATATTGCTCAATTTCTTTGTCACATGCCCCGATCAACTCTTGGTAATGACGAAATGCTGCCAGCGACTGGCCGAGCGTGAACAGATGCTCGCGCCGATAGTCTCCCACCAGCGACTTGGCGATGGTATCCGCGGAGGCCTTGACCCGCCCATCGCGTAGTGCCGCCAGCGTATGCGGGTTGCGTTCCCCCGCCAAGATGGCCTCGATGATTCTTATTCCGGTCACACCGGTGATATCGCTGATCACGTGGTGGAGTTGCAGGTTCATCTGATCTAGAGCCTTTTGCATGTGTTGGACGTGGCTCGAAGCCATCTGCACCAGGCTGTCCCGATGACGAAGGATCGAACGCACCGTGCAGACCGCCTGTTCCGGCCGGAACGATCCGCGCAGCA
>WNFS01000901.1_pt1 | contig 21743 bp, 17 predicted proteins | sample 5400141 | NCBI WGS metagenome assembly WNFS01 (sample SAMN13153358, study PRJNA577476) | soil metagenome | isolation source: 60 cm saprolite under Madrone tree | place: USA:California | collected 2016-06-14
GGACACCTTACATCGCAGATTTGAAACCAGCCGGTCGTTTTGTCGCCAAAGATTTATTCGAAGCTGGCGGCGTTCCACTGCTGATGAAGACATTGCTGGACAACGGTTTTATGCACGGCGACTGCATGACCGTGACCGGATATAGCATGGCCGAAAATTTGAAACGTGTGGCCTGGAACTCCGACCAGGAGGTTGTTCGTCCGGCCGACCGTCCGCTGACGGCGACCGGCGGCGTCGTCGGGTTGCGCGGCAATCTCGCGCCCGAGGGGGCGATCGTCAAAGTGGCCGGAATGGACAATTTGCAATTCACCGGTCCGGCCCGCTGCTTCGACGGCGAGGAGGCGTGCTTCGAAGCCGTGAAGAATCGCCGGTACCGCGAAGGCGACGTGTTCGTCATTCGCTATGAGGGTCCCAAGGGCGGCCCCGGTATGCGGGAGATGCTGGCCACCACCGCGGCGCTCTATGGCCAGGGCACGGGCGGCAAGATCGCCCTGATCACGGACGGCCGATTCTCGGGCGCCACCCGAGGTTTCTGTGTCGGCCACGTCGGCCCCGAAGCCGCGGTTGGCGGGCCGATCGGATTGGTGCGCGACGGCGACATCATCGCCATCGATGCGGATCGCGGCAGTTTGGAAGTGCAATTGAGTGATGTCGAGTTTGAGAAACGCCGGGCGGCGTGGCAACCGCACGGATCGATGTTTGGGTCGGGGTATCTTTGGAAATATGCCCAGCAGGTCGGGTCGGCGCGCCACGGCGCCATCACCCACCCGGGCGGGGCGGCCGAGAAGGCGTGCTATGCGGATATCTGAACATATTTTGTCGGTTGCGTTGTTTGGCGTCGGCCTTGGGTTGACTACAGCCCATGCCTTTGACGGCACCAAAAGTCCTGCCAATATCGCTCCTCCCGTCGTCGGTGGCGTCGCCGTCGCGCCGGAAGGGGCGGGGCCTAGCCTCGGCGTCGGGGCCGTGCGCCCGGACGCGTTCCAGGCCTTTCAAACGGGCGCCCAGGCGCTGCGGGCCGGCGATACCAAAGCCGCACTGGACGCGCTTGAATATGCGGCCCGCAACGGCGAGGTGACGGCGCTCTGGAAGCTCGGCCGCATGTATGCCGACGGCGACGGGGTGAAGCAGAACGATCTGCGCGCCTTCGACTATTTCCGCACGCTTGCCGATTCCCATGCCGACGAGATGCCGGGTACCAGGCCGGCGGTGTTCGTCGCCAAAGCCTTCGTGGCAATCGGTGGCTATTATCTCACCGGCATCCCTAATTCAGACGTCAAGCCCGATGCCGTCCACGCCCGCGAAATGTTCTGGTACGCGGCGTCCTACTTTGGCGACTCCGACGCCCAGTATCGTCTCGGCCGTATGTATCTCGACGGCCAAGGCACGGCCAAGGATCCGAAGCAGGCAAGGCGGTGGTTGTTCACCGCCGCCGGCAAGGGGCAATATGAGGCTCAGGCCGTGCTCGGCGCCATGTTGTTTCGGGGCCAGTCGGTGCCGCGCGACGCTGCACGAGGCCTGATGTGGCTCATTCTCGCAAGGGACGCGGCTACTCCGAAGGAGACCTGGATTACGGACCTCTACAATGCCGCCGTGAAGCAGGCGAGCGAGATCGATAAAAACGTGGCGCTGGTCCACGTGGAGCAATGGATCGAGCAGTCCCGCAGCGGACAGCGGGCGCCGTAAGTCGTCCTGACTTCACAAATCCAGTTCGATCCAGACGGGCACGTGGTCGGACGGTTTTTCCCAGCCGCGGGAATGCTTGTCGATGCCGACCGCCGTCAAGTGGTCGGCGGCCTCGGGCGACAGCAGCAAATGGTCGATTCGGATGCCGGCATTCTTCTGCCAGGCGCCGGCTTGGTAGTCCCAAAACGTATAGACGTCCTCGGCATCGGTGGTCGCCCGCACGGCTTCGATGAGGCCGAGGTGCAGAAGGGCGCGGAATTTCGCCCGGGTGCGCGGCAGGAATAGCGCGTCGCCGGTCCAGGCGGCCGGGTCGCGCACATCCGCTGGTGCCGGAATGACGTTATAGTCGCCCGCCAGCACCAGCGGTTCCTCAAGACGCAATCGCGCATCGGCATAATGCAGCAGCCGATCCATCCATCTCAGCTTGTAGATATATTTGTCGGTCGCGGGCGGATTGCCGTTTGGCAGATAGATCGACGCGATGCGCACCGCGCGGGCGCCTGACGTGACCACGACTTCGAGAAAACGCGCGTGATCGTCTTCATCGTCCCCGGGCAACCGCGCGGTCACCTCATCGAAGCGCAACTTGGAAACGACCGCTACGCCGTTGAATGTCTTCTGACCGTGCACCGCAACGTTGTATCCCAGCGCCTCGATGGCCTCGCGAGGAAAGGCCTTGTCGACGCATTTGGTCTCCTGCAGGCAGGCCACGTCCGGCTCGCGTTCCTTAAGCCAGGCCAGGACATTGTCGAGCCGCTGCTTGATCGAATTGACGTTCCAGGTCGCTATTCGCATTGCACTTTTCCGGCGAGTCCGGATCTTGCGGCCGTGTCATGGTACCGCTGTTATCGAAGCGGCCATGCAACTTTCACTCTAACAAAGATAGTGTGAAACCAACACGGCGAGTGGCCGTATATCCATAATTTTATGCGCCACGGCTATATCGGCCGGATGCAAAAAGAGGCAGAATGTGTTACCAAAACAGCAAAAATCATTGTCGGCGGTACATTTATAAGGCTCGAACGGCAGGTACCTAACGGCGAGATCGAGAGCAGTGCGCCAGGTGCCGAATTTTCGGCGGAGTGAACGCTAGCCAGGGATCCGTGGGGCGGAGACGTGCCGCGGCGGGACACGTAGATGAGCAGGAGCAAGGTCTTACTTGGACTATTGGTCGTCGCGGTGGCGGGTTGGGCGGCGGCTTCTGGGAGATTAGGCAGCACCGAAGAACTGGCCAAGTGGTTTCCGCCCCTAAAGTGGTTCGCCGACAAAGCGGTGGCGCAGTCGCCGCAAGGCGGTCCGCCTCAACGCACTGTCGCAGTGGAGGTCGCGAAGGCGGTTAAGAAGAAAACCCCGGTGATTCTCGAGGCGCTGGGCAACGTCACGACGATGGCGAGCGTCGCGGTCAAGCCGCGTATGGACAGCGAGATCGTCGGCATCCATTTTGCCGACGGCGCCTTTGTGAAGCGCGGGGATCTTCTCATCACTCTCGATAGCCGGGCGATTGAGGCGCAAATCGCCCAGGCCGAGGGCAACCTCGCCCGCGACAGCGCACAATTGGCAGGCGCGGAGCGCGACCTGCGGCGCGGTTCGGAACTGTTTGCCAAAGGCGCAGGAACCCAACTTAACGTCGAGAATACCAAGACGCAGGTCGACTCGTTTGGCGCCGCCGTCAAGGCGGATACCGCCGCATTGGAGAATCTCAAGGTCCAGCTCAGCTATTGCAGCATCAGAGCGCCGATCAGCGGGCGGATCAGCCAGGCCGCCGTAAAGGTCGGCAACTTCGTCCGTCAGGCCGACACGACGCCGATCGCCACCATCAATCAGCTCGCGCCCATTTACGTCACGTTTACGGTGGGGCAGCGCCTGTTGCCGGAACTGCGCGTCGCCATGGCGGAGACCGGGGCGTCCGTCGATGTGACCATTCCGGGCGAGAAGCGGAGCGCCCACGGCACCGTCGCGATGATCGAAAACGCGGTCGACGCCACCACCGGGATGGCCACCGTGCGTGCCAGTATTCCGAACGCCGACGAGCTGTTGTGGCCCGGCACCTTGGTCTCGGCGCGGGTTACGCTGCGGACCGAGGACGCCATCGTGGCGCCGACAGCTGCGGTGCAGGTCAGCCAGCAGGGCAATTTCGTTTACGTGGTGAAGGACAACGTTGCCACCGTCACGCCCGTCAAAGTGGCGCGGCTGCTCGGCGCCGAGACCGTGATCGAATCAGGTGTCAATGACGGTGACGTTGTGGTGACCGACGGACATCTGCTGCTGGTGAACGGGGTGCGGGTGACGGTGCGCGAGCGCAAGACGGGGGTGTGACATGAACATTTCCGAGACCTGCATTCGCCGTCCCGTAATGACGACGCTGATCACGGCGTCATTGATCGTATTTGGTGTCTTCGGCTACCGGCTGCTATCGGTGGCGGCGCTGCCGGCCGTGGATTTCCCCACCATCCAGATCACCGCCACTCTGCCGGGGGCAAGCCCCGAAACAATGGGCGCCTCAGTTGCGGGTCCGATCGAGCGGCAGCTTTCGACAATTGCCGGCATCACCTCGCTGACCTCGACTTCTTCGCTCGGCATCACCTCGATCACGATCCAGTTCGACCTCAACCGCAATATCGACGGCGCCGCGCTCGATGTGCAGACGGCGCTGACCGTGGCGGCCCGCAAGCTGCCCATCGAAATGACGGTTCCGCCGTCCTTCCGCAAGGTCAATCCGGGCGATTCGCCGATCATCATGTTCAGCCTGGTGTCGGCGACGCTGCCGTTGTCGGCGGTCGACGACTATGGCCAGATCACGCTGGCCCAGCAGATTTCGCAATTGCCCGGCATCGCGCAGGTCCAGGTGTTCGGCTCGCAGAAATTTGCTGTGCGGGTGCAGGTCGATCCGGTCGCGGCGGCGTCTCGCGGTATCTCGCTCGACGATGTCAAGACCTTCGTTGCCAAGACCAACTCCAATACACCTGTCGGCACTGTTGCCGGGGCCAGGCAAAACACCATCCTGACGGCTACCGCGGCCATGCGCAGCGCTGCCGAATATCGCGAACTGATCGTGGCTTACCGCAATGGCCAGGCGGTCAGACTCAAGGAAATTGCCAACGTCGTCGACGGCGTCGAGAACGACAAAACCGCCAATTTGTACAACAACGAGCGATCGATCGTATTGGCGATTTTCAAGCAGCCGGACGCCAACACGGTTAAAATCGTCGATTCTATCTATGAGCGGCTTCCGACCTATCGCGCCCAGATCCCGGCCTCGGTCAAGATGGAGCTCCTGGCTGATCGGTCGGTTTCGATTCGCGATTCGGTCGAAGATGTGCAGGTGACGCTCGCGATCGCGATCGGTCTCGTCGTGCTGGTCATTTTCCTGTTCCTGCGTTCCGCATCGGCGACCGCAATTCCGGCGCTGGCGGTGCCGATTTCGCTGATCGCGACCTGCGCGGCCATGTATATGTTCGGTTACTCGATCAACAACATGACCTTGCTGGCGCTGACGCTGTCGGTCGGATTCGTGGTCGACGACGCCATCGTGATGCTGGAGAACATCGTCCGCCACATCGAAGGCGGCATGCGGCCGTTCGAAGCGGCGCTCAAGGGCTCGCGCGAAATCGGCTTCACCATCATATCGATCACCTTCGCGCTGATTGCAGTGTTCATCCCGGTGCTGCTGATGGGCGGCATGGTGGGGCGGGTGTTCCGCGAATTCGCCGTGACCATCACGGTTGCGATCGTGCTGTCGGGTTTCGTGTCCCTTACCCTTACGCCGATGCTATGCGCGCGAGTGCTGAAGGAACATCACGAGGGCGAGCACCAGAATTTCATCCTTCGGATTTTCGAGGCCATGTTCAAATCGTGGCTGCGCGGCTACGAACTGAGCCTTGACGTGTTCCTCAAGTACAAATCCCTCGTCCTCATCGCGATGGTCGGCACGCTGATCGGCACCGTGTGGCTCTACATTGTCATTCCGAAGGGCTTTTTCCCGGTCGAAGATACCGGCTTCATCAACGCTACGACCGAAGGTCCGTCCGACATATCCTTCAAGGCGATGTACGACCGCCAGTTACAGATTGCCGACATTCTGCGCCAAGATCCCGCGGTGTCCTATATCAATTCGACCGTGGGCGCCGGCGGCCCCAACCCGACCAACAACTATGGGCGCTTCTTCGTTGCTCTCAAGCCGCGCAAAGAGCGCCACGAAAACTCGACTGCAGTGATCCAGCGCCTGCGCGCCAAGACCAACACGGTCACCGGCATGGCGACCTATTTCCAGAACGTGCAGAACATCAACATCACGGGCCGCATTTCAAAGAGCGAGTTCCAATACACGCTGCAGTCCAGTGACACCGAGACACTCTATCGCGTCGGGCCGGAGATGCTGGAGAAAATCTCCAGGCTGCCGGGACTGCGAGACGTCACGGGCGATCTCTATATCAAGAATCCGCAAATGACGATGGAGATCGACCGTGAGGCGGCAGCGGTCTATGGGGTGTCGATCGATCAGGTCCGGCAGGAGCTCTATAACTGCTTTGGCGCCAGGCAGGTCGCAACGATCTACACGGCATCGAACGATTACCAGGTGATCCTGGAGTGCGATAAGAGAATTCAGGACGATCCGACCGGTCTCAGCAAGATCTATCTGAAGACCAATCTCAACGGGCAAGCGACGGGCGGCGGCCTCGTCGCCCCCGCCTCCGGTTCGGGCGTCAACGGCTCGACCACGCCGACCGGCCCGGTGATCCCGATCTCTGGCGTCACCAAGCTCACCCCGACGGTCGGCGCCCTGCAGGTCAATCACCAGGGGCAGCAGCCCTCGATGACGATCTCGTTCAATCTGGCGCCCGGTTATGCGCTCGGCGACGCCGTCGACGCCATTCGTCAGGTTGAGCAGGACACTCACCTGCCGGCCTCGATCGTGTCCGGCTTCCAGGGCGCCGCCCAGGTGTTCCAGGATTCGCTGAAAGGGCAGGGCGTCCTGGTGCTGGCGGCGGTGTTTGCCTCCTTCGTGGTGCTCGGCATCCTGTACGAGAGCTTCATCCATCCGATCACCATCATCTCGGGTCTGCCGTCGGCCGGGGTCGGCGCGCTCCTCGTGCTGTTGTGGTTCAAGATGGATCTTTCGGTCATCGCCATGATCGGAATCGTGATGCTGGTCGGCATCGTCAAGAAGAACGCCATTATGATGATCGATTTCGCCCTCCAGCGCCGTGCGGTGGGACTCTCCGCCGAAGAGGCGATCCGCGAGGCTTGCCTGCTGCGATTCCGGCCCATCATGATGACGAGCCTCGCGGCGATCTTCGGCGCGCTGCCGATCGCGCTTGGCGCCGGCGCCGGTGCCGAGCTGCGCCAACCGCTCGGCGTCTCCGTGGTCGGCGGCCTGTTGGTGTCGCAACTCCTCACGCTCTACATCACGCCAGTGGTCTATCTCTACCTTGACAAGGTCGATCTCCTGCTCCGGCGCCGCCTCGAGCCGCCGGACGACCTGGTGGAAGATCAAGAGTTCGAACACCGGCCGCAAGCCGTCGCGGCGGAGTAGATAGCGAGGTCGGATGACGTCATTCGAGCCGGTGCACCGGCTCGAATTTAACACGGGACCTTGATCCGGCCCGATGTCCCATGAATTGCGTTACGTCGCACGGCCGGTGCGGCTAATTCCCGGCCGTGTCGTGGTTTCCCCACCCAGAACAACTTTTTAGGGTGACCCTGAGGTAGACGCTCAAGCTGTCGCCGGCGTATCGCTCTTGCGAGGGACGATTGGCCTCACTCGCGATCAGAACTTATAGTTCACGCGGGCGCGGACGATATTCAACTGTTCTGACGAAGGCGTGAGCGACATCGCGTCGGTGGCGAGCGCACCGGGTCCGAGCAGGGTGGTCCGCGAGGTCTGGCCGCTTGATGTGAGGTTGATATACAGCCACTCGGCGCCGATCGACCAATTGTTGTTCAACGCCCAATCGATGCCAGCACCGGCCGTCCAGCCAAACCTCGTATCGGAGATTGAGAACGCGAAGGACTCGATCGGTGTGGCGCCTACCGACGTGTTGATCGTGCCGGTGATGTCCTGCTGTCCCATGGCAAGACCAGCGGTGACGTAGATCAGAACGGCCGGGTTGAGAATGGATGTGGTGCCGAGGCGACCCCGCAATGTTGCCACCCATGGCGTCTTGGTGCTGATCGAATTGCTGACTGTTGCGGACGGTGGCGGTAGCGGCAACGCAAGAAACGTCGAGTTGGCATTGGACTTCCCGCCAAAAGCCTCGATGTCCGCCTCGACGCCGATAACGACCGGGCCGGTCGATGGCCAATTATAACCCAGTTGGCCGCCGCCGGTGAATCCGGTGGTTGACGACCCGCTCAATGCCGTTCCCCATTGCGTGGAGCTATCGAAAGGACTGGTGACTAATGTCGCCTGAGGGAGGGTGGCAAAGGATTCTCGCGTCCATCCGGCGCCAGCATTGAGGCCGATATACCAACCACCCCAATTAAATGGAAAGACTGGAGCGGCCATCGGTGGCGCTGCCTTAAGCGGCACATCCGCCGCATAGGCCGAGCCGGTGAACGCCAAAGCGGCAGCCGCAAGAGCGAGTTTCCTCATCTGAGCCCCCAAGGTCGCAGGACAATAAAATCGGATGGGTCCTTGTCGATCGCGAGGGCAATATAGCTAGTTCTTGCGGCATATCGGTACGGTAGGCGACATGGGCCGTTTTACGGGCGGCGCCTGTAGCCGATTTGCAACAAAGCACATAATACCCTCCGGGCATCGCCCGGGGGCTCGATCGTCTTGACTGAAATGCCGTGCAATTAGAGCTTATGGCCGGGCGGAGCGCGAAGCCGACCCGTCAGAACTCGTCAGGCCGTCACACCGAAAAACTCGTCCCACACCCGCAGGACGCCGTCGCCACCGGATTCTTAATCCGGAACGAGGACCCAATCAGGTCGTCGCAAAAATCAATCTCGGCGCCCGCCATGTATTGCACGGAAACCGGGTCGACCAACACGGTGGCGCCGTCGTGGCCAAGCACGAGGTCGTCGTCCCCTTGGGCGGTGACGCAATCGAACTTGTACTGGAACCCGGAGCAGCCGCCGCCCGCGACGCTCACGCGCAACATCGAGCCTGGCGGCTCGGTCTTGAGAATCTCGCGAATTCTCCGCGCCGCGCGTTCCGTCAATTCCACTGAACTTGCCATCGCCTGCTGCTACCTATTTGAGTACTCAATAATTAGGTACGAGCCCGGATGCAGTCAACCGCCGACCTGGGCGCGAGGACCTGGGCGCGAGGGGGCAGCATGGCGAGAACGTGGCAGTGAATGCGGGCGGGACCCAGGCGCCCTTCGCGGCGGATCCGGCTGCGAGTCGCGGCCGCCGCTATGACGAGCCGCCGAGTGCGACGCGCAACGACTTCCGCCGCGATTGCGACCGCATCATCCACTGCACGGCGTTCCGCCGGCTCGCTCACAAGACCCAGGTTTTCGTCTACCACGAAGGCGACCACTATCGCACGCGCCTGACCCACACTCTTGAAGTGACCCAGATCGCCCGCTCGCTGGCTCGCGCCCTCGGCCTCAACGAGGACCTCGCCGAGGCGTGCGCTCTCGCCCACGACCTCGGCCACCCGCCCTTCGGCCATTCGGGCGAGCGCGCGCTCGACCACTGCCTCGCGCTCCACGGCGGATTCGACCACAATGCCCAGACCTTGTCGGTGGTGACCCGGCTGGAGCGCCGCTACGCCGCCTTTGACGGTCTCAACCTGACCTACGAAACGCTGGAGGGCCTCGTAAAGCACAACGGCCCCCTGACGGATGCAAGCGGCCGCGCCATCGGCCGCCACGCCGCCCACGGTGTCGCCCAGGCAATCCTCGACTACAACGCCCTGCAGGACCTCGAACTCGCCCTCTACCCGAGCGCCGAAGCCCAGGCCGGGGCGATCGCTGACGACATCGCATATGACGCCCACGACATTGACGACGGCCTGCGCGCGCGGATGTTCGCCATCGACGAGCTCGTCGCGCTGCCGTTGATCGGCGACATTCTGGCGGAAATCGAGAAGGGCTCGCGCCCATATCCCCCGGACGGGGGCCTTGAGCCGGCGCGGCGCGTCCATGAGTTGGTGCGGCGGCTGATCGCCCGCATGATCGAGGACGTGATCGGCCATTCAAAACACCTGATCGGGCAGTGCAGGCCCGGCTCGGTCGAGGATATCCGCCGCGCCGGCGCGCCGGTGGTGTCGTTCTCGCCCGCAATGGCGGCGGCCGACCGCGCCATCAAGGCGTTCCTGTTCCCGCGCATGTATCGCCACCCGCGCATCGTGCGCATCATGAGCGACGCTCAGTCGGTGGTCACCGACCTGTTTGCGCGCTATATATGCGCTCCCCATGATCTGCCGTCGCGTGATGCGCCGGCCGAAGCACCGATGGGGCCGCGCCAGATCGCTGACTTCATCGCTGGGATGACCGACCGCTATGCGCTGTCCGAGCATGCCAGGCTTTTTGACTCGACTCCGGAACTGCGTTAGGCGCGTCGCATGAACGTGTTCACGCTCTTCACCGCGCACGTCCGCTCGGCCATCGAAGCTCTCGCTGCCGCAGGGGCGTTTCCGCGTCCGCCGGACCTCGAGCGAGTGGTGGTAGAACCGCCGCGGGATGCCGCCCATGGCGACCTCGCCACCAATGCCGCCATGGCGCTCGCCAAGGACGCGGGCCTGAAGCCACGCGATCTCGCCGAGCGGCTTGCAGCCGAGCTTGGCAAGCTGCCGCAGATCACCAAGGTCGAGGTCGCAGGACCGGGCTTCATCAATATGACGCTTAATCCGTCGGTATGGCGGCAGGCGTTGCGCGCCGCGATACTGGCCGGGCCGGATTTTGGCCGCAGCGATATCGGCAGGTCCGAGGCCGTCAACGTCGAGTATGTCTCGGCCAACCCGACCGGACCGATGCACGTGGGCCATTGCCGCGGCGCCGTGTTCGGGGATGCGCTCGCCAGTCTCTTGGCGTTCGCGGGCTATGCGGTGACCCGGGAATACTACGTCAACGACGCCGGCGCCCAAGTCGACGTGCTCGCCCGCTCCGCTTATCTGCGCTACCGCAAGGCGCTCGGGGAAAACATCGGGCCGATCCCCGAGGGGCTCTACCCGGGCGATTATTTGAAGCCTGTCGGGGCCGCCCTTGCGGACCAGCACGGTCGCGCGCTCAAGGAGATGCCCGAGCGGGATTGGCTGCCGATCGTGCGTCGCAGCGCGATCGATATGATGATGGCAGAGATCCGCGAAGATCTCGCCGCCCTCAACGTGCAGCATGATGTCTTTTTCTCTGAGCGCTCGTTGATCGAAGACGGCAACGACGCGGTGGCGGCGACAATCGCGGGCTTGCGCGCCGCAGGCGAGGTTTATGAGGGCCGGTTGCCGCCGCCCAAAGGAGCTGTCGACGAAGATTGGGAGGACCGCGAGCAGACCCTGTTCCGCACCACCGAATTCGGCGACGACGTCGACCGGCCGCTCAAGAAGTCCGACGGCAGCTACACGTATTTTGCGTCCGACATCGCCTATCACAAGTCGAAGCTCGACCGCGGCTTTCGCAACATGATCGATGTCTGGGGGGCAGATCACGGCGGCTACATCAGGCGCATGAAGGCGGCGGTCAGCGCGGTGAGCGGCGGGGCGGCGGCGCTCGACGTGAAAATCGTTCAGCTCGTGAAGCTGCTGCGGGCCGGCGAACCGGTAAAGATGTCCAAGCGGTCCGGCGACTTCGTCACTTTGCGCGAGGTCGTGGACGAGGTCGGCGTCGACGCCGTCCGTTTCATGATGCTCTACCGCAAGAACGATGCGCCGCTCGATTTCGACCTTGCCAAGGTGATCGAGCAGTCACGCGACAATCCGGTCTTCTATGTCCAGTACGGACACGCCCGGGGACAATCGATTTTTCGCAACGCCCGCGACGTGATCCCGACCCTGCCTGAGGCCGAGCGGGAACGCCGGCAGGCGCTCTCGCAAGCCGCGCGGCTTGATGACGCACTTGATGATTCCGCGGAACTCGCGCTGATGCGGCGCATTGCCTTTTATCCGCGCCTCGTTGAGGCCGCCGCAATGTCCCACGAGCCTCACAGAATTGCCTTCTATCTGTATGAACTTGCGAGCGATTTCCATGCCCTTTGGACCAAGGGAAAGGATGCGCCACATTTACGCTTCATTATGCAGAATGATCCAGGACTGACCTTGGCGCGCCTTGCGCTCGTGCAGGGCGTGGTGACGGTGCTTGCTTCTGGGCTCGCCGTGTTAGGAGTCGGCGCGCCTGATGAAATGAGATGATTTTCCGGCGTTGCCGGGCCCCCACCTTTCCCGCATGCGGGGAGCGTTAAGGAGGGGGTGGATGAGGTTGTAATAACAAAATGTCCGACAGCATCTTCAACCGCCCCCGTCGCCAGATTGAACCGCGCCAGCCCGATGAGCACGGCCGGGATTTTGCGGATCAGTCTTACACGCCTGACCACGGCGCGGCGGTGCGGCGCGATCCTGGAACGGATGCCATGTCGGAGTTGGCGCGGCTGATCAGCGATCCCCACGCGATCCCAGGGCGCCTCAGCGACGCTCCGGGTGGACGCCTTGGCGATGTGTCACGCGCTGCGTCTTCGCCGACCGCTGCAGCACACGCCCCATTCACCCGACCGCCGGCCCGAGAGCCGGCGCAATCGCAAGATCGACCAAACGAAGATCGCTCTTCTGAAGATTGGTCCCGTCGTTCATCGGTGGACAGGGGCATTCGTCGCGACCCCGATTTCAGCCGGCCACGTGCTGCGGTACAACCAACTGAGGGGGACACCGACCATTCCGAGACGCGGCGCGCTTCCGACGATTTCGACTTTTTGCAATTGCCCGATCGCGATGATTATGCGGTCGCACCGCGGCACGCCTTGGCTGAAGGCGACGACGATGAGCGCGGCGACCATCGCGAGAGTGCTCCGCGGCGACATCCGGCGTATGGGCGGCAAGACGCAGAATATGCCGACGAATACAGTGAAGACGAGTACGGGCAGGACGCGGACCGCGAATACGAGGGGGAGCACGGGGACCCGGACGGTGCCGAATCGGGCACCAAGCGCCGCAGCGCGGCCAAGGTGGCCATGGCGGTGCTTGGGCTTGCGGTTTTCGGCAGCGCGGCCGCGTTCGGCTATCGCACCATCTTCAAAGCTGCCCCGTCAGGTCCTGCGCCGATCATACGAGCCGACAACTCGCCCACCAAGGTAACGCCGGTGGGAGCTGGCGTTACCGCGAAACCGGCCAATGGACCGTTCGCTGACCGCTCGGGCGAGCAATTGGTTCGTCGCGACGAAGAGCCGGTCGATGTCGCGTCGACATACCGCTCCGTCGACCCCGGTACGGCCGGGTTTCCTCCCCCGGCGATCGTTCCGGCGACCGCTGGTCCTGCCCCGTCGGCCGACCCGAAGCGCGTGCGCACCGTCCCGATCCGGGTGGACCAGACCACGCCTTCCGATCGCACGGCGCCGTCCGATCGCACGGCTTCGCGTGCGGCGCCGCCACCTCAATCCCAGCCTCCGCTGTCCGCACCGGCATACCAGCCTCCGGTGCCTGCGCCGACGCGTCAGGCTGCCGTGTCGCCGCAATCCCAGCCGCCGCTGTCCGCACCGGCATACCAGCCTCCAGCGCCGGCGCCGACGCGTCAGGCTGCCGTGTCGCCACCCCCATCCTACTCTCCTCCGCCCGCGGCGGAGAGCAGGATGGGGGGCGCGGTCGCCACGGCACCCGAAGCGGCCGCGTCGCGCGCCGTCGAGGCCGGCGGGTTCGTGGTCCAGCTCTCGGCGCAGCGCAGCGAAGCAGAGGCCCAAGCGGCGTTTCGCACTCTGCAGACGAAATATGCGGTGCTGAGCGGCCGCGACCCTCTGATTCGTCGCAAGGATCTGGGCGAAAAGGGCATCTTCTTTGCAGCCCAGGTTGGTCCGTTCGGCGTCAAGAGCGATGCGGACCAATTGTGTGAAACGCTCAAAGCCGCGGGTGGAGCCTGTTTCGTCCAGAGGAATTGACGGTGCGCTTGCCGAATTGCTTGCCCAAGTGCTTGCCGAATTGCTTGCCGAATTGCTTGCCGTCTCGGGCGGCGCGGGCTAAGCCGCCGTCATGGCGGATCGCGCTTTCATTACCGGACTGAAGGGTACGGCAATCACCGGGGAAGAACGCGCGTTTCTGCGCGAAGCTTCGCCGGCCGGTCTCATACTGTTCAAGCGAAACATCATAAATCAGCTTCAACTAAAAGAATTAATTGAACAATTCAGATTGATCCGTGGTCCGGATGCGGCCGTCTTCATTGACCAGGAAGGAGGCCGGGTGCAGCGGATGGGGCCGCCCCATTGGCCCGCCTATCCGGCGGGCGCCGTCTACGCTGAACTTTATCGGCATGAGCCCGCCCGCGGCCTGAGGGCAGCGTGGCTGGGGGCGCGGCTCATGGCCGCCGATCTCGCCGCGGTCGGCATCACGGTCGATTGCCTGCCGCTGGCCGATGTGCCCGTCGCCGGCGCCGACCAGGTGATCGGCGATCGCGCCTATGGCGATACCGCGCACCAGGTTGCGGCGATCGCGGCGGCGGTGGCGGCCGGGCTTAAGGCCGGTGGCGTGCTGCCTGTCATCAAGCATATGCCTGGCCATGGCCGCGCCACCGCTGACAGCCACCGCCATCTGCCGGTCGTCACGGCCGACCGCAGGACCTTGGAAGCGACTGATTTTGCGGCGTTCGTGCCGCTTGCCGCAGCGCCGTTCGGCATGACGGCCCATGTGGTGTTCACAGCTCTTGATCCGGGCCTTCCGGCAACCACTTCGAGCATTATGATCGGACAAGTGATTCGTGGTTTTATCGGATTCTCCGGAGCCCTGATGAGCGACGATTTGTCGATGGGGGCTCTGTCGGGCCCGATTGGCGAACGGGTCCGACAATCTCTGGCCGCGGGCTGCGACCTCGTTCTCCATTGTAACGGCGAGTTTACCGAAATGCAGGAAGTTGCGGCGAATTGCCCGGAGCTTGACGGCGCTGCGCTGCAGCGCACCGCGCGGGCGCTGGCGTCGCGCCGTCCGCCCGAAACCATCGATATTGAGGCCGCACGGGCCGAGTTTACGCAATTGGTGTCCGGTCGCGCCGGCGCCAAGACGACATGACGAGATCGACATGACGAGATCGGGATGACGAAATGACGGACGCGACTGCGTTCACCGAGGATATGGCGAATGATCGCGGCAGCGACGAGCCGTTGCTGATCGTCGACGTCGAAGGGTTCGAAGGTCCGCTTGATCTTCTCCTTACGATGGCGCGCCAGCAGAAGGTCGACCTGGCGAAGATTTCCATACTGGCGCTCGCCGACCAGTATCTGGCGTTCGTTGAACAGGCACGTCGGCTGCGCCTCGAGTTGGCCGCCGACTACCTCGTGATGGCTGCCTGGCTCGCCTATCTCAAATCCCGCCTGCTGCTGCCCGAGCCGGTCGCGCCGGAGGGTCTGAGCGCCGCCGATATGGCCAAGGCGCTGGCGTTGCGGTTGCGGCGGCTTGACGCCATCCGCGAGGCCGGCGCGCGGCTGTTCGAGCGTCCGCAGCTCGGCCGCGACATGTTCGGCCGCGGCGATCCGGAACCGATCGCGGAAATCAAACGGCCGCAATGGTCGGCAACGCTCTACGATCTCATCTCTGCCTACGCGACGGAGCGGCAACGCCATGCGCTCCGACGCGTGCGGTTCGCCAAGCGCAAGGTGTGGTCGCTCGTCGAGGCGCGCGAGGCCTTGCAGCGCCTGGTCGGCGCGACCGGCGATTGGAGCCGGCTCGACGAATATCTCATCGTCTTCGTGGTCGAGCCTTCGATGCGGGCGAGCGTGCTTGCTTCCTCGCTGGCCGCGTCGCTGGAATTGGTCCGCGAGGGGGCGCTCGAAATGCAGCAATCGGGCGCATTCGCTCCGATCTATTTGCGCAAACGCGCAGGGGCTGAGCCCGCGCCCGCGCAATCGTCGTCTTGAGCGATCCCCTCCCTCCTCCTTCCCCCACCTCCCCTCCCCGCTTGCGGGGGAGGGGAGGTGGGGGAAGGGGGACGGGGAGGGGGCAGCCGAAAGCATCAGCCGGGAGGGCATATTGATGGCTCCTTTTGCCGAGTTGCGGGTGAAGATCCATGAAGAACACGACGGCGAGGTGCCGGACATGGTGCCAGATTTGGCGATCGAGACCCGACCGGAGGAGCTGCGCTTGGTGGAGGCGCTCCTTTTCGCCGCATCGGAGCCGCTCGACGAGAAGACGCTCGCCAAGCACCTGCCCGCGGGCGTGGACGTGCGCGCCACCCTCAAGCGGCTGCAGGTCGAGTACGCGCCGCGGGGCGTCAATCTCGTCCGTGTCGGCAACAAATGGACATTCCGCACCGCGAACGATCTCGCCTGGCTGCTCACGCACGAGGCCGTGGAGCCGAAAAAGCTGTCTCGCGCCGCGATCGAGACGCTGGCCATCATCGCCTACCACCAGCCGGTGACGCGCGCCGAGATCGAAGAGATTCGCGGCGTCTCGACCGCCAAAGGCACCCTTGATGTCCTGCTCGAGACCGGTTGGGTGCGTCCGCGCGGCCGCCGCAAAGCGCCGGGCCGGCCATTGACCTACGGGACGACGGCGGACTTCCTCGGCCATTTCGGCCTGGAAGCGCTCGGCGACCTTCCGGGCCTCGACGACCTTAAGGGTTCCGGCCTGTTTGACGGCACCTTGCCGGCGGACTTTGGTGTGCCCGAGCCCTCCGACGATCCGGCATTGCGCCCGGACGAAGACCCCCTGGAACCCGGCGACCTCGACCTTGGTCTCGCGCCCCGCGTGGACGGGACGGAGGAATAGGGTAGGGGGCACAGGCCCTGTAGCCCGGATGGAGCCACCGGGTCCGGCCTTCGGCCGGCCCGATGATAAACTCAGCGTAATCCGGGATCAGCCTCTCCAGCTGCACCGCCTACCCCGGATTACGCTGCGCTCCATCCGGGCTACGGGCCCGGCTAGCCGTGCCTATGGGACGCGGCCGGAAATTGATTACGGTCCTTGTTTTTGCAAGGCGCGAGGCCTAGGTTTTGGCTGAAATAGAGAGGCGAGGCCCCGACCGCGCGGCCCGTCGTTGCGGAGGGTTAACCCGATGGGTTCCATGAGTCTCTGGCATTGGATCGTAGTGATCGGCGTCGTGCTCCTGCTGTTCGGGCGGGGCAAGATCTCCGAGTTGATGGGCGATGTCGCCCAGGGTATCAAAGCCTTCAAGAAGGGCATGTCGGACAGCGACGACGACAAGAGCGATCCTCCCAAGATCGACCCGCCCAAGAACGATCCTCCTAAGACAATTGACCATCGGGCCGGCGGGGAGCCTGGCGCGCCCGGCGAGAAGAGCCGAGACGAAGCCGCCAAGACTCGGGCGAGCGCTTAGTTCGGCCGATGTCCGGCCGGACCGAGGCCGTTGCTTGACGGCCGCCAGGTTCCGGCAAGGAGTGATCCTTTTTTCACGGTCGCCCAACGGCAGCGGCGGCACTCGGAGTTGAAATGCAATGTTCGACATTGCATTGGGAGAGCTTGTTATTATCGGCGCGTGGTGCTGATCATCATTGCGCCGAGGCTTTGGAGATAGTGCGCAGTGTTCGACATTGCATGGGGCGAGTTCGTCGTCATCGCGGTGGTGGCGCTGATCGTCATCGGGCCGAAGGAGTTGCCCGGGGTGCTCCGCGCGATCGGGCAATGGACGACCAAAATCCGGCGCATGGCGGCGGAGTTTCAGGGCCAGTTCCAGGAAGCGTTGCGCGAGGCCGAGATGGCCGATCTCAAAAAGGAGGTCGACACTCTCAACGATGCCGCCAAGGGGTTCACGTCCCAATTCGACGATCCGCTCAACCTCAAAGAGACGACGAAATGGGAGCCCAAACCGGACGCTGCCCAACCGGACGCCAAGTCAGACGAGACTAAGTCAGACGAGACTAAGTCAGACGGCACCAAGCCGGATGACGCCGCCAAGCCCGCCGATGCGCCGCCGGCGCCAGCACCCGCCGCGGCCGGGGGTGACGAGGCGTTTCCGGTCACAGCCGAGCACCCAGCGATCGCGCAAATGTCGTCCCCCACCACTCCGTCCGCCCCAGGCGGGGGAGCGAATGGCGGGGGCGCCGCCGAGGCGGCGCCTGCGCCGCCTGTTACGCCGCCTGCTGCCCAGCCGCCTTTGCCCGACGGGAAGAGGAGCGAGGAAGGGGGCGTTCATTCATGACCCACGAGGACATCGAAAACACCAAGGCGCCGTTGATGGACCACCTGATCGAGCTGCGTTCGCGGCTCATCAAGGCGCTGGTGGCGTTCGGCATCGCGCTGGTCGGCTGTTTCTTCTTTGCCAAGCAAATCTATAACGTTCTGACGTGGCCGTACGTGTGGGTGGTGGGCGCCGAGAATTCGAAGTTCATCTATACCGGGCTCCTCGAATATTTCGTGGTCCAGCTCAAGCTTGCGATGTTCGGCGCCGCCTTCATTTCGTTCCCGGTGGTCGCCACCCAGCTCTACATGTTCGTCGCGCCGGGCCTCTACCGGCATGAGCGCCACGCCTTCCTGCCGTATCTGATAGCGACGCCGATCATGTTCATCCTCGGCGCAATGGTGGTCTACGGGATGGTGTGGCCGATGCTCACTCGCTTTTCCATCGGCATGCAGCAACTCGGCAGCGAGGGCCAGGCGACGATCGAGCTTTTACCCAAGGTCGACGACTATCTCAGCCTGATGATGCGACTCATCCTGGCATTCGGCGTCGCCTTTCAGCTTCCGGTGATTCTCACGCTGCTCGGCCGGGTCGGTATCGTCACCTCCGACCAGCTCAAAGCGAAGCGCCGCTATTTCATCGTGATCGCCTTCGTGATCGCGGCGGTGCTCACGCCGCCCGACGTGCTGAGCCAGATGTCCCTTGCGATCCCGCTGCTGCTTCTCTACGAGCTTTCGGTGTTGTCGGTACGGTGGGTTGAGCGCAAGGCGAAGGCCGATAAGGCAAAGGCGGATGCGGCTGCCGCGGCGAAGCCCGCCGAGTGATTGTAACTGGAGCGCGGGCGTCCAGCCCGCCTCTTCCTTCATTTTGAGCCAAGAGCGGGCGGGACGCCCGCGCTCCCAGGGCAATCGTCCATGCACGACATCAGGTGGATTCGCGACAATCCGGAGGCATTCGATCGCGGCTTGGCGCGGCGTGGGCTCGCTCCCGAGGCGGCGCGGCTGATCGAACGCGACGAGCGCCGGCGCGCCACCATCGTTAAGGCCGAGCAGGCCCAGGCCCGGCGCAACGCGGCATCGAAGGAAATCGGCGAGGCCAAGAAGGTAAAGGACGAGGCGCGGGCGCAGGCCCTGATGGCCGAGGTCACCGAGCTGAAGGCGTTGATCCCGGCGCTGGAGGCGGAGGAGAAAGCGGCGTCGCAGGAACTGGATGACGCGCTGGCGGCGATTCCCAACCTGCCGCTCGACGAGGTGCCGGACGGCGCCGACGAGCACGGCAATGTGGAGCATCACCGGTTCGGGGCGAAGCGCAACTACCCGTTCTCAAACAGACTGAAGCAGCATTTCGAGCTCGGCGAAGCGCTGGGGCAGATGGATTTCGAGACGGCGGCGAAGCTGTCGGGCTCGCGCTTCGTGGTGTTGAAAAGGGGGCTGGCACGGATGGAGCGCGCGCTCGGGCAGTTCATGCTCGATCTGCATACGAACGAGCATGGCTATATGGAAGTGAATCCGCCGTTACTGGTGCGCGATGAGGTGATGTTTGGGACAGCGCAGTTGCCGAAGTTTGAAGCGGATCAGTTTTTTGTGGATCGCGTGAGAGATTTCGATGCACAAGAGTACGCCGACGATTTGAAAGATTTGTCCGACGAAGAACTCGAGAAAGCTGCGCTAGCATCCGGTCGTGAGGAAATCATCCGATCGTGGTCCGACTTTGCCGCCGCGAGCGAGAGATTGGAAGAAGAAGTTCTACTAAGATTCCTCTTCGTAAAGTTTGCTAGACTTCTGATCGCCCATCAACGCGGAATGCCCTCGCGTCTAGGGCTCATCCCTACGGCCGAAGTCCCGCTCACCAACTTCGTCCGCGAATCGATCGTCGACGAAGCCGAACTACCTCTCCGTCTCACTGCCCTGACGCCTTGCTTCCGCGCCGAAGCCGGCGCTGCCGGCAAGGATACGCGCGGCATGATCCGCCAGCACCAGTTCACCAAGGTGGAACTGGTCTCGATCACCACCCCGGAGCAGAGCCGCGAGGAGCATGAGCGCATGCTCTCTTGCGCCGAGGAGGTGCTGCGTCGACTCGACCTGCACTACCGCGTAATGACCCTGTGCGCCGGCGACATGGGCTTTGCCGCTCAGAAGACCTACGACATCGAGGTCTGGCTGCCGGGCCAGAACATGTACCGCGAAATCTCCTCGTGCTCGGTGTGCGGCGATTTCCAGGCCCGCCGCATGGCCGCGCGCTACCGCACTAAAGAGGGCCGCCAGGTCCGCCACGTCCACACCCTCAATGGCTCCGGCGTGGCGGTCGGCCGCGCGCTCATTGCCGTGATGGAGACTTATCAGCAGGCTGACGGTTCCATCGCGGTGCCGGACGTGCTGCAGTCATATATGGGCGGCATGAAGGTCGTTGCGGCGAAGTGAGAATGGCCCGAAGCCCAGCGTGACCCATGCGCATCCTCCTCACCAATGACGACGGCGTGCATGCGCGCGGCCTTGAGGTGCTCGAGGAAATTGCCCGCGCGCTGTCCGACGACATCTGGGTGGTGGCGCCGGAGACCGATCAGTCCGGCGTCTCCCATTCGCTCTCGCTCAACGATCCGCTGCGTCTGCGCGAGATCGGGCCGCGCCACTTCGCCGTCAAGGGCACGCCGACCGATTGCGTGATCATGGCGGCGCGCCACATCATCCCGCAGGGCCGGCCCGACCTCCTCCTGTCCGGGGTCAACCGCGGCCGCAACGCCGCCGAGGACGTGACCTACTCGGGCACGGTCGCAGGCGCCATCGAGGGCGCGGTGCTGGGCGTACCGTCCTTTGCGCTTTCCCAGGCGTTCACGTCCGAGACCCGCAAGGCCCCGCACTGGGCGACCGCGCTCAAATTCGGCCCCGACCTCATCCGCCGCGTGCTCGCCGAAGGCATGCCGCGCGACGTCCTCGTCAATATCAATTTTCCGGACTGTGCGCCGGACCAGGTCAAGGGCATCGCGGTCAGCACCCAGGGCAAGCGTCCCCAGGAGCTGCTGCGCATCGAGCCGCGCCGCGACGGCCGCGGCAATCCCTATTACTGGATCGCCTACGAGCGCGCGCCCGCGCACACCGAGCGCGACGGCACCGATCTCTCGGCACTCGCGGACAATCGCATTTCAGTCACGCCGCTTAGGCTCAACATGACGGATGAGCCTTTCATGACGCGGCTCGCGGAAATTTTGGAGTAGGGTGGGCAAAATCGCTGCACGGACGAGCAACGAAGATGGGCGTTGCCAGGCGATTTTGCCCACGCGGACCGATCGTCCCGCAATAGAGAGAGCGGACAGCGTGGGCAAAGGCGGAATCGGCGCCGTACATGAACGGCAGCTTTGAGGCCGCCTTTGCCCACCCTACGGGCCTCTTCCTGCACGTAACGTGTCACCGCCGCGTCGCCGTGGTAACGTTACGTGAAGAGGCTTCGCTTGTCCGTGCCCACACCTCCCGACCACAACGTCGATCATATGAAATTCGTGCTCGACTTGCGTCGGCGCGGCATCATGCACGCGGCGGTGTTGCGCGCCATGGAGGAAGTGCCGCGCGACAAGTTCGTCATGCCGGCCCATGCGCGGTCAGCCTATTTGGATCGCGCCATGCCGATCGCGTGCGGCCAGACCATCAGCCAGCCTTTTGTGGTCGCCTATATGACCGAGCAGTTGGAGGTGGCGCCTGCGCATCACGTGCTCGAGGTCGGAACCGGCTCCGGCTATCAGGCCGCGATCCTGTCGCGGCTCGCCGCCAGGGTGACGAGCATCGAGCGCTACCGGACGCTTGCGGACGGAGCGCGCATCCGCCTCAAGGCGCTGAGCTACGACAACGTGGACAT
>WNFS01003611.1_pt1 | contig 21685 bp, 17 predicted proteins | sample 5400141 | NCBI WGS metagenome assembly WNFS01 (sample SAMN13153358, study PRJNA577476) | soil metagenome | isolation source: 60 cm saprolite under Madrone tree | place: USA:California | collected 2016-06-14
CAATTCAAGGGCAATTCAACGGGGCCTTGGGCACCGTGTGAGGGGGCCCGGGGGGGGCCATCCTGAGGGATGGCGGTGTCCCTCGTGATGTGGAATCCATGACGCAGCTTCCGGTACTCATCATTCAATGCCTTGGTCCACCCGCAGCAGGACTGACTGCGGATCGCGAGCTCCAGCGTCTTCGCGGTCTTCATGTGGATCACCAACTCGAACGTTGTCGGTTGCACGAGTAGCACGGCGACCCAATGAGCGATCCCGCGGGCCGATGCCGCGGTCACGACGCCAGATCTGGGGTGGGTAGGGCGGCTGCCCGGCGACCGGCCGGCAACCGGGTAGCGGACGCCTAGCGGAGGGGGTCTAGGGCACCAACAACGGGAGCTTGGGGGTGATGATGACCTCCAAAATCTCGCGCAGACCGCTGGCAAGGCGGACGCGCATGATCCCCGGTCGGCGCTCACCGGGCCTGGGAGCACGAACATGACGCCGGCAGCGGCACTCACCGCGGTGTGGACGGTACGCGGTACCGATCTGCTAGGGAATCTAACGCCGGTCATCTAACCGGGACCGCCGTGCGATTTCGGTTGTTGCGCGGGCCCGCAACCACCTGCAGGCGAACAGGTCGCTGGGTTTCTGCTTCGAGATCCAGATCGAAACCCGTGTTTACAGTCCGCCACGCGCTAGCTGTTCTGAATCGCGAACTTCGAGGATGTTGACTCAACAACCCGGATCCGGGGATTTGAATTCTCAGGGTAGTTCGAGTCCGAGCATAGCGAACACTACACCCGCTCTCGGTCACAGCCGGTTTCTTCCCGGGTCGATCCCGGGCCGGCAGTCTACGTTAGCCGATCGATGCGCCCGGCGACGGCGCGCACCTTACGCGGGGCGGCGACCCAGATCGTTCCGGCGGAAAGCGCGCTGCAACCGATGGCGACCAAGAAGGCCACTCTATAGCCGCCGGTCGCGTCGTACAGTGCCCCGGTCGCCCATGGCCCGGCGGCACCGCCGACGATGGCGGCGAGCATCAGTGAGCCGAAGATGCTGCCGTAGTGCCCGCCCTGGAAGATGTCGGCTGGAATGGCGCCGATCACGGAGACGAGCCCATAGCCAAGCATGCCCTGCACAACGATCATGAAGGCGAGCAGCATCGGGGTCGGCGCCTGCCGGAGGAGGAGCAGAGCCAGGTAGCAGAGCATGAACCCGAGGTTGCCCACCGTCCACACCCATTCGCGCCCGACTCGGTCGGAGAGGTGGCCGAGGGCGATCTGACCCGGGACGGCCACCACGCTCACGAGTCCGAGCGCCCACGCCGCCTGGCTGGCGCTGAACCCTATCTCAAGCAAGTACTTCGTCTGGTGGACCTGCACGGCGTACCACGCGTAGAGCCCCGACAGATACCCGATGGCGATCCACCAGAAGCGTGCCGTACGGATGCTGCGCGCGAGTGTCCAGTCGATCGCGACCCACGCCGGATCCACGACATTCGACATCCGGTTGCTGGCCGCCACCTCTGGCGACGAGCGGTCGCCGTCCGGCTCGAGACCGAGATCTTCAGGCCGCTGTTTCAGCAGGAGGTTGAGCGGCGCCAGTAGCCCGAGCACCACGATACCGAGCCACCAGCAGGCCGCGCGCCATCCGCCGTGTTCGATGAGATGCTGGAGCCACGGCAGCAGAATGATAGAGCCCACGCCGACGCCAGAGAACGCGCAGCTCAACGCCAATCCCCGCCGGCGCACGAACCAGTTCGGCAAGTAGAGCGCCTGGCCAGTGTAGGACAGGCAGATGCTGCCGCCGCCCACGAGCACGCCCAGCGTCGCGTAGAGGTGCCATGGTTCACGGATCAGGCTGCCGAGGATCAAGCCGGCCGCCACGAGTCCCACGCCGATCTCGATCACGATCCGCGGCCCACGGCGATCCATCAGTCGGCCGAGGAAGGGGCTCGCCACTGCGGTGACGAGAAAGCCGAACGAGAACGCTCCAGCCGTGGCACCACGTCCCCAGCCGAACTCATCGATGATGGGCGGAAGAAGCAGCGAGAAGGCCGTGCGCGCGTTCACGCCCACTGCCATCGTGACGAAGGCGACAGCCACGATCACCCAGCCGTAGAAGAACGGTAATCGCGCTTCCAACTTCCGCTCTAGCGGCACGGTCGACATGGCGAGTCCGATCCTACGCTGCCGGTGTAATGAGATTTAGCGGTGGCTCGCCTCGTGCGGTCCGCCGGATATTCTCCGCGATCAGCTTTGCCCGCGTCTCGAGCATCCCAGTGGTCCAGCCGGACACGTGCGGCGTCATGAGGACATTTGGCAGCTCGTGGAACGGCTGAGTGGCTGGGAGCGTCGTTCCGGCTGCGGTCGGATAGCGATACCACACGTCGAGCGCGGCGCCGGCGATCCTTCGCTCGGCCAGAGCCGCATACAGCGCGTCCTCGTCGACGATCGGCGCGCGCGACACATTGATGAGGATCGCAGTCGGCTTCATCGAGCGGAGCTGCTTCTCGCGGAGGAGACCGCGCGTTGTCGACGTCAGCGGAAGCGTTAGGGCGAGATAGTCGGAACGCGCGACCACGTCGTCGAGGGCCTCGGTCCCGCGGATGGAGGCAATGCCATGCGGATCTGGCTGCGCGGTGTCGCGGCGGATCGCCAGGACTTCCATGTCGAAGGCGCGTGCGCGCTGGGCCACCGCCTGACCGATCCGCCCGTAGCCGACGATACCGAGCGTCCTGCCAGCCAACTCGGGCCATACCGGCGGCGGGGCGCCGACCGCCCACTGGCTCTCCCAGCATCCACGGCGGAGCGCGGCGTCAACCCGTCCGAACTCCCGCGTGAGCGCCAGCATCGCCCCGAGCACATACTCGGCAATTCCGGTCTCGTGACCGTATACGTTCGCAAGCCGTGCCCCCACGGGCAACGCGGAGCGGTCGATCCCGTCGAGGCCAGCTCCCGGCACCTGGACGAGCTTGAGTCGCCGAGCCGCCGCGCCCATCTCACGACTGAACACGAGCGTGATCAGCACGTCGATGTCCGAGAGCTTCGAGACGATCTGGGCCTCGTCGGTGACGACAACGTGGCACGGCATGCCGAGGTGTGCCCGCACGGGCTCTTCGAGACTTGCGGCGAAGGACCCGGCAAAACCGATCCCAAGCATGAACGGTCTCCTCTCTGGCCCCGACTGGCAGCATGCCAAGCCCGGCGGGCTCCTGACGGACAAAAGTCAGACGATTCCTGCCAAACCGTTTCTGTTGTGGTTGCACCGACGGGCGGCGGAGCGCATGATTTCCGCAGTCATGCCGAAGCGCATCGTCATCCTCGTGGTCCCCCCGGTGGACGAGCTTGACCTCGTCGGGCCGGTGGAGGTGTTGGGGACCGCCAATCGCTTGCTGGGTGGGGGACGAAAACCCTATGCCCTCGAGGTCGTCACCACGGCGCGGGACCGACGCGTCGATGGAGAGTCCGGGCTGTTACTCCTCGCGCATCGGCACTATCACGACATGGTCGGACGCCCTGACTCCGTGCTGGTCATTTGCGGCGTCGGCGCCCGCTCGATGCGAGATCGTGCGCTCTTCGGCTGGCTGAGACGGGAGGCCGCGACCACCCGCCGCCTCGGGTCAGTGTGCGTCGGGGCATTTCTCCTGGCCGAAGCCGGCATCCTGGACGGCCGCCGGGCCACGGTTCACTGGCGGTACGTGCGGGAGTTCGCCGATCGTTACCCTCGGGTCGCCGTCGATCCACGACCGACCTGGGTGCAGGACCGGAACATCTACACCTCGGCCGGTATCTCTGCCGGGATCGATCTCGCCCTCGCCTGGGTCGAAGAGGACTTCGGCGCCGCCGCAGCTATGAAGGTCGCGCGTGAGCTGGTGTTGTTCCTCCGTCGCCCGGGCGGGCAGGACCAGGTCAGCGTATCACTCGAAACGCAGGCCTCGCACACGAAGTCCATGCACGAGCTCCAGGTGTGGATGACGGACCACCTCGATCAGCCGCTGTCGGTCGAGACGCTTGCCGATCGCGTGGCGATGAGCCCGCGGAACTTCGCCCGGGTGTTCGCCCAAGACTTCGGCACCACACCGGGTCGCTATCTTCTGCAATTGCGCGTGGAGGCCGCCCGGCGTCTCCTGGAGCAGACCGACGGAAGTCTCAGGCAAGTGGCGATCGCGAGCGGGTTCCAGAGCGTCGACGTCATGCGACGAGCTTTGCAGAGAACCCTAGGAACGACGCCGCTCCGATATCGGCGCCACTTTCAAACTCCGGCCGCGAGATCTCCCATGCGGTCGGTGGCGCTCCGCGGTCCCTTGGTGGCCGCTCGGCGAGAAATAGCGAGGGCCGCCCGCGTCGCGACGGGCTCAAATCGCCGGTTAAGGGAAGATTCTCCAGCCATCGAGGTACTCGCGCAGCATCATCCGACGTGAGCAAGAAAGCGTTAACTTCGTATTTCTGCCGCTCGACGTCAGGGGAACCGCCTTCCAGCGGCGGGTCTGGCAGTCGTTGCGAGAGATCCCGGTCGGCTCCACGACGACGTACGCTAAGATCGCCCAGCGAATCGGTGCCCCAAAGGCCGTGCGAGCTGTGGCGCAGGCGTGCGCGTCCAATGCCATCGCCGTCGCCACTCCCTGTCATCGGGTCGTACGCACTAACGGGGCGCTCTCTGGATACCGGTGGGGCGTGAAGCGCAAGCGCGCCCTCCTCGACCGCGAGGCGGCGTCTCGCGACGCGGCATCCCACGAGACGTCGTGAGCGCATCGGACCGGGTGTAGAACTGAAGGACGACGGAGAGCAGGCGCGCCACCTTCCTGTCCAGGGCGCACAGGTTGTCCATGAGCTCGGCCCCAAAACCCTTTCCCGCGAGCGGTTGGAGGCTCTTGCAATCACCGAAGTTGCGTCCGCAACCTCAAGACCCGTGGCCCAGAGACTGGCGCCTGGTGTGGCCGACCAGATCCAGAAGGCGCTGCCGGCGCTACGGGCCTTTCAGGACAACTCCCAGCGTTCGTTTGAGACCGCGGGTCCCAGCCGCGGTGATCACGACCGCGCGAGTGCCGGGCCGTCGGGCGATCCATCCGCGCGCGCCGACCTCCGACCATACGGCGGCGCCGAGCGCGCCCCCGAGGTGAGGCAACCGTTCTGTCCAATCCAGGCATGCGGTAGCGAAGTGCCGCCGCTCCTGCTGGGCGATCTCGAGGTCGACACCCAGTGTTTCGAAGAGCCGGTTCGCCCGAGGCCCGAGTTCGACATCGCCAGGAATGTTACGGGGGGGCATCAGCGCACCACCGGCGACCAGCGCCTTGAAGACCGCGACGCCGAGCCGCCCAGCCAGGTGGTCGTAGCACGTGCGGGCCCGGGCGACCGGCGCCGACTTCACCGTGCGGGCTGGCGCCGCCCCGATCTGGCTCAACGACTCGACGAGCCGGGCCACCGCTCCGTCATGCAGCTCGTAGAGCACGTGGCGGCCCTGGCGGGTCGCCCGCACGAGGCGACGCTCCCGAAGAACCGCGAGGTGGTTGGACAGCCGTGACTGCTCGGTGCCGAGCAGCGTCATCAGCTCCGAAACGGAGCTGGCCCCACCCATGAGGTGGTGCAAGACGGCCAGCCGCAGCGGGTCGGCCAGAGCCTGGGCGATGGCCAGGAGACGAGGGCTTGCATCCATCATCTATCCATCATATGTGGCTGGATGGTCAACAGTCCAATGATACATGAGCGCAGTACGCGATACCTGCAGGAGGTGCGCCATGGACCGGACCGGCATTAGGGTGGAACCATACTCGACATACTTAGCTATCCTGTGTGTGGCTCGCTCACAGAGACGGCACCACGGAGGTTCATGATGGGGACGTGGAGTGAGGCGTTAGATACGTCGCGGGATCGGGTGCTCTTCGCCGGGAAGGCCGGACGCCATCGCGAGGCCCTGCTCGCCCATGCCACGGCTGGTCGCATCGTCGCGGCGTGGACACTTGATCCAGCACCGCGCGATCCGGCGACGCATCTCGAAGCGACACACGCCCGCTGCCGATGCCATCTAGAGCGACTGCTCGGGCAGCCGCCAGGCGCCGAGGTGCGCTCGCCGATGACCAACCAGCTCTACACTCGACTGACGCAGCCCTCCGACCCGGCCCAGCGGACGCGCATCGATTACACGATGGTCAAGTCGTACACGTATACGCCGCGAAAGCCGCTGCGCCGTGTGCTCGACCACGCCCTCGACCATCTGAATCAGATCGACCAGTGGCAGCGGTGGCGCCGCGACGGTGTGGTGCCCACACCGACCGACGGCTGGGTAGGGTCGACGGTCACGTTGCCGGAGGACCGCCTGCCGCTGACGGCCTCCGACCTCGACGCGTGGCTCTGGCGCATCGACCAGGCCATGCGCCTGCTCATCCAGCGAGTCGCCGCGCTCGTTGAGGAGGAGCTGGACTGGCAACCGCCTGACGGTGGGTGGGCTCTGCGGCGCGTACTGCACCATGTCGCTCGATCCGAGGTGTTGTATGCTGCGTCGTTCGATGAGGCGTTGCCCGACGATCCAGCCGCCCGTTATGTAGAGGCTGACGCTCGGCTCGGCGAGCGTCTCGTCACAGCGCCCGCGAGCGCTGGCGACCCGTCCATCGTCTTCCCCGACCCTTACGGCACGCTCTTCACGCCTGAGGGTGTCGTCGCGGAAGTGATCGCGCTGGAGCGCGAGCTCATCGCCCAGACGACCTAGCAGCGCTCCAGTACGTCGGGGTGCCCGCATAGGGCCAGGACACGGGACATGTCCATCCGGGAGGCAAGCCCTCTTGGTGCCGCCCGGACTGAAGCTTCAGCAAATGCGAAAGGCGTCTAAAATCCTCCTTGGAGGCGGCTGACATGGACGAGATTTCCGTTTACCTCCCCGGCATCATCCTCGCTTATACGACGTTCTTTGTTGCGATCGTGAGCCCGGGCCCGAACATCCTCGCCGTGCTCGGAACGTCGATGAGCCTAGGAAGAAAGTCGGGCATCGCGCTTGCGCTTGGCGTAGCTGCGGGTTCGTTCTGTTGGGCTCTGCTGTCAGTAGTCGGACTTTCCGCGCTGCTCGCATCCTATGCTTCTGCACTTCGGGTCATGAAGATCGCCGGGGGGTCTTACCTGCTGTGGCTCGCCTACAAGTCGTTCCGCTCGGCAGCCTCCAAGCATGACATCGAAGCCCGCACTCTGGCGGGATCAACGCTCAGCCCCTTTCGCTATACCATCCGCGGCCTCACCATTCAGATGACCAATCCCAAGGCCGCGCTTGCGTGGATCGCGATTATGTCCCTCGGCCTTCAAGAGGGCGCGCCCTTGTGGGTCCCACTGTCCCTCGTGGTCGGGACCTCCATTCTTTCCGTGTTCATCCACTGTGTATACGCTGTCGCGTTCTCCACGCCCGTGATGGTGCGCCTGTATTCGAAGGCTCGCCGCTGGATCCAAGGCACGCTCGGCGCATTGTTCGCCGTTGCCGGGCTTAAGCTGCTCACAAGCCGTTCATAGATCGGTCGACGAGCACGACCAGTTCCTTCGAACGCCCTGAGCCATCGGGCCGAACCACGGCATGCAGCCGACGGCCTGCGGCCGCGGCTGATACCGGACGTAAGGCTGTCCAGAATCATTTCTTTGTGGGCCGTCGCTACGCTGGACAGCCGCACCCATAGAAATCCGGGGTTACACTTGCCATCGTCAGAGGGCTTTTGAACACGGGCGCAGGCGCTTACTGGATCACCTCGTCCGCCCGAAGCAGGACCGACTGCGGGATCATCAGACCGAGGGCCTTGGCGGTCTTGAGGTTGATGACGAAGTAGAGCCGGTCAATCTGCTCGACGGGCAGATCTCCGGGGTTGGCGCCCAGGAGAATTTGCTGGACGTACCTGGCTGAGAGCCGGCCGATCGCGGAGAAGCTCACGCCATAGCTGGCGAGCCCCCCTTGAGAGACGCTGTCCTGCTCGGTGAACATGCTCGGCAGTTTCTTCGCCCTCGCGGTCTCGATGACCAGCGCCGCCTGGCTGACCACCATCACATCCGTCGCTGAGAGAATTCCGTCCACCTCCCCTACCCGAAGTCCGCGCAGACCTGCCCGCAGCTCCTCGACAGAAACGACTGGCCGATCGACGAGCTCCACCTTCAGCCGGCGGGCCGCCTCCCGCGCGACCTTTACGCCCTGCTGACCGCTCCGAGTGTCAGGATGGAAAAATAGCACCACCCGGCGGAGCCTCGGAACCATCTCCTTCAGAAGCTCGAGGCGCTTCGCAACGAGATGATCCGTATACCCGCTGTAGATGCCCGTGAATCTCCCTCCGGGTTTCCGGAAGCTCTCCACGAAACCGGAGGCGACCGGGTCGGTACCAGCGTAGAACACAACGGGGACGGTCTTGGTGGCCCCCTTGACCGCGAGAGTCGTCGTGGTACCGACGGCATATATCAAGTCGACTTTCTCTTTTTCGAGATCACCCGCCGCCTGCTCCGCCGCCTTCAGGTCACCCTTCCCATCGCGCACGTGGAGGGTGAACTGCTTCCCCTCCTCAAGGCCCAGCTCTGCGAGACCCTTCCGGAGCCCGTCGACGGCTCCCGAGTACGGGCCGCCCTGCAGGATGACCCCGACGCGATAGACACGGGCCTGCTGCGCCCGAGCGACAGGCGGCGCGGCGAGGAGGCCGCCGGCTAGAGTCCCAAGAAACACCCTCCGGTTGATCATTGGATCATCTCATCCACCCGCAGCAGCACCGACTGCGGGATCGTCAGACCAAGGGCCTTGGCGGTCTTCGCGTTGATTACCAACTCGAACTTGGTTGGCTGCTCGATGGGGAGGTCGCCCGGTTTGGCGCCCTTGAGAATCCGATCCACGTAGTTCGCAAGCTGACGGAAGATCGCCTTCTCGTCCGGCCCGTAACTCATCAGGCCACCCGCTTGCACGTAGCCCCTGTCCGAGAAGATCGCTGGCGGCCGGTGCCGGGCTGCCAGCTCCACGAAGCTGGCTCGATGAGCCCGGAACAGGTTACTCGGTGCCGGGACGAGCGCCTCCGGACGTTTCTGGGCTATGCTCGCAAAGGCCTTCTCAAGATCCTCGGGACGACGCACTTCCGCAGGCCAAATCTGTAAGCCCAGCGACTTGGCCGCGGCCTCGGCGTCCCTCAACGAAAGCGACTGCATCCGACTCTCGGGATTCCAGAGCACGGCAATGCGGGAGAGCCCCGGGAGGGTCTCCTTCAACAACTCGATCCGTTTGCCGATCAGTTCGCGTCCGCTGGTCGTCAGGCCGGTGACGTTCCATCCTGGCCGCGCCAGGCTGGCGGCGAGTCCCATCTCGACCGGATCACTCCCCGATGACGTGAGGATCGGAATCGTCCGCGTCGCCTTCCTGGCGGCGAGGGCCGGGGTCGTCCCAAAAGTCACGATGACATCGACCCTGAGTTGGACCAACTCGGCGGCGACGTCGGGCAAGCGGCTGAAGCGGTCAGCCGTGGTGCGGTCTTCGAAGGCGATGTTCTGGCCTTCGACCCAGCCCCGCTCGCGGAGGCCATGACGGAGGGCTTCAAAGAGCGGCGACGATTCGGCCGAACCGAGCCCAAAAAGCCCGACGCGCGGCGCCTTCGCCTGCTGCGCGTCGACGGCGAGCGGCGCGGCGAGAACGCCGAGACCCAAGGTGCCTAGGAACGTTCGGCGTTCCATCATCGGGTCGGCCCTTAGGCAGGCGGTCTGGGCGTCGGGGTCAACGGGGGGAGGCTGGTGACTGCGTCCATGGCCGCACCTATCCTAAGCGAAGACCAGCGGGTGCCGCCATCAGACGACCCGGTTCCAAAACCCCTCCAAAGAACGCGAGCGCAACCCAGTGTTTCTAGGCCTGCCTCTTGCTGGAGTGGCTGTGGCTCACAAAGAAATGGTTTTGGAGTGAGCCTGTCTCCCTCAGTACGACCGGCAGGCATAGATCCTCCGCCGGATCTCCGCTGGGCGCTCATAGTAGCACTCGGCGGCCTCGACCGGATGAGTCTCGAGGAAGGACTCATCCTTCAAGATGGCCTTCAGAGGTCGACGGAAGGTGCAAATTCCGGAAACGGCCTCAACCGGTTGGGTCGCGGCGCTCGACGTTCGCATATACGAATCTCGGTCAGAGGGACGAACAGCAGAGTGACACGACGCCCGGGACGTGTCAATCAAGCGCGCGGGTCAGCCGGGACGGCGGAAAATCTGCCCGACAAGCTCGCGCGGGGGCACGAAGTCGCCGATCACGCCCATGAGCGTGCCGAGCAGCGCCGGACGGCGCGCGAGGACGTGGGCGGCCATGTTGGCGAGGCCGCGGCGCGCGATGAGGAGCTGGATGGCGCGGGTCACGCGCGACTTGGCCGCGAATTCCCGGGTGCGGGCGCGGGCGTAGGTCGCGAGGGCGCGAGCGGACAGATCGCCGCGAGTCAGCGCCGCATGCGCGGTCTCGGCAAGGAGCTCGGCCGAGCGGAGCGCCGTGAAGAGCCCTTCTCCGGTGAAGGGATCGTAGAAGCCCGCCGCGTCGCCGGCCAGGAGCACGCCGCCCACGCGCGGCTCCGCCACGCGATACGCGAGCGGCCCCATCGCCATGAGCCGTCCCGCCGGCTTCATGCCGACGAGCCGCGGCGCCAAGTGGCGGAGCTGCTTGAGCCGCGCGTGGAAGAAGGTCTCGAGCTTGCCGCTCCACGGCGCGGCGTGGGCGAGCGGCACCACGAGGCCCAGGTTGACCAGGCCCGGCAGGACGGGATTCAGGATGGCGTAGTCGGGCGGGTCGACGAAGATCTCGCCGCGGTCGCCCAAGCCCTCGATCCCGGCTACGTGCTGGACGAGCGCCATGCGGCGGAGCGGATGCGGCCGTACCAGCCCGAGGCTTGCCGCCACCACGGACGACCGGCCGTCGGCCGCCACGACGAGGCGCGCGCGAAGCTCGATCTCCCGGCCATCCTCGTCCTGCGCCTTGACGCCGGCGACATTTCCGGAAGCCGTCAGGAGCCCCGTCACGCGGTGGCGCTCTTTCGCCTCGACGGGAAGCGTCCGGGCGCGCTCGACCAGGATCCGGTCCAGCGCCTCGCGCGGGATCGCCAGTGCGTGATCACGGTAGCCGCGCCTCGGGCCGGTCGTCGGATACGCGCCGTCGAGCACGGTGCCGTCGGGGGCGACGATTCGCATACCGCGGAGCGGCTGCGCGCCCGCCTGGTCCACCGCTTTGAGCACGCCGAGCCTATCGAGGATGCGCGAGGCCTCGGGAGAGAGATACTCGCCGCAGATCTTTGGGCGCGGGAAGCCGGCCTTGTCGAGGAGCGCCACCGTGACGCCGCGCTCGGCCAGAAGAATGGCCGCTGCTGTGCCGGCGGGCCCCGCGCCGACCACGACGACGTCTATCACCTTCACAGCAGGACCTTCACCGCAGGGACTTCATGGCTTGACCCTCACTGCGCACTGGCGGAACAGAATCGGATAGTGCGCCACGGTCACGTCGAAGAGTCCCGCCTTCTGGCAGAGCGCGACGACCTCGAGCGGCGTGTAGGAGCGCAGGACGGACATCGGGCCGTCGTGGCGCGCCATCGCGCTCCGCGAAAAGACGCTGGTGGCCGCCCACACGAGACGGTGCGCCACGCGCCCGCGCACGAGATCGTTCACCAGCCAGCCGAGCCGCGAGGCAGCGTCGATCTCAGCCAGGTAGCGGACCGCCTCCTCGGGCTGGAGGTGGTGGAGCGTCATCGCCGAGATGACGACGTCCACCGACCCGGGGCGCACGGGCAATGCGAGCGCGTCGCCCTGGACAGTCGTGATCTCCGGATCCAACACGCGGATGCGGCGTCCCGCGCGCCGCGCCCAGCGTACCAGCGCGACAGGGATGTCGGCGGCGCCCGCGCCCACGTCGAGCACCGTGACCAGTTTGTCGGCAGGCAGGACCGCGAGGAGGCGGCCGACGTGGCGGAGGGTGAGCCGGCGGCCGCCGAAGAAGCGATTGAGCTGCGTGATGGCGCGGAGAGCACCCGCGAGATCACCGAACGAAGAGGGCCGGTCCATCATTTCTAGCGCAGCGGCGTCGCGCTCGAGCGGAGTCAGGAGCGGCACGTCACCACCTCAGTAGCGCGCCCTCGGCCGCGAAGCCGGGGCCCAGCGCGATCATGAGCCCCCAGTCGCCCGTCACCGGCTGGCCCGAACGGAGCGTCTCCTCGAGGACGAAGAGCACGGTCGCCGAGGACATGTTGCCGAAGCGCTTGAGCACCTGTCGCGAGTGGGCGACCTGCGAGTCGTCGAGATCCAAGAGCCGGCGTGCCTGCTCGATCACGCGGCGGCCGGCCGAGTGGACCACGAAGTGGCGGACGTCCTCCTTCTTGAGCCCCTGCGACTCCATCAGGCGCTCGGCCATATCCTTCATCATGGCGGCCCCGATACGTCGCACGTCCTTGGACAGCACGACGCGCTGACGGCCACCGGGAAACCCGAAGCCCATGGCGGGCAGGTACTCCGAGCGGAAGAGGCTCTGGTGCGAGATGACAACCGGCCCTTCGCCTTCACCGCTGACCGTGAGCGCGCCCGCGCCGTCGGCGAAGATCGCGTGCGCCACCGCGCTCTCGAGCCTGTCGTCGAGGAAATAGGCCGCCGAGCAGATCTCGACGGCGACCACCACCGCGCGGTGGCGCGGGAAGGCGTGGAGGTGGTTGACGGCCTGCTGGAGCGCGACCATGGCACTGGCGCACCCGTGTCGCCCACGTGCACGCGCTGGATCGTCGGCTTGAGGCCCAGTAGGGCGACGAGGTGCGCGTCGAGGCTCGGGCAGAGGCGCCCCGTGCACGTGGTGGTCGCGAGGAAATCGACGTCAGCCGGCTCCCAGCCCGCCCGCTCGACGGCCCGCCGCAGAGCCTCCGCCCCCAGCTCAATGGCGCCGCGACGGAAGCGCCCACTCATCTCGTCCACGCTCTCGTTCGGCCTGAACGTCTGGGGGTCGAGATAGAGGTGGCTCAACTTCCTGAGGCACGGCGATGCCGGCGTGAGATGGACACGATTGGACGATTGGAGAGCCATCGCTCTAGCTATGCGACGCCTGCTCCCTCAAGCGGGACGACTCGCGCTTCTAGACGGAGGCAGCTCCCGACGAACCACAGTCATGCGGCTCGGCCCCTCGGGGCAACCCGCGCATATCAGCGTGATTCGTCATCGAAGCCGCTCCATCCCTCCTTGCGTGTCGCCGCCCTTAGGAACTCTTCGGAAAAGCGAGGATCCGATCCGCCAAAGAATTCGCTTGACGGTCGGTCCTTCCATATCAGCTAGCCGCGTCCATACGTGAACTTGTTTGGCGTCACGGGCGCTTCGATCGTAATCGCGTTCCGCACGCCCCCGGACTCGAAGATGAGGAGCCCACCGATGCCCATCTCGGACCTGCCAAGGGGGAGCAGCCGCTGTTCTCGCCACGCCTCGTCCTTGATGGTCATCTTGAGCGCCACGGTCTGTCCGGGCTGCACCACCGCAGGATCCGCCACAAGCTGCTTGCCCTGTTCAAACGTCATGTTGGCGGCGTTGAGAGCGACCACGCGCATGGGCTGGCTGCCGATGTTGGTAGCCGATCCTTCCAGCACCACGGTGTCGGTGTCAACATTGTATAGCGCCTTGCGGGTACTTGCCTGAGCAAACTTGGGCGGCTGGGCCAATCGCTCTGGCGTAAATCGCAGCACCTGCTGCGGCAATCTGACCGGCCAGTTCATCTCCATAACCACCCAACCGCCGGCCAGCAGGACCAAGGTAAGGACCATGATCAAAGTCGAGACCTTGTGGTCCGCCTTGGTAATCAGGCCGATGTCCTCACCCGGGTCGTTAACCGGGATCGCGAGCGTAACGGCCACGTTGGTGACGGTCCGGTGCCAGCCGCCCAGGGCCGGCGGTAAGGTCCACCAGACCATCCACCACATGCCGAGAATGAATCCGGCGGACGAAAACCAGAAGACCCACCTAAAGCCGTACTTGTCGAGGTCTATGGATGTGCCATTCATCAGCGTCACCATGTTCTTGTAGCCGCCTGGTGCCGCTTCGACGGTGATCCACTGGCCGGGTCCGACCAATCCACCCGTATGATGCACATAGATCGTAGGATGAACGTGCCAGTAACCGGGAGTCCGGCCTTCCAGCACCATCTTGAACTCGTATTCCCCGCCCTTCCCCACAACGAACGAGGCGGGTGCTTCATGCCCGTTGACTACCCGGTCCTTCAAGATGAAGTGCGGTCCGCTGGCGCTCACATTGAGGTAACCTGTCTCGGGCGGGTCCAGCGTTCCCGGCCAGACCTCAAGCAATTTGACCTTGCCGGTGATAACCACTTTCTCGCCCTGCTTCACTTTGTCCGTGGAAAATTGCACATCCTGCCACGCGGCGGTCTTCAGCCGGAGAAATCCTTCCTGGGCCCGCTCGCCGTGTGCGTAGGCCACCCCTCCGGCGCCCAGGGCTAACATCAACCCGAGAATCAGGACCAGCAGAAGCGGCGCGACCCCTTTCTTGTGTCGCATGATCGGTGTCCCTCCCCAGTTATTCATCAGTAGCGGGGCCGCGGCCTACTGGCTTTGCGATCACGCTCCGGATCCCAAACCATCAGCGCGTAACAGATGGTGCCCAACAGAGCCGAAGTGGCGAGCGGTGGATACTTACTTTCACTTGAAAAGAAGCCTACGTCTTCCTCTGACCCGCCATGAGCCAGGACGGCCGGGGCAAAAACCATGGCCAGCGACAGGGCCGAGAGTGCGGCAGAGATCAGTCTTCGTTTCATGACCGATCCTCCCACTGTTAAATTACTTTGATGAATTTCCCGATGGGCCAGATCGCGAGGAGCCGGCCGATGCCTTGCCCCACCCAGTAGCCGAAAACCGCCAATGTCGTTCCGAACACGAAGGCGACCAGCGTGGTTTCACCGAGGAAGGTGCGCAGAGAGCCATGTTCGACGATCCGGAGATATTCCGGCGTGGCGCTGCGCAGGTATTCGATGCCCTGGACGTCGGACAGCGTGACAATGCTCCCCATGAATTCAACGGGCTGCAGGAACGGGGCAAGGGTGACGTAGTTGGCGACCCAGAATGCCGCGGTGAACGCCATGCTACCGAGGAGGGATGTCAGTACGAAGCTACGACTCTTGAGCAGGATCCAGTCCGCAAGAATCGCGGCGGGAATAATCGTGGCCGGCCAGACAAAATTCAGAGGATACCCCGTGAATATGTCCCACTGCAACCACCTGCCGAGCCATGACGCCGCCCACATGCCGACCGCGGTGTAGGTGAATCCGGTGGGGAACTTCCAGGCCAGCCACTGAATGTACTGAAGGGCCGATGGGATGATGATCATCGCGAAAGGGGAGATGGTCATCCACCACTGCCGGTCCTTCCAATCTGTCCAGAAGTCCCAGTCACCGGCGAACAGCAGCTTGGTGACATCGGCCGCCGCAGCTACGACTGGCCAAGCTGTCAACCAGAACACCAAGTCCCACTTGTAGTCAAAGTACTTGTATTTCTTGTTCAGCGCGACGTTAAGCTGTGCCGCTTGTTCGGCCGTACGAGCCTGCATGACCATAGCGTGTCCCTCCTTCTAGCCGGATCGTGCGCCGGGGTCCGGGTCCGCGCCCCCACCGGATCGGGACTCCTATCCGCCGGAGGCTCTGGACCCGCCAATCTCAGGCGGCCGGGGCCGCGGTAGCGCTGTCCTCGACTTCCTTCTCGATACCCATGATCCGAAGGATAGTTTCCGCCCAGAGGGCAAATATGCCGGAGGCGAGCCAGCCATAGGTGACAAAGGGCCAGTGGAACGGCGCCGCGAAGATTTCCTCGGTGATCCACAGGCTGTGGGCCCATTCGTTGAACGCCACCTGCATCATCTCGGTCACCGATGCGGCGATCAGGAAGAAGAAGGACCAGGGGAAGCCCTTTTCGGCGCCGTAAACTTTGGGCAGCCGGTAGCGCCCATACAGGTACGTGCCGATCGTCATGGTGATGCCCAGCGGGAACCAAAAGTAGAACATGGCGATGTGCGGCGGGGTGAAAGCCGTATCCCGGATGGCGGTTTGATGCCATGCGCCATCCTGGTTCGGCCAGAAGCTCGCCATCACGTACAAGGTCATGCTCGTCATGGAAATCAACCCCCAGAACACGGCGATGCGGCGCACTTCTTCATCTGCCGTGATGGGCTTGGCGACGATCCGCCGCCCGGTGCGGACGAGCCAACCCCACCAGAGGCCCGTGCCGGCGCCAATGGCGATCACCTCAACCCAGAACTGACCCATGAAGATCTTGGTGAACTGCGGGTTGGCAGCATCAATGCCGACCGTCCACGCATATAGCGAATCGTAGTACCAGTGCACCGCGGCCAACACCATGAGAGCAAGGGTGCCAAAAATGCAAGTCTTCCAACCGCCCATCCAGTCAATGGGGCCATAGCCCGCTTTGGCGGGCGACCCTTCCATGCCCACGGACTTTGCTGCCATCGTTCCGGTTGCCATTGTTCCACCTCCTCAGGAGATGTTGCCATCGTGCCCTTCTCTTCAGGACCGAACGCGAAGGTAATACCCTCTAAGAGCAACCGCTTAGCTCTCGCCGCCCCCCCTTTCATTACGGGATTAACACTGCCCGCCCTTTGACCTGACCATGGTGCAGATCAGAAATCGCCTGGTTGATCTCGCTGAGCGGGTAGTAGATGGTGGCCAAGCGGACTTTGCCTTCTCCCGCGAGAGTCATGAGCTCCAAAAGATCGGCGTACGTCCCCACCAGGTTGCCGATGATGTTCTTCTCACTGAAGATCATGTCGATAGCCGGTACCTGGATGGTGCCGCCGTAGCCAATGATGTAGTAGTAGCCGGCGTTGCGGGTCATGGCCAAGCCCTGGTCGATAGACCCGCCCTCTCCCACAAAGTCCAGAACAGCCTCCGCGCCCTTCTCGCCGGTGAGGCGCAGCACCTCGCGCACGGCGTTGGCTCCTTCCCTGACCAGGTGCTTGGCCCCCAGTTCCTCGGCCAAGCCTAGCGCCAACTGCGAGCCGTCCACAACGATGACCTGAGCCGCGCTCTTGGCCCTGAGCACCTGGTAGGCGATGTGGCCGAGGCCCCCAAAACCGATGATCACCGCGAAGTCGCCTGGCTGAAGGACCTTAGCGGCCTTGTTGACCGCGTGATAAGCCGTGAGACCGGCGTCGGCGTGCGGAGCGATCTCTTTGGGCTGAACGCTGTCGGGAAGGCGGATCAGGTTCCGTTCCTTGACCTGGAGGTATTCCGCAAAGCCGCCGTCCCGCGTAATGCCGGGGAACGCGCCATTCTCGCAGTGCATGTCGTTGCCCCGGCGGCAGGCGAGGCAGGAACCATCGGTGATTAGGGGGTGTACGATCACCGCATCCCCCTTCTTGAAATGGCGCACCCCTGGACCCACTTCTTCCACCCAGCCGGCATTCTCATGCCCCGGGATATAGGGAAGCTGAACGCTCACTTTGTTACGCCAGACGCCCTCGATGATGTGCAGGTCGGTCCGGCAAAGCCCAGCCCCCCCGCTCCGGACAATCACGTCATCGGCGTCCTGGACCTTGGGATCCGGGGCCTCTTGCAATTTGAGAAATTCGGGACCGTGAAACTGCGGGTCATATTGATGGAGCCTCGCAGCTTTCATTTCCGTAACCTCAGATGCTTGTCTCTGGCGCCGGCCGACCGGTCAAGAGCCCTGATTTCTTCAGTCTCGCAGTACCGAGTCTTCAGCAGGCCCCGACAAAAAGCGGCGTTGAACTCCATGGAAAAACGGGTGCGCCGGGCGTGCTCGAGGTGCGCTCGGAACTCCGCTGCGGCCACTGGCCTCCCATCTGGGTGCACAAAGGCCGGCGCCGTGGCGTCACTTGCCAGCCCCCGCTCCTGCAGGACCGCCAAGTAACGCTCCGCGAGCGCTTTTCCCTGGCCGTACAGAAGGATAACGGGCAGGTCGCCGACCCGTACGTCCAGGATAGCGTCCTCCGACCAGCCCATTTCAAGCAAGGACCGCAGCAGACACTCCTGCCGGAAGAGAAATGCCTTGGCGCGGAACGTTGCACGTAGCTCCTCAAGATTGTCCGTTGTCAACTCAGGAAACGTTTCGGCAAAGGTCTTGCCGCCGTTCACCCCGTCATTGATCTCTTGGTCAAAGCAATGATCCTGCAGCCGCACCTCGACCCGCTCTACCCAGGGCAGTTCGGACACACGCTCCCGGATGTCAGCGGACATCAGGAAGGCAAAATTGGCCGCGCACCAAAAAGTGGGCAGGCGGAAGTGTACGGTCACCGTTCCGCCCTCGACTCTGACACCACCGATGAACCCGAGTTCGGTCAGGGGCTGATCGAGTTCGGGGTCAGAAACTTGGGCGAGTTGACCGTAGACCTCATCCTGGCGCACGTTTCGTTCCCCCTTGTTTCGGTCAGGCAGCCTTGGCGATAGCGTCATTGGCCAGTTTCTTCTTGTGCTGGGCAATGTCAATGCCGTAGAGACGGGCGGCGTTCTCGCCGAGGATCTTCCTCTTGACCTCCAGGGTCAGATCCACGCCGAACTCCTCCTTGAGGTCCTGCGGCATCTGAAAGGCCATGAACTTGTCAACGATCCACTTGGGTTCCCAGATGGCGTAGTCGCTGGCAAACAGCAGCTTGTCGGCGCCAACCCACTTCAGCAGATTGGCCATCACCTCGGCGAAGTAACGGGGGCGGCTGTGGATGAACGGCATCACTACCGCTAGTCCGCCGTAAAGGTTAGACTCCTGGGCAGCGATCCAGCAATAATCGTCCAGGCGAGGCAGCCCGCAGTGCTCAACAATGAAGTTTAGTTCGGTGAAACTAGTGGCGGCTTCATCCACATCGTGGACCTCGAACGCATCCTTGCTAAGAGGCCATATGGTCGGGCCCTTGTGCACGTGGATGTTCTTGACCCCAAGCTGCTGGCATTTTTCCAGATAGCGTGTGGCCCAGGGATCGGTCAGCTTCCAGCCCCTCGAGCTACCTTTCCACTCGGCGGTGTACAGCTTGACGCCCTTGATGGCGTACCGTTCGACCAGAGACGTCAGATAGTCCAGGCCGGCTTCACCGTCGCGCGGGTCCCAGGAGCCGTTCAGAATAAACCGGTCCGGGTAGCGCTCCTTGAGATAGGCGTTTTGCTCGGTCGTATTGAATCCAGTCTTGTAGAATTCCTTGAGGTACGTCGGTTGGAATACTCCCATGTCCACGTATCCCTTGACGAAGACGTCCTTGACGTACTTTTCGGGGCCGTATTTGCAAAAGACCGGCCGTTCCCACACGTACTCAGGCGGGCTGAGAAACTTTTGGTAGCCGTGGAAACAGTCGATAAAACCGGTGCCGTATTTGTTGAGGCAGTTTTCCGGGCTGGCATCCCAGAGATGCGTGTGACCGTCAATGATGAAGATCTCCGCGCCGTCGGCCGTCTTAAACATGCTGACCTCAGTTCTTAGTGGTTTTCAACCCGGATCGATGGGATCGACGCGCCCACCGCCCTCAAGGTCGTCGCCGAGATCGGGCTCGACAAGACCCGGTGGCCCACGGAAAAGCACTTCGCCTCGTGGCTTAGCCTCGCACCGGCAGCAAGTCTCCGGAGGCAAGGTACCCAGCGGCCGGACCAAACCGTCGGCCAACCGGGCCGCCGCCCCGCTCCGGCTCGCCGCCAGCTCGTTCCCGCTGCCCAACACGTGAACGGCAGTCATTCTCGCGCCCGCAGGAGCGTGCGCGCTTCGACGTCTCCGGGATTGGTCAACCCGACCGTCCCCGTTCAGCGACACTCCTGCCGCGTCGGCAACCACTCTTCATCCCTCTCACGTCGTAGGACTCGGGATCAGGTCGGATGCCCCGCGAGCCGCTCGATGCGCCGAGAATCTGCCGGAAAAGGCGTCGTGTCAAGTAGATCTTGGCCAGCTGGAGGAGGAAGTACCGGGTATGTCGGATCAGGCGCCCGCCGGTCTTGAAGAGCCGCTGCTGGAGGCTGGTCAGGGTACCAATTCTGGATCGCGAGCGGCAGGGCAAGCTGTGGCATCGGCTCTTGGGGGTTCCTGGGGCGGGCGCTGTCTGAGAATGGCACATTGCGTCAGGGGGCCGGAGGCCTCCCGCGGGGCGCCCGCCGCCGGAGCGCGCTAATGTTGCCTTTCGCTCATGCCTTTAGATCAGATCGATCTCGAACCTGAGCGTTTTTGATATCGGTGGTTGCAGGCCCCCGATCTGAACCCGCGACCCGTTGGCCCGTGCTCACGCCGCCCGAGCTACGCCTCGGATTTCGAAGGTTAAGCTTCGTGCCAACGACGGTGGTGGCCCCAAGGGGACCCGTATGGTAGTGGGCCACGAACTTACCTTCGAGGTGAGGGGCATCGCTGTCCGGCCTTAGCATGGTCCGGCCTCCAGAGGTCGGTTGCTAGGGCCCCCGACCACTCGCAGGCAAACAGGCCAGTGGCGTTCCGGTTCGAGGTCGCGGCACGAAACCGTTTCAGCCACGGTCACGTTTTCGCTATCTTGCTCGGCACGTTGAAGAGCACTTGCCCCTCAATAAAACACGCAGCCCGACCAACCCCGACGATCCAAAACCACTCGGCCGCTGAGAAGTGGCCAGCTCCGGCGCCCGCGCACCGTCCGGCCCCACCCCACCCGGGCCCGCCGCCCTCACGTAGCCCCTGCCTGAGTACCTCTCTCGACGCTGCCCCTGACACCGTCGGCGTCCCCGGCCGCCGCACCTTCCGCCCGCTTCTTGACCGCCCGCGCGCGTGGCGGAGGACTTGGGGCCCACGCGCGATCGCCATGCCACGCTCCCCTGTCGCCCACCCCGAGCAGCCCCTCCCGCGCGAGGGTCGGGGTTCGCGGGGGGCGGCCGGACCTGGCAGGACGCCCGCCGCCCGAGCAGACATGGCGTTAGTCCTTCCGATGCGCTCAGCGGGAGCGAACCACTGACGACTAGGCCAGCACTTCCCGCAAGGACTTGACGACGCGGAGGCCGGTGACGCCTGGGATCCGCATCAGGTGACGAAAGAATCTGTCGTCGCGCGTCACGAACACGTCGGCCGCGGAAGCCTGGATCGCATGCCACAGATCGTACGCGTCGCTGAATTTTGAAAGCCTCCCCTCGAAAACTTGGGAGTGGATCAGCGACATCGTCATCCCGACGACCAGCCGCACCGCTCGTACCTGCAGGAGACCTTCCAACCCGCGCTTGCGGCATTCATCGACAACGCCGGTCGGCGCCGCATAGTCTTCGGCCCAGCCGACCGCTCCGCCTTCGAAAAAGCCCTCGAACTGCACCGCGCGCAATTCATCCGGTCGATATTTGGAATTCAGCTCGGCGACCACCTTCTCACGGCCGGCGTTCATCCCTGCTTGAACGCTTTCTTTCTGAGCACGGACCCCGGCGAGGATCTCGTCGACAATCCGGTCGAGTTTGGCGTCGCCGGCAGCGATCCTCTCGAGCGAGGCAGCCACTTGAAGGCGTTCGCGGCGCGGCAGGAGCGGGGATGGCATCGACGCGCCGGCGGCGTACGCCTGGATCGCTCCTTCGAGGAGATCAGACGGTTGATTCAGCAGGCGATCAAACCCGGCGAGCTCGCGAAAGATGTGAAGCCGGCGCTGGGCGGCGGCGCGATCTTCCTTCCAGAGGCCGAGCGATTCCTCGAGGTCCACGATGCTCCCGCGGACGACGAGCTCGCCGCTCGCCACGGCCGCCCGAAACTCCCGGACATCGTCCGCGGGAACAGCGGCGCGTTCGATGT
>WNFS01000905.1_pt1 | contig 21664 bp, 16 predicted proteins | sample 5400141 | NCBI WGS metagenome assembly WNFS01 (sample SAMN13153358, study PRJNA577476) | soil metagenome | isolation source: 60 cm saprolite under Madrone tree | place: USA:California | collected 2016-06-14
AGCGGATCCGTGCGTTGGCGCTGAATGGCGGCGAGTAGGAAGTCGGGCTGCCGAGCGCTCCGTACGGATTTTGAATCGACGTGATGGGTTTCCCGAAGTTCACGCTCCCTGGGTTGTTGTCGATCAGGAAGGGCGAGTTCGTCTGTGAAGAGCTGTTCCAGGCCGCTGACGCTTGAATGGTCAGCCCGTGCGTTACGCGTGCGATGATGGACGGCTCGACTCCCCTGACGCGGTAGCTCGGCCCGTTCGTGGCGAAAGCCAAGTTGCCGAGGCCGGCCTGCGGATCGAAGAACCCGGTCTGCGCGTTGCTCCAGACTTCCTGATACACGGCGCCGTTGAATTGAATGCGGTGATCCCACCACTCGGTTTTCCAGCCGACTTCGTTGTTGGTCACGTTGTCCGGCACCGTGAAGGCTGGAACGCAGAACTGGTTGATTCCGTCTGGGCCCTTGAGGTGGCAGGACGTTGAACGATTGAACTGGCCCGCCCGAAAGCCCTGCGACCAGGTGTAATAGAGAAGGATGTCATCCGTGACGTGCCAGCTCAAATTTCCGCGGGCCCTGCTGCCCGAGGGGGTCGTGCGGTTCGGGGCGCGCGTGCCCACGTTGGTTCCGTTCGGGGCCGGGCACGGTCCGAAGGTGGTGGTCGGACCCGGGGGGCCGTAGGGTCCCCCCACTTTGCAGCCGAAGCTACCCACGTCGCCGCCCGGACCTTCGCTGTCATCGTACTTGAAATGGCGAATGGCGCCCGTGATCGTCACCGTTTTCGGGATCACGTCGAAATCGATCGACGCGAACTCGGCCAACTGCTTGTAGCCGCGCTCAATGTCATCGAAGAAGCCGATGGGAGGATTCGGAGTGAACGCGGGCGAGCCCGGAAACGGGCTGATGGGCAGCTCACAGTCGGTGTTGAGCCCTGTCGGCGAGCAGAACGGAATCGTCGTGTACTTCCAGTGAGTCATGTCGACGATATTGTATTTTTCCTAATACACACCCACGAGGCCACGTATGCGCTTGTCGTCCGGCGTGCTCAGGCGCAGCTCCTGGCTGTTATGAGTGGTTCTCTCGGTTTCTGCCCAGGTCGTGCTCGGCGTATAGCATCGGCCGGCCGCGGGATTCGTCTTCGAGTAGCCCGCGCATTGATAATAGAAGGCGTATACACCGCGCGCGTAGTTCGTGTAGTCCTGCACCTGGCTCACGTTGCGCACCAGGTAGGAGCCGCTGTAGACCAGTTTCAGGTCGCCGATTTTTCCATTGACCACCAACGCGGTGCTTTCGAACTTGTCCTTGTTGTACGAGGGGTTGAACAAGTTCACCGACAGCGGCGGCAGCGGCTGGCCGCCGATCGGGCTGGCCTTGGCATCGAGCGCGGCGCCAATCGTACCGCGGGGCATTTCGTAGAAAACACCCTGGGAGTCGATATTCTGGTATGACTGCGTCAGCAAGGCGTTCCAGTCGTCGTTGATCTTGTACAAGGCTCCCACACGAATACCCGTATAGGTCACCGGGTTGATCGCGTTGCCGACGATGCTGTTGTTGTTGATCGACAAGCTGTTGGTCGGTACGACGCCCCCGTTGTAGCCGACGACGCCAAAGTCGGTGGGCGAGCGCGTGAAGGTGCTCGGGAGGTTGTTGATGTAGCCGCCCTGGCGGTCATTGTAGATCACGCCGCGCACCGCCAGCGTGTCGGCAATGAGCGGGAGGTTGATCACGGCGCTGACATTGGTATTGGGATCGCCGTGGGCGGTGGTCCCGTAGCCTGCATCGACGCTGCCCTCGGTGACATCGATCTTGGGCTTGTTCGTGATGTAGCGCAGCACGCCGCTCAGTGCGCCGCCGCCGAACAGTGTGCCCTGCGGGCCCTCGAGGACTTCGATGCGCTCGAGGTCGGCTGCGTAGATGTCGAGGTTACGGCCGGGCACCTGTCCTGACTGCTCGTCGAGATAAATGGCGACCGCCGGGAACGCGCCGGTCGTGCCGCCGCCCTGACCGCCACCCCCGCCGACGCTCAGACCGCGCATGAAGATCTCGCCCTGCGCCGGGCCGTTGGTCGACTGAGTCACGTTGGGCAGATACTTGATGACCTGGTCGAAGTTCAGCACATTCAACTGGGCGATCGCCTCCGAGGTCAGCGCCTGGATCTGGATCGGTACGTTCTGGATATTCTCCACCCGGCGCTGTGCGGTGACGATAATTTCACCGAGCGCGTCGGAGCTCTCCGCGGATGCGCTCGCCGCGAGGGCGGCACCCGCGCCGTGTACGCCGAGAATGGAACAAATCGCATAAGACAGCTTTAGGTTCGGCCTCACTGTTCTCTCCCAATTTTCCCTCTGTTGCAGTCGAACAGACGGCTCGCGCCCGCGTAAACTGCAACCTGCCGATTGTGTCGGCGCACCCCTGTAATATTTTTCCCTGTAGCCGAATCACTCTCATGGATGAATGCCGGCTGTACCATCAACATCATGCATCACGACGGATTTCCCCATCCGCTCGTCATTCTTATCTCTCTTTTGGAGTTTCTGCAACACGGTTCTGGCGGTTCCGGACGCGTTTGCCATGATAACCACGGCGCAATCTAGATAACCACGGCGCAAATCGAGAAACCGGACCGGATCACGCCGAATAAGCGCCACAGATTGCCTTCAGGCGTTGGCAGGACGCACGGAATTGGCGCAAATGCAAAAAAAGCGCCTTCTTCCGGTGCGTACGCCTCGTCAGTACGCGCTACACTCGGCGCTGGCGTCACGCGGGCGCGGACCGCGGTCGATGAGGCCGCCAGCTTCTACGAGGATAACGCCCGGGAACCCGATGCACCGGTTCGCCGGCATATGACCGAATGATCGCCAATGCTCGGATGTACTCGGTGAGCCCCGAAGCGGCCGGGCTTTGGCGCAATCTCCTGACCGCCGTGATCGGGCACGCCGGGCTCGACATCAAGCTGCTCGAGCACAGCCCCCCTAAGTCCATCAACGAGCTGTGGCAGCGCTCCGACAAGGCGGCCGTGTTCATGTGCGGCCTGCCGTACTCCCGTTCCGATCCTCGTCCCGAGCTCATCGCCGCGCCGGTCCCCTCGCCGGCCGATTTTCGCGGCTTGCCGCAATACTGGAGCGAGATGGTGGTCCGCAGAGACAGCCGCTATCAAACCATCGAGGACACTTTCGGCGGCCGGATAGCTCTGACCGTACCGGACTCCCAGTCGGGCTGCCTGGCGGCGCTGTACTACCTGATGACGGCGGCGGATAGATTTCCCTTGTACGGCGAGGTGGCCACGCCGAAGGTCACGCCCCTGGGCGCGATGTCCGCGGTCATCGACGGTGCGGCGGATGTCGCACCCATCGATTCTTATGCCTATTGCTTATTACAAAAGTATCGAGGGGACTTGACGTCCCAGCTGCGCATCATCGGGCGAACCGCGCGCACGCCCATCCCGCCTCTGGTGGCGTCCAGGCCTGAATTTGCTGCCCTGCAAGCAGCTTTCCTCGAGGCCCATCAGATCGCGACCATTGTTCCCTTGATGAGGGGCCTGTTGCTGCAACGGTTCGTACTCCCTGACCCGGCTTCCTATGATGCATTGCGCTCGAATTTTGAGACTGCAAGCGGGTATTGGCGAGAACATCCCCTCGCTGCCAAGGTACATCCGGCGTTCGTGTTCGATCCGGCGTGAAGCTGACCTTCGGGAATTCACGGTTAGCCTGTAAAATCCCAGGCTTAGCCATCATGCGTGACCTGAAGCAGAAGTTTTTCCAAATCGATGGGCCTACCTGGTTGGTCGCCCTGGCACTGTATGGTGCGTGGGTTCTCTTGGTTTGGTTCAACGCCCTGCTGCCCTGGTGGGTCATCATGCCCGTGGGCGCCTATCTCGTCGCGTGGCACTTTTCGCTCCAGCATGAGGCCATCCATTCGTTCCGCGGCGTGCCGGCATGGGTGCGCTTCGCAGTGGTGTTTCCGCCCCTGGGCCTTTGGTTTCCGTATCCGCTCTATCGAAAGAGCCATACCACGCATCACCGAGACGTCGACCTGACCATTCCGGGGGTCGATACCGAGTCTTACTACGTGAGGCAGGCAGATTGGGCGGGCATGAGTCCGCTCAACCGGCGGGTGCTGATGTTCAATCAGACCATGGCCGGGAGACTCTTGATCGGTCCCATCCTGCGGCTCTGGAGTCTCGCCGGCAAGGAAACCCGCCGCGTGCGGCAGGGCGACTATGGTCACTTGCCGCACTGGGCGGCGCATCTGGCCGCGGTGGGCATTCTCTTCTGGTTCATTTCGGGAGTCTGCGGTTTTCCATGGTGGCAGTACTGTCTGCTCGTGGCCTATCCCGGTTTGAGCCTGGGCCTCCTGCGGGCCTTCACGGAACATCGGGCGGCCGAGGACTCCCGGGAGCGGACCGCCTCCGTGGAATCGAATGCGTTATTCGGACTGATGTACCTGTATAACAATCTGCACGTCGCGCATCATTTGAAGCCCACCATGCCATGGTATGAAATCCCGCGCTTCTATCGGGAGAATAGACATGAACTGTTGGCGGGTAACGGAGACTTCGTGTACCGGGGATATGCAGTGCTCGCCAGACGATATTTTCTGACCCCCGTGTTCAGTCCCGTTCATCCCACGCTGTAGAGCATCGCATTGCCCGGCAAAACGCGCGCGATCGTCGCGACTTCGATCGGCAACATGTTAATCATGCGGAGCACTTCAAAGGCTAAGCTCGAACTCGGCCAATCGCGTGACCTTTAGGGAGAATCTCTTGTCGGACCGACCCAACTTCCTGATTTTGATGGCGGATCAGCTGACCGCCCGCGCGCTTCCCGCCTATGGCAACCGTGTCGCCAAGACGCCTTACATCGACTCGCTGGCCGCCGCCGGGGTGGTGTTCGATTCGTTCTATTGCAATAGCCCGCTCTGCGCGCCGTCGCGGTTTTCGTTTCTATCGGGCCGTCAGGTATCCGCCATCGGCGCCTACGACAACGCGGCGGAATTTCCGGCCCAAGTGCCCACCTTCGCGCATTACTTGCGGCGCGCCGGCTATCAGACCGTGTTGAGCGGCAAGATGCATTTCTGCGGCGCGGATCAATTGCACGGATTCGAAGAGCGGCTGACCACCGACATTTATCCGGCCGACTTCGGCTGGACACCGGACTGGACTCGGTTCGAGCACCGCCCGAGCTGGTATCACACCATGGATTCAGTCACCCAGGCTGGCCCTTGCACGCGTACCAACCAGACCGACTTCGATGACGACGTGGTCTTCAACGCGCGCCAGAAGCTGTTCGACATGGCCAGGGCCAAGGACCGGCGCCCCTTCTGCATGGTCGCATCGATGACTCATCCGCATGATCCGTACGTGATTCCGCAGCGCTATTGGGACCGTTATGCCAGTGTTGAAATCGACATGCCGCGGGTTCGCATGGCCGCCGATGACCTGGACCCACATTCACGCCGCCTGCGCCATGTCTGTGGTCTCGATCTGCAACCGGTGAACGACGCGCAGATGCGCGCGGCGCGGCGCGCATACTATGGCGCGGTCTCCTATGTCGACGACCAAATCGGCGTGCTGATGTCCACGCTCGCCGACGCCCGCTTCGCCGACAACACCGTCGTTTTGTTGCTCGCCGATCACGGCGACATGCTGGGCGAGCGCGGGCTTTGGTACAAAATGAATTTCTTCGAGCCCGCCTGCCGGATTCCCCTGATCGTACATGCGCCAGGGCGCTTCGCCGCGCGGCGCGTGGCGAACTCTGCCTCGCTCGTCGACATTCTACCGACCCTGTGCGAACTCGCCGGCGAGAAGCCGATGGATTACGCCACGCCGTTGGATGGCAATAGCCTGGCACCGCAGCTCACAGGAGCCGCGGGCAAGGACGAGGTCATCGGGGAGTATCTCGCGGAGGGAGCGATTGCTCCCTTGGTGATGATCAAACGCGGCCGCTACAAATTCGTGCATTCACCCGTTGATCCCGATCAACTCTATGACTTGCTCGAAGACCCGGACGAGCTGCGCAATCTGGCGCCGGCGCCGCAACAGGCGGTGCGCGTTCAGGAATTCCGCGCCGAGGTGGCGCGGCGCTGGGACATGTCGAGTCTGCACGCCGAGGTCGTCGCAAGCCAGCAGCGCCGTCATCTGGTCTACGATGCGTTGCGCAGCGGGCGGTATACGCCGTGGGACTTCCAACCCATCCGCGATGCAAGCCGCCTGTATGTGCGCAACGATCAGGATCTGGGCGATTTGGAGGCCATGGCGAGATTTCCTCCGTTTCACGCCTGACCGTGGCGCGATGCGGTCGTCGAAACGAGACCAGCCGTCTTGGGTACTAGGCAACGCTCGGACGAGTACTCGCCCCAAACTGTAAAAGTTCTGGCTATCCCTCGCGTTTTATTTGTTGTGGCGTTACCATCATGCAAATAATATTCGTATCAGTAAAATGATGAACCCTGTAAATCTCGTGAGTACAACGGCGGGCGCCAAGATCATCGACGGACGCCGGCACGCCCGGCATTTGCGCGAGGCATTGCGCGTCAAGGCGGCCGGCCTCCTGGCGAAATTCGGGGCGCCGCCAAAGCTCACCGTGATACTGGTTGGCGACGATGCACCGTCGCGTCTCTATGTGGCGAACAAGTCCAGAGCGTGCCGCGATGTGGGCATCGAGTCGGTCGTCATCACGCTTCCGGCGTTGACTCCTTTGGAAACCCTGCTGGCGGTGATCGAAGAGCAGAATCGGGACGCCTCAGTCCACGGTATCCTGGTGCAGCTTCCCCTGCCCCGCCACCTGCCGGTTCACTCGGTGTTGGAACGCATTGCGGTCGAGAAGGATGTGGACGGATTTCATCTCTATAACGTCGGCAGCCTTGCCGTCGGTACCGCGGTGTTCCCGCCCTGCACGCCGTACGGTGTACAGAAGCTTCTGGAAGCCGAAGGCATTCCGATTGCCGGTCAAAATGTGGTAGTGGTCGGGGCGAGCAATATCGTCGGCAAACCCACCGCGATGATGTTGATGCAGCGGGATGCAACAGTTTGCATCTGCCACGCCAAGACGCGCGATCTGGCGCAATTTACGATTCTCGCGGACATTTTGGTCGTCGCGGCCGGCAAGCCCAATCTCATCGTTCCGCAAATGGTCAAAACCGGTGCCGTGGTCATCGACGTCGGCATCAATCGCTTGCCGGACGGTAAAATTGTCGGCGATGTGGATTTCGAGGGGGTCTCTCAGAAGGCCTCCTACATCACACCGGTTCCGGGCGGTGTAGGGCCGATGACCGTCACCATGCTGCTCGCCAATACCATCACGGCCGCGCAACGGATGTGGGGCGAACCGGCCTGAGCACGATCGAAGCCGAGAGAAAGGCGATCTCCGCGTCGAAATTATGCTCGATCGTCCGCCGCTCCGGATCCGAGGCTATCCCTCCGGACTCGAAATTCGCTTCCAAATCTTCTTCCGAACGACCGTGCCTTCGGGCGTTTCTTGGCGCACGGTGAAGATCAGTTGCCCGCCGTCCAGCGTCGCCGTCTGGGAATAACGGAGGCCGGTCTCGCCGGGAATCAGCGACGCCTTGACGGAATGGGTGACCGTCGATGTAGCCTCGTCAAATTCCCATGTGCCGAAGTAGGCGTAGTACGTGTCGAGTACGGCCGCTTTTAGCTGCGCATCCCGGGGCGCGACCCGCGCCGTGGCAGCGGGGGTGGGGCGTGACGCCGGAGCGTCCATCACGGGCCGGGGCTGCCCGACGATTTGAACGCTCATCCATCCGGAAGCGTCGTAAATAATGAGGCCGCTCGAATCCGTATTGTAAAAAGGATCGGGCCTCGAGCCCTTCGGTCCGAGAATTTCGATGCGCTGCAGCCGCCAGGCGCCGATGAGTGCTTGTCTGGTTGCGTGCGGCGCGGCGCTGGGTTCGGGCGCAGCCGCCTGACAGAGCGCAGCGCTGACACAAACAATCAGCAGGAACGGCCATTTTGTGTGATTGCGCATGCTTAACACCTCTTTGTTCATCTCATCGTCCCTGAGGCCGCCAGGCCCTCGAGGGCGAGGCGCCGGTTCGGGTATGCCGTGAGCGTCTTTTGGAAGGCGGCGGCGGCTTCCTCGCGCCGTCCGTCCGTGAGCAGCAATTCGCCGAGCAACTCATCGAGCGGCTTGACCGACCATGGCGGGCCATACTCGAAATCCATGTGGGCGGTCATGGCGATGGCCTCGCGCACTCGCGCGAGACCCGCGGCGCGATGGCCGCCGTAATACTCGATCGTACCGCGGAGAGCGGCGGCCATGGCCCTCGCCTGTTCGAGCTCGCCGGCCGTCGCCATGTCGTGCCAGTCGGCCATCACCATGCCGTGGGAATCGGGCGTTGCACCCGCCGCGCCGGCGCGCGCGGCATCGATGCGCCCCCGCAGCTGCGCAAGCGACACGCGCGCTTCGGCCGGATTGCCGATTGCGGAAGCGGTGATCCCGCGCGCAAAGTCGTGCGCCGCGAAGTATCCGATTGACGCAATGCCCGCGCTGTTGACCGGCGAGCGGGCGTCGGGACCATCGGCGCCTCGGGTCTCCACGAGCCACATGGCGCGTGCGTAGGCAAGCCTGATGCGATTGTCCTTTGTGGCGCCCACCCGGACGTCGTGCGCCACGGAGCGTATCAGCGGCTCGGCATCCCGGCGCCGGTCCTCTTGCAAATACGCGTAGACCAGCCAGAGCAGCGAGTGGTAGCCGCCGTCGCCGTGGGCCCGAGCGGTCGCTAGTGAAGCGGCGTTCGCCGCGATCGCGTCGTCCCACATGCCGAGAGCGAAAAAAATATGCGACGGCATATGCTGCGCATGCGCGGCCGCCGGCGCGACCCTGCCGTACGAGCGCGCCGCGCGCAGGCCGAGCGGCGCATGAATGGGATCGTCGTAGGCGTGAATGAGGTAGTGCAAGGCGCCGGGGTGAAATCTGTCAACCTCATATACGGCCTCGGCTTCGGCCGCGGCGCGCATGTAGTTGGCGACATTTCGTTTTCCGCCGGTCAGCCCAAGGATCGACAGCGCATAGAGCGCGCGGGCGTCGAGATCATCAGGATACGCCCGCACGAGAGCGTCCAGCGCCGCACTATAGTCCGCATCGCGCCGTACCTTGTCGCCGTCCCCGTAAAGCTTCTCCGCCGATGCCAGGTAATCCCGCTCGCGCGCCGTCGGTGCCTTGGCTGCGCGTTCCTCCGGCGTCGGCGCCAGCCGGGCGAGGGCGCTGCGTGCCGCAGCGAGATCTTGCTCCCCCCAGAGCGGGTGATTGTAGGTGAGTGCTTCGCCCCAATAGGCCATCGCGAATCCCGGGTCGGTTCCTTGAGCCGCCTGGAATGACTTGCGCGCCGCCTCGTATTCAAAACTATGCAATAGCAGCAGGCCACGGAGGAAGTCCCGCTGCGCGCTCGGCGCTCCTGAATTCGGAAAATGGGTTGCGCCAAGGTCGCCGGCGGCCGGCACGGTATCGCGCGCAGACACCGGGGCCGCCGAGCAGACCAGCACGGCCATCAGCGCAATGACTGGCGTCATGAACCCATCCGAGATTCGCTCGAGCAAGCTCGCCTGTATGCGCAAAGCGGTTGCGCATCGGAATCGGCAATCATGTATTTCTTGTACCCGGACGAAATTCAGTAGAAGAACCATCATACATCGCCTTCAGCCGGTATTGAGGGCTGCTCGATGGTCGAAAACGGTGCTGTGGCCATCGACGTCGGCTAAGGCCTCTTACATAACACCGGTTCCGGGCGGCGTGGGCCCGATGACCGTCATCATGCTGCTCGTCAACACGCTTACGGCGGCGCAGCGGATCGCCTGCCCGCACCGATAGCCACAGCCTGGTCGTACCTTCGCATAGGAGCTGCCGCAAAGCGATTTAGCTGTAGGATATGGGAATGGACAAGGATAGAGATCTACTCGCGTGGATCTTCGGCGGGCTGTCGCTGGCCGCGGTAGCGATGGCCGTTGTTCTTGGTTCCACGTACGGAAACGCATCAAAGCATTTGCAGCCGCCAAGCCTGATAACCGCCCATCCATTGCCCGAGCCGCCGACGCAGACTGTGCAAGCGCCGACGCCTGCACCCGCGCCAATCCTTGCAGCCGCAGAAATTCAAACGGCGGCCCCCCCAGCAGAGCCGAAGGGCCGAATCTGGGAATGCACGATAAACGGTCAAAAAACCTTTTCCGATAATCCGTGCGGCGAAAAATCCTCGCTGTACGATATTGGTCCGATCAACGGAATGGAGCCGACACCCATCCTTCCGCACGCACGCTCATTAGTCCCGCAATCGAGCTACCAGCCCGAGTACTCCTATCCAGACGAGCCCGCAGACTCTTACGCGGGCGAGCAGCCATTCGTGAGCAACGCATATCCGGTGTTCGTAGGAATTCCATACCGCGAGCACAGACGACCCGATCGTGGGCACCGGCCGCATAACCACGATCGAGGGTCGATAGGTCGAAAATATTAGCGACCCTCTACCGGGACACGACGCGCGGCGCTTACAAATCCGCCGCCGTGGCGCCTATCCATTCGAGCAGGTGATTCGCATGGACCCGCTCGACGAGCAACAAGAATTCCCGAGGCGCAAGGCAGGCCGTGAGCACCTGCAGTTCCGCCAATCGACCGCTGCGCGCTTCACCCAGGCTGGGAATCGCCGTCGCGGCGCCCAGGCGCAGCAATAAATCGCCGGCCTTCTCGCCCCGCACGCGAAGAATGGCGATGCCGCCGGTCTGGTTCACCATGCAGCCGTCCGGCGCTGCCGCCAGCTGCCGCTCGAGCTCGTCGAAGGCGGCGCGATCGCCGCTCAAAAGCAGGGTCTCGGTGGGACTGCGCCACGCCAGAATGACGTACGAGCCCTGCGCTGCGCTGCCGACCTGGAAGGCGCGCAGGGGCTCCGGCAGCGCCCTGCCGACGGCCTCGCGCACTGCGGCGGCGAATCTGCCCGCGTGATCGAAATAGCGCAAGGAGGCAATCCGAATGTCGCGGTCAGTGCTGACGGACAAGCCGTCGATTTCAATCGCCGTAGTCTTTCCCTGCACGTCATCCATGGAGACGGTCGCCCTTGGGGTCCACGAACGGCGCCTTGACCACTTCGGCGTCGATGACCTTCCCTAAGTGGTGGACGCGTATCTTCTCGCCCAGGCGCTGCGTCCCCCGCGCCAACATGCCGAGGGCAACGGGAGCACCCAGCTCCGGACTCCAGTAGCTCGAGGTCACATGGCCCTCGGTCAGCGTCGGCGGCGCGGCGGCGGCGATTTGCGCGCCCACCGGCAGCGGCGTGCGCCCGTCCACCGGGATGAGCGCCACCAACTGAAATCGATTGGGGTCGCGCGCCGCGGGCCGAAGCAGCGAGCGCCGGCCCACAAAATTAGCGGCCTTGCGATCGAGGTTGCGTGCAAAGCCGATATCTAGGGGCAGAGTCGTCCCGTCGGTGTCGGTGCCGATATGGATGAAGCCCTTTTCAGTGCGCATGATTTCCAGCGCTTCGATCCCGTAGAGCGCCCCGGCGAAATCCTCCGCGCGCGCCCACAGGCGCTCGAGCAGTCCCTGAACGCTGTCCGCGGGCACATTGATCTCGTAGCCCAGCTCGCCGCTGAAGCTCGCCCGCAGCACGCGCAGGGCCACGCCGTCCAGCGTGCTTTCGCGCATGGTCATGTGCGGCATCGAGGTGGGCGCGAGCGTTGAGTCGAATCCGGCCGATGCCAGCCAGTCCCAGGCGCGAGGGCCCGCCACGGTCACATTGCCCCAGCGTGATGTGACCGGCGTCACCAGCACGCTTATTCCCGTGTATTCGCATTGCAGCCATTCTTCGAATGCCGCCGCCGTCCGTTCGACCCCCGCGCTGGTGGTGTTTACCCAGTAAAGCTCCGGACCCAGGCGCGCCACGATGCCGTCGTCGACGACGATGCCATTTTCATTGAGCAGCAATCCATAGCGGGCCTGACCTGGATTCAAGTTCGACATCGTCCCCACATACATGAGATCCAGAAACTGCGCGGCGTCCGGACCATAGATCTCGAGCTTACCCAGCGGCGAGCCGTCGAGCAGGCCTGCAGCCTTGCGTACCGTTCCCGCCTCCCGTTGCGCGGCGGACTCCAAGGTTTCGCCGGGCTTTGGATAGGCGGCCGGCCGCACCCAATTGCCGAATTGCTCGAACAGCGCGCCGCGCGCTTCATGCCACGCATGCGCCGGTAGAGTCTTGAGCGGCCGGTACAAAGAACCAACGCGCCGGCCCGCGAGCAGTCCCAGCGTGACCGGCGCGAACGGCGGCCGGAATTTCGTGGTACCCACCTCGGCCGGCTCGCGGCCGGTAAATTCCCCCATCAGCACCAGCGCATTGATATTGCTGGTTTTGCCTTGATCGGTGCCCATGCCGGTGGTCGTATAGCGCTTCAAATGCTCCACCGAACGATAGTTCTCTTGCGCGGCCAGGCCCACGTCGCCGACGGAGACGTCGTTCTGCAAATCCACGAACTGCTTGCCCGCCACCCCGGGTAGATGGGTGGCGGCGAGCGTCCTGCCGGCACCCCCCACCGCCGCGGGCGGTGCGGCGTGCCCCAGTGCAAGCGCGCGCCCAAGTTCCGCCGCATGGCTCACCGCCGTGTCTCGATCGAATATTCCCGCGCCGGCACCCGCGCTCCACACTCCGGGTGCCGCGCCATCGGGCACGAACATCGCGGACTCGTCCAGCCAACGCAATTTCCCGCCCGCCTGTGAATGCAAATGCACCGCGGGCGCGTGGCCGCCGGCGCTCAGAATCAGGTCACACTCCAGCCGCTCGGGACGCGCACCGTCCATGTCGGTCGGTATCACCGTACAGGAGCGCACGGCCCGCGCGCCGCCGACCTTGCCGATGCCGGCATTCACCAGGGTACGCACGTGCGGAGCTTCAGCGCCGATATCCGCCTGCGGCCGACGATCGACCAATGCAACCACATTCAGGCCGGCGGCCCGCAGGGAGGAAGCGACCCGATAGGCGGAATCGCTGTTGGCCGCCACGACGACTCGCTGACCACAGGCAACGCCAAACGCGTGCGCATACTTGTCGGCGGCGCCGGCCAACATGACTCCGGGACGATCGTTGTTCGGGAACAGCATGGGGCGTTCCAGCGCGCCGGCGGCGGCGATGACGGCGCGCGCCCGGATTTTCCACAGCCGCTCGCGCAGCACGCCGCCTTCCGCGGCGTGCGCACCCGCCGGTTGCAGAGTTTCACGCGCACAGACGAGATTGTGGTCGTAGATGCCGAACGCCAAGGTTCGGGTCATCTGCCGCACGCCGGAGCGCTGGGCGCGGTCGATCAATTCGGCAACTTGGGTGTCGCCGCGCCACGCCAGCGCGCCGCCGAGCGTGCCGCCGCTGGCCAGCAGGAGCGTGTCCGCGCCCGCCTCGGCGGCGGATACCGCGGCGCTCAAGGCCGCGACCCCGCCGCCCACGACCAGCACATCCGCCCGCGCCGCCGCTTCTTCGTAGCGATCGGGATCGGGCTTCCCGGAGGCTCTGCCGAGACCTGCCATGCGGCGGATCGCCGGCTCGAACAGATGCCAGTGGGGCCACTTGAAGGTCTTGTAATAAAAACCCGCCGGCAGCAGCGCAGCGATCCGGTTGTTGATGGCACCCAGGTCGAACTCAACGCTGGGCCAGCAGTTGACGCTGGACGCCACCAGGCCGTCGTACAGCTCCACCACGGTCGCGCGCATATTGGGGGTGCGCGCGGCACCTTGCCCCAAGTCAACCAGGCCGGTGGGTTCCTCGATGCCGCAGGAAAAAATGCCGCGCGGCCGATGCAGCTTGAAACTGCGCCCCACGAGCTGAACTCCGTTCGCCAGGAGCGCCGAGGCGAGGGTATCGCCGGGATGGCCGCTCAAGGCACGGCCGTTGAACTCGAAAGACAGGCGTTGCGATCGATCGACGCGGGTGCCTGCGGGTGCCGGAAGACGCGACGCTGTCATGCGGGACGCGGGTCGGTGATGGCGTACACGGACAGTATTTCGTGGGTGACGGTATTGCGCACGAGATTGAACCACTGGCCGCAGCCCTGCGCGTGGCGCCAGCGTTCGAAGTGCCGGCCCTTGGGATTGTCGCGGAAGAACAAGTATTCGCCCCACGCTTGGTCGCTCTGCTCCAATCCCGGCCGCGTCAGATGCGATGTTCCGCCGCACACGAACTCGCTCTCGTCGCGCAAGCCGCAGTGAATACAGGGGATCTGCATCATCAGTGTGCAATTCCGGATGCCGCGGCTTCGTCGATCAGACGGCCGGTGATGAAGCGCTCGAGCTGGAAGGGTTCGGCGAGCGGATGACTGCGGCCCGTCGCGAGGACATGGGCGAGAGTCCAGCCGCCCACGGGGATGGCCTTGAAGCCGCCCGTGCCCCAGCCGCAATTGATGTAGAGATTGGGCATGGGTGTCGGGCCGATGATGGGACTGGAGTCGTGGACCACGTCGACGATGCCGGCCCATTGGCGCATCAAGTTCAGGCGGCTGAAGGACGGGAACAGCTCCAGGGTGGCCGCAATGATGGCCTGCTTCACCGCGAAGCTGCCGCGCTGCGCATACGAAGGAAACAAATCGAGCATGGCGCCCATGACGATCTCGCCCTTGTCGGACTGGCTCACATAGGCGCCCGTGCCGGGCGACAGAATCACCGTGTCGAGCAGGGGCTTGATGGGTTCGCTGACCATGGCCTGCAATGCGTAGCTGGTCACCGGCAAACGGAAGCCGGCCAGTTTCGCGAGCACCGAGCTGTGTCCTGCCACCGCGATGCCGACGCGTTCCGAGCGAATACGCCCGCGGCTGGTGTTGACGCCGACCACCCGGCCACCCTCTTTGATGAAGTCGACGACCTCGCAGTTCTGGATGATGTCCACTCCGAGGGCGGAAGCGGCCCGCGCGTACCCCCAGGCGACCGCGTCATGCCGCGCCGTTCCGGCACGCCGCTGGGTGAATCCGCCGAGCACCGGCAGCCGTGCGTGCGGCGAAAGATCCAGAGCGGGAGCGAGCGCGCCGACTTCATCCCGGGTCAGGATCTCCGCGGCAATGCCGTTCATGCGCATCGCATTGGCCCAGCGAGACATGGCATCCAGATCGTGGCGGCTGTGCGCCAGCAATACCAACCCGCGCTGGCTCAACATGATGTTGAAATTCAACGCCTGCGAAAGGCCCTCGTATAACTGCAGCGAAAAATCGTACAGGCGCGCGCTCTCCGGATACAGATAGTTCGAGCGCACGATGGTCGTATTGCGGCCCGTGTTGCCGCCGCCGATCCAGCCGCGCTCGAGCACCGCAACCCGGGTGACGCCGTGATTTTTGGCGAGATAGTAGGCAGCGGCGAGCCCATGTCCCCCGCCGCCGACGATGATGACGTCGTAGCCGGCCTGAGGACTGGCATCGCGCCAGGCGGCCGGCCAGTGACGTTGCCCCGATAACGCGCCGCGCAGCAGTGACCATGCCGAATACTTCATGACGGGCCGTCCGTACTTTCCCCTCGCCCGCCTGTCAAATGGGTTTACTTCGCATCTGCCAACAGTCTGCCCTCAAGATGCGTGCAATACCAGTGCACGAATTGCGTCACGCCGGCTTCGTGCACCGGAGAATAGGGTGCTGGATCATAGGCCGGCGAATTCACGCCGATTTGATTTTCCTGGCAGTTCCGTGTATCGGCCGCATTGGTCGCCAGCCACACTCCGGTCAGTTCCCGGACGTCGTAGTCCACCCCTTCGACCGCGTCGCGATGCACCAGCCACTTGGTCGTCAACTGGGTCTGGGTCGGACTGATCGGCAGCACGCGAAAGGAAATGGCGTGGTCGGCGAGCACGTGATTCCAGGTCGTGGGAAAGTGGAACATCAGCAGCGTGCCGATGTCCGGTTCCGTAACCGAATCCGCCAGCGGTCTGTGGACGGCGGCTTTGCCGGACATGGTGAAGCTCACCGCCCCCTCGAGCAGCGGTGTGCGCACGGTGCGGTATTGACTGTTCGGCGCCAGATGAAATCGGCTCGGCAGGCCGATGGACTCCCAGTGAGCCCATTTCGCCGCCGTCTTCGGGTTCGAAGCGGCGCCCTCGCCGTCGGTCGCGGTCGGATCCTCCGGAAACGTCCGGATGAGCTCGGGATGGTTCGCGGCACAGTGATAGCACTCGCGATTGTTCTCCCAGACCAGCTTCCAATTGGCCTGCTCGATGACGGTCGACACGAATGCAACCTTGGTCTGATGCAGCTTGTGCGGCAGAAAGTACGGTTCGATGTGCTTTCGAATGGGCTCGAAGTCCGGTGCCACCTGGCCTAAGCAAACCCAGATATAGCCGCCCACGCTCGCGCAGTGAACCGGCTTCAGACCGTGCTGCGATTTGTCGAACTCATCGCCCATGTCACGCGCCGCGATCAAGCGCCCGTCGAGCGCGTAGGTCCACTGATGATAGGGACATACCAGACGCGGGGAGGTCCCATGCTCGGCCGAACAAATTCGTGAACCACGATGCCGGCAAGTATTGTGGAAGGCGCGTAAACCGCCGTCGCGATCGCGCAGGACCACTACGGGATATTCGCCGATCTGCACGGTCAGGTAGTTGCCGGGATTCAGCACTTCGCAGTCGTGCCCCACGAACAGCCAATCGCGGTACCAGATCATCTCCAGATCGACTTGGTAATCCTCCGGGCTGCAGTAGAAATCTCTTTCGAGGGCGGTTTCGAGATTGCGTCCCCGCAATCGGCTCAACATGGTGTCGCGCGCAGTCATGATGGGATCCTGATTTTGAGACGATCATACGATACCAATATTCGGTTGCAAACCAGTGCCCCGAAGCGACGCTTTTTAAGAAATATACGACGCCCGCCGGGAGACCGGACTCGAACAGCCGAGCCGAGGATATAATTCAAGGGGCGCAAGGCATCGAACGCCGATGCTGAGAGAGAGAGAGCCATGAACGATCAATTCGAATCGGTCCATAACTACAACGAAGAATCGGTGTTTCGCTCGGTGATCGACTGCGCGGTTCGGTATCCCCGGTTGGTAGACGATCCCGAGCTGCTCGCCGACGTGGCCTGTGTGGCTCTCAATCACTTGCCTCCGCGCTACATCCGTCACACGGTGGACATGCGTTACTACATGAGCGACGAAGAATCCGCCAAAAACGACGCCGCGGTGGAAGCCGCAGTCGAATTTGCCTTCGGGTTCGTTCAGTCACGCGGCGGTTCGCGCCCCGGCAGGTGATATCGCCGGTCTATGGTGCCGGCGGCAGGTAGCGGTCGAGCCAGGCCGACATGCGCTCGGCAAGATCCTTCACGAAGCTCGGCCGCGTGAAGACGTGGTGCTGACCAGGGTAAACGACCAGCTGCGCCGGTATACCCAATGTCCGCAGCGACTGATACATCTGCTCGCCGCCGATGATCGGAACATTGAAGTCCTTGTCTCCGCCCAAGAAGAGCGTGGGCGTGCGGATTCGGTCCGCATGGAAGAATGGATACGACACCTTGAGCCACAGCGCCGTATTGCTCCACGGCGGGCCCAGTTCATTGTTGTATTGGAGAACGTATTCGTCGCTGCCGTAGGTCGCGAGCTGATTGGCGCTGCCGGCACCGCTGATGGCGGCCTTGAAGCGGCGATCGGTCGCAATGGTGTAATCGGTCAGTATGCCGCCGTAGCTCCATCCGCCGACTGCGAGCCGGTCCGCGTCAGCGATCCCGTTCTTGGCCAGGTGGTCGACACCCGCCAAGAGATCCTCGACCTCCTTGTGGCCCCAATCGGCGAATATGGCCTTCGCGAAAGCACCGCCACGGCCGCTGCCGCCGCGATAGTTGACGCGCAGGACGACGAAACCCTTGGCCGCAAACATCTGGGGCTCGAATTGATAGCCGTCCAGAACCAAGGAGTGTTCATCCTGACCGTTGGGCCCGCCGTGGATCCATAGCACCGTCGGATACCTCCGGCCCGGGACAAAGGACGGCGGCTTGACCATGAGCCCGTGAATCTCGGCGCCATCCTTGCTCTTGAATCGGACGTCCTCGACGGCGCCCAACTGCAACTCCGATAGAAGTGCGTCGTTGTGCGCGGTGAGCTTGCGCAGCTGCCCGGCCTCGAGTGCATAGACTTCGGCGAGCGCGCCGTCGTTGGACTCGAGCAGCGCCGTATGGCCCGCGGCCGAGGACAGTGCAGAGACGACGAACGATCCCGCAGCGGCCTCGCGCGTGATCGCACCGCCCCGCAGATCGACGCGCGCCGGGTATATCCTGCCGTCGTCTTCCACCGAGACCATGATCGACGCCGAGTCGGCGAAGGCGAAGGACATCACTGCGCGATCGAGCTTGTCGCTCAGCGGGCGTGGCGCGCCACCGCCGGCCGGGACCACCGCGAGGCGGTCCTGCATATACGCGTTGAACTTGGGCTCGAGGCCTTGCAGATACGCAATCAGTGTCCCGTCCGGACTCCAGGCGAGCTTCTGCGTGTTCGGCGCGAAGGGACGCACGATGGTGCGCGGTACGGCGCCCGCCTTAGGGTCGGCCACGGCGATGTCCTCCCGTCCGTCCTGGTCGGCGCCTTGTTCATGAGTCCGGATAAAGGCGATGCGCCGCCCGTCGGGAGACCAGGTCGGCAGATCTTCATTGAAACTCGGGTCGGTGGTGAGCTGCTCGCTGCGCTTGCCCTCGACATCGATCAGGTACACGTGTCGCCCGCGGTCGGCGGCTAGATATCCGTCTTCATCCTGTTTGAAATGCAGCGCGTCGATCACAATGGGTTTGGGCGCCGACCCTGCGTCGGTCTGCCTCATGGTGAAAGCGAGGCGTTTGCCATCCGGCGACCAGGCGTACTCGCCGATGTCGCCGCTGACACTGGTCAGCGGACGGGCGTCGCCGCCGCGGCGGTCCAACAGCATGATCTGCGGCTTATCGGAGCCGGAAGGCGCGGACAGGAACGCGAGATAGCGTCCGTCCGGACTCCACCTGGGTTTGCCGATCCCCTCCGCCGCGGCCGTCAGCGCCAGCCGCTGGCCGCCGTCCCAGCTCACCATCCAGATCGCGCCGCGCGCCTCGTCGGCTTCGCGGTCGTTGGTGGTCACGACATAGGCGACCCATTGACCGTCGGGCGAGACCTGGGGGTCGCTCAAGTCCTGAATGCGGTAAAAATCGTCCGGCGCGAGCGTGCGGCCCTTCGCCGCGTCGGCGGCAATCGCCTGCAGCGTAGACAGCGACAAGAGTATACCCGCGGCCAGCGCAGGGATCATTTTCGTCGGTGTAATCGCATCATCCCCTTTTTTCGTTCGTTTTTTTCGCTCGAATGAGTGCCGGCACGCGTGTACCTGCCGGGTAGCTACGGATCATGTCTCGTGAGGGCGATGCCTGTCAATATAATGGTGCGGCGACGCTGATCGAACGTTCAATAGGTCGTTCGGCGCCCCGCGCCGCATTCTTTGCGCGGGAACCCTGTGCTACGCTCACTTTCTCGAGTGTAGCTCCCGATCACGGCCCATTCATGAATGAACGCGACCCGCCCCGCGAAGTGGCCGGCTTCCGCGGCCGCGTGAAACCATGACCGCGCCAAGGCCGCAAGCCGCCTTCGAGGAGAGCCTCCGGCAAGCACACGCGGCGCTACGCGCCGGCCGCGCCGCTACGGCCGAGCGCCGGCTGCGCACGCTCCAAGCACAGTTCCCCGGAGAGCCGAATTGCCTGTGGCTCTTGGGCGCCGCCCTACTGGAGCAAAACAAAATCCCCGAGAGCATCGCGACGCTCGAAGATCTGCTTACCCGTGTGCCGGATTTTGCACACGCCCGCGTGGATTTGGCGCGTGCTTACCGGAGCGACGGACGCGCTGCGCGCGCACGCGAGGAAGTGCGGCGGGTGCTCGAGAAAATCCCGCATCACCATCCCGCCTGGCTTGCGTACGGTGATGTGCTCGTCGACCTGGAGCAATATCCCGACGCGCGCCTTGCCTTCGAGCGCGCACGCCTTACCGATCCCCAGCGAACGCGCGTCGAGGAAGCAACGGCCGCCCTCGTGGCCGACGACCGGAAAACATCTGAGCGGATTTTTCGCGGCATCCTTCAAGAAGATCCGAGTCACGTGGCGGCGTTGTGCGGTCTTGCGGCACTCTCTCTCGCGGCTGACAAGGGTAACGACGCCGAGCGGCTGCTGCGTCATGCCCTGAAACAGTCCGCACACCATCCTCTCGCATGGCGAGGGCTCGGGCAGGCGCTCGCGGCGCTCGGACGCCTCGAGGAGGCGGATGCGGCTGCGCGCCGTCTGATCAAGATTGAGCCTGAAAACCCGCAGAGCTGGATCACATGCGCCTCCGTGTCGACACGGCTCTTGCGCCAGGAGGAGGCGCTCGAAGCGTACGAGCAGGCGGCGCGGCTGCAGCCCGGGGAAGTTCGGCTGCGAATGTCCATCGGCCACATTTACAAGACGCTCGGCCGGCGCAACGAGAGCGAGGCCGCCTACAAGGCGGCGCTCACCATGGACCCCGCGATGGCGGATGCCTACTGGAGCCTTGCCGACCTCAAGAACTACTCTTTCAGCGATGCCGAGATTGCGGCCATGCAACAGCTGCTGACGAACGATCAGGCTGAGCGCGCCAACGCGGCGCCGCTATATTTCGCGCTCGGCAAGGCCTTTGAACAGCGCGAGCAGTACGCCGACGCCTTTGCCTACTACGCTCGCGGCAACGCACTGCGGCGGCTCGATGCGCCATTCGACATCGAGCACTTTGAACGCCGTACGGCGCGCATTCGCACCTTCTTCGGCAAGGAATTCTTTGCCGATCGCGCGGGCAGCGGGGAACCGGATCCTGCGCCGATTTTCATCGTAGGGCTGCCGCGCTCGGGTTCTACTCTGGTGGAACAGATCCTCGCCAGCCATTCGCGCGTGGAAGGCACCATGGAACTGCCCAACATCATCAGCATCACGCATCAATTCGACGACATGGTGGCGAACCGTGATGGCTATCCCGAGACGGTTGGCACCGCCCCGGTTGGATTGCTCACCGCACTCGGCAGCCGCTATCTCGAGGAGACCGCGCCGCTGCGCACAGGCAGAAAACACTTCACCGATAAGCTGCCCAACAACTTCAGCCATGTCGGGCTCATTCACGCGATCCTGCCGAACGCGACCATCATCGACGCACGCCGTCATCCCATGGATAGCTGTTTCAGCACCTTCAAGCAGCACTTCGCCGAGGGCCAGACCTTCAGCTACGACCTCGATGATCTGGGGCGCTACTACCGCTGCTATCTGTCGCTCATGGACCACTGGGACGCCGTGCTGCCCTGCAAGGTGCTGCACCTCCAGTACGAGGACCTGGTCAGCGACCCGGAAGCGAACATCCGCCGCCTCCTCGATCACTGCGGGCTCCCTTTCGAGGCCTCCTGCCTCGATTTTCACCAGACGCGGCGGTCCGTGCGCACCGCGAGCGCCGAGCAAGTGCGGCGGCCGATTTACACCTCGGGTGTCGGCTATTGGCGGAATTTCGAGAAAGAACTGCAGCCGTTGCGGCGGGCGCTCGGCGACAGCCTGCAGCGCTTCGAGCATCTGCACTGACGAGAGCGCCAAAGCGCGTTGGACGCTCGTTCAAGGGTTGACGACCGATGCCGCACGAAGGATGATCCGGTAACGCGGCCGACGCGGGTCGAGCCTGCCTGAATAATAAAAGCCTAGGGGATGCTCATGGATTTACGAAGTCGGAAGGGTGCCGTCCTATATT